>Ga0164292_10000442_pt1 | contig 32361 bp, 26 predicted proteins | sample GEODES117metaG_FD_111486 | JGI IMG/M metagenome (GOLD analysis project Ga0164292, IMG submission 111486) | Eutrophic lake water microbial communities from Lake Mendota, Wisconsin, USA - GEODES117 metaG | ecosystem: Environmental > Aquatic > Freshwater > Lake | place: USA: Lake Mendota...
GGAACAACTGTTTGCGAAAGAACCGCAGCCATGGGTGCAGGTGCTGCTGGCCATGACCTGGGCCGCCGAGGAAAACCGCGACGAGGCATTCCGGGTGCTCTCCGCCGCCATCGCCTCGATCGCGCGCTCTCCGATCGATGCCGGACCGATCGTGGTCGATCTGGCCGAGTCACTCGAGAGTGGAGACGAGTGGACGAGCCTGCGTTCGGATCCGCGCTTCCCGGCACTGCTTACGCAGGCGAAGGCCGCCACGTGGCATCCCGAACTGCTCGCATTCGACGCAGCCCCTGCCACGGATCCGGTGCGCATGAAGCGTCCAGCCACCGATTCGGAGACGCTTCGCACGCTGCGAGAGACATACAAGCTCGATGCGATTGTCGCCGGCGCTGCTGACGACCTCGACCGCATCCGGCGCATGTGCCGATGGGTGCACGGCCGCACCTCGCACCAGGGCTGGGACGGCGACCTTCCGAGCGATGCGCTGGGCTTGCTGCAGGTGGCAGAGAAGGGCGGCCAGTGGCGCTGCGTCGAGTACGGCATCGTGTTGGCGGGCTGCCTGAACGCCGTGGGCATTCCCGCGCGCTATGTTGGTGGCCAAGCGCGCGACGTGGAGACGATTGCGGTCGGTGCCGGGCACGTCTTCGCCGAGGCGTGGATCGCCGACCGCCAACGCTGGATGTTCGTCGACGCGCAGATGGATATCGTCGGCCTTGATTCGGACGGCACGCCGATGAACTCGGTGGAGTTCCGCAACTCGCTGTCGCGGCCGACTCCGCCCATCCCATACCCGCTGGGCCTTGCATTCTGCATGAACTACTTTGTCACCGGCTTCGAGGCTGACGACGGCACGCGCACCAGCATCATGCTTGGTCCAATTGGTTCGAAGATGCCCACCAAGTTCCAGCGCGTGCCGAATCCTGCGCCGGATCGCTTCACGCATCGGCTCGCTGACTTCTATGCACCACCCGTGCCGTGAGCCGTGCGTGAAGGTCCGTAGCTGACTCGGCCCGAGCGCATCTGTTCCCTCCATCCGAGGGGCTCGGGGTCGGGCGTTGATACGGGACCGCGGCGGGATCGATTGTGCATCGCAGGTCTTTCGCGATCGCCTCCGCGCACCGGAGCGCCTCGGGCATCATCTGGCTGAGCTCGATCTCCTCAAGCCGTCGGATGATCCGGCGGCGCAGCCAGGAGCCGTTGCCCGACGACGTCTCCTGCCCGAAGAGGCGTGCGAACACCGCCCGCATCTCGCGGGGCGTCATCCGTTCGATCCGCCCGATCATGGCGCGGAAGGCGGGATCGTCGATCTGGACAGGCAGCAGTCGTCTCGTTCGCATGAATCGGCTCCTGGAAAAGCGAAGTCCCTCTATCTGCTACTTCTGCCGGTGCGCGAGGTTTGTCAGGTCCGGAGGCCGATGAACACGCGAGACGGGGCGCGAAATCGTGTTAAAGAGAACAGAGAGCACTCGAGAGCGGCGCTGCGAGACGGCCCCATGCGGTCGACTTCGCGGACCCATTCCCCCATGCGACGATGCCGATGCGAGAGCGTGAGAGAGCTCGCTGAGGCCTCTCCGCGCGTCCCAATGCGTGTTTCAGGCGCCCGGCCTGTGAAAAAGCGGGTTGGCCTGTTTGGGCCAACCCGCTTTGGTAACTCCCCCGACTGGACTCGAACCAGTAACCTGGCGGTTAACAGCCGCCCGCTCTACCATTGAGCTACAGGGGATCGGACCGACAAACATATCGACCGGGCGGCAGTTGGCAAGCGAGCCTTGCGAAGAGTTGCCCATTGGCGATGGCGACGGTGGCCCTGTTCCGTCCACTTGCGACGCCCCGGCGACTTACTCGCCCCGCAAACTGCGCGGTTGATGAACAACGAAACGCCAGCGATTTCATAAACCGCTTCTCTACATGGGCTTATGCACTTTGGGGGCCTCCGGAAATGCTTTTGAGGGTGCGCCGAATTCTGATCTGAGTTGAATCCAAGTCTCGTGAGCCCGCTAACCGATGGATATAGGTCTTTACCTATTTCAATCCGGATCCTGTCGGCAGCCCGCGGTGGGTCAACAGCGGGATCCTCTCTGGAGAACACCCTGTGCTGACTCTCGCAGACATGTCCACCACGATGCGGGCCCTGAACGCGGGCCTTTCGATGGAAGGGGTCACGATGTACCTCTTCTGGCTCTCGACGGTCGCCATGGGCGCCGGAGCCCTCTACTTCTGGCTGCAGCGCAAGACCGTGCAGACGCAGTACCAGACGGCCATGACCGTGGCCGGAATCATCTGCGCCGTCGCGGCATTCCACTACTGGCGAATGAGCGGCATCTACCTGGAGGGCGTGGCCAGCCTGTTCGGCGCCGACGGCTCGCGCATCCCCGGTGCGACCATCAAGCAGTTCCCCACGGCCTACCGATACATCGACTGGCTGATCACCGTGCCGCTGCTGGTCATGGAATTCCCCCTCCTGCTCAACCTGGGCAAGAAGGGCTCCGAGCTCTTCAAGACGCTCGTCTTCTGGTCGCTCGTCATGCTCGTCACCGCCTGGGTGGCCGAGGAGAGCGCGACCGGCAGCCAGCAGTGGTGGACCTGGTACGTCGTGAGCTGCGGCTCGTGGCTGTACATCGTCTACACGCTCTTCACCAAGGTCACCGAGGCCATGGCCACGGCGCCCGCTGGCATCCAGAGCAGCCTGAAGACGATGCGACTCTTCGTCACCATCGGCTGGATCATCTACCCGGTCGGCTTCCTGATGGCCCTGGGTGGAAGCAACGGCGAGAGCTGGCGTGAGGTGTGCTACAACGTCGCCGACGTGATCAACAAGGTGTTCTTCGGCCTGGTGTGCTACCAGGGCGTGAAGAGCCTTGGCGAGAAGGCCTGATACGCATCTGAAGCCTTGAAGCCCGCCCCGCCCACCGCCTCAGCGCTCGACCTCCCCTTCGGGATGGTTGGGCAGGAGGCGGAGGCGGGGCGGTTTGTTTGGTGCAGTGCCCGCATGGTTCCGTGGTGCGCCCTCGGCGCGGCCACCCTGCTCGGACTGCTCGCGCCGGGATGGACCGCGACAGCGGCCTCCTGGCCTTTCGTGATCGCGCTGGTTCTCTTCGGCATGCCCCACGGTGCCGCGGATTGGGTGGTGGCCGCGCGACTCGCCGGGCGCGACACGCTTGGTGCGCGACTCGCCGGATTCACCGGCTACCTGCTCATGATGGCCGCCTGCACGGGCTTCATGATGTGGCAGCCGGGCGTCGCCGCGCTGCTGTTTCTTCTGCTGACCGTGTTCCACTTCGGCATGGCCGACGCCACCGCCGTGCACGCCGATGCCGATGGCCCGCTGGCTCGATGGGGTCTCGTCATGGGCCGCGGACTGCTCCTTCTCAGCACCGCCTTCGCGACGCATCCCGAGGCGGCGTGGGCGCCCTTTGCGCAGATCGCCTCCGTCTTCTGCCGCGGAACGCCGTGGATGCCGGATCTGGTCGCCCTGCAGGCGTTGGCCAAGCTTGGAGTGGCCAGTGGCGCGCTGCTGGCTGGCTGCAGCGCCTTCGCGCGAGCTCGCCGAGGCCACACGCGGAACGCCGCGCTCGATCTGGCGGAACACGCGCTCGTGCTGGCCATGGCCTCTCTGGCGGATCCGCTGTTCGCCGTCGGATGCTTCTTCCTGGGGGTGCACGCCTTCCGGCACTCGCGACGGCTGGCTTGCACGCGCACGATCCTGGAACCGCCAGCCGCCCCGCGCGACCTGCTTGCGCGCCTGGCACGCGTTCATGCTCTGAGCCTGCCGCTCATGTGGCCGACCGCGCTCTGCCTTGCCCCGATCTGCTGGATGCTGGGTGGTCTTGGCATGCACGAACTCGCCGTGGCGAGCATCGCCTTCTACATGATCACCACGCTGCCACACCACCTGCTGGGCCTGAAGCTGCCGCAGCCGGACCTGACGCCCGCCCGCGACGGTTCAGCCGATGCGCGCCGCCCCGCCGCAGTGCACGCGTAGCGGCTCCGGAATCGTCACGCTGCCGTCCGGCTGCTGGTGCATCTCGAGCAGCGGAATCAGCACGCGAGGACTGGCGATGACGGTGTTGTTCAGCGCGTAGGCGAAGTGGATCTTGCCGTCGGCGTCGCGGTAGCGCAGGTTCAGTCACCGGCACTGGTAGTCGGCCAGGCGGCTGGCGCTGTGGGTCTCGCCCCACTCGCCCACCGGTCGGCCATCGGCGCCGTTGTCGCCGCGACCTGGCATCCAGCACTCGATGTCGATCATGTCCTCGTTCTTCATGCCAAGGTCGCCCGTGCAGCACTGCAGCAGGCGGTACGGCAGGCCGAGCGACTGCAGGATCATCTCCACGCTCTCCATCATGTGCTTGTGCCAGCCGCGGCTCTCCGCGTCGTCGGCCTTGCACACAACCACCTGCTCCACCTTGTCGAACTGGTGAATGCGGTACAGGCCCGCGGTGTCCTTGCCGCTCGCGCCTGCCTCGCGACGGAAGCAGGTGCTGGCGGTGCAGTACTTCCGGGGCAGGTCGCCCTCGTTCAGGATCTCGTCGGCATGCAGGCCCATCAGGCCCACTTCGCCAGTGCCCGTCAGGAACAGGTCGTGACCGCTGCCGCGCTTCGATTCCTCGATGTGATAGGCCTGCTCGCGCCCGAATGGGAAGAAGCCCGTGCCGAGCATGCACTCCTCGCGCACGATCACGGGCACGCTCATCGGCGTGAATCCGCGCTTGTCGGCCATGAAGTCGAGCGCGTAGCGGACGACCGCCTGGTGCAGGCGCATGCCCATGCCCGTCAGCACGTAGTGGCGCGTGCCGGCCATCTTCACGCCGCGCTCGAAGTCGGCGAGCTTCAGGTCGCGCACGAGCTCCAGGTGCGTCTTCGGCTTGAAACCGCGCTGGCTCTCGAAGCTCCTCGAAGGATCGAAGCCCGAGGGGCTCCAGCGGCGCAGTTCCCTGTTGTCCTCCGCGCCCTTGCCCCTGGGCACATCGCCCGCGGGTGGCTGCGGCACCGTCATCAGCAGGTCGCGCCAGGCCGGCTCGACCGTGGCCAGTTCCTGCTCCATGGTGGCCACCTGCGCCTTCAGCGCGTGCGGCCTCTTCTCGAGTTCGGCGAGTTCCGACTCGAGCGCGGCCTTCTCGGCGCCCTGCGCGGCCTTCAGCTTGCCCTTGATCTGGCCCATCTTGGGGCCGACTTCCTTGCTCAGCCGGTTCTGCTCGGCCTTCTTCGCCTCCATCTCGGTCAGGATGGCGCGACGGCGCTCGTCGAGCGCCATGAGGCGATCAAAGTCGATCTCGGCGCCCTTGTCGGCGGCGCCCTGGCGGAAGCGATCGGGATTCTCGCGGAAGGCCTTCGGATCGATCATGGGGCCGCGAGGATAACCCCGCGGCCCCTTGATGCGCGTCGAAGGTCAGCGACCGCGTCGTGCCGGGCCCCGATAGCCAGGCCAGTTGTGTCGCGCGGGCGCGGGCTTTCCTGTCGAGGGGCCGGGGCCTGCCTCACCGCCACCGGCATGCGCCGGCTGCGAGGCCGAGTTCCCCGAGCCATGCGAACCACCACGATGGCCAGCGTGCTTGCCTGCCGGCTTGCCGCCGCGACCACCCCGGTTCTTTCCACCGCGTCCACCGCCGCCATGGCCGCCGCGAGCGTGCGAGCCACCGTCGTTCGTGGCGTGCGTCGGGCCACCCTTGCCCGCGAGCTTCGGCAGCGCCACCAGATCGGCCGGAACCTGCTTGCGCTCGATGTTCGCCTTGGTGAGCTTCTCGACCTGCTTGAGCAGGCCACGCTCCTCATCGTCGCAGAACGTGATGGCCACGCCACTGGCGCCTGCGCGTGCCGTGCGGCCGATGCGGTGCACGTAGGCCTCGGGCTCCATCGGCAGGTCGAAGTTGAAGACGTGCGTGATGCCATCCACGTCAAGGCCTCGCGCCGCGATGTCGGTCGCCACCAGCACGGGCGTGCGGCCGCTGCGGAAGCCGTCGAGCGTGCGCGTGCGCTGGTTCTGCGCCTTGTTGCCATGGATCGCGTCGCTGGCGATGCCCGCGGCGCGCAGGCGACGCACGACCTTGTCGGCGCCGTGCTTGGTCTTGGTGAACACGACCACGCGCTTGGCCGCCGGATCACGCAGCAGGTGCGCGAGCAGGTCGACCTTGCGACCGCGCTCGATCGAATACACGCTCTGCGCGATTCGCTCGACCGTCGTGGCCGCGGGCGTCACGGAGACCTCGACCGCCTGGTGCAGCAGCGAATTCGCGAGGCCGCGGATTTCGCTCGGCATCGTCGCGCTGAACAGCATGGTCTGGCGCTTCTGCGGCACCGCCTTCGCGATGCGGCGGATCGGCTCGATGAAGCCCATGTCGAGCATGCGGTCGGCCTCGTCGAGCGTGAAGAACTGGATGCCGCGCAGGTCGACCAGCTTCTGGTCCATCAGGTCGATCAGGCGGCCGGGCGTGGCCACCAGGATCGCCGCACCGCTGCGGATCGCCTGCACCTGCGGCCCCTGCCCAACGCCACCGAAGATCACGGCGGTGCGCAGGCCGGTGTGACGGCCATAGGCGTTGAAGCTCTCGCCGATCTGCGCGGCGAGTTCGCGGGTGGGCGCCAGCACGAGCGCGCGCGGGCCCTTGATGCCGGCGACGGCCGGCTGCGAGCAGAGTCGATGCAGCGTGGGCAGCGAGAACGCGGCGGTCTTGCCGGTGCCCGTCTGCGCGATGCCAAGCACGTCCTTGCCCTCGAGCGCGGGCGGAATGGCCTTCGCCTGGATCGGCGTGGGCGTGGCGTAGCCCTCCTCGTGCAGGGCCTTGAGCAGCGAGGGAGCGAGCGTGAGGTCGTCGAACTTCATGTGAAAAGTGCCTTCCGGCGCCCGTGGCATCGCATGGACGCACGGGGAGCCTGAGTTTCGGACAAGCCGCGAACCAACGAGTTGGAACGGGACCGGGCCGTGTCGGTGCGTCACGAATGCGTGCGCGCCGACGGGAGCCGCGGCCGATGGAATGGTTCCCGAATCGCATCCTTTGCGAGTGGGCCAGCCGCGAGAAGGAAGTGAGTGTACGCGAATGCGCGCCTGATCACAAGCGCATGCCGGATTTTCACCCCGAATGCCTTGCAGGCGCGCGCAGACTCATGGAACGCGGGTGCCAAGGACTTACGATGCATGCGTGTCCTCGGCCTCGGAACGCGACTACGTGCTCGGAACGCATGACGCCGAGGTGCGTCGACTCTCCTTCCAGCACGATCTCTGGCGGCCGCGCGTGCGCGAGGCGTGGCTTGCTGCCGGCATCGGCGCGGGCTCGCACGTGCTCGACATCGGCGCCGGACCGGGCTTTGCCGCGCTCGATCTTGCGGATCTGGTGGGGCCTCTGGGGCGCGTGGCGGCGGTGGAGCGCTCGCGGCGATTTCTGGACCACCTTGTTTCGGCGTGCCAGCAACGGTGCCTCGCCAACGTGGATGCGATCGAGCTCGACCTGATGCACGATCCGATTCCGGTGCGAGACTTCCATGCGGCATGGTGCCGCTGGGTCGCATGCTTCGTGAGCGATCCGGCGCTGCTGCTTGCCCGCGTGCAAGAAGCGCTGGCGCCGGGCGCGATGATCGTGCTGCACGAATACGTGGACTACGCGACCTATCGCTGCCTGCCCCAGCGTCCAGCGATCGAGCAGTTTGTCCAGGAAGTCATGGCCAGCTGGCGCGAGCATGGTGGAGAGCCCGACATCGCGCGCGCCCTGCCGACGCTTCTGCCAGCTGCGGGCTTCCGGATCCAGTCCGCCAGGCCGCTGGGCTTCGCGATCACGCCAGTCGACCCGGGATGGCACTGGCCCGCTGGCTTCGTGCGAACCAACGTGCCGCGGCTGGTCGAGCTGGGGCGGGTGACACAGGCGTGGGGCGACCGGGTCCTGGACGAACTGGCTGCCGCCGAGGCCGACCCGGGCAGCGTGTTCGTCACCCCGCTGGTGCTTGAGATCGTGGCCGAAAGGGCCTGAAATCAGCGGTTCCGTGGGGGTTGGAGGCCATCCGGGTTCCGCTATACTGCGGGGCTCCCCCAAAGGGCCTGAACAATGAAGAAGGACATCCATCCAACCTGGTACCCGAACTGCAAGGTGAACTTCCGCGGTCAGACCGTGATGACCGTTGGCGCCACCGTGCCCGAGCTCAACGTCGAGATCTGGTCGGGTTCGCACCCGTTCTTCACCGGTCAGAAGACCTTCGTGGACACGCTCGGCCGCGTCGAGCGCTTCCAGAAGAAGTTCGCCGGCGAGTACTTCAAGAAGGACGCGAAGGGCGCCAAGGCCCCCGCTTCCGACAAGAAGTAGCCAATCCAGCAGACTGTTCGACGGCCGCGCCTTGAATGGCGCGGCTGTTTGTTTTCGGCCACGCGGATCGCACTGGAGCCGGCACCCCTGCACACGATGAAGCCATGGAACCCTCCGCACGACTTCTCGAGAAGCTCGCCGAGATCGAGCGCGCCTTCGACGCCGACACCGCGGCGCTGAACGACCCCGCGGTGGCCACCGACCACCGCAAGGCCCGCGCGATCGCGCTGCGGCGAGCGGCGGCCGAGCCGATCGTGGAAGGCGTGCGCGCGTGGCGGCGGCTCGAGCGCGAGGCGCGCGAGGCCGAGGAACTCGCGGCGGGTGGTGACGCCGAGATGGCCGCGCTGGCAAAGGCGGAATTGCCCGAGCTGCGCGCGCGCCGCGACGAAACCCTCGACACGCTCGTGCGCCGGCTGGTGATGGCCGACGACGAGGCGGTCGGAAGCCTGATTCTCGAGGTGCGTAGCGGCGTGGGCGGACTCGAGGCCGCGCTGTGGGCGGGCGACCTGCTCGAGATGTACCGACGCGCCGCGGCAACGCGCGGCTGGCGCTTCGAGGAGATGGACGTGAAGCCGGGCGACGCCGGCGGCGTGACGCACGCGATCGTGCGCATGGAGGGCCCGGGCTGCTGGAAGGCGCTCGGCTACGAGGGCGGCGTGCACCAGGTGAAGCGCGTGCCCGCCACCGAGGCCGCCGGTCGCGTGCACACCAGCACGGCCACGGTCGCCGTGCTCAGCGAACCCGAGAGCGTGGAAAGCGAAGTGGATGCGGCCGAGGTGCGCGAGATTCTCACGACCGCGCAGGGCCCCGGCGGCCAGAACGTGAACAAGGTGGCCACGGCCGTGCACCTCATCCACGAGCCCACCGGCATCGAGGTGCGCATGCAGGAGACGCGCAGCCAGCTGCAGAACCGCGAGAAGGCGTGGCGGCTGCTGCGGGCGCGCGTGCACGAGCGGCGACTCGCCGAGGCCGCGGCCAAGCGCGGCGAGCAGCGGCGCAGCATGATCGGCGGCGGTGAGCGCGCGGAGAAGATCCGCACCTACCGCTGGAAGGAGAACGTCGCGGTCGACCACCGCGTGGAGCAATCCTTCAACTTGCAGAAAATGCTGGCCGGAAACATCGACGATCTGGCGTCGGCCCTCGAGGCGCGGGATGTTTCCGAGCGGATCGAGCGGCTCTGAGGGGCGTGGCGCGGCGGCGCGCGCGGGATTTCCACACCGTCAGGGGCAATCACTGCTACAGTCCACGAACCTGACACGCTTCGCTGGCCCGAAGGCCACCGCTCGTGCCCTGGTGACGAGCGATGCGGGCCCACCCCGCGGAGGAATGCGTGACAACCCTGCCCGTGCATGATGAAACCTCGCGCGCCCACGAGGGTGCGAGCCTTCAGACCCGGATCGCCGTGCTGGCGGCCGTGATCCTGCCCTTCGTGGCGCTGGGCATCGGCGTCTGGTTGGCCTGGGGACGCGCCTTCGACTGGTGGTACGTGGGCATCGTGGCGCTCATGTACCTGATCAGCGGCCTTGGCGTCACGCTGGGGTACCACCGACTGTTCACGCACCGCAGCTTCGAGACTTCGCGGCCGATGGAAGCGCTGCTCGGCGTGATGGCCGGCACGGCAGCCGAGGGTCCCCTGCTGTGGTGGGTCGCGACGCACCGCAAGCACCATCAGCATTCGGACTGCGAGCTGGATCCGCACTCACCCCATGCCGCACTGCCGACCAACGCGTCGTGGCTGGATCGCGTGCGCGGATTCGCGCATGCGCATGTGGGATGGCTGCTGGCCGATCATGGGGTCGATGTGCCCCGCTACGCGCCGGACCTTGCGAGCGATCCGCTTCTGCGGCGCCTGAGCGCGCTCTTTCCACTGTGGGTCGTGCTTGGTCTGGCGATGCCGGCCGCGCTGGGATGGATGGTGGATGGTCCCCGTGGCGCGCTGCTCGGATTCCTGTGGGGCGGGCTCACGCGCATCGCGCTGCTGCATCACGTCACCTGGAGCATCAACAGCGTGTGTCATGTCTGGGGAAGCCAGACCTACCGCAGTGGCGACGAGAGCCGCAACAACGTGATCATGGGCGTGCTGGGCCTTGGCGAGGGCTGGCACAACAATCACCACGCGTTCCCCACCAGTGCGCGGCACGGGCTGCAGTGGTGGCAGTTCGACCTGAGTTGGGTGGTGATCTGCACGCTTGAGAAGCTGCGCCTTGTGCGGCGCGTGCGAGTTCCCAGCGCGGAGCGGCTGCAAGAGCGACGCATCTGAGCGGATGGAGCGAGCGCGAGGTTCCGCGCGCGGCAGTGGGCCGCTGCGCGAGTCATCGCGCGCGCCCAACTAGTTGATAACAACCTCTGACCCTCGTTATCGGGCGGGAAGCTGGGAGCCCAACTGCCGGTATACCGGAGCGAATGGCCCGGCATTGCGCATGCCGTCATCGGCAAGCGACCGGGCTGCGGCGATGTTGCCGGTTCGCACGTACGACATGAACAGCGCCTGGTCACAGGCAACGAGATCGTCCGCGTTCATCTTGGGTCGCGCCTGCAGCAGGTACGGGATCGCCTCGGCCCACTCGCCACGCAACTGGTGCAGACGACCCGCATAGCGCTCGGTGAGCCCACTCTCGGAGCTCCCGCGCGCCAGCAGGAACTTCGCCTGCGCGATGCCCTCCGCCGCCTGCGCCCGCTCGCTGTCCTGCAGCGTGCCATTCAGGACCTCGCGGCAGACAAGCGAGAAATACAGGTACTCCAGGTACCACGAGGTGTACTGCGGCACCTGCGTGCGCGCGATGTCGTAGAGCGGCAGCGCATCGGCCACGCGCTTCTCGCGCAGGTGAACCCGCGCCACCATGCCGGTGAGCGGGCGAAGACCGCCAGCGTGGGGCCGCGCGGTCTTCCACTCGTCCATGGCGGCGCGCATCGCCGCGGATTGGGACGCCTCGAACGACCGGCACGCCGCCTCCACCGCCGCGCAGCGCTCCGCGTTGTTGCGCTTCATGAATGTCACGCCCAGCAAGGTGCGCATGTTGTGACGCACCCGGAAGTCATCCCACACGTTCGTGCCGAGTCGCTGGGCATAGGTCACATCATCCGGCAGCGAGGCCAGCGCCGACTCCGTCACGGTGAGCGGCTCCGGCAGCGTGCCCATGCATCCCAGCACCGAGCGCGCCACTTCAGCCTGACCGAGCAGCGAGGGGTGCACGTGGTCGTCCATGAGTTCCCACCCGGTCGCGTCCATGGACGCGCGCGCGCGGAACCGCTCGGCCACATCGCACAGCACCGCGCCATGCGCCTTGGCCGCGTCACGGATCGCCTGTTCGGTCGCACGCGTCGGCCTCCACGGCATCGTGTCGAGATCGCGCGCATCGAGGAATGCCTCGCGCGCACCGGCTGAGTCCCCTGCGGCGGCCAGCGCCTGCCCCAGCCGGAATCGCGCCAGTGCGCTGCGCGGCGCAAGTTGGATGGCCTTCTGCAGCGTCTCGATGGCGCCCTGCTGGGCACCCTTCGCCTCCGACGGCGGCGCAATCGGAACCGGTCCTGCAGCGACCCGATCCGCCGCAGCCTTCATCAGCCGATCGAACTCCGCCTTCTGGGCCTCGCTCAACCCATGCAGATCGTCCTCACCGAGCGGCCCCATGCCCGCCTCGTTGCTGGCCGTGGTGCAGACGATCGCGGGCACCTTGGCCGTCTGCACATCCGAGAGCATGCGACCCAGATGCGTGGCCAGGTTCGTGGCCGCGGTGGCGCGCAGCGGCGAGTCCTGCGGAATGAACGTCTGGCCGATCATCTCCTCCATCAGCGTTCGATTCTGGTCGTTGCCGCGGTAGGTCAGCTCGTCGAAGGCCTGCACCAGCGCCAACCCTCGCGCCGCGCGAAGCAGCGGAAGCATCCATGCGGGCGAGCCGCCCGAGGCATTGATCGAAGCCGTTCCATAGGCCCCGAAGAACTCGTTGTTGCCCACGTAGAACACGAAGAGGTCCGGATCGAACTCGAGCGCCTGCCGCACCTGATAGATGAGCGGGAAGCTTGCCACGGCGGTGGTGCCAAGGTTGATCACTTCCACGCGTCTGCCCGGCCACGCATCCGACAGCATCGCCTGCATGAACGCGCTCATCGCGAGGTTTGGCGGCTGCGGATAGCCCTTGGCCGCCGACTCACCGATCAGGAACACCCGGACGGTGTCCGCAGGCTTGGGCATCAGGAAGGTGCTGCTCTCGCTGTAGCCGGGACGCGTGGGATTGGCGAAGAAGTAGGGCTTGAACGAACCGTGCTCGACCAGGCAGAGCGTCTCCCCCGATGGCAAGGCGCCAACCCTGCGAATGAAGTCGGGGTAACCGCCCCAGCCAGCCACTCGCAAACCGACTTCCAATGCAAGCAGCAGCAGCAGTGGCAGCGAGATCGTGATGCCCATGAACAGCGCGCGCTTCCAGCGCGGCATCGTCGTGTCGGGGCTGCTCTGCGGTGTTTCAGTCATGCGCACAGGCTAGAACTGCCGCTCCGGATCATGCGGCGTGTTGGGAAGCGGTCGCCACATCGAGGCCGAGGCGGGCCGGCGCAGTTCGAGCCGGTCCCGGCCGACAAGCCGCGCCACGAACGCCAGCGGCGTGACCACCAGGAAGAACACGATGCCGAGCGCCACCGTGCCGATCGCGGTGCCCACGAGCCATGCAAAGCCCATCCAGGCGCGATAGACCGGAAGACCGAGCGGTGAACCGGTGCCAGCGCAGACAAGTGCCACGGCACCAAGCCCCCACAGCCACGGCGAAAGGCCATGCATGGCGGCGAACGGCCCCCACGAGACCCAGCGGAACAGGGCACCCGCCACGCCGGTCACGATCGCCATGATGACGCCCCAGCGCCGCAGCGCGCGAGCATCGGGATTCCAGTGGATCTCGATCATGAGGGGTTCAGAACAGCGAGTAGATGAATGGCGCCGCCTGCGTTCCGCCCAGCACGATCAGCGCACCAACAAGCAGCAGCACCACGATGATCGGAAGCAGCATCCAGGCCTTGTGGGCCAGCACGAAGGCGAAGAGCTCGGCGATGAATCCTCGGCGCGCCATTGCGATTCAGTCTAGCCGGAACGAGCGCTTGTACGCCTCGGCACCGTCCATCGGCGGCTGCTCCGACTTGCGCATGAGGCGGTTGCCGACCACCAGCGTGTCCATGTCGGTGAACATGAAGCAGCGGTAGGCGTCGGCGGCGTCGTTCACGATCGGCTCGCCACGAATGTTGAAGCTGGTGTTCACGAGCACCGGGCAGCCCGTGCGACGCTCGAAGGCCTGCAGGATCGCGGCAAACCGCGGCGAGGTGCGCGCCTCCACGGTCTGCACGCGTGCGGAGCGATCCACATGCGTGATCGCGGGCACCGTGCTGCGCACCTGGTTCAACAGCGCGATGCCGCGTGCGGATGGATCCGTCGGTTCGCGCCAGTGCGCCTTCCCCACCGGCGCCACCAGCAGCATGTACGGGCTCTCCGCCTGCAGATCGAACCACTCGGACTGCTTGCCCGCCAGCACCGCCGGCGCGAAGGGGCGGAACGACTCGCGAAACTTGATCGCCACGTTCATGCGCCGCTGCATCGAGGCGTCACGCGGATCACCCAGGATCGAGCGATGCCCCAGCGCGCGCGGACCGAACTCGGCGCGGCCCCACACATGCCCCACGATGCGGCCCGCGGCCAGTTCCTTCGAGATCTCCTCGCAGAGTTCGGGCTCCTGCATGAGGTGGTGCACGGCACCCATGCGATCAAGCTGCGCTGCAATCTCGGCATCGCCCTGCCACGCGCCCAGATAGGACCCCTGCTGGCTGTCGCCTGGCTGCGGCGTGCGCGCGTTGCCCAGGTGCCCATGCCAGTGCGCCAGTGCCGCGCCGAGCGCGCCACCGGCATCGCCCGCGGCAGGCTGGATCCACAGGCGCTCGAAGGGTCCCTCGCGCAGCACGCGGCCGTTGGCCACGCAGTTCAGCGCCACGCCACCGGCCAGGCACAGGTTGCGCTGCCCGGTCTTCGCATGCACATGTCGCGCCATGCGCAGCACGGCCTCCTCGGTGACGGCCTGGATGCTGGCGGCGATGTCCATCTCGCGCTGCGTGAGTGAGCTCTCGGGGTCGCGTGGAGGCGCACCGAACAGCGCATGGAACGCGCCACTGGTCATGTGCAGGCCCGCGCAGTAGTCGAAGTACTTCTGGTCCAACCACATCGAGCCGTCCTCGTGCAGTCGCACGATGCGATCGAGGATCAGATCGCGGAAGCGTGGCTCGCCGTAGGGCGCCAGGCCCATCAGCTTGTACTCGCCCGAGTTCACCCGGAAGCCGCAGTACAGCGTGAATGCGCTGTACAGAAGGCCAAGCGAGTGGGGGAAGCGCATCTCCTCGCGCAGTTCGATGCGATTCCCGCGACCAATGCCCCAGCTGGCCGTGGTCCACTCCCCCACGCCGTCGATCGTCAGGATCGCCGCCTCCTCGAAGGGGCTCGGAAAGAACGCGCTGGCCGCATGCGACTCGTGATGTCCAGCAAACAGGATCGGCCCCCCGTAGACCCCGCCGAGCCCGCGATCGATCTCGCGCGGCAGGTGCAACTTTCGCTGCAGCCACGGAGGCATGGCCTTCAGGAACGAGCGGAAGCCGCGCGGCGCGAACGCGAGCGCCGTCTCGAGCAGCCGCTCGAATTTCAGCAGCGGCTTCTCGTAGAACACGACCGCGTCGAGCTGCTCGGCCCCTATGCCCGCCTCGCGCAGGCAGAACGCGACCGCTTCCGTCGGGAACCGCTCATCGTGCTTGCGTCGGCTGAAGCGCTCCTCCTGCGCCGCGGCCACCACGCGCCCGTCCTGCACCAGGGCGGCCGCGCTGTCATGGAAGAAGGCCGAGATGCCGAGGATTCGCATGCGGGGACTGCCCGGAAAGAATAACCCCGGTGCGGGGGATGCCCGCACCGGGGTTCAGGTCACTTTCAGGTCGCCAGGCTCAGGCCTTGCGACGACGGGCCACCAGGCCCGCGAGTCCAACGAGCGCCACGGCGCCGGGGGCCGGGATCGCGTAGCTGAGGGCGTTCGTGGTGGTGAAGCTGTCACCCCAGTTGGCCATCGAGACGGCGTTGGTCGAGAGCGCGTCGATCGCGCCGTCGCCGCCGCCGCCACCCGAGGTGTACACGTCGAACAGGAAGGTGCCGTCGCCGGACATTCCGATCGCCGCGCGGCTCACCGTCAGGGTGACGTTGTTGCCGGAGAAGCTGATGGAGGCTCCGCCGCTCGGACCGTTCCAGCCCGAAGCACCGTTGTCCCATGCCTGGGCGCCGCCACCCCAATCCACCCACGAACCGACCCAGTAGTTCATACCGCCGTTGTTCGAGAAGTTGATCGGACGACCCCAGCCGTTGCCGGAGGTGGTCTTCGGGGCCGAGCCCGGCGAGGAGATGGCGATCATGAACTTCGCCCAATCGGTCGCCGGCACGTTGCCATTGACGGTCAGCGAGAACTGGATGTCGGTCGCGGTGTGCGAAACCTCGCAGCTCAGGATGTTTGCGGTGCCACCAGCATCGGCGATGCCCGAGCCGATGTCGTTCGCGGCATCGTTGTAGACAACGCCGGGGGTCGCGTTCAGCGAGCCAGCGACGAGAGCGACCATGCCGGTCGCAGCGAAAGCGGAAATCTTCATCTGACGAACTCCTTCGGGAAACCCAGCTTCACTGGGAAGCGCGTGATCAATGCGCTTGAGGGGACTGAAATCTGGCGGGGAAGCCAGCGGGGAAAGTGACCTGTTGCCGTCGGAGGGAGCCGACGACCGGCAAATAATGCCACGGATCGGCACGGGGGCAAACGGAATGTCCGTCGTTTATTTACTTGAATTTCAGCGTCGGTACCGACACGCCGGACGGAGCCGATTCCTGGAAGCACCCCGCAAAGGGAACGCCGAAAATCGCCTTGCGGCTGATAATAAGCGACTTAAATCAGTGCGGAAGCGGGAATCGGCCACAGAACTCCCGGATTTCATCCCGCACGGCGAAGGTCGTCGACGGGTCTCCCTTTCCGATCATGACTCGGTCGAGCCACGCGGCCACCTGCTTCATCTCGGCTTCCTTCAGCCCGCGGGTGGTGAGGGCCGGGGTGCCCAGACGCAGCCCGCTGGTCACCATGGGCGGCCGCGGGTCGTTCGGGATGCCGTTCTTGTTCACGATGATGCCCGCCGCCTCGAGCCACTTCTCGGCGTCGGCGCCGGTCAGGTTCGGGTCGCGCGGACGGAGATCAACCAGCATGAGATGGTTGTCGGTGCCGCCGGTGCACAGGCGGTAACCGTGGCCCTGCATTGCGGCCGCCAGCGCGCGCGCGTTTGCCACCACCTGCTGGCTGTAGGTCGTGAACGAGGGCTGCAGCGCCTCGCCGAAAGCCACGGCCTTGCCCGCGATCACGTGCATGAGTGGACCGCCCTGGCTGCCCGGGAAGACCTTGCGATCGATCTTCGTCGCGATCTCCTCGTCGTTGGAGAGGATCAGGCCGCCACGCGGACCGCGCAGCGTCTTGTGCGTGGTGGTCGTGACGACATGCGCGTGCGGGAACGGGCTCGGGTGCACGCCGGTGGCCACCAGGCCCGCGATGTGCGCGATGTCGGCCATCAGGAACGCACCCACCTTGTCGGCGATCGCGCGGAAGCGCGCGAAGTCGATCACGCGGGAATACGCGCTGTAACCGCAGATGATGAGCTTCGGCTTCGTCTCGAGGGCGATCTTCTCGATCGCGTCGTAGTCGAGCAGCTCGGTCTTCGGATCCAGGCCGTACTCCACGATGTCGTAGAAGGTGCCGCTGAAATTGGGCTTCAGGCCATGGCTCAGGTGGCCACCGCTCTTGATGGGCAGGCTCAGCACGCGCTCACCCGGATTCAGCAGCGCCATGAACGCGGCGATGTTGGCATTGGCGCCACAGTGCGGCTGCACGTTGGCGAAGCGGCAACCGAAGAGCTTCTTGGCGCGCTCGCGGGCCAGATCCTCGACCTGGTCATGGAACTCGCAACCGCCGTAGTAACGCTTGCCGGGATAGCCCTCGGCGTACTTGTTGGTCATCCAGCTGCCCACGACATGCATGACCGCCGCGCTGACGTGGTTCTCGCTGGCGATGAGTTCCAGCGTGGTCGCCTGGCGATCCGCCTCGGCCGCCAGGATGCGCTCGACCTCGGGGTCAGCCTCGTGAAGCATGGCCAGCAGGCCCTGGGAAATTTCATCGAGCGGGGTCGCGTGCGCAGAGGTGGCGGGCGTCATGGATTCGATGGTAGCGACGCGGCGATCGCGTTCCACCCGTGCAAATCGGCCCGTAGGCTGCCTGCCCATGCTCGCGCTTCCGACGCCCCACGGACCCATCACGCTGCGACTGCCCCAGGACCCCGCCGAGGCGCGACGCGTCACGATGGCGGCCCGACGGTGTCTTGCACGCGGCACGACGGACGCGCGCCTGGCCCTTCCTGCCGGCACCCCGTTCCAGCGCGCGTGCTGGCGCGCGGCGCTGCGCATTCCTCGCGGCCAGACCCGCACCTATGCGTGGCTTGCGCGACAGGCGGGCAGCCCGGCTGCGGTGCGTGCGGCGGCCCAGGCCATGCGCCGCAACCCCTGGCCTCTGGCGATCCCCTGCCATCGGGTGGTCGGCACGCGCGATCTGGGCGGTTACGCCGGAAGCCGCAATCCCGGGAGCCGCCGCTTGATGCTGAAGAAATGGCTGCTTGCGCGCGAATCGAACGCCTGAACCTGCCGATGCACTGGGGTAGCATCCTCGACCCTTCCCACAGGAGATCCGCAGCATGAAGCTCACGATGGTCGGAACCGGTTACGTCGGACTCGTCACGGGCGCCTGCTTTGCCGCCATGGGCAACGACGTGATCTGCCTGGACGTGGACCAGCGCAAGATCGACATGCTGCGCCGCGGCGAGAGCCCGATCTACGAACCCGGCCTGAGCGAGATGCTGAAGGCGAACATCGCCGCGGGCCGCATCCGATTCACGCTGGACAAGGCCGAGGCCTACCGCCACGCCGAGGCGATCTTCATCTGCGTGGGCACGCCCAGCGACGAGGACGGAAGCGCCGACCTGCAGTACGTGCTTGCCGTGGCGAAGGACATCGCGGACGAGCTCGAGCGCATCGGGCCCGGCGGCAAGCCCAGGACCGTGGTGGTGAAGAGCACCGTGCCGGTGGGCACCAGCCACAAGGTGCGCGACCTGATCCGCAGCCGCACGAAGGTGCCCTTCCACATCGCCGACAACCCCGAGTTCCTGAAGGAAGGCGACGCGATCATCGACTTCAACAAGCCCGATCGCGTGGTGTGCGGCGTGGAGAGCGAGGAGGCCGGTGACGTGATGCGCGAGCTCTACGAGCCCTTCGTGCGTCAGGGCCACCCCATCCTGGTGATGGACGTGCGCAGCGCAGAGATGGTGAAGTACGCGAGCAACGCCATGCTGGCCTGCAAGATCAGCTTCATCAACGAGATGGCGAATCTGTGCGAGAAGTACGGCGCCGACGTGAACAGCGTGCGCGCCGGCATGTGCGCGGATCGGCGCATCGGCGACCAGTTCCTCTACCCGGGCCTGGGTTACGGCGGCAGCTGTTTCCCCAAGGACACGCTGGCCGTGGTGGGCATGGGCAAGGCGGTCGGCTTCGACGCCAAGCTGAACGCCGCGGTGCACGAGGTGAACCAGGACCAGCGCGGACACTTCTGGAGCAAGCTGCTGGCGGAATTCCCGAAGGGCCTGAAGGGAGCCACGCTCGCCTTCTGGGGTGTGGCCTTCAAGCCGCGAACGGACGACATCCGCGAGGCTCCCAGCATGACGCTGATGAAGCGCGCGCTTGATGCAGGCGCGAAGGTGCGCGCGTTCGACCCCGTGGCGCTGGAGAACCTGGCCAGGGAGATGCCGCAGGTGATGCAGGCGAAGGACATGTACGACTGCGTGCAGGGCGCCGACGCGCTGGTGATCTGCACGGAGTGGCGCGAGTTCCGCTCGCCCGACCTGGATCGCGTGAAGGCGTCGCTGACGCGACCCCTGATCGTGGACGGACGCAACCTGTATCGCTGCGAAACCATGCAGGAACACGGCTTCGACTACGCGAGCGTGGGTCGCGCCACCGTGCGCGGCGGGGCGCGCTGAGCGGGCTGGAACAAGCGCGCGAGCGGCCGTCAAGGGCGGAAACCCACAATTCCGTCGCGTTTCCCGTGGGTTTCAGGCGACGACGTGCGTTTGGATCGGGAAAAACCAGCACTTTTGCGCCTTCAACCGCTTGAGGCCTGAAAACGCCCCGGTTACAGTCCCTTCTTCATCCGGCTGGGGAGCCGGAAGAACACGCAAACCAGTTCGCACGGCGGACGCCGCGCGACAAACCACATCGGAAAGGATTCCCCACCATGGCAAAGACCGCCACCAAGAAGAAGGCCTTCAAGGCCACGCCCGCCAGCAAGCGTCGCAGCAAGGGTGACACCTTCAAGACGATCGCCGCCTACACCGAGCTGAAGAACAGCAAGGTGAAGGAGGTCTTCGAGACCCTGACGAGCATCATGGTTGCCGACCTCAGCAAGGGCTGCGGCGAGTTCAACTTCAACGGCCTCATCAAGCTGAAGACCGTGAAGAAGCCCGCCACCCCGGCTCGCAAGGGTCGCAACCCCTTCACCGGCGAAGAGATCATGATCAAGGCCAAGCCGGCCAGCCGCAAGGTGCGCGCTCGCGCCCTGCGCGCCCTGAACGGCCAGATCTGAGTTCGCTCAGGTCGGCAACGATCGACACACGGCCCCGCCTCGCGCGGGGCCGTGTTCTTTTTGCGCAAAGCCTCAACCGATGAGCGCGCGAAGCGAGCCGTGCGCCTGCGCGAGCCGACGGTCCGCCTCGTCGCGGGAGAGTCCGCAGCGCTGCATCGCGATCGCCGTCTTCAACCGCATGCCCGCGGACTCCAGGGCGACCATGGCCTGATCACGCGAGAGCTCGGGGCAGAACCGAAGCAGGGTCCGCGCCGCACGGTCAACCAGCTTGTCATTCGTCGCGGCCACATCCACCATGAACGCGCCATGCGTCTTCCCCAGCCGCACGAAGGTCGCGGTGGTGATCGCGTTCAGCGCGAGCTTGGTGGCGGAGCCCGCCTTCAGACGGGTGCTTCCGATCAGGATCTCGGGGCCCGTGTCGAGCGTGATGAGGCGGTCGCAGTGCTCGGGCACGTCACGCGGCGCGCACACGAGCATGGCCGTGGCCGCGCCCCGCTGCTTCGCGAGGCGCAGGCCCCCGACCACCCACGGCGTGGTGCCTCCCGCGGCGATGCCCAGGAAGGTGTCGCCCGCGCGCAGGCCGATCGACTCGAAGTCCGCCGCCGCGCCATCGCGCTCGTCCTCGCGGCGCTCGCTGCTTCGGCGCAGGGCCGCATCGCCGCCCGCGATCAGGCCGACGACCGTGCCCGGATCGCTCTGGAAGGTCGGCGGGCACTCGCTTGCGTCGAGCACGCCCAGGCGGCCGCTGGTCCCGGCGCCTCCGTAGACGAGCCTGCCACCCGCACGCAGCCGCGGCACAAGCTCGGACACGAACGCGCCGATCGACGCGGCGGCCAACTCCACCGAGCGCAGGACCGCCTGGTGGTCACGCGTCATCAGGCGCACGATCGCCTCGGGCTCGAGCCGATCCAGATCGGCGGACTCGGGATGCTCCTGCTCGGTGCGCACATGCCCGCGATCGGGCACCGCGCGCGTCATGGCGCGACCTCGCGCGTGCCCGCCGGCGCGACCTCGGCGTCGGCGGACGGCGCTTCGAGCGGCCCGAGCCCCTGGACGAGGAAGCTCCACTTCGCGCTGCGATACGCGGGCGAACCGATGCCGTGATCGGCGCTCGGGAAGATCTGCATCTCGAAGGGCACATCGGCGTCCTGCAGCGCCTTCGCGAGCTGGAACGTGTTCGAGGGGTGCACGTTGTCGTCGACCATGCCGTGCAGCAGCAGGAGCGAGGCCTGCAGGTCGCGTGCTCGTGCAGACAGGTCGGCGGCCGCGTAGCCCTCGGGATTCTCCGCGGGCGTGCGCATCCAGCGTTCGGTGTAGATGGTGTCGTAGTTGCGCCAGTCGGTCACGGGAGCGCCCGCCACCGCCACGTGAAAGAGCTCGGGGAAGCGCAGCGCGCAGGTCGCCGCCATCGTGCCGCCATAGGAGTGGCCGTGGATGCCGACGCGATGACGATCCACGTAGGGCCGCTCGGAAAGGGCACGCACCGCCGCGGCCTGATCGTCGGCATCGGGACCACCCAGCTTCATGTAGGTGGCGCTCTCGAACGCCTTGCCGCGACCCTTGGTGCCGCGATTGTCGACCTTCGCCACGATCACGCCGAACGCGCGCTCCGCCGGACCGGGATCGAAGCGACCTAGCACGGCCTGCGAATGAGGGCCACCGTAGACGTCCATCACCAGCGGGTATCGCCGTGACGGATCGAAATTGGGCGGAAAGTGCAGGATCCCCCACAGCGGCGTGGCGCCGTCGGCGGCGGTGCAGGTGAAGAGTTCCGAGGGCGGCACGCCCGCGTTGCGCAGATCTTCGGCAGGCGACTCGGCAAGCGTGGCGATGGGGCGCGGCGAGTCCTCGAGCGAGAAGAGCACCGTTCGCGGCGGGTCGACGGGCGTCTCGCCGCGCGCGATCAGGCGCTTGCCGTCGGGCGAGAAGTCGAAGCGCGACCAGTGGCGATCGGCCGGCGTGACGCGCATCTCGCCCAGGCCGTCCAGACCGACGCGGTGCAGCTGCGCCAGCATGGGCCGGTCCGCGCTGAAGGCCGTGTACCACAGCGTGCTCGCCTCCTCATCGACGCGGACCACCTCGTCCACCGGAAAGGCGTGGCGCGTGAGCGGCACCACGAACGATGGATCGGAAAGCCGGCGCAGTTCCAGGTTCCGGAAGCCGCTGCGCTCGCTTCCCCAGACGAAGCGGTCCCCGTCGGCCAGGAACCGCATGAGCGGGCGATTTTCCTGGAACGTCGGTTGCGCCTCCTCCACCACCACGCGGGCGCGGCCGGTGGCCGGATCGGCCAGCACGATCTGCAGGCGATCCTGCCGGCGATTCGTGCGGTGGAAGAGCAGGCCCGCGTTGCCCGGCGCGAAACGGACGCCGTAGACGTACTGCTCGGGGTCCTCGCCCACGTCGATCGCGGCAAGGCGGCCGGTCATGCGGTCGAGTGCCAGGATGCCCGCGATCGGATTGGGATCGCCCGCCTTCGGGTAGCGGCGGGGCGCGGCACGCGTGCGAAGGCGGTCCCATCCGATGGGCAGCTCGTACGTGGGCACGCGCGAGACGTCGAACACGTAGAAAGCGAGCCAACGCCCGTCCGGGCTCCACCACATCGCGTCGTCCTGGTCGAGTTCCTCGCCGTAGACCCAGTCCGCGGTGCCATACACGATGCCGGGCTCGTCGGGATTCGGCGCGATGACCGGCGTGACCTTCCCCGTGGCGATCTCGACGATGCGCACGCCGCCGTCGCGGTGCTCGGCGCGCCAGAGACCGTCGGGACTGGTGGACTGCACGCGCTGCTTCGCGCGGCCCGCGGGCGGATCCACCGGCGCGCGTGGCGTCTCGCGTGACGGTGGCGCCTCCGCCGGCCGCTCGTTCGCGCCGTCAAGGTCCGTCTTCACCCATGCGCCTGCGCGACGGAAGACGATGCCGTCGGGCTCCCATCGCACATCGGAGACGCGGCCAGCCTGCCCGAGCCCGCGCAGGTCGGACTGCAGCTGGCGCACGCGATCGGCGCCGGGCAGGTCCTCGAAGCGGTCGTAGGCAAGCGCAGCGGTCGCGAGGATCGATGCGACGATCGTGGCGACGGTCCGGACAGCCCGCATGCTCGCGCTCATCCCACGCGCGCCGCGGTCTGGAATCGCTTCATGCGCTCCGCGATCTGCGCAGCATCGAGCTTGCGCAGACGATCCAGGCCGAATGCCTCGATCGTGAAGCTCGCCATCACGGTGCCCCACGCCATGCCTTCCTGCACCGTGGCAAGGTCGCCCTTGCCCGTGCGCGCCACGTGCGCCATCAGGCCGCCCGCGAAAGTGTCGCCGGCACCGGTGGGATCCACCACGTGCGAGGCATCGGCCGGATAGGCCGGCAGCGTGGCCACGCCATCGCGGTGCGCCAGGATCGCGCCGTGCTCACCCTTCTTCACCACCACGAACTTCGGGCCCAGGTCCAGGATCGCGCGACCCGCGGACACGGCGTTGCGCGCCTCGGTCAGCTGCATCGCCTCCTGATCGTTCAGCACCACGCCATCGACGTCGCGGAAGAGCGCCAGCAGTTCCGGACGCGCCACGTTGATCCAGAGGTCCATCGTGTCGCACACGGCAAGCGCTCGCTTCGGGAACTGCCGAAGCAGGTCCATCTGCACCGACGGGTGCGTGTTGCCCAGGAACACGAACTGGCTGTCCTGATAGGCGGCGGGCACCTTCGGCGGGGCCTCCTCGAGCACGCCAAGCTCGGTGAAGAGCGTCTCGCGGCGGTTCATGTCGTCGAGGTATCGGCCGCCCCACGCGAACGTGCGGCTTGCGGGACGCCGCTCGAGTCCCTTCAGGCAGACGCCCTTGAAGGACTCGAGGATCGCCGCATGCTCGGGCGGGAAGTCGCCGCCGACCGCGCCGACCACGCGGACCGGCGTCAGGTGACTCGCGGCGGCCGCGAAGTAGCTGCAACTGCCTCCAAGCACGCGTTCCGCGCTGCCGGTGGGTGCGTGAAGCGTGTCGATGCCGATCGTGCCGGTGACGATGAGAGCCATGCGGTCGAGTGTAGCGGTGTGCGCGCGGCGTTCAGCCGTCCGCGTCGCGCTTGACCAGGCCGCGTGACCAGCCCAGGCCGATCGCGACGCCACACAGGGAGCCGGCGGCCACGTCGGCAGGCATGACGCAGAGGATCGGGTTCAGCGAGCCGCTGGCGAAGCGCGCATCGAGCGATCCCATCACGGGGCCGGCCAGGATGAGCTGCGCAAGCCCCACCACCACGCACGGCGCGGCGAACAGGAGAATCGGCTGCTCGTGCGCGGCGATGAGGCGGGCACCGAACGCGGCGGCGACGCCCGCAAGCGTGCAGGCTCCGATCGCCTGGCCCTTCGAGGCGCCGACCATGGCGAAGGCCAGCACGGCGGGTGCCGCAAGGGCGGCGGCGAGCGACACGAGCGCGCGTGGCCGCAGCAGGCCGGCCGTGAACGACTGTTCCGGATCCGGATTGGGCACGTCGGGCAGCGGTCCTCCCACGCGGAAGATCATCACGGCGACGCTGGCGACGAAGAGACCCCAGGCGATGGTCTCGAAGCCGAGCCAGCGGAACATGCCTCCCTGAAAGACCGCGTCCGACACCGTGCCGCCGCGCATCGAGAACGCCGCCACGCCGCAGCCCACGCAGAAGAGCGCCACGGCCGCGTTGATCGGCCGCGCGATGGCGCACGCAAACGCCGCAGCCACGGCAAGACAGACGAACACCAGCGCCGAAGCCAGCACGGGCGCGGATGCGTCGAGCAGCGCGGGCGCGACGACCCCGCGCGCGCCCACCGCGAACCGTGACGCGAGCAGGCCGAGCAGCGCGCAGGTGACGATGCAGAGTCCCGTGAGCACGGTGCGTGGCCATCCGTTGTCCATGTCGCGATGATGGGGCCGCGCGCCCGGGGGCGCAAGCCGACGTCCAGCTATCTTGCCGCGCATGACCGCAACCCGCACGATCACGCTGGACGGCAAGCCTCTCTCGATCGACCAGGTGCGGCTGGTCGCCTGCGCGGGCGCGCAGGTCGCGCTGGCAGCGGAGGCGCGCGCACGCATCGATGCGGCGCGTGCGGCGATCGAGGCCGTGTCCGCGTCGGGCGCGGCGGTCTATGGGGTGAACACCGGCTTCGGCTCGCTTGCGCATCAGCGCGTCGGCGCCGGCGAACTGGCGGCGCTGCAGGCGAATCTGGTGCGATCCCATGCCGCGGGCGTGGGCGATCCCCTTCCAGAACCCGTGGTGCGCGCCATGCTGCTGCTGCTGGCGGCAAGCCTCTCGCGCGGGGCCAGCGGCGTGCGATGCGTGGTGGTGGAACGCATCCTGGAGCTGCTGAATCACGGTCTCGTTCCGGTGGTTCCCGAGCGCGGAAGCGTGGGCGCAAGCGGCGACCTTGCGCCGTTGGCGCATGCGTGCCTTCCGCTGCTGGGCGAGGGCGAGGTATGGCAATCGGGTCGCCGCGTAGCCGCGGACGACGCGATGCGAGCCAAGGGCTTGAAGCCGATCGCGCTGGAGGCGAAGGAGGGACTGGCGCTGCTCAACGGCACGCACCTCATGGCGGCGCTCGGCGCGCTGGCGTTCGCGGAGCTGGAGCCCGTGCTCGAGGCCGCGATTGGCGCGACCGCCATGTCGATCGATGCGTGCCTGGCGAGCTCTGCGCCGCTGGATCCGCGCATTCATGCGGCACGTCGCCAGCCGGGGCAGATCGTGGTCGCCGAGCGCGTTGCGCACCTGCTGCATGGTTCGCAGATCGGGCCCTCGCACGCCACGAACGATCCGCGCGTGCAGGACCCGTACGCGCTGCGATGTGCGCCGCAGTTGCTGGGCGCGGCCATGGACCAGCTGCGCGCGCAACGTTGCGTGATCGAGCATGAACTGGGTGCCGTGACGGACAACCCGCTGGTGGTGCCTGCCGCGGGGGGCGGCTTCGATGTGGTGAGCGGCGGCAACTTCCATGGCATGCCGCTGGCCATCGCGATGGATGCGGCGAAGGTCGCGCTGTGCCATGTGGCGGCGGTGAGCGAGCGGCGCGTGTTCTGGGTGCTCGGCGGGTTCGATCGCGTGAGTCCCGTGAAGCCTCATCTGGCCGGGAATCCCGGCGTGGAGAGCGGCCTGATGATCACGCAGTACGCGGCGGCGGCGTGCGTGAACGAGCTCCAGTCGCTGGCACATCCGGCCAGCGTGGGCAACGTGGGCACCTGTGGCGGCATCGAGGACTACAACAGCTTCGGGCCCCTCGCCGGACGACAGCTGCTCCGCGCGGTTCGACTGGCTCGCGAGGTGATCGCCATCGAGCTGCTGGTGATGGCGCAGGCGATCGAGTCGCACCGGCCCAAGCGCTCCGGCGAGGGCGTGGAACGGCTGCATGCGGCCGTGCGCAGCGTGGTGAAGCCGCTGCAGGGCGATCGCAGCCCCGCGCCCGACATGGCGGCGCTGGCCGCAGCCATCGAGCAGGGCTCGCTGCTGCGCTGAGCACGTTCGATCGCGAGGGAAGCCGCGGCTACAGTGTGCGGATGAGCCACGCCGCCGAAGCCGTTCGGACCGTGCGCGCCCCCCGCGGCGCGCAGCGCACCTGCAGGAGCTGGGCCGCGGAGGCGGCGATGCGCATGCTCATGAACAACCTCGACCCCGAGGTGGCGGAGCGGCCGGGCGATCTCGTGGTGTACGGCGGGCGCGGGCGCGCGGCGCGCGACTGGGCGTGCTTCGACGCGATCGTGAAGAGCCTGCAGTCCCTTGGCGTGGACGAGACGCTGCTGGTGCAGAGCGGCAAGCCCGTGGGGATCGTGCGAACGCATGTGGATGCGCCGCGCGTGCTCATCGCCAACTCGAACCTCGTGCCGCACTGGGCCACGCAGGCGCACTTCGACGACCTCGAGGCGCGCGGCCTGATGATGTTCGGTCAGATGACCGCGGGCAGCTGGATCTACATCGGCACGCAGGGCATCGTGCAGGGCACCTACGAGACCTACGCGGAGTGCGCGCGCCAGCACTTCGGCGGCACCCTGAAGGGCACGCTGAACGTGACCGCCGGCTGCGGTGGCATGGGCGGCGCGCAGCCGCTGGCGATCACGATGAACGAGGGCACCTGCCTGATCGCCGACGTGTGCATGGAGCGGCTGAGGAAGCGCGTGCACGACCGGTACCTCGACGAGGTGCACGAGGATCTCGACGCGGCCATCGACCGCGCGGTGGAACTGAAGAAGCGCGGCGAGGCGATCAGCGTGGGCGTGCTGGCGAATGCGGTCGACCTGCTTGCACGGCTGAAGGGCCGCGCGATCGTTCCCGAGACGCTGACGGATCAGACGAGCGCGCACGACCCGCTGGAGGGCTACTACCCGCAGGGCCTCACGCGCGAGTCCGCGGACGCGCTGCGGGCGAGCGACCCGGTCGAGTACCAGCGCCTGAGCACGGCCAGCATGGAGGCGCATGTTCGCCTGATGGTCGACTTCATGAAGGCCGGATCCAAGGTGTTCGACTACGGGAACAACATCCGCCAGCGCGCGCTTGATCACGGGTTCGCGGAGGCGTTCGCGTTCCCGGGGTTCGTGCCGGCGTACATCCGACCGCAGTTCTGCACGGGGCGCGGACCATTCCGGTGGGTCGCGCTGTCGGGCGATCCGGCGGACATCCGCGCCACTGACGAGGCCGTGCTGAAGCTCTTCCCGCATGACAAGGGACTCGAGCGGTGGATCCGCATGGCGCAGAAGCGCATCGCGTTCCAGGGGCTGCCCGCACGCATCTGCTGGCTCGGCCTGGGCGAGCGCCACAAGGCGGGCCTGCGGTTCAACGAGATGGTGGCCAAGGGCGAGGTGAAGGCGCCCATCGTGATTGGGCGCGACCACCTCGACTGCGGCAGCGTGGCGAGCCCGAACCGCGAGACCGAGGGCATGCTTGACGGCACCGACGCTGTCAGCGATTGGCCACTGCTGAACTTCGCCGTGAACATCGCGAGCGGCGCGAGCTGGACGAGCTTCCATCACGGCGGCGGCGTGGGCATCGGGTTCAGCCAGCACGCGGGACAGGTGGTGGTGGCGGACGGCTCGCCGGAGGCGGCGGCGCGCGTGGAGCGCGTGCTGACGAACGACCCGATGATGGGCGTGTTCCGCCACGCGGATGCGGGCTACGACCTTGCGAAGGATTGCGCGCAGCGTCTCGGCGTGCGCATCCCACTCCCATAACGAGGGTCAGAGGTTGTTACCGACCACTTCGACCACTTCGCAAGTGGCGCGTAACAACCTCTGACCCTCGCTATCGGACGGTGGCGCGACGCAGGCGATCGAGCACCGCCAGCCACACGCCATCGCGCCCCGGCGGTTCTTCAATCACGATCTGCGACAAGCCCGTCGCCTCGGCCTCCCGCAGGCCCGCGTAGAGCATGCGCGCATAACCCTCGGCATCGGGCTGCATTCGGATCACCACATGCGGCTCCCGCACCTCGGTGCCCGGCATGGCAAGCACCGCCGCCGGCTCACGCAGCGATGCAAGGAACACCGCCAGCCGCACCGATGGCACCATCGTGGCCGGGACATCCGGCGCGTAGTGAATCAGGCTCGTGCCGGGACTGACCCCCTGCTGCACCGCGTGCGCCACCTCGACCGTTCCCACGATGCGGCGCAACGCATCGGCCGTTACCGAGCCAGGCCTCCGGATCACGGGCGCATCGCCCGTCAGGTCAAGCACCGTGCTCTCGATGCCGAACCCCGCACGACCACCCTCCAGGACAAGCAGGTCGTCGACCCCGGCGAAATCCGCCATCACGTGCTCGACGGTCGTTGGCGAGACATGTCCGGAGCGATTCGCGCTCGGTGCGCTCACGGGCCCATCCACGGCGTACAGCAGCGACCTCGCCACCGGGTGCATCGGCGAGCGCACCGCGATCGATGGAAGCCCCGCCACCGCCTCGTCCGGCACCATGTCGCCGCGCGGCAGGATCAGCGTGAGCGGCCCCGGCCAGAACGCCGCGGCCAGGCGGTTGCAGCGCCGGTCCCACGTCGCCACCAGCATCTTGGCGTCGACCGCGTCCACCACGTGCGCGATCAGCGGATTGTCGGAGGGTCGGCCCTTGAGCTCGTACACCTTCCGCAGCGCCGTGGGCGCCAGCGTGCTGGCACCGAGTCCATACACCGTTTCGGTGGGAAACGCCGCCACGCCCCCCTCACGGATGCGCGCCGCCGCCTCGCGGATGCCGGCGTCGTCGCTCGCCACGCGCCGCGGCACTCAGGCTCCAGGCTCGGGCGGGTTGGCCACGTCCAGTTCCACGCGGTTCATCTGCAGTCCGGTGCCCATCGCGTGCCACAACTGCGCGATGGCGCCGCTGTACTCGACCAGCGACAGCATCTCCTGCACCTGCGCGTTCGCGAGCTCCTGCTGCCGCTGGAACTTCAGCGCCAGGAATTCCGGCGTGAGCGTGGCGATCGTCTGCTCCTCGACCAGCAGCGCGCGCAGGTTCTCCGCCTGCGCCAGCCGGTAGGCGCGCGTCTGCTCGATCAGGCGGTACTGCGCCTCCACGCTGCGCAGCGCGTCCTTCACCTGGAAGATCGCCGTCTGCACCGCACCTCGATACGCGAGCACCGCCTGCGAACGCTGCAGTCGCGCGCGACGATAGTTCGCCTCGCCCGCGCGATTGCCGATCGGCTGGTTGAAGTTCAGTCCCACCAGATAGTTCACGAAGCCGGCTTCGCCCAGCTCCTGCCACGACTGTCCATAGTCGCCCTCGAGACCGTTGAACTGCATCTGCGCGTTCAGGTTCAGGTCCGGCAGGCGCCCGTTGTCGGCCACCACCTGCCGGATGCCCGCGTCGTCCACGCCGAGCAGCGCCTGCGTCACGGCCGGGCTCTGCTCCATGGCGGTCGCGATCGCCTCACGCAGCGAATACTTCAGCGGCTGGTCCACCATGAAGTCCGCGGGCACGATCATCGTCTCGTCGCCCACCGGAAGCGACGGATCGTTCAGGAGCACCTTCAGGCGGTCGACCGCGGCCGTCACGTCGCGCTGGGCGCGGATCAGCTGGCTCTTGCGGTCCTCGACCTTCGCCACCGCATCGGCGTACTGCGCCTGCGTGGTGTCGAATGCCCTGCGCTTGGCCAGCACGTCGCGCACCTCCACGCCCACGCGCACGAGCCACTGCGTGGTGGCCACGCGCTGGCGCGCCATCACCAGGGTCCAGTAGCCCTGCTCCACGTCGCGACACAGCTGCATGAGCTGCGCGCGCAATTGCTGCAGGCTGCGCCGATCGTTGTTGCGCGCCAGCCGGATCTGCGCCATGTTCACGTCGGTGCCGAAGCCGCGCAGCAAGGGCTGGGTGAGTCCGACCTGCAGCGCGTTGATCCACGCGGGGTTGTTCGCGTAGAGATTCTCCGGATAGAGCTTCGAGTACGTGCTCGACATGCCCACATTGAAGGTTCCGCCCGTCACCGTGGCGGTCTGGATCCCGCTGGTGAGCGTCCACTGCTTGAACTGGTTCGAGAAGTCCGACGGCAGCGAGATGCCCGCGACCGGCGCGAAGTTCTGCGTGGGCTGGTCCTGAAGATTCATCTGCGTGCTCGCGACCAGCGCCGCATCGAAGGCCGCCTGCGCCGCCACGAGTTCGGCCTGCGTGACGCCCTGCTGCAGGCGCGCGCCCTGCACCCCGAGGTTGTTCTTCACGGCCAGCCGGATCGCGTCCTGCAGCGAGAGCGTGGTCTCGGGATACGCCTGCCCGTACAGGTCGATCCCCAGATCCACCGCCTGGCCCGCCGCCACGATCTGGGGCCCGGTCGCGTCCAGCTGCGCCCGGCGGTCCTTCAGTTCCTCGAAGACGGCCGGGGTCTGCCGCTCCATCGGCTTCACCGGATCCTTCTCCGGCGCCCGAGCGAGCTCACGCGTGACCGCCGCATCCATCGAGCGACGCAAACCCTGCAATTCGGGCCGATCCTCCTCGGGGGCCGAACAGGAAGCCACCGCCAGGGCCGCCAAGGCCGCGCCGAGTCCCGTCCGCAGGGTGAGGTTCCGCCGCATGAAGTGGGCACTGTAGCCGCCCGACGGTTTCCCTAGAATCCGCCCCCATGCACCTGGCACGAATCCTCCCGTCGCTCACGCTCGCCCTGTTCACCGTTGGCCCGGCTCTGGCACAGGATGCCGCACCCGCCGCCGCGCCCGCGCAGGCTCCAGCCGCCGCACCCGCCGCATCCAAGGGCTTCACCGCCACCATCAACGCGGACAACGTGTACGTGCGCAGCGGTCCCAGCGTGAACAGCGCCTATCCGTTCGGCAAGCTCAAGCTCGGCGACGTGGTCGAGGTCGAGGAAGAGAGCTACGGCTGGGCGAAGATCCGCACGCGCGGCGGCGCCTTCCAGAACATTCACGGTTACGTGCTGGCCGACGAGAAGGTCACGCTGTCGCCGGATGGCAAGACGCTCACGGTGATCACCACCACCGCCGTGCGTGCGCCGAACATCGGCGCCGACGGGAACCCCGACGCCAGCATCAAGTCGATCGGCGAACTCGCGCCCGGCGAGACCCTTGCGGTCGTCGGGCAGGTGAGTGGCGAGCGCGAGAAGGTCCACAAGGTTGCGCTGCCATCCGGCGCGATCGGCTGGGTGAACATGAACTTCGTGCGACGCGCCACGCAAGCCGAGTCGCAGGCGATCGGCGCAGGAACGCAGCCCCCCGTGCCCGTGATCGAGGGCGCCGCGACCGCCGCCACATCGGGCCAGGCGCCGCAGGGCGGAACCGTGACGGTGGAGACCACGACCGCCACGCAGGAACCGACCAAGCCGGTCGAGGCTCCGAAGCCGCCCCCGCCGCCGGTGAAGACCGAGGCGGAAATCGCGGCCGAGAAGTGCCGCGCCTCGTACAAGGATCTGGAGGCATCGTTCGAGAAGGTTCGCGGCGAGCCCACCACCTCGGCCGAGATCGGCCCGATGCGCGAGCGCTACGCCGCCCTCATGGCGGAGGCGAACTGCCCGACCGACGTGAAGAGCATGGCGGCGGCGCGCGTGAAGCAGCTGGAACTGCTTGCCGAGGCGCAGCAGCTGGAGCAGGAAGTCGCCAAGGCGATGGCCTCGCGTGATCGCAACAAGGAGCGCTACGAGAAGATGAAGCTGGCGATGGAGGCTCGCGCGGACTACACCGCCGTGGGCGTGCTGAACGCCAGCACCGTCTACAACGGGAACCGCCTGCCGCTGCTGTTCCGCGTGACCGATCCGGCCGCAGGACAGACCGTGGCGTACGTGGCGCCCAAGGACGCGAACAAGCTGAGCACCATGCTGGGCACGCTGGTCGGCATCCGCGGCACCAAGCGCTACGACGAGGCGCTGAAGCTGAACATCATCGACCCCGGCTCGATCGACATCCTGACCACCCGCAAGGACGGCCAGGTGCAGCGCGTTCCGATCGACGCC
>Ga0164292_10000443_pt1 | contig 32359 bp, 34 predicted proteins | sample GEODES117metaG_FD_111486 | JGI IMG/M metagenome (GOLD analysis project Ga0164292, IMG submission 111486) | Eutrophic lake water microbial communities from Lake Mendota, Wisconsin, USA - GEODES117 metaG | ecosystem: Environmental > Aquatic > Freshwater > Lake | place: USA: Lake Mendota...
ATCACCGCGCATCCCTAATCCGCGCTCACTGCATTTCTCACTGTGAAAGATTCCTGTGATGTGACACCATGTTTAGGTGCGCGAACACCTTCCGAGCGGGACCCAGATTGAAGTTGTTGAGGTACCCGAATCGACAACTGGGCTAGTGCTTATTCCTGACATTTGGGGTATGAGGCCATTGTTTGATGAACTCGCGGTGCGCCTTGCCAAGGAATGGAATGTCTCAGTCGCCGTAGTAGAGCCATTTCCTGATGCGCCGGGCGAGACCATCGAGGAGCGCTTTGCCGCCGTTCCCAAACTTGACGACACACGATTACTCGATGACCTCGATGCCGCCGCCAAAAGGCTCGGCAAGAGCCGCAATGTCCTCATGGGCTTCTGCATGGGAGGCATGTACTGCTTCAAGGCGAGTTCGCGCGACACGTTCGCCAAGATCGCATCGTTTTACGGGATCATTGTTCTGCCAGAAAACTGGCAAGGGCCCGGCCAACGCGAACCAATTCAGCACATGGCTGCCGGCCATCCCGAACGCGTCTTGGCAATTATCGGCGGGAAGGACCACTGGACACCGCGGCTTGATGTTGAGAAGTTGATCGATCTCAGAGCGAAGGTCGCTCTTTATCCCGAAGCTGATCATGGCTTCGTGCATGATCCCGCGCGACCGTCGTATCGACCCGCAGATGCAACCAATGCACTTGCAAAAGCACGCGACTGGCTTCTCAGCTAATTAGCGTGCGCGTGCTTCGAGTTTCGCGCGTTGCGTGATGTTGTAATGGCGATCGGCTTGGGTGAGCCATCCGAGTTTGATAAACGATGCAATCGCTTTGTTCACGCGCTCACGTGAGGCGCCAACCATTCCAGCGAGTTCTTCTTGAGTAATTGGAAGATTGAATTCGTCTTTACCTTCTGAGAGCTCGAGCAGACGCTTGGCGGTACGACCAGTGACATCAAGAAATACCGAGTCTGCGAGAGCTTCGTCCATGGCGCGGAGGCGTTGCACAAGAAGTGTGGTCACACCCCACAGCAATTCAGGGGATTCCTTCAAGGCTGTCTTGATCGGTGGGTAGGGAACTTCCAGCAATGTGGTGGATTCGAGTGCACGGGCATTGGCGGATCGAACGCCAGTATCCAGCAAGCCCATGTCGCCAAATAAGTCGCCCGTGTCCATCAACGCAACGACACTTTCACGACTATCGATCGGCTTGTTCTCAATTGCAATTGCAATTCGACCTTTTAACACCACATATAGAGCGTCGGCCGCATCGCCTTCGTGGAACAGAACATCACCGCGCACGAGGTCGCGAGTGTTAGCTGCTGCGGCAACACGGGCAATCACATCCTGTGGCGCAGAGGCAAAGAAAGGGGTGGCGGCGAGGACTGCTTCATGGGTCATGGCACATTTGAGGGTACTACCGTTGAAGTTGTGCCACACCGTAACGACTCTGCAATTTGGACGATTGTGGTCGCCGCGGGATCGGGCACTCGATTTGGGAAACCAAAACAGTTCGAGTTCCTTAGTGCACTAACCGTTCTTGATCACGCAATCACACAAGCGCTCAGTGTTAGTGACGGTGTGGTGGTGGTTCTGGCAACGGATCGACTCGGATTGCAACTGCCTGCGGGATGTATTTCAGTCGAAGGTGGCGCCACTAGAAGTGAATCGGTTCGGGCCGGGCTTGCGGCTGTGCCTGAAAGCGTTGGGATTATCTGTGTTCATGATGCGGCACGTCCCTTGGCGTCGCAAGACCTATTTCGTCGGGTGATTGAGTCAGTGCGCGGTGGAGCCGACGGCGCTGTGCCCGGAATTGCCGTTACTGACACAATCAAAGAAGTTGACACTTTCGGGGTGGTTAAGCGGACTGTCCCCCGAGCCCTTTTGGTTGCAGTGCAAACACCACAAGCGTTTGCGGCCACAAAGTTGCGAGAAGCACACGAACTTGGCGAAGAAGGCACCGATGATGCCGAATTGGTAGAGCGCGCAGGGGGAAAGATTGTCGTTGTGAATGGTGAGATCACAGCACGCAAGATCACGATGCCAGACGACCTTGAATGGGCGCGCAATGAGGTGAAAAAGTGACTGCAAACATCCGAATCGGTCAAGGTTTTGACATTCATGCACATACCGACGACCCAACACGGACGTTAATTCTCGGTGGAGTGAAGTTCCCTGGCGCGCGCCCACTTGCGGGCCATAGCGACGCCGATGTTGTTGCCCATTCCGTTGCCGATGCTTTGCTCGGGGCAGCGGGGCTTGGCGATATCGGCGAGCATTTCCCCGATACCGACCCCAAATACAAGGGCATTGATTCCCTGACTCTTTTGCGCGAAGTAGCGGACAAACTCCGCACGCTTGGTTGGACGGTTGCAAATGTTGACTGCAGCTTGATTTGTGAAGAGCCAAAGATTGCGCCAGCAAAAGCGGCGATGCAAAAGAATCTCTCAGACATCGTTGGCGCACCTGTCACGGTGAAGGGAAGGCGCGCGGAAAAGCTTGGCGCGATTGGTCGCGGCGAGGGCATTGCGTGTCTCGCATCGGCATTGATTGTTAAGGAGTCCTGATGCCACGTCCACCGAAGAAACAAACTGGACGCGGCTCAAGAGCCAAGCAGGGCGCTCGCGGTGGCGGTCGCCCACAACCAGCTCGCGATGCCCGCGGAGGTACGCGTCGTGGCGCAGGAGCTAGTAGTGGCGCCGCGCGCAAAGGTGCAGGCCGTGGACCGCGCGACGAATCACGCAAACCTAAAGACAAAGGCCTAGGCGGTGAGCAAGTGGAAGGTCGTCAGGCAGTGCGCGAACTCTTGCTGGCTGGAAAACGCAAAGTGCGTGAAGTGTGGGTGGCTTCGGACCTGGATGAGAACGACATCGTGAATGACATCGTTGAGATCGCGCACCAAGTGCGGGTGCAAGTGATGGAAGTGAATCGCAAGCGACTTGAGCAACAAGCGCGCAGTGAGGCGCCGCAGGGGATCATTGCTTTCGCGGCGCCTTTGCCGGAGGTCGAGTTTGATGCATTAATCCGTGGAGCAAAATCACAAAAGTCATTTCTTGTGGCGGTAGATGGAGTGACCGACCCCGGCAACTTAGGTGCATTGCTTCGCTGCTGTGACGGCGCTGGTGTAGATGGAGTGATCCTTCCGCGTCACCGCGCTGTTCACGTAACCCCAACTGTGGCCAAGAGTGCTGCTGGCGCAATTGAATACGTTCCGATGGCGTTGGTGGGCGGATTACCAGCGGCGATTACAAAAATGCGTGACGCGGGGATCTGGGTTGTTGGACTCGACGATGCCGCGGATCGGTCTTTGTTTGATCTCGGTGATCTTGCAACTGAGTCGGTATGTGTAGTCCTTGGTGCCGAAGGTGCGGGCCTTTCGCGTCTCGTTCGCGAGCGCTGCGACATGATCGTGAGCATTCCGATGTTGGGACGACTGTCCTCTCTCAACGTTTCAGTTGCTGGTGCACTTGCCGTATATGAAGTGGCTCGCCGCCGCCAATAGGACCTGATTGCATTCACTTTTCGCCTCTTGGCCCACGGCCTTCGGGCTCTAACATTGGCGGTACGCCGGGTTAGCTCAGTTGGCAGAGCACCGCACTTGTAATGCGGTTGTCGTGGGTTCGATTCCCACACCCGGCTCTGCGAAGCGCCCGTTTGGGTATGCCCCAATCCTTTAGGATGGGTTTATGAGTTTGAGCGAACGCGAACTGGCGATTTTGTCCTTTGAACAAGGCTGGTGGTCGCTTGATGGCCCCAAAGAGTCCCTCATTCGCGAGCGCTTTCAAATCTCCCCCGAGGCCTACTACCAAGAGTTAAATGCCTTAATAGATAAGGCTGAAGCACTCGAAGCTGATCCCCTCGTTGTCCGTCGCCTACGGCGGGAAAGGGCGCGGCGCCGTAACGGTCGTCTTGGAAGTACCGTTGAATCATCCGTAGCGGACTCAACTAATGGAGGATCCGACTCATGAACACCCAAATGCCGCGTCGAGTGCGCCCGTCTGGTGGCCAAAATTTCAACTCCACACTCAGCATCGTTGTTGCAGTTGTGGCTGTGTTGATTGGTTTCCTGATCCTTCAAGATTTGAGCGCCGACGATGGTTCAGGTAGTGCACAACCGGATAAGACCACCACAACCACTACTGCAGAGAACACCACCACAACTACAGCGGTTGCCACCAACGGATTCAAGATCCAGGTTGCTAATGCGTCTGGTGTTGCACAAAGCGCCGCGAAGTTGGGCCAGCAGTTGCTGGCAAGAGGATTTTTGGTTCAGCCGGCGAAGAACGCATCAGACGCAACCACAAAGCAGACGGTAACCAAGGTTCTCTTTGTTGCTGGTCACGAAGCGGAAGCACAAGTTGTCTCAGCAGTTCTGGGTGGTAAGCCAGTTGAGGCCATGCCAGCTGTGATTCCTACTGAAGACGGAAGCGTTGGTGAAGCTTGGGTGCTGATCATGCTTGGTACTGATCTTGCGGGTCAGACACTTCCAACCACAGTTAACACAAACGCTTAATCTCTGAGACGCTCCGCTACGGCGCGCTCGACACAGGTTCGTGTCTGAGTCATTGCTTGCTCTTCGCCAAATAGGCGTTTGATTGATATCAACTCAGCATTTTTGGGCGGCACAACATCGTCGTCATAATCCCCGCAGACAATGAGAACTTTGCGTTGGTGCTGTGCTGCGAGTGTGCACACACCACCAACCACTTTTCCATCAAATGAATTCAGATCCACAAAGCCTTCGCCGGTGATTACAAGATCGGAACTCTCCAGTTGTTCACTTACATTGAGTTCATCGGCTACGAGATCAAAACCCGAGACGAGACGACCACCGAGCACATAAAGAGCTCCCGCTAAACCTCCTGCCGCCCCCGAGCCTGGAACCTTCGTTACATCTTTGCCGAACTGTTCTTTGTACATCGCTGCGGTGCCTTCGAGCTTTGTTGTCAGAAATCGAACCTGCGCAGGTGAGGCACCTTTTTGTGGACCAAACTCTCGAGCAGCATCGGTGAAACGTGTATTCACATCACAAGCCACAATGAGCTCAACTTGTTTGAGTCGCGCAGGTGCATGAATTGCGCGCAGTGCTCCTAAGCCGCCATCAGTTGTTGCCGAACCGCCGAGGCACACGATGATCTTGCGTGCTCCGAGATCCAGTGCAGCGTCAATCAATTCACCCGTGCCCGTGGTGGAAGCCCCAATTGGATCGTTGTGTTGAGCACCACCTACTAACGCGAGTCCTGATGCACGAGCCATTTCAATCACAGCTGTCTTCTCGTGAAGTCGCCACTCGGCAGCAACGGTGTCTCCAAGTGGACCCGACACTTTGCTTGACCGATTCGCTCCACCCAAAACATCAAGTGTCCCTTCACCGCCATCGGCCAAAGGGAGTTCCACACAGTCGTGGCCACATTCCCATGCGGCATGGCCAATAGCCGCTGCGATTCCCGCAGCACTTGCAGTTCCGCGGAATTTGTCCGGGACGGCCAACACCTTCATAGCGACCACGATAAACGGCGTAGCGTGGTTCGCCATGGGGAACAAGCAACTCGCACAGCAACTCGCCAATCTGGATGCCACGGCTCAGGCGGAATTGATCAGAAGTGGACAAATAACAGCGACCGAAGCCGTTGATGCATCTATTGCAGCGGCTGAAGAAATCAATCCGAAAATCAACGCGATCATCCATCCGCGCTATGAGCGTGCTCGTGACGAGGCAAAGCTGGTCGACCCAGCAGCACCTTTTGCTGGAGTGCCGCTGTTGGTCAAAGACCTAAATTGCGCAATCGCGGGCGAGCCGCACCACATGGGGTCGCGCGCACTAAAGAACGCGAAATTCACCGCGGATACAGACTCGTTTCTCTATCGCCGTTTCAAGCGCGCCGGATTCATTGCCCTTGGCCGAACCAACACTCCCGAATTCGGATCAACTGTGACCACTGAACCACTTGCTTATGGTCCGGCACGCAATCCATGGAACCTGGACCACTCAACCGGTGGATCATCAGGTGGTTCCGCCGCCAGTGTGGCCGCGCGAATTGTTGCCGTTGCTCACGCCAATGACGGCGGCGGGTCAATCAGAGTGCCAGCGGGCAACTGCGGTCTCGTGGGGCTAAAGCCGAGCCGTTCGCGTGTGAGTCAGGGGCCTGATGTTGGTGAGTCGTGGATGGGTGGAACGATTGATGGTTGTGTGACTCGCAGTGTCCGCGACACCGCGGCAATTCTCGATGCGATCGCAGGATATGAAAATGGAGATCCACACATCACGCCGTTTGCTTCACCTCTGGCAAATGAAGTTGGTAAAGATCCAGGCAAGTTGCGGATCGGTTTCCTAAACCATCCTTTGCTCGATATTGGTATCGACCATCCTGAGTGTCGTGCGGCAGTTGACCAAACAGTGAAGTTGCTACAACAACTCGGCCATGAGGTTGAAGATTCATTCCCAACTGCAATGACCGAGCCACAGTTTTCAGATTTGTTCGTTGGGATCATCACGGCGTCGTTGCACGCGGATCTTTCTGCACTGGAATTCTTGCTTGGCATCAGCTTTGATGAGACCAATCTCGAGCCTGACAACTTGTTCTTCCGCGAGATGGGCAAAGCAGTGTCTGCGGCTGATTACATCAACACTGTGCGTCTGATGCACATGTGGTCGCGCCGCATGATCAGTTGGTGGAAGACACCAGCAATGGATTCGGGAGAATTCGACATTCTTGTGACACCCACACTTGCCGCGCCAGCCCCCGAAATTGGCTGGTTGTCGGGCCCTGATGGCGGTTTCCATGTGCAGCAGATATTGCAGTACACCGCGCAGTTCAACATCACCGGCCAACCCGCTCTTAGCCTTCCGCTTCATATGACACCCGATGGGATTCCGGTCGGCGTGCAATTCGTGGCAGCGCCAAATCGCGAGGATGTGTTGGTTCGTCTTGCTAGCCAGATTGAAGCTGCTGCGCCTTGGGCGGATCGCAAGGCGCCAAACGCAATCTGATTGCTAGGGTTTGATCCATGTCTGCAACTGTTCGAATCCCCACCACGATGCGCCCCCTCTCTGGCGGTGCGTCCACAGTTCAAGTTGAAGGTGCAACACTGCGCGAACTGATCGCCAATCTCGAAAAGGCCCACGCTGGTTTCGCCGAGCGCCTTCTTGACGAAGCTGGCCAGCTCCGCAAGTTTGTCAACGTGTTCGTCGACGACGACGACGTGCGCTACCTGCAGGGCCTTGACACCCCGATCGCGGCTGGTCTCACGGTCTCCATCATCCCGGCAGTAGCGGGCGGCTCAAACTAGCCAAAGCCCCTAAATCCTTGCCCTGAGTGGATTTTGCCTCCTCGGGTGGTGTGATTAGCACTCTGGTCGCTAGAGTGCTAACCGCCCGATTTTCCCTATTTGGAGGTAAACCATGGCCAAGTTGATTGCGTTTGATGAAGAGGCCCGTCGTGGTCTCGAGGCGGGAATGAACAAGCTCGCCGACGCCGTACGCGTAACCCTCGGACCCAAGGGTCGCAACGTAGTACTCGACAAGAAGTGGGGAGCACCCACGATCACCAATGACGGTGTGTCGATTGCCAAAGAGATTGAACTCGAAGATCCATACGAGCGCATTGGCGCAGAGTTGGTGAAGGAAGTTGCCAAGAAGACCGATGACGTCGCAGGTGACGGCACCACCACCGCAACCGTGCTCGCATGGGCAATGGTGCGCGAAGGTCTGCGTAACGTCGCAGCCGGTGCAAACCCGATGAGCCTTAAGAAGGGCATCGAGGCTGCAGTGGCAGCAGCAGTCGGGAGCATCAAGGCACTTGCCAAGGAAGTGGATTCAAAAGAGCAGATCGCTCAGGTTGCGTCCATCTCGGCAGCTGATCCTGAAATCGGTAACACGATCTCTGATGCGATTGACAAGGTTGGCAAAGACGGCGTTATCACCGTTGAAGAAAGCCAGACCTTTGGAATGGAGATGGATCTCGTTGAAGGTATGCGCTTCGACAAGGGCTACATCTCGCCATACTTCGTAACCGACACCGACCGCATGGAAGCCGTTCTCGACGACGCTTACTTGCTCTACGTTGCAAACAAGATCACCAACGTGCGTGACATGCTCCCCGTGCTTGAAAAAGTTATGCAGAGCGGTCGCCCACTCGTGATCATTGCTGAAGACATCGAAGGCGAAGCACTTGCAACCCTCGTGGTGAACAAGATCCGTGGCACATTCAAGAGCGCTGCAGTGAAGGCTCCAGGTTTCGGCGAGCGTCGTAAGGCGATGCTGCAGGACATGGCGATCCTCACGGGTGGTCAGGTCATCAGCGAAGAAGTCGGCCTCAAGCTCGACAACGCAACCCTCGATCTTCTCGGTCGCGCCAAGAAGGTGCTCATCACCAAAGATGAGACCACCATCATCGAAGGTGCTGGCGATGAGAATGACATCAAGGGCCGCATTAGCCAGATCAAGACCGAAATCGACAACACCGATTCCGATTACGACCGCGAAAAGCTGCAAGAGCGTCTCGCCAAGTTGTCGGGTGGCGTTGCTGTGTTGAAGGTTGGCGCTGCAACTGAAGTGGAGCTGAAGGAAAAGAAGCACCGCATCGAAGACGCGGTTAGCACCACCAAGGCAGCAATTGAAGAGGGCGTAGTTCCTGGCGGTGGAGTTGCACTCCTTCGTGCGCAGGTCGCAGTACTTGCCGCAGCTGAAAAGCTCACCGGTGACGAAGCAACCGGTGCTCGCATGGTCGCTCGCGCACTCGAAGCCCCCATCAAGCAGATTGCAGAAAACGCAGGTCTTGAAGGTGGCGTAGTTGTCGAGAAGGTGAAGAGCCTGAAGGGTAACGAGGGCTTGAATGCTGCAACGGGCGAATACGAAGACCTCGTGAAGCTTGGCGTCATCGACGCAGCGAAGGTGACCCGCTCTGCACTGCAGAATGCGTCATCGATTGCAGCACTGTTCCTCACAACTGAGGCAGTGATTGCCGACAAGCCCGAGGATTCAGCGCCAGCAATGCCTGGTGGCATGGACGACTTCTAAGTCGGCAAGATAAATCCATGATCGCCTTTGTCACTTCAGACAAGGCGCTCGAACTAGATGATGACATGGCACCGCTTTGCGGTGCCATGTTGCGTTTGGGGGCGGCGCATCAGGTCGTATGTTGGGATGACCCGGATGTTGATTGGTCGGCTTACTCAGCGGTGATCGTGCGCAGCACCTGGGATTACCACGCACGCATTGACGAGTTCCGCGCGTGGATCGACCAAGTTTGCGCAGTTTCCAATTTGCACAATGCTGCAGAAGTTTTGCGGTGGAACATCGACAAGCACTACTTGAATGATCTGTCATCGGCCGGGATTCCGATTGTGCCGACCACCTTTGTAGACACCGATGCAGTGTTGGCCCAGTTACTAAAGGCTGGCGCATCTTGGAGCAATGTTGTGGTTAAGCCAACAGTGTCGGCGGGCTCCAACGACACCGCCTTGCACGCAGGGCATGAAGACGCTGTTTTTCATATTCGTGAGCTACTCGCAAAGGGCAAGATCCCGATGGTGCAGCCGTATCAATCCGCGATTGATGAACACGGCGAGGTGGGACTCGTGTACATGGCAGGAGAGTTCAGCCATGCTTTTTTCAAAGGGCCGCTTTTGGGTGGGGCAGTAAAAGACCGACGCAACGCACTATTTCTTGAAGAGACAATTCGTCCGCATACCGCATCTGATGAACAGCGAGTGCTCGGCGATCAAGTCCTCTCTTACATGGTTGGAAGATTTGGCTCACCACCGCTCTATTTGCGCGTGGACACCGTGCCTGGCCTCAACGGCACAGTTTTGTTGGAGCTTGAGGCAACTGAGCCGTCACTGTTTTTCTCAACGGGAGAAGGATCAGCAGACCGGTTCGCAGCCAAATGCGCTGCGCTTGTCTAACAACGACAACTATTTGGCGTATTCGCCACGGACTGCACCGTGCTTGTCGCGCTCGGCAAACATCACAATCTGTGCGTTGAGTTCTTGGCGCATGCCCTCACGCGCAGCACCAATCCAACTTGAATCAATCATCTGCTTAGCCATCGCTAAGCCAACGGATGATTTGGTAGCCAGGTTTTCGGCAAATGACTGAACGTAGGCATCGAGTTCGTCAGCAGGAACTATTCGATCAACAAGACCCCATGCGAGCGCTTCTTCGGCACCGATCACTTCACCGCTCATGATCATGAGTTTGGCTCGTGATGGGTTGGCAAGAGTTGAGATGAACTGTGTGCCACCAGTATCGGGCAGCAAGCCGTAGTTGATCTCTGGCATACGGAGCTTGATGTCGGGGGCGGCAATTCGAATATCACAAGCCAGTGCCATTTCAAGACCACCACCGATTGCCCAGCCACGCACTGATGCAATTACAGGCTTTGGCGCATCCATAACCGCTAATCGATTGTTTTGTGCTCGACGGACGTATTCAAAGTCACTTTCACCGTTGGCACGAGTGCCGAGCTGCGTTGTGTCACGGCCAGAGCAAAAAGATTTACCTGCTCCACGTAGCACGATCACTCTGACTTCAGGATTGTCAATCGCATCCGCCACAATCCGAGTAGCAAGCTCACCCATCTCATCGCTTATTGCGTTGTGGCGATCTGGGCGGTTGTAGGTGACGGTTCCGACACCATTGGTGAGGTCGAACAGGACCGGAGCATTGGACATGGCTTCCTCTCAACAGAAGATTCACAGTTGGTTTCCAAACCCTAGTACCCGTCTCGAAAGGCTCCTCAGTAGGCTTGAGGTATGAGCGAAACCGTGATGTCCCCCTCAGTTGGAGTCGGTGTATTGCACCTGTTCTGCAAGCCCTATGCCACGTGCGATCCCGAGGCTGTTGTCAACGCCGTTAAGTCGGCACAAGCCGCAGATTGTCAGGTCGTATGCGTATCAATGTTTGGGCACAAGTGCGATGCCGCATTCATGGCCACTAGTAAAGACATGATTGCCTTGCGGCGATTTCAAACCGATCTCCAGCGTGCGGGTCTTGAAGTGGTTGATAGTTATGTTTCACTGACCGAGGTCAGTGAATATGCAAAAGGCATGCCAGAGCAAATGCTTAACGCTCGTCTCTATCCGGTACTGCCGCCCGAGGGGAAGACCTCATGGTGCTTCTATCCAATGTCGAAAAAGCGCGAAGCTGAGGCCAACTGGTTCACACTTGAATATGAAAAACGCAGTGAGCTCATGCAGGAGCACGGTAAAAGCGGTCGCAATTTTGCTGGACGTGTTGTTCAGGTGGTCACAGGTTCGGCAGGACTCGATGACTACGAATGGGGCGTAACCCTGTTTGCCAACAATCCAGATGATCTGAAAGAAGTCGTTTACACGATGCGGTTTGATGAAGCATCCGCCGTGTACGCCGACTTTGGTGCTTTCTATGTAGGTGGCATCGTGCCCGTTGAGGAACTGGTTTCAACACTTGCCTGAGAATCTTCCGCGGTCCAGAGCTGAAGCCGCAGAACAACTCTTGGCGGCTGCCGATGGAGTTATTCCTCTCTGGCTTGAGCGCTGTGTGCGCAAGATCTTGTTAGAGCAGCGAATTGAATCTGGTGAAGCTGACACAAAGATTTCGCTCATGGTCCGGCAAGCATCACCAATGGTGATGGGTGAACTCGGTGCTTCGGTGACTGGAGTACGAGCAGACAACCCGTTACAAGTTTTTCGCCGAGCCGTGGTCTATCCAACACTTGTACTTAGTGAACTCGGCGCAAAGGAAGTGCATCGCGATGACTTCTCGCGTCAGTCATTTCCGAACGATATCTTCGGTCTAAGCCCCGCTACATGGATTGATGTCGATGAATCCTTGCATGACCCCGGATTGATTTGGGGTGCTTGGACTGCGCGAGAGGCACTTGATCGTGAACTTTGATCGAGCCGCATTGCTTTCGCGCACAGATCTGCAAGGGCTTGAGTTCTGCCATGCCTTGGCAGCGCAGACGGACTCATGGATCCAGGAGTTGTTTGATGCCGCAATGGCAAAGGTGCCTGTAAGTGGCCGAGTGGCTCTGTTAGCCGTCGGTGGATATGGACGCGGAGAACTGGCGCCCTTTAGTGACCTTGACTTATTGCTGGTGCACGATGGTGCGCGCCCCATTGAGGATTTCGCTTCAAATCTTTGGTATCCAATTTGGGATGCGGGACTAAAACTGGGTCACTCGGTGAGAACCGTGGCCGAGACGATGAAGCTCGCAAGCGACGATCTGGATACTGCAACTGGAATCCTGACCGCACGTTTCTTAGCCGGTGAAAAATCCCTCGCAGAAGAAGTTGCAAAAGGCGCATCTACAAACTGGTTGAATCCCAAAAAAGGCTGGTTGCGACAACTGCATGCTCGCGTCTTGGAGCGTCAGCAAAAGGCGGGAGAAGTCGCCTTCTTGCTGGAGCCTGAACTCAAAGAAGGCATGGGCGGCCTTCGTGACATTCACGCCATCGGCTGGGCACTGAGTGCAGGTTTAGTTCTTTCTGCTGAAGACACGATTTCGCTAGCTCGTCACAATGAAACACTGACACGCGCTCGAGTGGCTCTCCATCAAGTTACAAATCGTGCAAGTGATGTGTTGCGGCTTGAAGATCAAGATGCTGTTGCAACCCATCTCGGCTATAAGGATGCGGACGCTTTGATGGCCGATATCGCAGCAGCTGGGCGCAGCGTGATGTGGATCACTGATGAGGCCTGGGCGCTACTAGACCCTCCCAAGGCTCGCGGTGTGCAACCGATTGCACCTGGGGTTGAATTAGTTGACGGGTTTGTCCAGTTAACCGAGGATGCCAATCCCGCCGAAGACCCAACGCTGCTGTTGCGCGTGGCCACATCGGCGGCACGTCATGGGGCACGTATTTCTCGTAGCACGCTCGCAAAACTTGCTGACGAAACTCAGCCTTGGCCCGATCCTTGGCCAGCGGGCGCGAGCGATGATCTAGTTGCACTGCTGCTTGAAGGTCGAGCTGCGATTCCAGTTTTTGAAGCCCTCGATCATCACGACTTGATCACTCGTGTGTTGCCTGAATGGTCACCGGTGCGGAGTCGCCCTCAGCGCAACGCTTATCACCGATTTACCGTTGACCGTCATCTGTGGGAAGCGGTGGCAAATGCCATGGAGTTGCGTGACTCTGTATCCCGTCCTGATCTCTTGGCACTTGGCGCAATGTTCCACGACATCGGCAAGGGTTATCCGGGTGATCACACTGACGTTGGAGTAGCGATGTTCAAAGTGATTGGACACCGCATGGGACTGACCGATGAAGACACCGACACGGTCATCTTGTTGATTCGTAACCATCTGTTGCTGGCTGATGTAGCAACTCGGCGTGATCTCTCAGACGACGCAACGATCACTGGTGTAGCCAACGAACTCACAACAGCTGGCCATGTCGACCTTCTTCGTGCGCTCACTATCGCTGATTCGCTTGCTACGGGGCCATCTGCGTGGGGTACATGGAAAGCGGGTCTGGTTGATGAATTGGCTCGACGCGTGAAGCACTTCCTTGGCGGTGGCGACATCACGGATGTTCTTTGGCGGTTGTTCCCCGATGCGGAAGTGCTTGAAATGATGGCGAGTGGGCAAGTCGTTGCACGCACCACGGATGACTCAATCACTGTTGTTAATCCAAACGCTGTTGGCGTGTTGAGCAGTGTGGCCGGAGTTCTGTCTCTTGCTGGTTTGGATGTTCTTGGTGCTGATGTGCACGCTGATGAGCAAGGGATGGCGGCATCTAAGTTCCGAGTTGCCATTCCCTCTTATGGTCCAGTTGATTGGGAACCGATTGTCAACAACATCTACAAAGCGATGGACAAGAAGTTTGCACTTCAAGCGCGCATTGCCGAACGCGAGCGCACTTACACCCGACCAAGAAGGCGGACTGCTGTAGTGCCGGCAGCTCCCACAGTTCGATTCGATGACTCTGCTTCCTCAAGATCTACCTTTATTGAAGTGCGTGCTACTGACCGAGTGGGAATTCTGTTTCGGATCACCGAAGCGATGGTGGATCTAGGACTTGACATTCGACACGCCAGAGTGCAAACCATTGGGGACGAGGCGGTTGACACTTTCTACGTTCGTAACAGGGACGGATCACTCGTGACGGATATTGATCATCGGAAAGAGATCCAGCGTGCGATCTTGCACGCAGTTACGCGTGCTGACTAGCGCTCGTCCTGATCGCGAAGAAACTGTTCGAGTTCTTCAATGAGTAGTTCACCAGAATCATCATCCGCCAAGGCGATTGCATCTCCCTCTTCATCTTCAATCTCGGCATCGGTCATCTGCTCGAGTCGTTCAACATATGGCGCCAAGTCGTCATTTTCGTCGATGAGATCAGACACGCGCGCGTCGTAGTCACCGATCTCGTCCCAAAGCCCACCGATTGGAGCCGGCGTGCCGATGATTTCGCAGGCACGTGTGATCAACGCAATTGCAGCACGTGGGGAAGGTATTTGCGATGCGTATGCGGGTACTGCTGCCCATAGCGATGCTGCATTGAGGCCACTCTCAAACGACGCTTGCTGGAGTACGCCAACGATTCCAGTTGGGCCTTCGTATTGAGATCGCTGTAGCGAAAAGCGTTCGATCATGTCGTCGTCGCTTGCCGTGCCAACGAGTTGAACAGGTCGAGTGTGGGGTACATCTGCGAGGAGGGCACCAAGAGTGATGAACATTGAGGAGTCAAACTTCTCTGCGATTGAGAGAACTTGGTCTGTGAACATCCTCCATCTGAGGCTTGGTTCTGGGCCAAGAATCAGAATCACATCACAACCAGGAGTTGACGCCCACCACGCTTTGACCATCGGCCAACGGATGCTGCGCGTGCGACCGTCAAGAAGCTGCACGTGGGGACGAATTGTTGCAAAGTCGGTGAACAACTCAGGATCAAGCTCAGCTAATGGCTGGGCATCCCATACTTCGACGAGTCGCTGTAATGCGCCCGAAGCGGCGTCGCCAGCATCATTCCAGCCACTGAAAGCAGCGATCACCGCAGGGTGACGAAGTGCCGGCTTTGAGAGCCATTTGATCTGGGACTGCATCGACATTCAACGCCAACGATACATCCAAAAGATGGTGTGGTCACATTGAAATCTGGTGCACATTAGGCTGGTTACGCATGTCAGTAACGGTGGAAAAGGCAACCCAAGCCTCAGATGAACTTGTGCTGGCAATGCAGAAGTTGATTCCACAACTCTCGTCATCAAATGCCCCACCTTCACTGTCGGAATTGAACGACATCATTGCCTCGGAGTCCTCGGTTCTCTTCGTTGCACGAGTAGAAAATCAGATTGTTGGGTCGCTGACACTTGCAACCTTTCGCATTCCAACCGGTATCAGGGCATGGATTGAAGACGTTGTTGTCGATGAATCTGCACGCGGTCATGGTGTTGGTGAAGCCTTGAATCGTGCCGCGCTTAATGAGGCGAAGAGCCGTGGTGCCATCACAGTGGAACTCACTTCGCGCCCTTCGCGAGAAGCGGCCAATCGGCTATACCTGCGGATGGGCTTTGTGGTGCGTGAGACCAATGTATATCGGTACACCTTATGACTATCCCGGAAATTGACGACGCTAAGTACATCTCGTTTGTGTCGTTTCGCAAAGACGGTACTCCCGTTCCATCTCCGGTGTGGTGTGTTCCGTACGATGGCGGCTACGCGTTCACAACTGAGCCGCAATCGTGGAAGGTGAAGCGTATTCTCGCTAATCCAAAAGTCACGATTCAGGTGTGCAACTTGCGTGGGCATGTCAAAGCGGGCGCCAATGTTTATTCGGGTACTGCTGAGTTGCTAGATGCTGATGCCACCGCCGACGTGCGCGAACGAGTGAAGCGCAAATATCCAATCGCCTACAAGCTTCTCATTGAGCGCAGTGACCGCAAGGCGGCGCGGCGCGGTGAACCACTGACAGTGGGTACTGCGGCGATCAAAGTGACACTTCAGTAACTGTCAACCGGGGGAGTGTCCAGAGGGCGATGTGTCTCTCGGTAGTCACGCAACCACTGAGAAATTGCGAATCTATTGGCACTCAGCTGTTTGTAGCTGGCGATGTCGGGAGGTAGGGCATCAAGGGCGTTCGCCAATAAATTGGCAGATTCAGAGTCTTTAGCGGTAGTGGTCAGTGGTGTCAGGAAAGTTCGGATCGTGAAGAGCATGCACCTTGTTCTTTGAAAGCGCGTGAGAGTTTCACGTTCGACACGGAGATAATGATCAGCTGGAGCTGCACTTCCCATCCGCGGAAGGGCCGTGCCATCGGTGGGCTGGTAAAGATCCGCACTGTCAATCACACCCCAACCAAGCCGCCAAACTGGTTTGTCAACAGAGAGCCGTGTGAGGAAGTCATCTATGGCTGGCTCAAGCTGATCGTTCAAGCTGGCAACAGGAGCATGTACTTCCCGCATAGAAAGGCCAAGTTTTGATCGCAAATCCCAGCGATTTGGGAAGTGCACACTTCCCGCACCAAAAATCAATTCGCCATCGCGTTCAACCATGACTATCAAGTCTTCTTGCACATGCATTGATATTGCGACAAGTGGATTAAGCGAAGAATCAACTCTTGGGTTTGAAAATCGATCTGGGTGAACTGCTGCTAGATGATTACTGATCGCAGAGGTAACTTCCTCAATTTCATCTGATATGTCGTCGATTGTGCCAAAAGTCGTATGTGGGAAATTAACTGACAGTTGTTTTTTTAGTTCTAATTCATTGGCAGCGTGTTCGTCGAATATGAACCACTCGACAGGATCAAGAGGACGGATACCAAGTCGCCATCGAAAGGTCTCACCACGGTGCTCGCGGTGTGGTTCAAATCGCGATGTGGTCACATCACTATCGTACGAAAACAAAAGAGCCCAGCCGGGGGTGGCTGGGCTCTCGTGTGCACTTCCAATGCCGCTTGCAGTGCGGCGCTCAACTGAGAGTTGTGCTTGAACTCTCTGCAGGCATGTCATCTGGACGGTCACAGCCGCCGGGTCCACCGTGCGGTCCGTGTTCGCCACCGTGACGACCACCTCCGTGGTGTCCGCGGCCAGGTCCGCCGTGGGCGGGGAGAGTTTTCTCGCCTTGGAATTCAAATTTCTCGTCGAAGAACAGAACCTTGTGCGCGCCGTCTTCGAGCACGACATGTGCTTCATAGGCGTAGGTGTCATCGGTTTCCACGCGAAGAACGGTTGCGCCTGGTGCGGCTTCAAGTGCGGCTGCAGTTACTTGATCGGCGATGTCGCCTTCAAGTGGAGTTTCAACCGCTGCTTTGTCGTCAGGCTGATCTGCGGCGGACGCGATGTTTGTGATGCCAACACCGAGTCCGAGTACTGCTGCACCCGATGTCAGCAAGATCATCGCCTTTCGCTTAGTGAATGTGGACTTGTTCATGTTTGTTTCCTTTATTTGAGGGAGCATCCCGATCGGAATAAAAGCAGTCTTGGCAACGCAGTTAAGAGGTTGATACTGAGTTGGTTAGAGCAGGGTAAGAACTCTTCAAAGATTCAGATCGGGCAGCCAAACTTGGGCGAAACGCCGATCAGCTCAAGCTTGCAGGGTCAACTTCTTCGTCTGGAAGTTTCTTGAACACGATCACTGCGCAAACAATTACGAGTACAGCCGCAACATAGAGACCACCGTGCATTCCATCCATGAAAGCGTTCTGAACAGCAACACGTAGATTCTCGCCAGCGTCGACACCAAGTGTTTGTCCAACCTTGTCTGAGACGACAAGCGCTTTTGCGATGTTGTCACCTGCTGCGTCGCGTGCTGAATCAGGAAGTGTAGTTAAGGCAGATTCAATGTTGTTCCGATAGATGCTATTGACAACAGATCCAATCAGCGCGATTCCGATCGCGCCGCCAACTTCACGAGTTGTGTCATTAACAGCAGAGCCCACACCAGCTTTGTTGAGCGGCACACTTTGCACAATTCCACTACTCAAGTTCGGCATGGCGACACCAACACCGCTTGCCATGATTACGAGGAATAGTCCAACTTGCCAATAATCCGTTGTGCGACTCGTGGTACTCATCAACAAAAGCCCCACCGCCATCACGATAAAACCGCCACCAACAACTCGCTTGGCGCCGAATCGGTGAACCAATTTTGGGCCACGCGGCGATAAAGCAACCAATGTGAGGGCAAACGGCACGCCACGAATGCCGGCAGCCAATGGTGAATAACCATTCACATACTGCAGATATTGCGTCAGCATGAAGAACATTGAAAACATCGCGAGGAAGTTCACTGAAATTCCAAGACTGCCGATAGCAAATCGTGGATTACTAAAGAAACTCATATCCAAAAGCGGATTCTCTTTCCGCTTGGCAGTTGCGACGAAGGTATAGAGAAGTGTTGCCGCAATCACAAAGCCGGCAAGCACAAATGGATCAGTCCATCCACGCTCGGGCCCTTCGATGATCGCAGCCAGGAGTGCAGCGAATCCAACAGCTGAAAGTAATGCACCGGTCTTGTCGAGTTTCGTAGCAGTGTCCTCACGTGAACGTGGTGCCAGAACTGCTGACGACATAAACCCAACCATCCCAATTGGCGCCGCAACCAGAAAGACAGATCCGTACCAATAGTGCTCCATCAGAACACCACCTATAAGTGGCCCTATTGCGCCACCTGCTCCCGCGAAGCCCGCCCAGATAGCAATTGCTTTGCCGCGCTCGCGGCGTGGAAAGGAAGACTGCAACAAACTCAGTGTTGAAGGCATGATCAATGCGGCGCCGATTCCCATGACCGCACGACAGAAAATCAGATTATTTGCTGAAGTCATGAAGGCACAGGCGATTGAGGCAGTGATGAAAATGCCAAGACCAATCAGCAAAGCTCCCTTGCGCCCAAAGCGGTCGCCAAGTGCACCTGCGGGCAATAACAATGCTGCAAAGACAAGCGCGTAAGCATCAATGATCCAGAGAATCTGGGTATCGGTTGGACTTAGTTCAGATGCCGCAAGATGAGGGATAGCCACATTGACGGAACTGACAGTGGCAACTATGAGTACCAGACTCAAGCACAAGGCACCGAGAATGGCGTATCGACGCGCAAAAGTGCGTGGATCGACACCATCAAGATCGTCAGCAAGCAAAGGGGATGTTGACAAATTGAGTCCTTTAGTCGGAAGTGATCAGCCGAAAATCTGGTTACCCAGCGGCAAGACAATCAGCAATGCACCGACGATCAAGGGGAAAAAGAGCAAAGGGTTACGTTCTTTTACTCGTGTGAGAGTGAGATATGAAAGTGCCACTGCGACTGCCGCAAACGGGAATGCCAGAAGATAACTACCGACAAACATCCCGAGAACGATGCCAATCAATGATGCAATCAAAGCAACGCGCCCAGCAGGTGTTGTCGGGAGCCAATCACGTGGAGTTATCTCAGGGCCGTAGGTATTGCGCATCACGGTGTTGTAGATGAAAGCGCCAACGGCGAGGACAACTGGTACAAGAAAAATCATTGTTCTAACTCTAGGTGTCCTGCATCAGCGGAAGGAGCAAGACTGAAAGTGGTCATTTACAAGCCCCAAAGACTGCATTGCCGCATACATCGTTGTTGGTCCGACAAATTTGAACCCCCGCTTAGACAGGTCTTTGGAGAGCGCAATTGACTCTGGGGTGACTGCAACATGGTCGCCAATAGATCTGGGAGTCTTCGGTGGTTTTGATGGCGCATGGGACCAGAAAATCTCGCCGAGTGAAAGATTCGACTCAATCAAGTTGAGCATTACTTTGGCATTACCGATTGCAGCTTCAATTTTTTGCCGGTTACGAATGATTCCTTCATTTTGCATGAGGCGCTCAATATCGCGTGCGCCATAACGGACCATTTTTTGTGGATCAAAATTGTCAAAAGCCAGTCGGAAGGTCTCACGCTTGCGAAGAATGGTGATCCAAGACAGCCCTGCTTGAAATCCTTCAAGGCAGATTTTTTCAAATACCTTTTGGTCATCATGCTCGGGTCGACCCCATTCGCGATCGTGGTAATCCATGTAAACCGGATCATTTACGCACCAAAAGCAGCGTCGTTTTCTATCGGTGCCTAAAACCGTTGGCTTCGCATCTTTCGTCATCAAAGTTAAAACTACGCTGTTACGCCGTGAGTGCTTTCTTTCTCAGTTTTGGCGTGATCTTCGTGGCCGAATTGGGAGACAAGAGCCAGTTGATGGCAATGACCTTTGCAGCCAGATACAGGGCGATGCCGGTTCTGATTGGGATCACAATCGCTACAGCGTTCACTCATGCAATCTCGGTAGCTATTGGTGCCATGCTGGGTGCGAGCATTCCGACCGAAACAATTGCTCTTTTGGCGGGCATCGCTTTTCTTGGGTTTGCTGCCTGGACGCTAAAAGGTGACGAACTTACTGACGAGGAAGCGCAAAAAGCAGACCGGTCAAATCGCACGGCAATAATCGCTGCGAGTGTGGCCTTTTTTCTTGCCGAACTTGGGGACAAAACCATGCTGGCGACTATCACTCTGGCCACCAAAGAAGGGGTAGTTGGGACCTGGGCAGGAAGCACTTTGGGTATGGTCGCGGCCGATGCATTAGCGATTTTGGTGGGCTACCACCTGAAATCAAGGCTCCCAGAGAAAGCAATTCGCATTGGCGCGGCTGTAGCATTTGCAGTGTTCGGCATTCTCTTGATCGCCGAAGCTATTAGTGGGTGATACCAAATGAACATCTTGGTGATAGGTGCCGGCGGAGTCGGAGCCTCAATCGCCTCGATTGCTGAGACCAGGCAGTTTTTTTCGCACTGCTATATCGCGGATATCTCGCTGGACCGTGTCAAAAATGCAATCGAAGCCCTTGACGATCCGAGTCGCTTTAGCGCAAAGGTTGTTGATGCCCGAAGCACCAAAGACCTCGTTTCACTGATTGGGGAAACAAAGGCAGACATCATTGTCAACGCCTGCGACCCTCGACTCAACGAGCCAATCTTCCGAGCTGCTTTCGAAAGTGGCATTTCATACATGGACATGGCGATGAATCTGTCGACGCCACATCCAGACAACCCTTATGAAGAGGTTGGCAAGGAACTCGGTCATGACCAGATCGCTGAAGATGAGCTTTGGCGTGAAAAGGGAATTCTTGCGTTGATTGGAATGGGTGTTGAGCCCGGCCTGAGTGATGTGTTTGCGCGTTACGCAAGTGATCATCTGTTTGACACGATCGATGAGATCGGTGTGCGCGATGGATCGAATTTGTCAATTGATGGACTCGACTTTGCGCCGACCTTCTCTATCTGGACAACGATTGAAGAATGCTTGAACCCGCCTGTGGTGTGGGAAAAGAAGCGTGGCCTGTTCACAACAGACTGCTTTAGTGAACCCGAGATCTTCCATTTTCCAGCGGGAATCGGACCAATCGAGTGTGTGAATGTGGAGCACGAAGAAGTCATCTTGATCCCGCGTGAAATTGACTGCCAGCGCGTCACATTCAAATATGGTTTGGGTGCAGAGTTCATTGACTGGTTGAAAACTTTCGCCTATCTAGGTCTTGACTCAACAGAAAAGATCAAAGTTGGTGACGTAACTGTGGCACCACGCGATGTGCTTGCGGCGGTGTTGCCGGATCCGTCTCGACTCGGCCACTTGATGCACGGCAAGACCTGTGCTGGCACTTGGGTGAAAGGGACTTACGACGGCGAGCCACGTGAGGTTTATCTGTATCACGTTGCTGACAATGAGATCACCATGCGTGAATGGGGATCACAGGCTGTTCTGTGGCAGACCGCAGTGTGCCCTGTTGTTGCACTTGAGTTGTTGTCGACAGGTGGTTGGAAAGGCACGGGAGTCAAGGGCCCTGAGGCGTTTGATGCAATGCCGTTCCTAAATTTGCTTGGCGAATATGGGACACATCACGGAATGGTCGAGATGGGTAAAGGCCTGTGGCCTCATCCACGATCAACTGGTCAGCCTGGTTGGGATCGCCCGGTGCGTCGCGCGATCAAACCAGCAACCGTTTAGCGCCGCAAGTCTTCGGCGGACTGGCGCACTTGCCAGTCTTTGTCGTTCAATGCTTTGTCGATTGCGGCTTCAACTTCGATGCCATCAAATGGTGCAAGTGCGAGCACAGCCCTGCGTCTGATTGCGGGTTTGTCCTCGCATCCAGCGAGGATCACGGGCAGAGCCCGATCATCGCCAAGTGCTCCAAGTGCGGCAATTGAAGCTTCACGCACAAGAGGGTGAGTGTGCTCGACCCCGAGATTCAACAAGCGTGCAAAAACATCTTCTGATACGGACTCGCGTTCCCCGCATGCCCACGCGCCCATCTCAACTACTAGATGCTCAGAGTCATTAAGCGCAATTGTGAGGTCAGCAGAATACTTAGCGGATAGTTCCGCTGCCGCTAGGCGCACATCCATTTCGGTGTCGCGCAAGCATGATTCAACTTGTTCAGAATTCAGTACACCAAGACGATCAAGCGCAAAAAGTGCAGCTACACGTACCCGCGAGTCCGACGAGGCCAATCCTTGTTGGGCGACCTCTGAGTCACCACGATGCCCGGCGACAATTACTTCAACTTCGGATGGCGCAGTCATTTCGCTGGTCATTGCAAAAAGTCTGTAATAGAGGTGACAACCACGGCAACAAATATCGCCAAGATGAAGGCAAGGATTGCCCCGGTAACAACAGCGCCTCCTATTAACTTTCCACCAGTTCTGGCTAGGTCGGGATGATCGGCAGTTGATTCATATTCAGTTGGGAGTTGACTAACTCGGGCCGCATTGCTCTTGGGCTGATTGCTGAAGGTGTTTCGTCGACCAAACAGAATTACGATCGCAATACCGAGTGCAGCAACAAGGATTGTGCGGATGGACACTTCAAGCGATGACACAGCAATTGAAAGCGTACTCCCACCACCTGTGGATGTTGGGCGCGTACACCGCCGGCTTTGGTGGGCGCTTCCAATGCTCACCGTTGGAGCACTGATTCTTCTGGCAATTTCCATTGCTGGCTCGAAGATGATCGACCAGTGGGAAACCGCACCTGGACAGGCCGAAGCAGTTGCTGATCGCATCGAAATCTCCGAAGCAACTCGGTATCGCGCCGTAAACAAAGTGATGTTCGTTTCCGCATTCGGATCACGTTTGACCGCACTTGAATCTTTCATCGGATGGCTTGACCCCGATGTCGATGTGCAAGGAAAGAACGAGCGCTTTGGATCAATTTCACCAGCAGATCAGAGACGTCTTGGATTCCAAGACATGGCGACCGCGAAGCAGATTGCTGAGTACGTAGCTCTTGAAAAGCTTGGTTATGAAGTGAGTATCACCGAAGGTGCAGTCATTGTTTCGGATCTTGTTTGCGAAGCGACACCAGCACGTGACAGCGCTTGTGAGGTGCTAGAGATCGGCGACATGATCACGAGTGTGAACGGGGAAGAGACGAAGACCCTCTCATCGTTAGTTGATGTACTTGAAGGTCGAGTGATTGGTGATGTGCTCGCAGTGGAGGTACTGCCGTACGGCAAGGTCAATACCGAGACACGGGATGTGCGCATGATCGCTAGTCCAAGTGACCCCACCCGACCGATTATTGGATTTGTTCCTGCGGACACTCGGAAAGTTGAAGTTCCGTTCGAAGTTGAGATCAAAACCGCAGCAATCGGAGGCCCTTCGGCTGGACTTGCGTTTACATTGGCAATCCTTGATGAACTCACCCCGGGTGAACTGCTTGGGCAAACGAAAGTTGCCGTAACGGGCACGATCAACGATGACGGCACGGTCGGTGCAATTGGTGCGCTTCAACAAAAGGCTGTTGCTGTGAAACGTGCTGGGGCGAAAGTCTTCTTAGTGCCTGCTTCGCAGTCAGACGATGAGATAAAAGAGGCCCAAGATGCCGTGGGCGAGGGTCTCAAGATTGTGCGCGTTGCCACCTTGGATGAAGCACTGCTCGTGCTGTCTGAGATGGGTGGCGACCCGCTAAATAAGGTAAATGCCACAAACTGAGGCACAAATGCACTTAGCATTTAAGGGCAATGTCTATTTCCTTCTCCCGTCCAGACCCTTCTTCGCCCGCAGCCGTGGGCGCTGCGGCGTTCTCGGTCGGGCGTAGAGGGTTTGACCAAAACGAGGTCAAAGAGTTCTTGCGCATGGTTGCAGCCGAGTTGGCACGGCTGCAGGAGCGCGAGAAATTCCTCGAACGCGAGTTGCGCTCAGCTCAAACACGGGCGATTTCTGAGCCCGGCGCGCTCACCGAGGAAATGGTTACCGAACTATTGGGTGAGGAAACAGCAAGGATTATCGCTGCAGCCCGTGAAGCAGCTCTTCAGATTCGCGAGCGCGCCGAGGAAACAGCAGGTCGGCTGATCCGTGAGGCGAGTGATGATGCATCACGAATCCGCAAGGAAGCCGATATCGATTCACAAAGGATGCGCGGTGACGCAGCTAGCGATGCGCAGGCTGAAATTGAGATGGCGCGCCAGCAGGGCACTGAGATGGTCAATGAGGCGCGCCAATATCGTGAGCGTGTCCTAAACGAACTCGCAAAGCGACGCGAACTCGCACGCGAGCAGATTGAACAGTTTGAGCACGGGCGCGACCGACTCCTCAACTCGTTTGAACGCGCGCGCCAAACCACCGAAGAAGTATTGACAGAGCTGTCGGCGGGGCAAGACGAAGATGCCGAGTTGATTGATCTAACCAACTCAACTGGGCCAATCCCAGTAATTCAAACTGCAGCACCAACTGGTGAAATCTTTGATGTCGAAGCCGAAGAGATGGCCGAGATAACGCCGTTTGAGGCTGCAGAATCTGCTCCTGTCGCTGAGATTGCTGAAGTTGCCGAGGTTGAAGTCCGCGTAGTGGAGCGTGACTCAACCGAACCAAGCAATGTCACGTCAGCGGTGTTTGGTGAAGTTCCATCTACCGGCGCCGCTAGTGACTCCACTTCCACTGCTGTCGCTGACACCGAATCTGACCACGTTGCTCCGGTTGTTTCGCTATTCCCAAAGTCAGAAGTACGAGCTGTAGATGTGGCCCCCACAGTTACGCCCAAAGAACACAAGAGTGATGGTGCATCAGTCGACAACTTGTTTGAGAAGTTGCGCACAAGCAGCACGGAACAAGTTGTGGAGCGTGTGAAAGCGAAACCCGCGCGCGAGGACAAGGTTGCAAAGCCGAAGCAAGAAGATAAATCTGTGGCCAAGACGGTTAAGAGCACTAAACCACGCGTGGCACCCGCTCGCGAAGCAGACCTGACCACAGAGATTGCAAACTTGGCAAAGAAGTTGAAGCGTGTGTTCGCCGATGAGCAGAACGGATATTTTGAATTTCTGCGGCGCAAAGGTGCTGCCAAGAAACTTGATTCAATGCTTGCCGATCTTGAAGCTGATCTCGATCGATATCGCGTGATGCTCGAACCCGAATTGATGGCTGCAGCCTTGAAAGGCGCAAGTTCAGTATCCGATGCTTCGGCGGCAACTCTTCGGCGGGACCTCAAATCGGGTGATGTCCTCGGCGAAGTTCACACTTATGTCGGCGACAAGGTCGTTGAGCCGATCCGCAAATCGGTGCAAAAGTGCCTAAAGAGCGTCGATGGTGACACTGATCAAGCAATTACGGCCCTAAGAGGCGTATACCGGCAGTGGCGAAGCGACAAGGCTGACGCCCTAGCCGAAGATTTGTGCCGCCTGGCATTTGGGCGTGGAGCCCAAAACACCGCCAAGTAGGACTAGATTCGCGCAGGTGCGTAACCCCTCAGACCTTCCCCCCCGCGGAACCCGTGGCCCACGACTTCCCCAGTTTCGAGTAGGCCGTCCCGGCAAGGGCCGGATCGTTCTTATTGGAATTGTTCTAGCTCTATTGCTGCTGTTGGTATTCGCCAGGAGCTTGTCTGGCTGGTACATGAACTTGCTCTGGCACGATTCACAGGGCCGGGGTGATGTTTTTTGGTCCGTACTGCGCACCAAGGTGATGTTGGTTGCAGTATCGGCACTCTTCTTCATGGTGTTCACGTATGTGAATCTCATGGTTGCTGACAAGTTGGCTCCAGCCATGCTGGGGGACTCACCACAAGACCGAGCAATTGCACCAATTCGCGCGGTGCAAGGGAAAGCACGAGTGCTGGTGCGCCTGCTAGTTGCATTCGTGTTCGGACTCTTTGTTGGGTTGCCAGCAGCGTCCCAGTGGTCGAATTGGATGTTGTTCCGCCACCAACAGAGTTTTGGGATCAAGGACCCGCAATTCAACACCGATATTGGTTTTTATGTTTTCCGGTTGCCATTCCTTCAGTACCTAGTCAGTTGGTTGTTCGGGGCAGTGGTGCTAGCAACGATTCTCACGGCAGTTGCCCATCTTCTCAACGGTGGAATACGACCACAAGCAGTTGGCAATCGATTGAGCACTCAGGCCAAGGTTCATCTGTCGGTGTTGCTTGCGATCATGGCACTGTTGCGGGCCGCATCGTATTGGTTGACCCGCTTTGATCTCACACGTTCAACTCGCGGTGTTGTTCAGGGTGCCACATACACCGATGTCAAAGCGCAACTACCGGCGACAAATTTGATGATCCTTGTGAGCATCGCAGTTGCACTCTTGTTGCTGTGGAACGTACGTCAGCGCGGATGGCGCTTGCCTGTAATGGCGCTAGGCCTTTGGGTGGTGGTGGCCTTGATTGCTGGCACTGTGTATCCAGCCATTATTCAGCGCATAGTGGTGCAGCCAAACGTAAGCACACGAGAATTGCCTTATATCCAGCGCAACATCGATGCCACTAGGGCTGCACTCGGGCTCGACAAGGTTGAAGTTGAGGAAATCTCTTTCTCGTCCATAACAACAAGTGATGTTGTGGCCAATGATGCTGCATTGCGTGACGTGCGCCAGCTCGAGCCAACTCAGATGCGTGACCGCTTTGCTTTGGACCAAGGCAAGTCTTCCTTTTTTGCGGTACGTGATCTTGATGTGGATCGCTATTCAATTGATGGTCGAGTACAACAAGTCCTTCTTGCTACGCGTGAATTGAACCCAGAAGGCGTCCCAAATAACACATGGGTTTCCCGTAACTTGTCGTATACGCATGGCTGTGGAGTTGTCGCAGCACCTATGAGTGTTGTAACCGCTGATGGGCGTCCGGAATACATCGATCTTGGAGTGGAGCGACCCGAGATCTATTTCGGTGATGGTCTCGGTGGATATTCAGTAGTTAAGACAGATCAGCAAGAGCAAGCATGCGATACGGATGCAGAACCTAAGTCATATCAAGGCGATCTGGGTATCAAGCTTGATTCCCCGTTACGTCGAATTGCTGCCGCAATCAATTTTGGTGAGTACAACTTGTTTGGTTCACGCTTGATCACCGAAGATTCGCAACTCCTTTGGGTGCGCGATATCAAGTCACGTGTGAGCAAGCTCGCACCATTTCTTGAGATCGATACTGACCCATACCCGGTAGTGCTCGATGGCAAGATTTTCTGGGTTGTGGATCTATTTACAACCACAAATCGCTATCCATATGCACAGCGCGCCAACACTGATCAGTTGAGTTCGGCGAGTGGGCTCAACAAGGACTTCAACTACGCCCGCAACAGTGTTAAAGCAGTTGTTGATGCTTACACGGGAGAGGTCAACTTCTACGTAAGTGATTCCACGGATCCAATTGCTCGCGCATGGGCCGCGGCGTTTCCGAAACTCTTCAAGGAGATTGACGAAGCACCCGAAGGTTTAGAAGACCATGTCCGCTACCCAGAGGACCTCTTCCGTGTTCAGTCAAACATGTGGGGCAAGTACCAATTTGAGGATGCAACTCTGTTCTTCAATCGTGACAAGGCATGGAGCGTCGCGCAAGCACCACCGATTGAGCCAGAAGGTGTTGCTACCGCAATTGGATCATCGACCACTTCAATTGTAAATGCCGATACGGCCGATGTCGCCGAAGCCAATGTCGAACGGTTTGAGCCCTATTACACGATCTTCCACGCGCCAGGTGGTGACCGCGCTAATGACATCGGGGTGTTCTCAATGTTGCGCCCGTTCGTGCCTTTCAGTGCGAATGACAGCCGCAAGGAATTGCGTGGGTTCATGGTGGTCTCCAGTGATCCCGACAACTTTGGTCAGATTGTCGTGTACAGCATCAGTGATCCACTTCCACCCGGCCCTGCTTCAGCTGCGGCAGAATTCGAATCTGACCCAACGATTTCACAGGAGATAACACCACTGGACTTGCGCGGGTCACGCGTAGTCTTTGGTGACTTGCAACTTGTCCCCGTTGGGAAAGGCATCGTCTATATCCGGCCTGTCTTTGTGCAACCCGATGACACTGCATCACAGCAGATTTTTGTGCGCAAGATTCTCGCGTCCTACAACAACAGACCCGTAATGGCTGACTCGGTAAGTGAAGCCATCGCACGCCTGTTCCCTGGTTTTGATGTTGATCTAGGCGACCGAACTGGCTCGGCTCCAACAACCACGGTCCCTGGTACAGAACCAAATGAGAGTGACACGCCAGCTGAACTGTTGGCCAAGGCAGATCAGCTGTTTGCTGAGGCTGACGCGGCTCTGCAGGAATCGCCGCCCGACTTCGCCACGTTCCAAGCCAAGCAAGCTGAAGCCAGGGAGTACATCGAGCGGGCGCTCGAATTGCTGAATAGCTAAAAACCAGATCAGCCGCGACGGCGGGCGAGGTCTGCAATCTGGGCAAGATCTTGCCTGAATGCAATTTCGTAGCGAGCTTGCTCATTAGCGAGTCGCTGTTGATTTGAGGCCAACTGTTCAAAGGACTCTTCGGCAATAGTCTCTGCCGATTCAATCTTTTTCACCATTCCAGCAATCTCGTTGCCGAGTTCATGTATTTGATTGCCAACCTCAGTGCCAACACGTGACACTTTGGACTCGAGCACACCTAGAAGATTTGAAATTGAGTCAAGTCGAGCTTCAGCAGCGGCCAGCGATGCAGCTTGTGTGTCGACTGTGCCGCGAAGTGATTCGACAATTATTCGAAGCTCGTCGACGGAGGCCGCGGATGCTTTTTGTTCGCGGTTGAAGATGCCCATACCGACATCTAGTTCACCACATCAATGCGTGCCGAGTACGGAAGCCAAGAATTTTTTCGTACGGTCAACACTGGGATTTCCAAGCACATCCGCAGGCTTGCCCTGCTCCATGATGACGCCTTCGTCCATGAAGATGACACGGTCAGCAACATTGCGGGCAAAACCCATCTCGTGGGTGACCACAAGCATGGTCATTCCTTCCTCGGCCAGAGAGCGCATTACCGCAAGCACATCGCCAACAAGTTCCGGGTCAAGGGCGCTGGTGGCCTCATCAAACAGCATGACTGACGGGCCCATTGCCAAGGCACGGGCTATTGCCACACGCTGTTGCTGACCACCAGACAGTTGGGCGGGGTATGACAATGCCTTTTCTGACAATCCCACGCGGGCTAGTTGCTCGCCGGCAATTAGTTCCGCTTCCGAGCGAGATCGCTTCAGCACCTTGCGCAGGGCAACGGTGACGTTTTCCATTGCGGTCATATGCGGGAACAAGTTGAACTGCTGGAAAACCATTCCCAGCGAGGTTCGTGCAGCGTCAAGATCACAATCGGGATCGGTGAGCTCAATACCTCCAACTGCGACGGTGCCGGATGTGGGTGTTTCGAGCATGTTGACACAGCGCAGCAGGGTGCTTTTCCCACTACCCGATGGGCCGATGATGCACACGACTTCACCGCGTGTTACTTCAAGATTGATACCCCGAAGAACCTCGTTGGCGCCGAATGATTTGCGGAGTTCTGTGAGTTGCACAACGACGTCACTCATCGGCGGACCCTCTTTGCTTTGCGCTCCATGTATGCGACCAATTGGGTCAGTGGAAGCGTGAGAATCAAATACACAAGACCCGCCACTACAAGTGGTGTCGCGTTTGCAAACTTGCCGACACCATCGCGGCCGAATTGGGCGAGGTCACGAGTCCCCTCGGTGACACCCAGGACTGAGATCAGCGAGGTGTCTTTAATCAATAGAACAAACTCATTGGTTAATGGGGGAAGGATGATTCGAAACGCTTGCGGGATAATGACGGTAATCATTGCGCGTGAGTAACTCATGCCGAGAGAGCGCGCTGCTTCCATCTGTCCGCGTGGCACTGCCTCAATGCCGGCACGAATCGTCTCGGCGATATATGCAGCAGCAACAAGTGCAAGTGGTGCAGCACCTTGTACGTACATGTTCGGCCAGGTCCATCCAGTGGCAATCGGAACACCGAAGCCGAGAATCAACAGTGTTACAAGTAGTGGAATACCGCGCAGTACCTCTATGTATGTGGCTGCAAACCATCTATATGGGCGCACCTTGGACAATCTCATCAAGGCAAGAATTAAGCCGAGGCCAAGACCACCGATGAATCCGAAGAAAGTGAAGATGAGTGTATTGCGCGCTGCTTTAGTCAGAATGTCAGGAAACTGCTCTTTAATGATGCGCCACTTGAACATGGCGTTTGAGAGCTTTGACCAATCGACGATGAAAATAAGCAACGCCAGCGCGATCAACGTAGCCGCATATACGAAATAGCGGAGTAGGTTGGCGCGCTGGCGCTTGCTCAAACTCATGATTCAGTTTTCAGCTGAGAATCACTCAGGGTCTACACCGAAGTACTTCTTGTAGATCTCTGCGTAATCGCCACTGGACTTAGCGGCTGCAAGACCAGCGTTCACTGCTTCGATAAGAGCCGTGTTGTCTTTCGCTACGGCGAATCCGTACTGCTCACCGGTGGTGAAAGTTGCAGAGATTGCAAGGTCGGTGTTCTTCATCGCACGGTCAGCGTTAACAGGCAGGTCCTGGAGTGCTGCATCCACTTGACCGGATTCCAAAGCGAGGAACAGCGCTGTTGCATCAGCAAAGGATTTGATTGTTGAGTCAGTGAAGTTCTCATTGGCGTAGGTTTCGCCAGTGGTGTTGCTCTGAACAGCGATGGTTTTGCCTGCAAGTGATGCAGCGTCTACAAGAGTTTCGGCTTGGTCTGCACTTACAAGCAATGACTGGTCGGCATTGAAGTAAGGATCAGAGAACAACGCTGCTTCTTGGCGCTCTTCGGTGATGGTCATTGCCGAACCGACAATGTCACACTTTTTGGCGGCTGGCGCCAACCAGATGCCTTCAAATGGCTGATCAATCACTTCAAGAGTGAGTCCACCCATTTCATCGGCAACTGCTGTGAGAAGGTCAATGTCAAAACCGGTCCAGTTGCCGTCGTCGTCTTGCCATTCGAATGGCTCATACGGCGAGTCGGTGCAGACGGTCAATTTGCCATCAGAAATTGTCGTGAATTCTGCATCTGGCGACGATTCGCTGTCATCTGAGCAAGCAGACAAAACGAGTGCGACTGCAGCAAATGTGGCAGCAACGGTACGGAAACGCTTCATTGATTCTCCCCGGGATACGTAGTTGGCACGCAAATACGCGCCTATTGGTTATCTGAGGTTACCGCACCAGTAATAATGTCCCCGAAATCGAAATTGGGTGTCTTTAGGCGCCAAGGGAAGCCGTGAATTGGAGAAGGTCAGTCGCATACGCCTGGGGCTCCTCCATAGCAGCGAAATGGCCGCCCTTTTCCATCACATTCCAGTGGACAATGTTGAATACACGCTCTGCCCACACCCTCGTGGTGGGGTAGATCTCACCTGGAAACTGGGCGTGACCAGTGGGAACGTCGATCTTTTCCATCGGGAAGATTGGCACTCCTCGACCCATCGCTTCGTGATAGAGACGCATTGAGGAGTTAATTGTTCCCGTGAACCAGTAGATGCTGATGTTTTCCAGTAGGCGTTGCTTTGTGAAAACCTCGCGCACATCTCCGTAGCTCCACTCTTTGAATTTCTCGAGTATCCATCCAGCGAGCCCTGCAGGTGAATCGGTGAGTGCATAGGCGAGGGACTGCGGCTTGGTTGATTGGATCGCTTGGTAGCCGGTGCCAGTGAGACGAAAGAGTGATGCACGCTCAACGAGCTTTCCTTCTGCTTCGCCCACTCCGTCCATCATGTTTTCCGCTGGAGGGAATACAGGCAACATCGTGGAGTGATGACCAATTATTGATTTTGGATGTCGCGCGCACATTTGCCCGGCGATGATGGCACCCCAATCACCACCTGCGATGACGAACTTCTCGTGTCCGAGTGAATTCATTAGCGCAACGTAAGTATCGGCGATTTCGAATATTCCAACGCCGTACTTGGTTGTGGGACCAGAAAATCCATATCCAGGAATAGAAGGGATGATCAGTTGATGTTGTGCTCGTAGTGGCTCGATGACATCAAACATCTCGGCAACTGAGCCTGGCCAACCGTGCATCAACATCAGTGGAGTCGCGTTCGGATTGGGCGAATCAACCAACATCGCATGCACACGAATGCCATCAAACTCTGCAATTACATTGCGGTGACCATTGATCTTTTGCTCGAG
>Ga0164292_10000444_pt1 | contig 32302 bp, 32 predicted proteins | sample GEODES117metaG_FD_111486 | JGI IMG/M metagenome (GOLD analysis project Ga0164292, IMG submission 111486) | Eutrophic lake water microbial communities from Lake Mendota, Wisconsin, USA - GEODES117 metaG | ecosystem: Environmental > Aquatic > Freshwater > Lake | place: USA: Lake Mendota...
AGTTGCCACAGCAACAGAACGAGTACCGTTATTACTATATGTAACATTAAATTTAGCACCGTTTCCTGAACCGCCTGTAGCAGATAGATTTGAATAAGTTACCGGAACTAAAGTAGCAGGCGAGAATGTAATATCATTAGTTGTTGCAGCACCACCTACAAGGTTACCAGCAATAGTAACAGTTTGAGATGTTGTATATTTAGTACCAGCTCCAACAAGTGTAACTGTGCGAGCACCAGCCGCGGTATAAACCACGGTAAATGTAGCGCCTGTACCAGCACCTGATGAAGTTGAAGCAACTGCAGTATAAGTTTCTGGAACGAATGTAGCAGGAGATATTGTCAATGCTCCTGAACCACCAATTGATGTTGTATTAATTGTAATAACTTCACTAACTACATAATCTGAACCCGCAGCACCAAGACCAGGGGCAGCAGAGATTACGCCACCAGCGGTTACTACAACAGTAAAGGTAGCACCCGTACCAGAACCAGTGGTTGATGCCTGAGGAAGGGTGTAAGAACCTGGTGTTGCTCCAGCAATTGTATTAGTTACAGCTGCAGTTAATGTAGCAATAGCTTGACCAGGTAAAGTTTGAGTTGTTGAACCAATAGTTGCAATAACTTGCCCAAATGGTGTTGTTTGTGTAGTAGCACTAATTGTAAGAATTGAATCACCTGAGCCAGTTGGGTTATCAATTACAATAGTATCAGCAGCTGAAGGTATTGTATTAGCAACAGTTTTTAGAATATAATTAGATTCTGCATAATCAAGAGCAGTGTTTTCATAAGTAGCATCTGCGTGTGCAGGTGAACTTAATTGAATTTCAAGAGATGATCCTGTATCAATTACATTTGAAACTTTAACAAAATCGTTTGGAATAGCACTATCATTAATAGTGTCAGTACCAAGTGTTTTAATAAGAGAGTTAGTTGTTAAAGTAGCAGCTAATGCATCGTACATAGCAACTGTAAATGTTGTATCTGAAGGGTAAGGTTTTGGAACAACAAGAACGTTGTTAAAATTACCTTTAGTTCCACCAAAAGGATATGATTTTACATAAACGATTGGTGATACTGCAGTATCGGTATTCTGAACAGTTGGATCAAATCCACCAGTTGTAGTTGGTAAAGTACCAGTGTATGATAAGATAGATTTAATTGGTGTGTTATATGATAAAAAATCAATAATATCATCAGTAGTGTTGATTAAGCTGTTACCAACCATATCAACTTTATATGTTGAATTTTCGTAATCATCAAAAGCTTCTTTATTCAAATCACAGAAGATACCAGTTAATGCAACCGCAGAATTAAGGATTACATTGATTGATTGGTTAGCACCGTTGTTATCAATGAAATCAGGAATGATAGTTCCTGTGAAAGAACCTGTTAATGTAATTCCATCAAGTCCTAAGAACTCAAAGAACTTATCAACTTTAGCACCACGAAGGTCAAAGTATTTAGAATACAATGGATCTTGTGAAAGAAGTTGTAAGTTAGTCCAGTCTCCTCTAACAACGTAAACATCTACAAAGTAATCAGACAAGAAATCATTTGGTTGAATAAACGCCGGAACGTTTCCTCTTCCATAATAATCATCTGCTGTAACATTATATAATGCAGCATTATCAGACTTGCGAATGATTATGCTTTGTACTTCTTGCCCGAGGTTTACAAAGTTAAACAATCTACCGCGGTTAGCCGGTTTGCTATCAACAGTAGCTTGTAGATATTCTTCGTCTGGGAACCAGAAGCGTTCTTTATTATAGAACGACGATAGTAACGCTCTAGTTAAACTACCGTTTGATTCGTTTGCAGCAAGTGCAAAAGAACGGTAATCTACAGCGTCTCCGCCTTCATTTACTGGAGTATCATTTAACGGTAAAAGATTTAAACCGAATACTGGTGCTGTCTGTAAACAAGTTTCAAGAGCTCGGTGAAAAAATGAGCCTCTCTTTTCAAGGAAAGAATCAATAGATCCAAATACTTTACGTGATGTAGCAACATCGCGTAGGAATACTGGTCCATTAAAAGGTCCTTTACGAGAGAAACCTACAACAAGACGGATAGTCTGTGTAGATACAACGATTCTTTCTGAAGCGTCAAACTCGATTGTGTAGACACCAGATGCCTTAAACCTGTTAAGATCAAGTGTGATTTTGGCCATTCTGCTTTTTAGTTATTTTTTCTTTGATTGTCTTTTTATTCAATCCGTAGTATATATCTTGTTGAATCCATCAGATTTTTTAAGATACTACTTACTTTTTGTATTTAAAAAAGTTTTGCGGTTGTTGATAGGCTGGTTCATCGTATTCCTTAATCATTTTAATTGCTGATAAGAATTCGTCTTCAACTTTGTCTCCTCGAGCCATTCTAGTCTCAACTGCTAATTTATATATTTCCGAAGAAGTATCATAAATTTCTTCTACCATTTCATAGAAATCTGCTGACTCAAATAAAGCAACAAGATTTACGCAAGTCATTGCAACATCATCATGTGCTAATTGAGATTCATATCTACCAACCGAATTAATACCAAATGAACTTAATTCATCAAATGTTCTTGTTTCATTTAATACTAACTTTTTATCTCTAACCAAAGTTCTTAATTCTCGGCAATAAGTTTCACGATTATCTTTTTGAATTTTAACACCCAGTTTTAAAGTATCGTTTGCTATTGATTGTTTTGTGTATAAAAAAATTTCTGGATAAAATTCTCTATTCTTCGATAATTTTTCAAATACTATATTTCCTTTAAAGTTAATTTCCAATACAACTTTACATTTGTCGTAATTAAATAATTCAAATGTCAATATTTCCAATACCTTAGACATTTCTTCGACTGAATGTACATTTGATCTAAAGATACCTACTTGGTTTAATCTAAAGAAGCTGGTTTCATCGATAAAATCTCTAGTTTTTCTAACACTTGCTATGGATTGTGGTGTTAACTGAAATATGTTTATTACCGAGAAGTCACGACCAACCCCATCACCAATATCAACAGCAAGAACAAATGATTGCTCTAAATTATATGGATCTCCTGGATCAAATGTTGGTAACCACTTTAAGTTATTATTTAAGTCAGGGTAATCTAGAAACGGATCAGTTTCTTTGCATACAAATTCTTTTGCTGTTCTTTTCATCAACATTAATGTGTGAGAATTAAATAGTAATCTAGAAGATGCTAAGAATTGGTTACCGTATTCTTGATTAAATAATTCTTCTGAACCAAGGTTGGCAACCTCTCGTTTTCGCCAACTTTCATCACGACCCGGAACTTGCCACCAATCCACACGAATTGGGAAATAGTTATTTCGCTGTTCTACCGCCCCTTGGTAAATCTCGTAGAATAAGTTCATGCCATTTGGAGTAGAACATATAATGATTCGTGAGATTTGAGACGATGATAGCGTAGGATAAATTGATCGATAGAACGGTAATAAGAAGTTTGAATGAATATGAGCAAACTCATCAGCAAATAGCAAGTGAATGGTAAATCCGATAGCTGCTGTTTTGGTAGTTGCTTGAGAGAATAGACGGCAACCATTATCAAAACGCATACCTGTAACACCACCGGCTGTAATACCGGGTTTCATATAGAACGGTAAGTTATTTAAAACTGTTTTAATCTTATCAACAATTTCAGACGTTGTTGCTAACTTATTTGCAACAACCATGATATTTCTATCAGAGTGAAAACATAGATACCAAGCAATAAAGATTGACGATGTAACGGTTTTACCAATCTGACGAGAAGCAAGCATTACTACGAATCGATTATCTTGAAATGCGGAAAGCATATCTTCTTGGTATGGGCGTAAAGTAATTTTACGTATACCCTCATCCGTCATAGAGAAACAATACTTATTACCAAAGTATGTAACGTCAGCTGCGCATTTCGCTAGTTCTTCAAGCTCATCTCTTGTATACTCAAATACAAGGTTTGGTGCCTTTGTATTAATCTTGCCTTCAAAGAACGGTGAATAATCAGCAGGTAGACCACGTTCTATTCGGTCTATCTGTTCATCAATCTTTTTAGTATTCCATATCTTACCTCTACTAGACATCTTCCCCTAAATTTTCTGCGGATATAGTATCATTAGGATTTGAAGTAGCTCGTTTCTCCGGTATAGCATCTCTTAACATTTCTATCATTTGTTTTGTGCCGCGTACTTGATGAGCCGCTTTTGGGCTCTCATCATATTCAGCGTTAATAGATATAGGCTCATCAGCTTTCTTAATTCGATAATCTTCTTTCAGACTCTTATAGTTATTTTCCATAATAACCATAAATTGTGCAAGGTGTTTTACAATCTCCATCTTAGAACGCTGAAGTGAAGCAAGAACCTCAAAGGTTCTTGGATGTAAATTACCGTTGTCAATCTCTTCAAGAAGTTTAATGATAGCATGTTCCGCTGTTTTCATTTGGAACAATAGATTAGAAACTGTGATTTTATCAACCACACTTTTTTGTTTAACATACGGAATCTCTTCTATGATTCCCATGCTTAAATAAAATTCCGATATCGAATCAACTATGTTATCCGCTTTTGTATCAGCATAGGTTTTCACCTTTTCATAGTCCATAAAATTACCTTCTCGAGCGGGTAAAACGTCTCGGGCGCTATCTATGTTTAACTGAAGATCCTCGATTCCATCTTGTAACATTTTTTCAAGTTCATCACGTAGTCTAATCTCTTCTTTTTTTTCTTCTGGTATTTTTCTAGCCATAATTATTTTGTTTTAGATAGTTCAATTCACTCTTCTTCATAAATCCAAAAACGTTTGCACTTATTTAGTTTTTCCAATAAACGGTAAGCGAAGGCGTTGGATTGCGTTATCAATAATAATTCCAAATTGTGCATCTTGTACAATTGTTTCATTCAGCATAATAGACTGTTTTGTTAATTCTGTTTCTATTTTATCGTATAAACGAATGTTGGTCATTGCTAAATTTCCACCCCGTAATTTATATTTAGTTTCTACGCTACTACGATTAATAGTCTCAAAATTACTTATAGTATTTGAGTATATATTTTCAAGATCTGTTGTCTGTTCTGGGAGTGGAGATTCTTCATTCCATTTTCTTACCCAAAGATTGGTTGATAATTGACGATAGAAATTAGACATATTCATAAATAACCCATACCAATAATCTTGTACAAGATTTGTACTAAGAATGTTTAGGTATTCTTTACTGGAATCTTTAAAGATTATATAACGACTTGCAAATATAGAAACTTTCCAACCCGCACCATCGCCATAACCATCAAATAAAACTTGTTCAGTAATAGGCTCTAACGTATAGCCTGTATTAGTTGAAGAAGATGCCCAATTTGTATAGTATGTACTAAGATAATTAACTATTTCATTCTTTACGTTAATCGTATAAACATAGCCTGCAGAAATTTGCGTAACGCTAACAACATCTCCGTATAGAGCTAACCCGTTAAACCTTGCAATTTTAACATAAGAACCAACAGCATAATTTCTTTTTGGTGCAATGGTAAATGTAAGAGGTGTAGTTTCAAGACCAGCTGTACCTAGTGAAAGATATCCTTTTACATTATCTCTTGACACCGTGATAGACGGTTTTAGCTCTTTAAACCACATATTTAAAGATCTATCATCCTCTGTATTAAACAATACATTTGACCGGTACTCAATAGCGGTTGGTTGGTTATTACCAGCTGCTGCAATATACACAGATCTTAAATCATATTGTGATTCTGAAAGTATGTTTGTATAATTTGATAATTTCAATTGTGTTATTACTATGTTATCATTAAAGTTTAAACGAGTGGGGTCATAATAATTAGAACCAATCTTTGGATCATATTGCTGGGGGTCTGTTATTTGAATTGCTTCTAATTGAACTTCTTCTCCAAATCTCTCTTCAGTATCATGCGTGATTGTATTAAACATTTCACGAAGATCTTGCGGTTCATAACGATTAGATTTTGGTTGATATTTCTGAAGTGCTATTTTCCAATAGACTTCTTTTTGCATAATATCTTTCCACAAGTAAGAACTTTCTATTTCATAAATCCTGTTAGTTAATGGGAAATAGATAATGTCACGTTTTTGTGGTCCAGTGCCAATACCAAATAGTTGTTCATAATATTCTTTAACTATTTGAACCTCAAATGGCATCTCAAAATCAAGACCCATTGGATTAAACAAAATCTTGTTATCAGGAAATTCATTATTGGGTACAAGTACTTTAATACATAAAGGATCGTCAACATCATATAGAGTCCATTCATGAAGAGTAACATCTCGACCTATTGCCATAGGAACAGCACGAGCATACATTACATCATGCCCAAACATTTGATTTATAGTATATGCAAGTTCTCGGTATAAAGTAACCGCAGGATTAACTTGGTATGGCTTAAATGTAAAGTTGGTAATTTTTGTTAAGTTACTGATGTTTCCTCTTTCAGAAACTAACATAACAGGTACAAATCCTAAATACGGATCTTTTGCGTCAGCAGATTGTTTGCAGTTAACTTCTATGCTATTAATAGTTGAAGGACCACCACTAATAAGAGTAATACGAAAATCTACAAATAGATCGTTTGCGGGGTCAAGAATAACATCTTGTAAATTTTGATTAGTAAGTTCTATCCAAGAAGCTCTTACCCTGTTTGACGTTCCCCAACGAAATTCTTTTTTAAGGATACCCGTTCCTGTGATGTCATCGCACCACCCAGTAAGATTTGTAACGTAATGAAAAGGCGTATCCTGTGTTATCTTAACAAAGTCGCCTGGTTGTGAAAGGATTGCTAACATCCAGTGTCTATATTTTTCTTTATATATTCACCGATCTTAGCGGTGATTATTGTGATATCATTGCCTCAATTTGTTTTACCTCAAAAATAAAGCTATCACCTATGATTTCTAAAGATTCATCAAAATCTCTACGAGACATTTGGAATTTTTCACAGTAGATTTTTATGAATTCATCGGTGAATGGCTGCTTAGCTTTCTTTTCAGCTTTTGCCTTTGCAGTTTTAACATACATCCAGTTTGGTGTTCTGTTGTATGTTTTACTCCAAAGCTCTTGCCAAAAAGTAACTGCTTGCGCCGGATTAATTTTAATGTGATTAAAATAAGAAGCTTGAACAGGAAACTTGATAGAGGCAAATCTTGACACCATGAAAAAATGTTTAGCTCTTTCATGCATTTTAACTTTCTTAAACTCCTCGGGTTTAAACATTGTATTGATTAGCGCAAATAATTCCATGTATTTAGATGACTTTAGATGTATTGTAATTTATTGATTATATTTGCCATAGGTAAGATAGTTTTCCATCCTCTATTAAACTTTTAGATATCAAATTGTTTAAAGATATCTGCCTCAAAAGTTTTGCCAGCTGAAATAAAACGAGTTTCTGCTAACAAGTAATTCATATCATAATTAGCAGCTGATAAGAACTTGTCTTTTGATTTAGCAAATGCTTCAGTAAATTTCTCTTGAATATCTGTTGGGATTGTGCGATCATCAAGATAAACCAAAAGTAAGTTACGAGTTAATCTTGATTTGATAACCTCGGCTGGTGCAGTTTGCTTACAAGCAGCTAAGATGCCATTTGCAATTTCTGTTGCACGATTGGGAAGATCATATACATCATCAACGAATTTTGTACGATTAACGATTTCATAGATTCTTTCTGCTTTTGATGGAGTAACTCGGAATGTTTTTCCCTTGTTTTCCCATGTCCAGATTGGCGGTACTGCATCACCGGCATCGCCAATGATTACCTTTTCGAATATAAGATAAGCAGGGTCAATCTCTTGGATTTCAATAGCACCCAATGCTTCAGCGATTAAATCTTTACTACGATTCATAAAAGTAGAAGCATCGAATAAATCATAGTCCTCAGATCTTAGCCATTTAGCAAAACCGTATGGAGCTACGATCTTGCGGCTTTTTGAATTTGGATTATAAACCACTACAAAGTTTTTGTCATTCATGCGAATACATTGAGTCAAATCCTTATCTCCTGTAATGATTACGCTGTCTTCGCCGGCCTGAAAGAAACGATCTGCCCAAAGATACATAAGATCATCGCCTTCAGCGCGTTCTTCTTTTGAAACGATAATTCCTTTTTTGCGAAGGATTAAACCAAACTCATTCATGCATTTGTAGAAAGTATCCCAATCTACAGTAGTCTCATCCTTAGTACGAGTACCTTTGTATGCGCCGTCCTCAATTTCAATATCTTTTCTCCATGATCTTGAATCGATAGTAAATACTATTCTATCAGGATTACCGAAAGAACGGATTGCATGGGACATGTCAGTAGCAATTTTTCGCATGAACATTGCCTGATCTTTTTCATCTTCAAGTAATCTTTTGCCTGATGAATAACCACTGAAGATAAACAGGGTTTTGTAGAATAAATAGTTGCCATCGAAGATCAAGTTTAATCCTGCCATAATATTGTTTTTTTTTGTTTTTTAATTATAGTATAAAATTAACCATAATAGTTGAGAGTAGCAAATTTATTTAACAAAAGTTATTAACAAAAGTTCCACTTTTGCATTACGTTTTTGATGTTTAAATCTAACTGCTGTTTAAGAACAGGAACTTCATTCACCATTGGTAAAGCACCTCGGAATAGTTGTTCTCTTTGTAAGTTGCCACCAAGATCTACAAAGTAAATGTAAATTCTTGCTCCAATTTTTGCTATGTCAAATTTCTTGATAGCAAGTTTAGGATATTTAGAGGCAATGTGATTCTTAAGATCCTGTACTCTGTTCATCTGTTTCAAGTTTTATTACGTCTTCAGTATCTTTATACTTTTTACGAATTTCTGATAGAAAATATTTACCTTGAGATTCTGCATTACAGAATGCTTGGTATTGTTCTTCAGTAAAATTTTTGTAAAGATACTTCTTACCGTTGTTAAATTCAATAATTAACTCCATAGTATCTGGAGTGTATTTTGTTTGTTTTACCAGAGCTGATTTCCATTCTCTGGATTCTGTTGTGTATAGTTCCATTTCTTTAGTTATTAAATGATAAGCAAACTCTACGGATTCGTTAACACTCTGAAACTTGTGAGTTTTTTGAATATCTACCATCTTTCCTAAAACTTTTTTATAAATACCTAGTTCATAAGCATGATGTAAAAAATCTTCAGCCGTTTGCATCTTTATGAATTTAAAATCATTTGTAATTCAAACACACAAGCAACCATTGAAATACAAGGGTCGATTACATGTATTCTTTGCGATTGGTAATGGGCAACTTTAATTAGAATTTGCGGCACCTTAGCAACTTTTGTTGAATGATTATCACGAATATATTCAGGTAAATCGTTTCCTAATGAATGAAGAACATCATCAACTTTACTTCCATAGTTTGTCATTAAGAACTTGTAGTTTTCTTGAGCATCACCAGTTTTACAAGCTATCTCAAAAATATCACGAAATGAATAATTAAGTTTCTTAACATCTTCAGGATTAATTTTCTTTACACCTTGAACATAAAATGTTTGAATCTTGTTTACAATTGAACGCATGTCAGGAAAATTTCTTTTTACAAACTCAACAATTGCATCTTTTTCAATTTCAATACCAGCTGCTTTAAAGATTGCCCAAGATCTTTTAATAAACTCAACCATTACTTCTTTCTCTTCTTCTTTACTTAAGAAGTCAAAGTTAATGCAAGTAAAACGAGATTGCACTGGATCTGGAACTTTATTAATGTAATTACAAGTACCAATAAAACGAGCAGTATCAGCAAATTTTTCGATAGTTGCACGAAGTGCTTTATAGAATTGGTCAGAAGCGCCGTCCATCTCATCAAGCACTACAACCTTAAATCTTTCAGCACCATCAAGTAAACTAATAGTCGAGCACCAATTGGTAATCTTTTCACGAATTACATCTACTGAGCTTTCATCGGAAACGTTAATGTATAAGTAAGGGTAGTTGTTAGCAAGCACTTTTGCCAACGACGTTTTTCCTAGACCTGGTGATCCATAAAACAAATAGTTTTGGTGTAATTCACCTGTTCCTATTGATTTGCGAATCCTATCAGGAAGGATCATTTGCTCTAGATTCTTTGGACGAAATTTCTCAGTAAATAATTGTGACATTCGGTTTATTTTATTGTTTATATTCAAAAAAGTATACTTAGTTCTTGGGTTAATAGTGTTTTCTTAAAAGTTCAATTACATCCCAGGCATCTTCAACTGCGTTGTGAGTAACGATTTCAGATAAACCAGCTCGTTTCTTACAGTCAGATAAACTTGGTAAAGATTCATCGTTTGCCCAATCTGTAAATAAGACAGTTGGATCGATGATTCTTTGGCGGATTCTAAAAACTTGTTTCCATCTTGGCAGCCTTTCCAAAAAGATTTTATCAAAAGTACCAAAGTTTTTACCAGCACATGTAATGTGTACACCTGGCATTTTTGATGTTAACATAGGGTAACGTTTTCCATTTACAAGGTGAGAAGTTTTAGCTAAGTACTCTGGATCAAACTCAACTAATCCATTATCATAACAGAATTGAAATAGCGCTTCGACTACTTGGTCTTCTTCAAGAAATTCCATTCCTGTCATTTGAACCAAATCATTTTTCTCATCCTGCGTTTTTGCAGTTTGGTAACGAACGATTGCTTCAATTAAATCACGGTTCAGATTAATTGCATACATATCTCCGCTAATAGACGGTCTCTTAATAGCAACGTGGAATTTAGGGATTTCTGAAAAAGGAAGTTTCTTTGTGGTATCTTCAATGATAGCAGCTACTGAAAGAATTTGACAGTTTTCTCTGTCGAGACCTGTGGTTTCGATATCGATTGATAAATAGTGCATATTTTTTATTTTTTAATAAACGAATTGATTTTCATGAACATTTTCACTTGCTTTAGAAAAATAATAGATGTTCATATAACGAGTAGTAGGCAGCCCAAATTCGTCGTTATCATCAAAATCGATGTCTGTTTGTTCTGAATGATAAACGTATCCCAGTTCATTTAGAATTTTTAGTTCTGATAATGATAACTCATCACCATCTTCAAGAACGTATTCATAAACATTTACTTCAGGGGCTGACTGAAAAAGATTTTCTAAAATTGAATGTTTTTCCATATTTGTTTGATTAATTATAATACAAAATTAACCAATTAAATCCACAATAGCAAATTTTTGGGCAACTTTTTTTCATAAAGTTATTAACAATTTATACGGGAGTTGGGCTGTTTATCCAGGCAACTAAAATTCTTTTCTTTCCTGAGGTAACCTGCTCAAATTTTCTCAATAGATAAGATGGGCTTATAGAAGTCGTTCCAATGACTCTGCTAACCGAGTACGGTTTATTACTTGTCATAAACTCTAGATTCCCTCCACGGTAATCATCTGACGCAGATAGGTTAACTATAGCACCTAAACGCCTTGAAGAAAATGGAATACCCATGTCAAGATCAGTGTGCCAATCATGATGATCGTTTTCATTAAACTCAAAGTAAGCAATCTTTTCAATCATTAAAAGATCCGAAAACTTATAGGCATTATTTGCATATTCAAAAATCTTAGCAAGTCTGCCATAAAGCCAAGCAGTATCATTTGTGTAATTTATCCAGCAAGATTTAAATGATAGGTCATCATTCTTAAAATCAGTTAGTTTAACATCAGTAAGAATAGTTTTAATTCTTGATAACTCTTCTTTGTCAAATTCTCCTTCTAATATAATAGGTGTCATTGGTGAACTGCTATCTGAACATATAGTCCAATTTCCTATATCAATCATAATGTAATTTATTGTTTATATACAAAAAAAGTTCCGAAGTTTTAACCTCCGGAACTTTAGTATTTAAGTTGATTTGATTTAGAATGCAGCACCGCCTTCTTGGCTTGCCTGTAGATCTTGTTGCTTCTTCATGTATGCAAGATCCTCAATTTCTTTTTGTGCATTTAAGCGATCATTTTCTTTAATGTCAGCTGGATCTAATTTAAGATATTTCTCAATTACGAATTGCGGATTGAAGTAAGGAACATCTACGTCCATGCCACTAGCATCTTTGCGTTTTGTCATAACTCCCATTAATGATGTTACTAATTGTAATCGTTTTTCAGTAATCTCCATGTTTTTCATTTCCTCGAATACGTTATCCTTATTAAAAGATAATGCAAGAGTAGATTTAAACAACTCATCTTCTGCTAATTCAGGATATTTAAGTCCTATTTGAATAAACAGAGGTTTAAGAAGAATTTCTTGAAAGATTGATCTTAAACGATTAACAAATTTGGCAAAACGAATTTCATCACGATTCGTACTATCAGCAGACATATTAATTGTTCCGCCTCCGCTATCTTGGTCAAATCTTGAAAATGGAATTTTAGAATCTTCTTGAAGTTTAATCTTGAAGTATTTAACAATATCAGTATCGCTAAGATCGTAACCTTCACCACCAATTACCGAGATATCAGGTTGCTCACCATTTTTAGATGGGAACAAGTAGTTTTTATAGAATTGCATTGAAGGCTGACCATTTACTGCAAGTTCTCCTGATTCATAGTTAAGAGAAATATCTTCTTTATAAATTGCCATCATTTCAGCTAAAGATTCTTTAGCTTTCTGAGGTGATTTAGTACCAATCGGAACAACCATCTTCATACGGAATGAAGAGTTCATGATATTCCAAATAATTCTTGAGTTTTCCATGATACGTAACAAGTTAAAGCTACGAACCAATCTTTCTACATAAGATACACGAGATGTAAAGTTTCCTTTTGCGTAAGAGATGTAAATAATCTGTGAGTCAAGAAGTACTCGTTTCATTGAAGGAATATCTTCGTACTGTACCCAGATCTTTTTGTAATTACCATCTCCGCCTTTTTCTACACCAGGACGAAGTGATGTTGCGTCAAGTTCTTTAAATCCAACGATGTTTTTGCCATCTGGGTCAAAAATAATCTCAAAAGCAAGAAATCCGTCAATCAGGAATTGCCTAAAGTACCCCCAGCCATCATGGCCTTCATTAAAGTGGAAGTGAGTATAAATCTTTTTATATTCTGTATTGATATCTTCAACGATACCTTCAAGAGTATCAGGGGAAAGAATCTCTTTTACTTTTGCATTGTCAGGTTTAGCAAAATAGTTGCCTTCGTCATAAACAATTGATTCATCAGATAACGTATCAAGAATAAACTCAATTTCTCCGTTCATTGCAAACTTACGGAGATATTCTCTGCGCGATTTATAATCCTTATCGAAAAATGCAATAAACTTTTTAGAACCTACATCGGATAATGCAAGTGAATATAAAAATTCTTCAGGAAGATAACCTTGATTACCAAATTCTGCTTCAGTTACACCGACAGCTCTTGACTGTCGAATAACCATGTCTTCATACCTCATGCCGAGGTTTGCAAGATTTTTTAGACTTTTTGAAAGTTGACCAAATATAGGGTTAACTCCAACACGATCGATAAAGCCGGCCATTTTTAATTGTTTTAGTTTTAGTTATTGATTTCTTTATATATCCACTTAAACCCACCTGCATGATTTCTTATTCCTCTGCAACATGCATCTATATGAAATATCTTTAATTCTCTTTTAGCTGATGATACTGAAGGCCATTCACGTATGAGGTTGCCATTCATGTCATACTGCAAGACAGGTTTCTTTTTAGGATTATTAAGTATATATTCTTTATTAGCCACCTGGCTTTTTGTATTTCTTTTGTTGTTGTTTTGCTCTAACATCATTTGTGTTTTTAGCTGCACTTCTATTAATAATTTCATTTTTTGATTTAAGATATAGCTGATATATGAATGCTGGTGATTTTCCTACAAATTCTTTCGGAACAAAATAAGGAATCATAGCAAAATCTTCCATTTCAATTAAAACTGGTTGTGTCATTCTTGCAATGTCGTAATTACGAACCGCAAATTGTAAACCAATTTTTGCTCTTTTATCAAAAGTGGTAGTCATAAAATACCAATTTGTTATTATTCCACTGATAGATTGCATTAAAGCAACTTGATCTTTATCACTCATCTGATCAGCTTCTTCATAAGCTTTACCAAATGAACTCATCATAGTATCTAAAAATAATGCTTTTGCCACTTCTGGTAAAAAGTTTAAGTTAATACCTTGAACTATGTTATATCCTGTTGTTTGTGATACGTATTGCCCGATAATTAATGCCATTGGCCGTTTATCATAAAAATTCAAGATATTACTACCGTGAGGGTTGTATGAAAATGTATAAACTCTCCCAGGTATAAAAAACTTAAGTCTTTTTGCTTTAAATCTTTCTTGTTGCTCAATGATCCAATAATCTGAAAACGGATCCTTGACATACTTATCTTGAAAATATGTAAATGCTTCTTTTCTTAAAACATCTTTGTTCTTTTCATCTTGATATAAGTCAAGAAATGTTTTTTCGTTATTCATCGTGCATTTTTAAATAAAAACTCTTCAGTTACAATAACAAATTTATAACCAATAGATTCTGCGTGTTGTTTAGCCGAAGCAAACTTAGCAGTGTTAACAAGAAAAGTTTTTGCTGCATAATTAAAGTTCTTTAACTTTTGCATTGTCTGAATACCTTCAAACACAGGTTTCTTTAAGGAGCCCTCGGGTTTAACCTCTACTAAATAATCTACTTCAATATCGTCTTTCTTTAATCTCATATAAAAGTCTATGTAATAATCATGTTGTTTATGATCAACAGGACTTATATATTTTATAGGATACGGTTCAGAAGACCATTTAAGTACATTAGAAGAATCATCACAATACTTACAAAACCTATATTCCCATGAAGATCTGTAGATGATTTTTGTGGGATCACCTACATATTTCTCAGGATTATTCAGAACATAATAACCTTGACGGAAACCACTCTTACTAGTTGGTTTTGTGGATTTAATGTTGCTCATTAAATACTATAGAAGTTATCGCTGTTAATAGATACTTGGTCTAGTGAACTAATTGGATGTAGCTTTCGCCAGCCCTTTGCGAATCCGTTCTTTAGTATTTGCGTATAGTAAGCAAATGGATATTTAGATTTTTCAGGATTAAAACTTTTCCAATATCTTATAACATCCATCATAGCAAATGCTATACAATCTTTACGATCTTCTTCATCTTTGTAGCGAAACTTTTTTGACATTTCTTTTGCCATTCTTTGAAAGATTTCGATAGCTCTTGGAGTTAGTTCACCCTTTTCAAGTGATATTAGAACTTCTTTTTTAAGCTCTTCTGGTTCTACGTAATTTGCCATTTGTTATTTAATTTACAATTGCGGAAGTACCGGTTTTAACTTCTTCCTCTAGACTTTTTAAATAAAAACCTAATTCATTAATACACTTATCAAGTGAATCATGAGATAAAGATGAATTATCTTTTACAAATAATCTCATTTCTTCAAGCGAATGCGTTATTTCTTTCAGTCTTTCTGATAATCTATCAACTACTGCCCCAATCGCATCTGGTTGGTTTTCACTAGTTTTAGGATTAGTATTGGTATCCGTTTCAGAATTATATACACCAGTTTCAAATAGTTCCGTAGGTTCTACAAATTTCTTCTTTATTTGGATTTCTTTACCTCCACCATATAGAATTGTAATGTCATCTTCATCACCTTTCTTTGTGAAGTCAAGTGCTTTAATCATAACCTCTTCACCAGCACCTGGTCCTGAGTAGCTATCTTTAAGTTTGCCTTTTACAAACTCTTTAGCCTCCTTGACACCAACTGTAGCACCGTCAATTTGAGTAATTATCTCAAGATCGTTGCCAGGTTGTGCCGAGGAGGCTTTTTTAAGTACTTTAATTTCTGTTGGATCTACTTTAGCAGTTTTCCCATCTTCATATTGTAAAGTGATTTCTTTATCAGATTGACTAAGACCTGTTACTCTTGCTTTTTTTTTAAATGCTCAACTTCATCGTTAACATTTACACCAACTCCTTCAGAAACTGTTGTAAAATTTTTAATTTCATTAGATACATTAGCATAAGATTCTTTAAGACGAGTGATTTCTTCGTTGATTGCTTCAAAGATTTCTTTAACTTCTTCAGATTCACGAACAGCGCTGTCTTCAATGCTGTCGATTTTAACTTTACGAGTTTCAAGGAATGCAATAGCATCAAGATGTTCTTTTCTTTTTGCCTCAAGTTCATTAATTTTAACCTCATCATTAGAAAGCATGTTAGAGAACGTTTTTCCTAAATCATAATTCATAAATTCAAGAACCATGTTACGAGATTGAGTACCGTTACAATCAGCAATGAAAACGTTTTCATTCATGATAGTATCGATTTTATTTATGTGAAGTTTATCTCCTGTATTAAAGATATCTACACGGCGATTAGGATTTGAATGAGAGAAGATTGATTTTACAAAATCCAACTCAAAGATAGAATCCCAATTTTCAACGATTTTATATACTGAAGAAAGAACTTCTCTTTCCTCAACCCTAAAGATCCCGGAGTTTAAGTAAACTTTTTCAAAATCAGCGTTAGTAACTGATTTGCTGTTGATTTTTACAACAGGTGTGTTGTTTTCTTCAACGATTTCAACTTTCTTATCTCTTGAAAAGATTTTAATTCCGCTTTCAGAAATTTCAACGTTTGGTTGTAATAGGAAGTTTGCCATCCACATAAAGTTTTCTGGGAGATACTCCATTTCAGCTTCAGTAAGTGGAGTAACATTATCACCCTTTTTGCCAAATGCTTTACCAAATACGAAGAAATTCTCAACACCTTCATTTACATAAACTGGAGAATATACATTTCTAAAATAAGCATCATTAGAATCAGCTTTAATTTGAAAACCGTTAGCAGACTCTGCAACGATATTGTAAAGATTTTTGATTGCTGGATCAAAAATAAATTTGTTTAAAGATTCCATTAACTTAGCACGATTAGTAGCAGTTCTACGATTTAAGTAAGAATCTACATCTTTTTCTAATCCAGTCATAAGATATGAAGATCTTGAGCTTTTAGCTTCAGCAACAGCTTTGTATATTTTAATATCCTCAGCATATTTAGCAGAGTTTTCCTTAAGAATACTTAAGTGCTCGCGAACTACTGGAGACCATTCAAAATTAGCAAGAGCTTCCATAGCAGTATTAGCTGCGATCCACTCAGGAACATCATTTAAACGTTTAAGACTTTCTATAATGTAATGAACAGTAGGGTGTTTAGATAACTCGTCTTCCATAACAGCAGCGATTGCTTTACGAACACCAAGGTTATTCATTCCCATGATTCTTTTTTCTACATTAACAAAATCTTTTGTAATGTTTTCGTCAATGTTTTCAATTAACTCAATTAATGTATTTACGATGGATTCTTCGATAACACTTGACTGGCTATATGGCGTAGTCGGAACAATACTTCCCGAGAATTTGGATAAAGCATCAGTACAAGCCTCACGAACTTCTGGTATTTGTGTTGCACCAAGAAGAACTTCTACTCTTTTCTTAAGATTTGACATTTTTTGTTGATATTTTTAATCTATACTATATATTCTGCTTCTTAATTACATTTTTATCACTGTATTTCGAAGATTGCAGTTTGTTTTTCTAAAGTATATTCCCCATCTGAAATAAGAAGGGTAACATCTTTATTAATAACTAATAAATTATTTATCGCATCAGCGGATACGATTTTTGACCCTAATTCCGTTCCTGGTCCTGAGATTGTTTGGTCTACAAGAACCACTCCTTGTGCAATAAGATCAGCTACAGTAGGGTTAAGGTTTTTTACTTGTTTCATTCCTGGGCCGCCTGGATCAAAGAACGGGTCAGTATCCCCTTTAAAGAAAAATGAGGTTTCATACACTTGATAAATTGAATCATCAACTGCACTTTCAATTTTTAGTTCAATGTAATTAGTTGGCGTTGGAGAAAATCCAGATCCTGGATCTAATATTTGATATCCAATAATTCTCCCATCTTGAACATTAGCTGTAATTTCTGGCGCAACAAAAGCAGAAATACCCGGAGGTGGTAAGATTAACGGAGATACTTCTATAGTATCTCCGTTTGTATAAGCAAACCCACCATCAAAAATTATTATTTTTTCAACTTCTCCGTTTACGTCTATAATTGCTCTAAGTTTAGCTCCTTTACCTGTTGCCGAAACCGCAGTTGCTCTAATAGGATCGTTTGCAACAGTATCTCCACTAATGTTTAAAAACGGAATGTTCCAATCAAATGTTCCTTTGTTTTTTGCGGATCTTGCCATCAATAACCAGTCCCCGCCTAAACCAGCAAATCTATAATAAATGTTTGTTCTTAGAATAGTTCCTGTGTTTGTCCAAGAAATATGAAGAGTACTGCCTGAAAAATATGTTGCATTTGGCGTAGGAGTGTTAAAAGCAAACTTTAGAATACTTTTATCATTAAATTCTATTAAACCTAAACCAGGTCCGCCCTGCGATGTAATACGATTCGAATTTTTTCTTTCAGTAGTTGGATCAATAACAGGCATGTAAGTTTCTATAGAAAGTGAAAACTTAATGTTAAGCTTTGAATCTGATTGATATGTAAACTCAAAAGTTTTGTCAAGACCGTAATCTTCGGGAAAACCTACTTGACAAGGAACTCGAAATCCTTTGTAACTTACAGAATAAACTTGAGTCTTATAGAAAGTTTCAATTATTGATTGCTGTATCTTAAATGCATCAAGATTTGTATCAGTTTCAATCTGAACGTCAAAAGTCATTGACAACGGAATTGAATTTAAGAAAGCATTATATGTTTGTAACTGACCAGCTACTTCTTTAACATAACTACCACGAACAAATCTGTGAGTCATTACTGTTGTATTAATAGTATTTGCTGTCAGTGTAACAATACCACGAGGTATTACATCATAGTTGCCATCTGCAATTTTTGGGTGAACACAATCGTTCCACTCTAAGAAGTAATCTTGTAAGAATCTTTCGTCACCAGTCATGCTATAAAAGAAAGGGACGGTAACTAAATCTATGTTTGTGTCAGACAATATATTCTCATATTGCACACGGGTATTAAGTAAATTCACAAGCCCCACTATGACAGCTCGCGAATGTACGTTGTCCGTATTATACTTATGTAAGAAGTTTGTCTTTGCCATTTAGTTTATATATCAACTAATCTTTTCTATGATTAAATTAGAAAAACCATTGTTCTTTTGAATTTCCAAACGATAATCAAAGATTTCGGTTGGTAACTGACTGTGATTAATTACAAATATGTTAAGATTCAATTCACGACAGGTTTTATGTAATACTTTTAAGATATGATGTATACCATCCGCGTCAATGGAAGAAAAGATTTCATCAAGAAAAGTTAAGTTAAGACCGGCAAACCTAATTTTCATTAAACGGATTAAAGCAACCAAGGTTGCAAAGTCTACTTTCTTCCTTTCACCTGTACTTAATTGCTCAGGAGAAACTTTAAATCCTAAATGTTGAATGTCAACATCAAACTCTTCGTTAAAAGTAACTCGGTAATCCATGTTTAGATCAGCCATTACTTTACGAATTTCAGCGTTAAGTAATGGAACAATTCTTTTTAACGCAGATAACTTAACACCTTTATCACCAAAGACATCTTCAACGATTCTTAAGAAACTACCTTTCTTTTCTTCTTCACTCTTTTTAACAATAGCACCGGTTTTCTTTTCTTTAGCATCATCAATGATATTTTCTAAAGATTCAGTTTGAGAATTATCAACACTGCCTTCATTAAGTTTAGTTAATTCGTTTCTCCATGATGATATATGAGTTTCAGCAGTAGTTTTTTTACCACGAACCTCATCATATATTTTTCTAACAGCCTTTTGTTTTTCATGTAAAGCTGTAGATTTATCTTTAATCTCTGATGCAAGATTTTTAGCATCTTCATTTCTACGTAAGAAATCCTCAAGCATGGATTTATGAGCATCGGTAGTTAAGTCGCTTTCACATGTTGGACATTTTCCTTTTTCATAAAGGTGAATCTTTTCAGTACAGATTCTTTCTTCTGCTTTTTGCTCGCTTAACTTACTATTCCAAAGATTCATTGCATCTTGAATTTCTTTATCCTTTTCAGCAATTTCCTGTAACTTAGCTCCTGCATTTGCAATAAATTCTTGATATTTTTCAATCTTTTCAATTAAGTCCTTGCGTTTTTCTTCACCAGCAGTTTTAAGTTTTTCATTTAAGTTTTCCAATTCTTGGTTTGAAGTTTGTATACTTCTTTCAAGAACAGAGATTTCAGTATCGATATTGTCAAGGTATTCTTTAAGTATTTTTAATTTATACTTAATCTTCCACTTAATATGGCCTAAGATTTCCAAACCAAACAATCTATCAATAATCATTCGTTTATCATGTGCACCCATACTAATAAAACTCTTAAAGTCATTAATAGAAAGTGACACCATGTTATTAAACACATAATAAGGTATTCCTAAGATTTCTTCTTCAAGATATTCTTGTATGTTTTTCTTACCAGCCTGGTCATACTCAACACCATTAATAAGTAGCCTAAAATGGTTTGGTGCAATACCTCTTTCAATAGTTGCCGTAGTAGTAGGATTCTTTTCTATTACTATTTTTGCCATTAAGTTGTTATTGAAACGATTTGGCAGTTCTCTTAATTTCTTACTATCAACTCGACCATATAAACCAAACTTGATAACATCAGAAATAGTAGACTTTCCAGCTCCGTTTCCTCCAACTATTAGATAGAAATTACCTTGTTTGCTATCAAATTCAATTTTCTGATTTGAATTTCCATAACTACCAAAATTTTTCCATTCTAGGCTCTTTATTTTCATAACTAATCGATTTGATTTTCATATGATCGTTTTTCTTCAAGTTCTTTTAATGTTTCTTGATAAAATTTAGAACTTACCTTCTTAAGGTTTTCTTTAACGTTTTCTGAATATGGTAAAGAATCAATGTGCTTTTCAATTAGATTGGATAAATTAATTTCTTCATATGATTCAACAATCTCACCGTCCTCGGTCATGATTTCTTCACCTTCAGTAATGATAGGGTTGATTTTTCTATACCCACTGAATTTTTCAGCAAACATAGAGAATGGAAACTTAAGAGACCAGGTAGGCGTTACAAGAATATCAACAAAGTTATTGTTAAACATCTCCTGTAATTTTCCAATTGGTTGTTCTAATATCCACTCTAGTCTATATTTTACAAATCTAGGTGATCTTGTATTTTCAAAACTTCTTTCTTCATTGGTTTCAAGGTCAAGTAACCAAACGGATTTCTTATTACCACTATCAGAACGAGTTAGTTCATAAGGACACCCAAGCATTCTTACGTTCTTGTATTTTTGAGCATAGTGAATATGGCCAGAGTAAACCCTTTCAAAGTGAGAGAACTTATCAGGATCAGAACCTTCCTCAATCTTAACGAACTTATTAAAGGACATTCCTTTGATGTCTGTATGACAAAACATAATATCAGCTCGGTTTTCATGAGCATTTACAATTTCAGCAAATTCATTTGAATCCTCAACCCACGGCATGAATAGAGCTTTTTTAGGACCAAGTTGAGCAATAGTAGGTTCTTGGTAAATATGAATGTCTGGCATGTGCTTGAATATCTTTAACGAATTAATATCGTTAGAGTATTTCATAAAAATATCATGATTACCGATGATCATATAAATTGGCATAATCTTGTTAATTTCCTCAAAGATTTCAAGACCTTTATTTAAAACATAAAGATTAATTGATTGTCTTGAGTCAAAAACATCGCCACAGTGTACAAGCACATCACCGGGTTTTGATTCTCTTTTCAACAAAGGAATAAAAGTATTCTTAAAGTAATCCTCAATTATATCCATCCACTCTCTCGAGTTTGTTCTAACTCCTAAGTGTGTATCTGATATAAGCCAGATTCTTTTTGCATCAATTTGTACCATAAGTTATTCTGCGTCGAAAAAGAAAATGTGAAATAATCTTGAGTCATTAATACTACCACCAAAGTAAGAATTAGCTGCATGAAATAGTTGAGCGTCCCAAATAACTAGACGGTTATAACGGTTACCTATAAGATCTATAAGTTCCCATCGAGTTCTATCATAAACAGCATTTTCTAAATAGGTTTCAAAAAGAAGTTCCTTTTGAGTTTTACCTAATGGTTCTGCTTCTACATCAGTTAAGTTTTTATATTGCTTTGTACTTTTTCTACGGAAAAATGCAGTACCACTTTCAGGCGGTGCTTCGGGTGTTAAGTAAACTACCGCGGCAAAAGATTGAATATCGTGATGATAAACAATAGGTTCGTTTGCTGTACAATATTGAAACCTACCTGACATTGGGTGGTTCCAATTTGTGATCTTACGATTAAGTAAAGATTCAAACATTTCTTTAGTCCCATCAACAAAATAGTTGTTGTCTGTTCGTTGGCCTTTAAAGTAATCTTTCTGTTCTTGATATTCTAAAGAAAGAGCAAAAGCACGGACTGCTTCAGGATCTGCATAAAAATCATCAACGACTAAAAATTCAGGTTTCTTTTTTTTGAAACCTATAGAATTTATTAAAGGCACAATCTTTATATCTTTAATGATATAAAAGTCTTGCCACTCACCATTTTGTTTTACTTGTAATTGAATTGAGTCTTTAACCTCATTTATTGGAAACTTGAAATTAAAGCCACTTATTTCAGTAATTGACTTTTTGTAAAAGGCGGCAACATCAGGCCTACTTTCTAAATTAAAACTATTACTAATGTGTGAGCCAATTACGTATCTTATTTCGGTAAGCTGTTTATCAAAACTAAACACCCACCCTTTTACTTGATAAGCCTCCCCGCGTTGCTTTGAGATTTCGATGTTACACCTAATATCGTTAATGAGTGAAATGTGCTCCATTATAGATTTTTCTATTTTAATTTATATACACAAAAGTATACTTAGTTTTAGAACAATCTTTTGATTTTACGTTTGGTAAATATCTTGTACTTATCATCAAGTTCACGTAAGAGAACTTCTTTATACACCGGTGCTAACTCTTCATAAAGCTGTTCATAAGGAATGCTCATAAAATCAGCAATAGCAATAAACTTTTCAATTGGTGAAATAGATTTTGTATTTTCTAAGTTATCATCAAAGTAGTAGTAAACTCGTGATACATCACTTCTTACTACTTTCTTATTTTTTGAATACTCTTCATAGAAATCTGAGTTTGCAAAGATTTCATACAGTTCATCTTGTAACTTACTATTAGTATATTCTTCAAATACATCTTTTGGTAAGAATTTATCATGCACTTGAATTTTGCCAAATACCTCATATTCTATCTCGCCTGTATTGTACCTGTTGTTAAAAATTTTGTCTTCTTTCATTATTCAGTTATCATTTGGGAATCCATGTCTTGCGTTATTCGCATAAGATCATAGTTAATTAAAAATTTCTGTCTTGCATTTTTGTAACCATCATCACGGTTAGCAATTAGTTTGAGTATGTATTCGCGGTTTGCGTGCATCATTTCATCTTGTATAATACCAAACATAGCATCTACGGTATGTCCTAATGCAGCTGATTCCGAAATGTTAGTTGCGGATAAGTCGGTGCTACCAAAACCTGAACGATTAATCTGAGTTGCTGTCACGATTGCCCAGTTATTTCTCATTGCCATAGCACGAGCATCTTCAGCAATTTGTTTAATCTTCATGTATGTATTTTCAGAGTTTGGGTTTCTCCAGTTCTTTAAGATATTAATATAGTCAAGTACAATTACCTTAAACTTAATACCTTTAAGTTCTTCCATCTTTAATAAGTATCTCTCAATGTCAGGAACACCTGCAGATGAAGTTGGAAATTCCTTTACGTATAATTTACCAGGAACTTGTAAACTTTCATAACCCATGTTTCCAATCTTTTGCTTCATCAATACCTTATCTTCAGCCATCTTGTTGTATTCTTTCATGTTAATTCCTAACAAGTTTGCACCAAGACGTTTAATAAGTTTTCTGTCTCTCATCTCAAGAGAAAGCACCGCTGTATTATATCCAAGTTTAACACTATTAGCAGCTACATTTGCTAACCAGATTGAATTATGGCTAAGAATACCGTTTGTATAATATCTACGATTATCATTCATTAGTTGTAAATCATACATATTTTCTATTTTAAATGTATTTACAATTGATAAAACCAGCTCTTCACCAGATTCAGTTAGTATAGTGTCTCCAATAGCTAATTCATTAAGAAATACTTCTTCAAACCAACCACTTAAATTCTTTTTAAATACAATATGTGTATCTGCCGCTCTTAATGAATGATTTAGAGTTTTAAGAGACCAAACTTCATATTCAACTGTTTTTCCTATTGCTTTAATATCAGCCCAACCCGTATCTGTAAGAACCTCGTATTCTTCATTACTATCGCCAAACGTAAAAGTTTCAATAAACTTTTTAAATGGTCTTTCTGCTTCAAGTTTTTGATTAAACTTCATTAAATTATTTTTAGTTTGTTAAATATTCTATACATTTGTTGATAGTTAGTTCCTTATTTTTTTGGTATTCAGATTCCCAAATAACAAGAACTTCATAACCATAAGATTCTGCTAATTCTATTTTCTTTTTATCAATGTCCCACTTTTCCTGCGCTGAGCATTTCATAAACTTATGAAAATATGTAGGCTCATAAATAAAAGGATTACAATGCCAGTAATCCCCGTTAAATTCTATGATTTTTTTCCCGCACACAAAATCATACGCGAGTGTTATACCTTCATCTTTAAAATGTCTAAAGAATTGTTTATTGCCTGGGAGTGCACAATAGAATGTAGTGCTTGGCTTATAATGGCTAAGAAGATCATTAACAAAATTGAGTTCACTATTTGAATAATTATGTTTACAAAATCTTGTAAACTCACCGTTTTTGTACATTCTTTCCATTTTAGAGCTCCACTTTATATTGCGAGTTCTCCACATATCAAAACCTATTTCTTCACCATATTTAGCAATGCATTTTTCTAATGTAAATGTTCTTTGTCTTTCTTTACGTAAGAGTGTAGCTTCTTCAACTGAATAACCTTTATTTAACCAATATTCTAATTCAAGAGGCGTTCTGCCAATATATTGAGAGGGGTTAGTATGCATTTCTTCCTGAAATGCTAATTGCATTTTTTGTATATGCTCAGTCTTTTTAATCTTTGCCTCTTCATTAGATAGCCCTTTACTTTTCCAATATTCAATTGTATTAAAATGAGATGCAGGGTTTTCATTTTTCTTGCGAGAAGTGGATCTTCCTCGTCGAGTATATGCATCTTTTACCTTTAATTCAGCTTCTTCTTGTGAAAGTCCAAATCTTTTCATTTGCCATTGTGGATCTGCTATAAGATGGCCAGTTGCAGTTTTTTGCTTTAGTTCAGTAACTTTAATTTCAGCTTCTTCACGTGTAAGGCTATATCTTTTCATCTGCACTTCAACAGAATATGGATTACTTGCTGCTTTGTTTGCAATAACTTTTGCTACTTTAACTTCCGCTTCTTCTCTGGAAATGTTGTGTCTTTCCATTTGTTGTTCTACTGATCTTGGGTTAAATCTAGCCATAGGTTTTGTTTATTGTATATATTCATTGGAGAAATGAAAATTTATACAACTTCATGGGAATCAAAAGTGCCAATTCCATTTATGAATCGTTTATGAAAGTCGCCAACTTGTATGGTTTCAATTAAGCCAGTTTTCTTATTTCGAACGGTAATGTCTGTTTCATAAGAAGAACATTTACCAATTTTCATTTCACCTATGAAACAAAATAGAGCTTTTGAATACCAGCCTCCACCAAGAACGAGATCCACCATAGGAATACCTGAACTAAAAGTATCAGTTGCTGGTTGTAAGTGAGATTCAGGATTAAAGAAGTCAAGACCTTCATCAAAGTTAAATTGTATGTTATTTCTTTCGGTTATGATATTCTTTGCATTCTGAACAACATCTTTAACGTTTTCAGTTGTAACCTTAGTAGTTTTTAAATAGTTTAAAAGATCAAAAACTGATAAGTCAAGATTCTTATATTCAATCCAAGATTCTGCCGTTTCTCTTAACCAATCTTCTTCGTATTCTTTAAGGTTAACCTCGTATAAGTAATCAATCTTGGTAGTATCAAGATCCTCGGATAAACCCTTCATCTTAATCAACTCATTGATTTGAGATTTAGATGGAGTTTCGTTGTACTTTTCTGCGAACTCTTGAATTACTTCATAGATTTTGCGAATGTCCGCTGTTTCAAAAAACCTGGATTTTACAATCCCAAGTAGTTCCCGTCTCTCAAGGAGATAGTGAAAAAATATCTTTTCTAAGTGTGTAGCTACGATGGGATTAAGATTTAATTGTTAATGAATGTATTTTATTATTTTATACAAATTTGTTATGTTAGTTTTTTGATACATAAATTTAATAAACTTTCTAAGTCAAGATCATACATAATGAAACGCATAAATAATCCTAAAGTTCTTGACTGTTATATACCTAATAAAGTTATTTAGTTTACATCCACGGGTTTCTAATAAGCCTAAAATAGCCACCCCGTTTATCTTGTTTGGTTTTTTCTAAATAAGGTTCATCTCCTTCAGAGATTGAATTTAGAAACTCACGAATTTCTGTAATAGTTCCAAAGCATGTTCGAAGAGCACTCCACATATTATCAGGGTTAAATTCTTTATCTATTAAATCCTGGTCTTCAAGAGAACGAATCATAACGTAAAGAATATCCTGTTGTGAAGGAAACCCTGGAACTTCCATATATAGTTCCAGGGCATACTTAACTTCAAGTTTATTGGGATTAATCCTCATTGTTGTCAATTTCAGTATCTAATACATCATCAGCAATTTCCATATCCTCAAGTTCGCTAAGGTCAGCAATATTTGGAAGCATGAACATTTTCTTAATGATTTTTTCATCAAGTTCTCGAAGAACATCTTCAGTAATTACTTTGGATGTAAACAATTCATTTGGTTTTACTTCGCATCCAAGATGACGTACTACAATTGTTCTTGCAGTTTCTTTTGGTTCAAGATAGAATACCTTTACTGTGCCATCTTCCATTATGTGTTCCCAACGAGTTGGCGCAATGATTGCCTCAGCAGGTTTACCAACAACGTACTTATCAAATACTTTTTGGTCAAGAATCTTACCACGTTGAATACCACAGTTTTCCCAATTAATAAAGGTTTCTAATCCAACATATGGATTCATACCTTTATAGAAACTGATATGGAACTTAACGGGAATTGGGCGAGCAAAACGATTCTTAGCGGGTTTTGATGTTACAACGATACCTGTCTTTTGAACACCAGCGGCTGCGGCTTCATCGCCACCTTCTTTAAGACCAGCTTTAGAAAGTTGTAAGATTACTGACGCATTATAGATTGCTCCACCTCCTCCAGAAATTGTTTGCCCCGGAATAAATGAACCGATAGAAGCATATGTGTGATTGGTAAAAATAAAAGGAATTTTCATTTCAGCAAGATCCGTTGTAATTACACGGAATAAAGAACGTAGTTCTTGTTGCTTTGTCATGTCCTTTTTCTCACTGCCACTCATAGCATCGGTTCTTTCCTTGTTGGTAGCAAGGTTTCCTAATGAGTCAAGTACAAGCATGATTTTTGGAAGTTCAGTTCCTTTGTCTTTTGCTTTCTTTAATGTATCACAAAGATTAGCAACAAAGTGTCTTACTTCTTGAGGCGTACTTACTGGTTGGTAACGGAATGCTTCAGGATTAACACCAAAGTTTTTAATGATATCCTCATCTACCGCAGCCTCAGAGTCCATGTAAATGATGTTATAACCCATTTTTTGTGCCTCACGGCAAGCGTTTAGGGTTAAGAAAGTCTTGCCAGTACCCGATTCGCCTGCGACGCAGATTGATCTAGAGTTTGGATAACCTCCGAATAAACTTCCACTTAATTGTGCATTAAGTAAATAGTTACCCGTACCTATCCACTCATCAATCTTTGAAAAAGTATTAATAGTAATGATAGATCCTTTGTCATTTACTTTAGTTAAAGCGGAGTCAAGATCTGTAAAAGAAAGTGTTTTAGCCATGTTATTTAGTTATTATTTTAGAATAGTTGTGTTCTTACAATTAGTTCAGATGAAATAGGTGGGAGACCAATTGCTGAGATAAACCGATTAAGAGGATCAATAATACATTTAGCAAATTGCATATCATAATCAACAGGAGGTGCTATTTCAATTGGATAGTTACCGGGTAGATAGCCAAATACATTTTCACCGGCTCCTCTATCAGTTTTTGCATAGTAATATCGAATCTTATCACCAGATTTAATCAGCTGATATTTTGTTTTCCACTTACTTTGGTTTAATAAGTAATTATGATAACCCGCAGAACGGACATGCATTGGACAGTGGTCATTTATAACCAGCTGTTTACGGTCATCACCAATTCCTTTTTCATAATCAGAAATACTTGATGACATTGAAACATTTTCAATATTGTCAAGCATGAATGATTGCTTTTCTTTTTTGAGAAGGTCAGCAAAGTTTCTTAAATTAAGTTTGCCTCTTTCTTGGAAAATTATCTTAAGTAGCTCTTTCATCTTATTCCTAGCAAATGCTGGTGTTGATGATTGAACAATTTCCACGCCTACCGCTTTGATTTTCTTTTGTTGTTCATAAAAGACACCATCACCTTCGCCGTCTTTCCATGAAAGATCCAAACAGTATTTCTTTTTTTTCAAGAAAATTGCTGAATATGAAATAGTTTCCATTTCCAAATCTTGAATGTTAACAGTGCCTGTTTGAGTTGCATAAGTGGTATAAGATTTTTCTATGTAATCACGAACTCTGTTTTTGTAGATCTGTAAAAGGAGTTGACGAGGATCGCCTTCCCAATCGCATCCTTTTACAATATCTTGAAATGTAATATACACGGAATCGGTATCACCATAAACCGTTACTTCTTCTTTTACCTTTTCTGCTCTTGTTATTCCAAGAGCTTTGTGCAAATCTTTATCACGGTGCCAAAATTCCATGAAGTAACGGTTAAAGATTTTTGAGCCATAATCACGAACTTCTTGCCCTTGCAAAGTAATTGCTTCAGCAACTCGTACATTATATCCGACAAAGTATGGTGATGCAGTGGCACCATAAATAGAGTTAATAAAGATCTTTATTGCCTGCTCTTCATTTTTTTTCAAGTTCATGAAGAGCGTAAGACGATTAATCTCTGCTACGATCTCATCCTTTGAAGCGTTGCTTGGGTCGATCTTGCAGTATTTCATTATTTGTTTTTTTAAGCACTTCTTGTCTTTTTCTTTGTGTTTCCCACCCTTTTAAGGCAGTTTCTTTTCTACATTAAAATGTTAGGTATGGTTTAGACTAATCGGCTTTTCCAATTATCATTTTTGTGTCTGTCTCGATAGAATGGAAGATTAAACGATCTTCGTTCATATAAACCATTGTATCTTCTTTATCAAGATATGCAAATTGAGATTTGTAAACGGAGATTGATAAATTAGCGGATGTATCATCAATGTTTAACAAGTTTAAGTTAAATGATTTACCACTTGCTTTAACCACGCCATTCTTAACATTAATAGTTAACAATTTTTGGTCAGGATCAAGAGATGTAAGAGAGTTAATTCTTGCTTGTAATTCTTTTGTAAGAACAAAGCTTGTTTGAGAAGAAGCGTTGTCTGCAATACGATCCATCATCTCATCTGTAATGTGAGTGAATAATCTTAAAGATGCACATTGATAGTTAATGTCAAGTGAATCATTTTTTAATGTAAGATCAGTACCAACAGTTCCTTCTGGTGTTTTTTCAGTAGTCAAGTTAAACTCAATTTTACTATCACCAAAGTGAGAAAAGGATTTCATTAAACGGTCTAATGAATATACGCCAAACATAGAAGTTTCAATCTCTATGGTATCACCACTTAAATTAAATATTCTGTTTAATTCCATTTTAGACGATTTCACAACTGATCTTTCAGGCGTGTGAGTTTTAGCCTTGATATAACCATCTTCCATTTCGATTAGTAAGCTTCCAGAAATTCCAGAGAAACGTTTTAAGAAATTGTTCAGTTCATCAGACGACTGCAGGTGTAATTGAATTTGATTGCTCATTTAGATTTATTTTTAATTTATTGTTTATATTCAGATTAGTGTATTTGGTTTTTAGATAATTGCATCAATAAGCCCGTATTTCAAGCACTTCTTAGCATTCCACCAAATGTCATGTGCCAAGATTTTGTCCATTTCAGCATCTGGTATTTTAGTCTTTTCTTTATACCAAGCTTTAATAGTTTTCATAATCTCTACATTGCTTGTCATGTTATCTTTTAATTCGGTAAAACGACCCCAAGCACGATCATTTAATTCATGAACCAGCATAAAGCCATTCTTTCTCATTAATCTTTTTTTTCCAGCTACTGACATGAATGTAGCGCCTGACGCAGCACAGCCTTCTACGATTGTTACCACAGGAACTATTTGAGATATTCTTTCAATAGTATCAGCTATTGCAAAAGATGAAAAAACCTCACCACCGTATGAATTGATGTGTAACCAAATTGGGCTAGGTGAACCAATTTCCTGCATTGAGCTAAATGCGGTAGGCGCAAGTCTCATAGATAAATCTTGCAAGGTTCTATTTAGTTCCATTGCAGATTCCGGTGTAACCGGGGCGTAAAAATAAATGTGGTCATGTAATACAGATACATTACTGCTAATTGATTCGTCTTCATCAGCCCTTCTTGAGCGTGGAGAAGTATTAATACTCGGTGTCGGAGGAGGAATTATCATCGTCTTCATTATTGTTTATGTTACCAAATACTGCTATTCCATCGATTTCATCTTCATCGGCAAATAGATCAACTGTTGAGTTGCTGCGGTTTTGTGTACCACGTTTCAAGGCAGTGTCTGTCATGCCGCCTAGAGTTTCTCTGGCCGCAGCTAGTTCTATTATTTGTTTTTTAAGTTCTTCGGTTAATTCTTTGATGCGATCACGCACTCTTTGCAATTCTTGTTCTGTTAAAGATTTAAGTAAGATTGCATCAAGGCGACGACGGATATGTGGATATCCTTTTGTTAGATCATTTAAGAAAGTGTTAACTTCTTCATCAGTTAACATTTTAGTTTTCTTTCCTTCAAGCATGTAAAGTAAATACTTTTCTTTAAAGATTAAGAACATAAGTTCATCATCATTTAACTGCTTAAAGTGTTCAAGTCTTTTTACTCGAAGTTGAGCAAGACGATATCGGAAATCATCAATGTAATCTTCAATACGGTCATATTCAAGAACAAGACCGTCTTTTACAAATACCGGTGTTTCTGTAACCAGCATCTTAATCGATTTCTCAACCGCTTCAGCAAAGATTGGCCATTCTTCTTTAGTACCGCTAAACTGTAAAAGAATATCTACGTTAGTGGAAGAGTTATTTGTAAGTTTAACCGTGTGATTAGTAATTAGGTTTTCTAATCTTTTTAGAAAAGAACCATACTTCATTAAAGGTGGTAACTCAAGGATACGAATAGTTCTTGCACCATCGTTTCTTTCGGAAATACCTTCAATTAACCAGGACTTATCCATTCCTTTATATCTAGTAATGCGACCACTAAAGTTTTTAAACTTAGGTTTAACTTCTTTAACTTTCCCGTCAAGATACTTTTGAATATCACCCAGATCTCGAGGAAGAACAGTTGTTTTGTAACCTACCGCAATACCTACGATTGTGTTAGTTAATCCGATTGGCAAATCAACCCAAAGTGGATCCCATGTAGATTCTTCATTCTTATGATTTAAGAATTCACTCTTACGAATCATTTCAGCAATCTTAGGGTTAATCTTTACAGATGTATAACGAGCAGCAGCTGGTTCATGATTAACAGGAGTACCAAAGAAACCGTCTCCTTGTAAAAGTTGTTCACTGTTACCAAAAGGTCGAGCTAGTTTATTAATAGCACCTGATAAAGATTTGTCTCCGTGGTGATAGCCATCAGATATACAAGAACCTACCAAAGAGATAGTCTTGTTATAGTTATGTGGCGCGTTCAACACAATGAATCGTTGAACATTTGTGAGCCCATCATAAAAAGATGGGATACCGCGATTTTCTAAAACATACAGAGCGTAATTTCTGAAGTTTGTATCGATTTGCCGCGAAATGTTTAGAGGATATACTTTAGACTTCAAGATACTTTAGATTTTTAATTTATGTTTATATTCAGTGAATTTACTTTAGTTCCTATAAGACAACAAATGGGAGCGGTTACGCTCCCATTTGTTAAAATCTATGTAAGGATGAAAATTACTAGTCGTCTTTATCGTCGTCTTTATCGTCGTCTTTATC
>Ga0164292_10000446_pt1 | contig 32147 bp, 31 predicted proteins | sample GEODES117metaG_FD_111486 | JGI IMG/M metagenome (GOLD analysis project Ga0164292, IMG submission 111486) | Eutrophic lake water microbial communities from Lake Mendota, Wisconsin, USA - GEODES117 metaG | ecosystem: Environmental > Aquatic > Freshwater > Lake | place: USA: Lake Mendota...
GGGCAGCGGCGCCTATGCGGGGCCGAGCAGCGCAGCGTCGGGCGGAAAAAGAGTCGGGGCATGTCTGAGCCGCCAAAGGCGGCGAGTTTGCCCCGGCTCCCGCACGGCGCGAGCAGCGCAGGGGAGCCCGAAGGGCCCCCGCATCGAAGCCGATGCGCCCGCACCGCATGCCCGTCGCGCTGTAGGCCGAAGAATCAGATCGAGAAATCTGAGCGAGGAATTAGCCCTTCAAATACGCCCCTACCAGTGACACCCAGTAGCTCGCCGTCGTCGGCAAGATGCGGTCGTTGAAGTCATACCCCGTGTTGTGCACCATGCAGCCCGGTCCTTCCTGACCGTCGCCGTTACCCACCACGATGTAGCAGCCTGGCACGGCGTTGAGCATGAAGGCGAAGTCGTCACTGGCTTGCAGAGGCGCCATGTTCTCAATCAGACCGGCCTCACCCATGGTCGAGAGGGCCACCTCGCGGGCAAAGGCCGCGGCCTCGCCGTCGTTCACGCAGGGCGGCAGCTTCCACTGGTAGTCCACCTCGGCGCGGGCGCCGTGCACCGCTGCCTGCGCCTGGGCCATGGCAGTGATGCGATCACGCAGCATGGTGCGAACCTCAGGTCGACGGGCACGGATGGTCAGCTTGAGTTCGGCGCTGTTCGGAATGACGTTGGGCGCAGTGCCTGCATGCATCGCACCCACGGTGACCACCGCCATATCGTTGGGGTCCACCTCACGGGAAACCAAGGTCTGCAAAGCGAGGATCAGGTGCGCGCCCACCACGACCGGGTCCACCGTGGTGTGCGGCATGGCGCCGTGGCCGCCCTTGCCGTGGATCGTGATGATTGCGGTGTCCGAGGAGCTGTACACAGGCCCGCTGATGATCCCGAAGCGCCCTTGCGCAAAGCCCGGCTCGTTGTGGAAGGCGTAGACACGGTCACAGGGAAACTTTTCGAACAAGCCCTCCTCCACCATCCGCCTCGCCCCCGCCAGACCTTCTTCGGCCGGCTGGAAGATCAGGTGCAGGGTACCGCTGAAGCTGCGGGTCACTGAGAGGAGCTGCGCTGCTGCCAGCAAGGTGGCGGTGTGGCCGTCATGGCCGCAGGCGTGCATGCGGCCCGGGCTGCGGCTGGCCCAGGGCAGACCGCTGGTTTCGGTCATGGGCAGAGCGTCCATGTCGGCACGCAGGCCCAGGCGCCGGGTGCCAGCGCCGCAGCGCAAGGTGCCCACCACACCGGTGCCGGCCAGGCCCCGGTGCACCTCATAGCCCCAGGCCATGAGCTTGCTTGCGACCAGTTCGCTGGTGGCGAACTCCTCATAGCCCAGTTCGGGGTTGGCATGGATCGCGCGCCGCAAGTCAATCATCTCGTTCTGGATCGCTGCGATGCCGGGCAAAACAGGCGCGGGGATGGTCATGGGAGGTCTCAGAAAAGAGGGGGCTGCGGCTGGGCTATCATTTTGACTGCTAAACCAAGCGATCCGCCCGAGCCGGCCCTGCCGACCGGCCGTATTTCCAGCGACTTTTCGCTGCCGCGCCTGAAGGAATGACGATGAGCCAGAACACCCCCGAGCAGACCTTGATCAACCGCCGCCGCATGGCGCAAATGGGCCTGGGCGCCCTCGGCCTGGGCCTAGCGCCCTGGCAGTTGGCCCACGCGCAGGCCAAGGGCACTGCCGTCCTGGGTATTGACACCGACCCGCCCACCCTGAACCTGGCCACCACCACCGACTTCACCGCCGGTGACGTGTCGGCCAAGATCCTCGAGGGTCTGGTCTGGCTGGACAAGGACTACAACCCCAAGCCCGCCCTGGCCACGGCCTGGAACATTTCCGCCGACGGGCGCACCTACCGCTTCACCCTGCGCGCGGGAGTCAAGTGGCACGACGGCCGCGACTTCACCAGCGCCGATGTGCGCTTCACCCTGGTGGAGATGCTCTCCAAGCTGCATCCGCGCGCCTCGGCGGTCTTTAGGAACCTCGGCCTAGAGGTCGAGACGCCCGACGCCAACACCGTGGTGATGAAGCTGCAAAAGCCCTACCCGCCCTTCCTCTCGCAGATGACGGTGTTCGACGCGCCGATGCTGCCGCGGCATGTGTATGAGGGTACCCCCGTGGCCACCAACCCGGCCAACCAGCGCCCGGTGGGCACCGGCCCGTTCAAGTTCGCCGAGTGGAAGCGCGGCGCCAGCATCCGCCTGGTGCGTAACGCCAGCTACTGGGACGGCGACAAGCCCTACCTCGAGCAGATCATCTTCCAGATCATCCCCCAGCCGGCTAACCGGGTGCCGGCGCTGGAGTCCGGCGAGATCGACACGCTGATGGACTTTTACACCCCCAAGGCCGAGACCCCGCGCCTACTGAAGGACAAGAACCTGGCGCCGCGCCAAGGTGTGAACATTCCGGCCATCTGGTTCATGATGTTCAACACCAAGTCTGCGATCATGCAAAAGAAGGAAGTGCGTCAGGCCCTGGCCCTGGCCATCGACCGCAAGCGCCTGGTGACCCAGGTGATGCAGGGCCTGGCCCGTCCGGGTGCTGGCGCCTTCGGCGACGGCTTCAAGTGGCTCCTCAACGAGGAAGTGGGCTACGCGAAGAAGTACCCGCTGGACCCGGCCCGTGCCCGCGCCCTGCTCGCCAAGGCCGGCATCAAGCCCAACACCATCACCCTGCGCATGCCCTTCGACGTGGGCCGCGCGCAGATGCGGGCGCAGTCGCAGATCATTCAGGACAACCTGCGCCAGATCGGCCTGGAGGTGAAGCTCGAGCCGCTGGAGCGCTCGGTGCTGCTCGACCGCGTTTTCACCAAGCGCGACTTCGACATGACCCTGGGCTCGTTCTACTCCGCCGGCGACCCGGCCATCGGCTACACGCGCCTCTACGTGACCAACACCACCACCGCAGCCAACACCAACGCGTCGGGCTACAGCAACCCCAAGGTGGACGACCTGCTGCAGCAGGCGGCCACCAACCCCGACCGCGCTGCCCGCGCTCGGCTTTACAAGGAGCTGCAGGTGATCCTCAACGAGGACCTGCCCTCCCTGGTGCTGTTTGACGAAGAGACGGTGGACACCGCCAGCAAGAAGCTGCAGGGCGTGTTCCCGGCGCTGGACGGCCGCGACCAGTGGTCCGGCGTGCGACGCGTCGGCTAAGCCCCTGAAGCAACCACGAGATGCCGGCTTTCATCCTGCGCCGACTGCTGTCGGCGCTGCCGCTGCTTTTTGCAGTGGTGATCCTCAACTTTCTGCTGATTGCGTTCACGCCGGGTGATCCGCTGGTGCTGCTGGTGGGCGACTTCCCCGCCCCGCCCGAGTACCTGGCGCAGATGCGCCGCGAGTACGGGCTGGACCAGCCGGTATGGGTGCAACTGTGGAACTACCTGCTGAAAGTGCTGCAAGGCGACTTCGGCTACTCCTTCGCCGCGCAGCAGCCGGTGGCGAGCCTGATTTTCGAGCGCCTGGGGGCAACGCTCATGCTGACCCTCAGCGCCCTCGGTCTGGCCAGCGTGGTCGGGGTCACCTTGGGCGTGGCCGCTGCCATGGCCTCCCGCTCGCGTGGGCAGCGCTGGCTTGACGGCGGTGTGCAGGCCGGGGCTTCGCTGGGCTACTCGGTCCCCGACTTCTGGCTCGGTCAGCTCCTGATCCTCACCTTCGCCATCGGCCTGGGCTGGCTGCCCTCCCAAGGAGCGGAGCCGATCCGAGGGTTGCCCGAGGGCTGGGCGGGGGTGGTGGAGCGCCTGCGCTACCTGCTGTTGCCCGCGTTTGCACTGTCCTTTCGCTACCTCACCTTGATCACCCGCATCACCCGCGCCGCCATGCTGGAGGTGATGGGCTCTGACTACATCATGGCCGCCCGCGCCCGAGGTGCCAGCGAGTTCATGGTGATTGGCGTGCACGCACTGCGCAACGCCGCGGCGCCGGTGATCACCGTCATTGGTTACAACATCGGCTTCATTCTGGCGGGCTCGGCCCTCATTGAAGCGGTGTTCGCATGGCCTGGCATCGGCCGCTTGCTGTATGAGTCGATCTCCAAGCGCGACTACCCGGTGATGTTGGCTATTTTGCTGATGGTCTCTGCCACGGTGGTGGTCGCCAACCTGATCACTGACATCGTGCACCGCCTGATCGACCCCCGGATCGCACGGGCCTGAGGGGCCTGCGCCCGCATAACTGGCCACGAATGACCACCCACTCTCCTTCCACCGCGCCCGCAGACGCCATGCTGGCGGCCGTGAGCCAGACGCGCGAAAGCCGGGGCGCCCGGCTGCGGCGGCGCCTTCTGCAGCGCGGCTCAACGAGGGTCGCACTGGGCCTGCTGATCGTGATGGTGCTGGCGGCCCTGCTGGCACCTTGGTTCGCGACCCACGACCCATTTTCCGGGAGCAACGACGCCCTGCTGCCACCGCTGTCCCCCGGGCACTGGCTAGGCACCGACGACCTGGGCCGGGACATCTGGTCCCGGGTGGTGCACGGGACACGCGTGTCGCTGCTGGTCGGCATTGCCTCCTCAGCGTTGGCGGTGACATTGGGGGTGACCGTGGGCGCGGTGGCTGGCTACTTTGGTGGCTGGATCGATATGGTCCTGATGCGGATCGCGGAGTTCTTCCAGACCCTGCCGCGCTTCGTACTGGCCCTGATCGTGATCGCGCTGTTCGGCGCCAGCACGACCAAGCTCATTGTGGTCATCGGCCTGTTGGCCTGGCCGCAAATGGCGCGGGTGGTTCGGGCGACGGTGGCCAGCCTCCAGCAGGCGCCTTTCGTCGACGCCGCAAGGGTCGCGGGCATGCCCGACCGGACCATCATCGCCAAAGAAATCCTGCCCAATGTGGCCGCGCCCATCATTGTGCTGGGCTCGCTGGACATCGCCTCGGCCATCCTGATTGAGGCGTCGCTGAGCTTCTTTGGCCTGGGAGACCCTAACGCCATCTCCTGGGGCGGCATGCTCAATGACGCGCAGCAGTTCCTACGCAGCGCGTGGTGGATGTCGGCCTTTCCGGGTCTGGCCATCGCGATGACCGTGCTCGCGTTCAACCTGTTCGGCGACGCGCTCAACGACGCGCTCAACCCGCGTGGGGAGCGCCGCCCATGATGTCTGGCATCCCTTCCACCCGGCCCGTGGACTCGAGCATGCCCGCCGAAGAAGATGTGCTCCTCGACGTGCGCGGCCTGTGCGTCGACGTCGACGGCGCGCGCGGTCCGGTGCGTCTGGTCAACGACGTGTCCTTCACCGTGCGCCGGGGCGAAGCGGTCGCCCTGGTGGGCGAGTCCGGCTCAGGCAAGACCCTGACTGCCTGCGCAGTGATGAATCTCTTTGCCACCCCGCAGCTGCGCCGCGCCAGTGGCGAGGTTTGGCTGGAGGGCCGCAACCTGACCACGCTGGGGCCTGCCGAGATGCGCGCAGTGCGCGGGGCTCGGGTGGGCATGGTCTTCCAGGACCCCTCGAGTTTTCTCGATCCGCTGATGCCGGTGGGCCGGCAGATCGGGCAGGCCCTGCGTGCCCACGGCCGGCGCGAGGGCGTGGAGGCGCGGGTGCTTGAACTGATCGAGCTGATGGAGCTGCCCCAGCCTGCGCAGACCGCAGCCAAGTACCCGCACGAGCTGTCGGGTGGCCAGCGTCAGCGCATCCTGATTGCAGCCGCCCTGGCGATGGATCCGGCGCTGCTGATCGCCGACGAGCCCACCACCGCGCTCGATGTCACGGTGCAAGCCGAGATCCTCAAGCTGCTGGTGCGACTGCGCGAACGGCTCCGCCTGGGCGTGCTCCTCATCACCCACGACCTGGGTGTGGTGGCACAGACCTGCCAGCGGGTGAACGTGATGTATGCGGGCGAGCTGGTCGAGCGCGCCGAGGTAGGCCCTCTGTTCAACGCACCGCGCCACCCCTATACCCAGGGCCTGCTGCGTAGCGTGCTGGGTCGCAGCACCCGGCGCGAGGCGCTGTTTTCCATTCCCGGTGGCGTGCCCATTGCCGGCCAGTGGCCGGTGGGCTGCCGCTTCCATCCGCGCTGCCCGCAGGCCGAAGCCGGACGCTGCGACCAAGAAGCGCCGGCCTTGCAAAGCGAGGGGGGCAACGCAAGCCGCTGCCACTTCGCCGCAGACCCGCGCATCCTGCACGCTTGGGACGCTGCCGAGGGCTCTGGCCCAGGGGTGACGGCATGAGTGATCCGCTGAACAACCAACTGAATGCCCAGATCCATGCGCAGGTGCCTTCCGGACAGGGCCGGCAGGCCGCTGAGACGCCCACGCCCCTGCTCGAAGCCTGCGATCTCGTGAAGCGCTTTCCGCTGCGCGGCACCGGCGGCCTCCTGCGCCGGCCGCGCCTGCAGGCAGCGGTCGATGGCGTGTCCCTGGCTCTTTACCCGGGCGAGGTGGTGGCGGTGGTGGGCGAATCCGGCAGTGGCAAAACCACACTCGGCCGGATGATGCTGGGGCTGCTTGCGCCCACAGAAGGCCGCGTGCTGTACCAAGGCCAGGACATCGCCGGTTTACAAGGCGAGGCCTGGCGCCGCTTTCGCCGCGATGTGCAGGTGGTGTTTCAAGACACCGGCGGATCGCTCAACCCGCGCCACAGCATCGGGAACAGCATCGCCTTGCCCCTGCGGTACAACCGCGACATGGACGCTGCTTCGGCTGCAGCCGAAGTCGACCGACTGCTCGACGCGGTGGGCCTGCCGGCCACGCATTTCCGCGAGCGCCTGCCCAGCGAACTGTCTGGCGGCCAGCGCCAGCGGGTGGGCATTGCCCGGGCGCTAGCCTCGCGGCCGGCCCTGATCGTCGCTGACGAGCCGGTGTCTGCCCTCGACGTGTCGGTGCGGGCGCAAATCCTGCGCCTGATGGCCGATCTGCGGGCTCGCGAGCGCCTGTCCTATTTGTTCATCACCCACGACCTGGGCGTGGTGCGGGCGCTCGCCGACCGGGTGGTCGTCATGCTGCAAGGCCGAGTCGTAGAGTCGGGCACGGTCGACGCGGTGCTGAGTGCGCCAAGCCACGACTACACCCGGCAGCTGCTGGCGGCCACGCCGGTGCCCGACCCGAGCCGGCCGCTGCAGGGCTGAGACCCATACCCGGCGAAGAAAGCCCCACCTCCAGCAGCCCCCGCGATGACACGCACCGCCACCCCCACCCCGGTCTGGATCGACACCGACATGGGCTTCGACGACCTCGCCGCGGTACTGGTGGTGGACCAGGACCCCGGCTGGCAGGTCGAGGGCTTATCGCTGGTGGCGGGCAACGCGCCGCTGCCGGTGGTGGAAAGCAACGCCCTGCGCAGCGCCGCCTGCTTCGGCTGGCGCTTTCCCGTGCATGCGGGTTGCGACAAGCCCCTGGCCTGCGACCTGGTAACCGCCCAATACGTGCTGGGCGAGGACGCGATGGCCTCCGCCGGCCGGCAGCTGCCAGCGGCGCCTGCGGGCGCGACACTGGCCTCGCGCGACGCGGTGGGCGCACTGGCCCGCTGGCTGGAGACTGCCAGCGCACCAGCCACCGTGCTGGCCCTGGGCCCGCTGACCAATGTCGCCAGCTTGCTCATTGAGCGGCCCGACCTGGCATCACGCATTGGCCGTCTGGTCTGGATGGGAGGCAGCGCCGGCCCCGGCAACCACACCGCGGCCGCCGAGTTCAACGCGGCGGTGGATCCGGAGTCGGTGCAGCGCGTCATCGACACCGGCGTATGCATCGAGATGGTGGGCCTGGACGCCTGCCGCCAAGTGCGCGCCCACGCGGCGGATGCCGACGCGCTGCGGGCCCTGGGTACCGAGCGCAGCGCCATCCTGGCCGACCTGCTTCTGGGCTATGTGCGAATCGCCAGCCCGGACGGCAGCCGGCCGATGGCCTTGTATGACCCGACCGCCGCCGCCGCATTGGTCTGCCCCGAGGGCATGCAATGGCGCGAAGGCCATCTGGCAATGGAGCTCGATGGCACGCTCACCCGGGGAATGACGGTGGTCGAGTGGCGGGTACCGCGCAAGGCTATTGCGAATGCGCGTATTGCCAGCCTGGCCGACGAAGAAAAGCTGCGCGACGTGGTCCTTGGCGCCCTGGCGCGGGCGGCACGCTGAGCCACGGTCGGTCGGCATCGGAGCCTGCTGGCAGGTCCGTAGCAGCATCAGCCCAAGGCTTTGCGGCGCTCAATACGCGGTCAACATGCGCGCAACATGCGCTCAATACGCGCTCAATACGCGCTCAACACGCGACTTGCACGCGTGAAGCCCGAACCAAACCCGAACCAAACCCGAACGACGCCCCAGCTCAGGCCGAGCTTGCAAGCAGCGCGTTCACCTCGGCCCGGGTCGGCTGCGCCACCTGCGCACCCGCTTTCGTGCAAGCCAGTGCTGCGGCGGCTGCGGCGGTGCGCAGCGCCAGCGGCCAGTCCTGACCCTCCATGCGGGCAGCGGCCAACACGCCGGTGAAAGTGTCACCGGCGCCGGTGGTGTCGACCGCGTCGACCGGAAAGCTGGCGACCTCATGTACGCGGCCCTCGGCGCAGGCCAGCACGCCCTTTGCGCCCAAGGTCAGCACCACCGCCATTTCGAAACGCGCGGCGAGCATCTCCACCTGCTCCACTTGTGTGCGGGCATCTTCGGCCTGGATACCCGCACCTTCGAGGGTGGCAGCCAATTCGGTCTCGTTGACCACCAGCAGGCCCAACAGCGCCAACACCTCAGGCGCGAGGCGACGGGCCGGGGCGTTGTTCAATATCGTCTGGCAGCCAGCGGCGCGGGCACGCGCAAGCAGAGCGGCGTTTTGCGCCGGGTCGGTTTCCATCTGCAGCAGCACGGTGTGGGCCGTTGCCAGCGTGGCGTCGTCCACGTGATGGCTGCACAGCGCGAGGTTGGCGCCAGGCGCCACCACGATCTGGTTTTCGCCTCGAGCGTCGACCACGATGCCGGCGCAGCCGGTGGGCGCATCCAGGCGTTGCACGGTGCCCAGTTCGCACCCGGCCGCAGCCAGGCGAGCCAGTGCAGGCTCGGCAAAGGCATCGCGCCCCACCGCCGCCGCCAGTGTCACCGGCGCGCCGAACAGGCGGGCCGCATGGGCCTGGTTGGCGCCCTTGCCACCGGGCGAGACCAGATAGCCCGATCCCATGACCGTCTCTCCGGCTGCAGGCAGCCGGTCGGCGCGGAAGGCGATGTCCAGATTGACGGAGCCAAAGACGAGAAGCATGGTCGGTGCAATGCCAGAGGAAAGGGGGCTGGGTAAAGGACGCTGGGTAAAGGGCGCTGGGGGTCGAAACGAGCAGGACCGGCCCCAAGGATTCGGGGCAATGTAGCATGCAGCCATGCGCTCAAATGATGTCCCGGCAACCCCAGCCTCCCCCGAAGACGACACCCCGCTGCTGCGCTTTTTGCGCGCCATCCCCAAGGTCGAAATCCACTGCCACCTGCTCGGGACGGTGCGCGAGGCCACCTTCCTGGAGTGGACGCGCCGCGCCGCCGCAAAAGCAGGTGGGCAGCCTCCTCTGAGCGAGGAGGAGGCGCGTGCCTTCTATGAGCGCGGGGAAAAGCCGGTGGGGGTGCTCAAGGCCCTGCGTTCGCTCGACGCCTTCCTGATCACCCAGCCCGACGACCTGCACCGGTTGGTCTACGAGTACCTGCAGGACGCGGCGGCGCACCAGGTGCGGCACGCCGAGTTTTTCTGGAACCCTACTGGCACCGCGCAAGAGTCGGGCATTGCCTATCCGCGGGCGCTGGAGGCGATCGTGCGCGCCATCCACGATGCCCGCACTGACTTCGGCATCCAGGGCTGGCTCATCGCCGCCATCGACCGACAGGCGCCGCCGCAGGCAGCGATCGAGATGGCCGAATGGGTGGTGGCCCACCGGCGCGAGGAGGTGTTGGGCATCGGCATCGACTACAACGAAGTCGACCACCCGCCCGAATGGTTTGCGCCCGCGTACGCACTGGCGCGCCGGGCGGGCCTCAAGACCACGGCCCACGCTGGTGAGTTCGGTATGCCCTGGGTGAACGTGAAGACGGCTGTGGAACTGCTGCAGGTGGACCGCATCGACCACGGCTACACCCTCACCGACGCGCCTCCGAGCGATACGGAGAGCGCCGCCAGGCTCATCGCCCAGTGCGCCGAACGCGGCATTGTCTTTACCGTGGTGCCCACCAACTCGTTTTACCTGCGCACGCTCCCGAAGGAGCGCTGGGCGCTGGACCACCCGATTCGCCGCATGCCCGGGCTGGGCCTGCGCATCCACCCCAACACCGACGACCCGACCCTGCACAAAGTCACGCCCACCGGCACCTGGCAGATGATGGTGCGCGACTTCGGCTTTTCGATCGACGACCTGCGCGGCTTCATGATGAACGGCCTGGACGGCGCGTGGATGGACGAAGGGCAGCGCAGGCAGTGGCGGCAGGATTTCTGCGCGGCCTTCGATCAGGCACGCGCACTGCACCAGCCCTGAACGGGCGCTGCGACCAGCGGCGCTCAGTGGCGCCCACCCGCGCTGAGTAGAGCTCAGTCTCGCAGGGCCCAGCCTTCGGGCACCGCCCGCAGCAAGGGGCTGCGCAATACGCCGACCGCCTGCTGTGTCCGCTGCGGCCCCAGCTTCTGGCGCCAGCGCTCGCCTTGCAGCATGGCGACGCCGCAGCCCACCACCTGCACGCCCAGGCGCTCCATCAAGTCCCAGGTCGCGGCCATGGTGGTACCGGTAGAAAGGGTGTCGTCCACCAGCGCCACCCGCTTGCCCTGAAGGAGCGGCAGCAGGTGCGGGTCCAGGTAGACCCGCTTGCCGGGCGTGGGCGAGGTGATGGAGTGCACTGCAGTCGACAGCGGCTCCTCGTACCAGAACTTGCGCGAGTAACCCAGGGGCACATAGCGACTGTGGCCCAGGCGCTCGGCCACGCCTGGCGCTAGCGACAGGCCGAGGGTGGGCAGACCCATGACCAGGTCGGGGGCCAGCGGCGCCAGCGCCTCGCCCAACATGCGGGAGAGGACACGCACCACCTCCATCGAGGCCTGGTTCACCAGCAGCGAGGCCACCGCATGATGAGGCTCGGCCGCCAGCGGCCGGATTGGCAGCATCAGGATGCGGCCATCGGGCAGGCGCGCCGGGTAGCCCAGGCGCCAGGGTCCGGCTTGGCTAGCGGGCGCAGCCTGGGGCGCGGCCTCGGGCGGCAGGAACTGCTGCCAATAGTGAGTGGTGGCTTCGGTGAAATGCGGCACCCTCGCATCTTAGGGCGTGCGTTGCGGCCGCCGCCGCGAGGGCTGATTCGCGCAGCAACGGCGCCGCCTAGGCCGCCGCGTTCTGCGTCTTGGCGCAGGTCTCAGATACCCTGAGGCCGTGCCACCGACTCGCTGCGGTCGCGGGCCGGCAATTGCAACTCCCGCTCACGCTCGCCCTCCCGCACGGTGAGCCGAATATCTCCGGTCCCCAGGCCATGGGCCCAGACCTGCTTGTAGAACGACTCCAGCGACAGCACCGGCTGGCCGTCCACCGCTGCCACCCAGTGCCCTGGCCGCAGCCCGGCGGCGTCCGCTGGGCTGCCGGCAGTGACGCGGGTAATGCGTACCCGCGAGCCCAGTTGCATGGCGTTCACGCCCAACCACGGACGCTTGGCCTGCGGGTGGGCGCCAGTGCGCACCAGTTCCGCCAGCACCGGCAGCAGGGTGTCTACCGGCACGAACAGGTTGCCGGCCAGTTGCCGCGGATCCCCCTCCGGCATCACATCAGCCATGAGCAAGTTGCCTACGCCCACCAATTCGCCTCGGGTATTGAACAGCCCGGCGCCCGAGTGGTTGCCCAGGGGCGGGGAGGTGTAGAGGGCACTCTCGAGGTGGTATTCCCAGTAACCGGTGAAGGCACGCCGGTCCATCAGCCGCACCACGCCGGCTTGCTGCGGCGAACCACCGGCGACGAACAGCATCAGGTCACCCGCCGAGAGCGACGCCGCCGTCGCCAGCGGAACCGGGCGAATGCCAGCCAGCGGCACCAGGGGCTTGACCAGGCCCAGGCCGTTCACGAAGTCGTAGGCCACCACCTGACCGGGAAGGCGACGCTGGTCGCGGGTGATGAGTTCGACCGACTCGGCCTCGAGCACCAAGTAGCCGATGGTGAGCACCAGGCCGTCGGGGGCGCCGGGAAGGGACACCAGCACGCCGCTGCCCTCCCGCCGACGGCCCAGGGAGTTGGCCGAGCCCGCTCCAGGCACAGCGCGCACCGCCACGCCCAGCGTGGCCGACTGCGCAGCCAGCAGCCGCTCGCGATCGTCGGCGGGCTGTTGTGCCTGGACCGGCGCGGGCGCAGCCAGGAGCATCGCCCCGGCGGTCAGCACGCTGAAGAAAAAGGCGGACAGAGCCTGGCGCATGGAGTTTCTCCTCGAAGCCAATAAATGCATCCTGCAATATCCATGCTATGCCCAGCAGTCTTTTCGGCAACAATGGTCAGAAGAACATCCCCTAAACCTGCTGGGGATTGGCCTCACGACACGCATCATGGAAACACTCCCCCCGATCGAAACCCCCTGGCCCTTGGGCACCCGCCTGCGTCACTACAAGGGTGGCCTGTACGAGGTGGCCGGCTACTGCCTGATCGAGGCCACGCTGGAAACCGGCGTGCTGTACCGGCCGCTGGGTCCCGACGGCAAGCCCAAGGCCGATCTGCTGTGGATGCGGCCGCTGGCCCGGTTCGGGGATTTGGTCGAAACACCCGAGGGCACCATCACCCGCTTCCGGCCAACATAGGCTGGAGGACGCTCAACGCCCGCTGAACTTCGGCGCGCGGCGCTCGGCGAAGGCCTTGCGGCCCTCAGCAAAATCTTCGCTGGCCAGCGTCATGCGCTCGCGCTCGCGAATCCGCTCCAAGGTGTCGGTCACCGTGTTCCCTGTGGCCAGCTCGCGAAGGGACTGCTTGACGGCGCGCGCCGCCAGCGGCGCCAGGGCGGCCACGTCGCGCACCAGCGCGGACAAGCCGGCCTCGAACTCGGCGGCCGGCAGCACGTCTTCCAGGCAGCCGGTGTCCCAGAGGCGCTGCGCCGTGAAGGGCCTCCCGGTCAGAAAGGCCCGCTCGGTGAAGGCCAGGCCCATGCGGGTGACATAGCGCTGCAGGCCGTTGGCGTAGTAATGCAGGCCCAGGGCGGTGGCGGGCATGCGCATCTCGACGCCTTCCAGCGCCAGGCGCAGGTCGCTGGAGATGAACAGGTCGGTGGCGCCGCCGTACACACTGCCATTGAGCGCGCACACGGTGACGGGGCTGAGCTCGGCGTAGGCGTCGGTCATGCGCTCGAACAGGCTGGCGTCCTTGCCCGGTTCGTCGAAACCGCCCAGGTCGTAACCCGCGCAAAACACCGGCTTGGGCTGGCCTGCGGTGTTGGCGCGCAGCATCACCACCCGCAGGCTGGTGTCGGCCTCGATATGCCCGAAATGCGCCAGCAGCGTGTGCAGATCTTCGTCCTGCAGCCGGTTGCGGTGAGCCGGACGATTGAGCGTGATCGTGGCCACGCCACCTTCGATGGACAGCAGGGGCGTCGAGGCGTTGGCAGAAGTTGCGGAGTTCATGGTGAGGTCCGATGGGAAGGCAGGGGCGGTGCGGCCCGCATCACGCCGACAGGAACAGGGACTGTAAATCGCTGAGAAAGTCAAAGCCACGCGCGCTGGGCCGCACCCGGCCGGCGTCGCGCTCGATCAGCCCCTTGGCTTCGGCCTGGGCCAGGCCCGGCTCCAAGGCCGACAGCGGCAGGCCGGTGCGGCTGCTGAAGTCTTGCAGCGCGAAGCCATCCCGCAGGCGCAGGGCGTTGAGCATGTACTCGAAGGGCAGCTCAGCGCGGGCCACTTCTTCCTCCTGCGCCACCGCGTCACCAGCCAGGGCTTGCGCCATGTAGCGCGCCGGCTCGCGGTAACGCACTTGACGCAGCACCCGGTGCGCAAAGGACAGCTTGCCGTGCGCGCCGGCGCCGATGCCCAGGTAGTCGCCGAACTCCCAGTAGTTGTTGTTGTGCCAGCAGCGATGGCCGTCGCGGGCATAAGCAGAGACTTCATAGCGCGCCATGCCGGCGGCGCCGGTGCGCTCGGTAATGCGATCGAGCATTGCGAAGGCCTCGTCGTCACTGGGGACCACCGGCGGGTACTTGGCGAAGTAGGTATTGGGTTCGAGGGTGAGGTGGTAGACCGACAGGTGCGGCGGCGCCAGCGCCAGGGCCTGGTCCAGGTCGGCGTCGAGCTGCGCCAAGGTCTGCCCGGGCAGCGCGTACATCAGGTCGAGGTTGAAGGTCTCGAAGGCATCAGCGGCTTCCTCGCAGGCGGCGATCGCTTGCGCCCGGTCATGCACCCGCCCCACCGCTTGCAGGTGGGTGTCATTGAAGCTTTGCACACCCACCGAAAGCCGGGTCACGCCGGCGGCGCGGAAGGCCCGGAAGCGGTCCTTCTCGAAGGTGCCGGGGTTGGCCTCGAGGGTGATCTCGCAGTCGGGCGCCAGGCGCAGGCGGGCGCGAATGTCGGCCAGCAGCCGGTCAATGCCCGCCGGCGAAAACAGGCTGGGCGTGCCGCCGCCGATGAAGACGCTGTGCACGCTGCGGCCCCAGACCAGGGGCAGGGACTGCTCCAGGTCGGCCACCAGGGCGTCGAGGTAGCGCTGCTCGGGCAGCTCGCCGGGCTTCATCTCGTGCGAGTTGAAGTCGCAATACGGGCACTTGCGGATGCACCAAGGCAGGTGCACATAGAGCGACAAGGGTGGCGGCGCCCCCAACTGCAGGGTGCCGGGGCGCATGTAGTGGGCCAGGTCCTTCATGCGGGAGGTCGCTTCGTCGTGCGCCGAGGGATGGGCCTGAGCCTAGAGGGGCGCCGCGGGCTCAGAGCCAACGCTCCCGCATCAGCTGCACCATCTGCCGCGCCGCCTGACCCCGGTGGCTGTGCGCGTTCTTCACCGCCGGATCGAGCTGGGCGAAGGTGCAGTCAAACTGAGGCAGGTACATCACCGGGTCGAAGCCGAAGCCCTGCTCGCCCACCGGCGCGCGGGTGATCTCGCCCACCGCCCGGCCCACCGCAATCAACGGCTCGGGGTCGTCGGCACTGCGCAGCGCCACGAGGGTGCTGACCAGCGCGGCGCGGCGATTGCTGATGCCCGCCATCTGCTGCAGCAAGGCGGTGACGTTGTGGTCGTCGCCCTTGGGAAAGCCGAACTGCATGGCATAAAAAGCGGTGTCCACCCCCGGCAGGCCGCCAAAGGCGTCCACGCACAAGCCGGCGTCGTCGGCCAAGGCCGGCAGACCGCTTTCGCGCGCCGCATGACGTGCCTTGGCCAGCGCGTTCTCGACAAAGGTGCGAAAGGGCTCCTCGGCCTCGCCGATGCCGAGATCAGCCTGGCGCACAAGCTCCAAGCCCATCGGAGCGAACAGCGCCTGCAGCTCGACGAGCTTGCCGCGGTTGTTCGACGCCAGCACCAGGCGTCCGCCCCCGAGCAGGGCGCCGGCGGCAATCGAATCGCTGCGGCCCAACGCAGGGGAAGCGGCCACTCAGGCCCCCATGCCCGCGGGCGTGGGCGGCAGGGGTTGCTGCAGGGCCTCAGCCTGGAGACGTACCAGCTCGCCAATGCCTTGCTCGGCCAGTTGCAGCAGGCGGTCCATCTCGGCGCGGGTGAAGGCCGCGCCCTCGGCGGTGCCCTGCACCTCGACGAAGTGGCCTGCGCCGGTCATCACCACATTCATGTCGGTGTCGCAAGCCGAGTCCTCGACGTACTCCAGGTCCAGCAGGGGCGTACCTTGCACGATGCCCACCGAGATGGCGGCCACCGGGCCGACGATGGGTGAGGCGGCGATCTTACCCGCTGCCAGCAGCCGGCTGACCGCATCCTGCGCGGCGACGAAGGCGCCGGTGATGGCGGCAGTGCGGGTGCCGCCGTCGGCCTGCAGCACATCGCAGTCCAGGGTGAGGGTACGCTCGCCCAAAGCCTTGAGGTCAAACACCGCGCGCAGCGATCGGCCGATCAGGCGCTGGATTTCCTGCGTGCGGCCGCTTTGCTTGCCCCGGGCGGCCTCGCGGTCACCCCGGGTGTGGGTGGCACGCGGCAGCATGCCGTATTCGCCGGTCACCCAACCCTCGCCGGAGCCGCGCTTGTGCGGCGGTACGCGCTCCTCCACCGAGGCAGTGCACAGCACGCGGGTCTGGCCGAACTCGATCAGGACGGAACCCTCGGCGTGCAGGGTGAAGCCGCGGGTGATGCGCACCGGGCGCAGTTGGTCGGCGGCACGGCCACCGGTTCTTTGAAATGCAGTCATGCCCCCGATGTTAGGGCCTGCGGCAGCCGGCACGGGCCGGGGGGTCACCCCCGGATGCGGACTGCGATGGCGCGCCCAGGGGCCGGGACGCCTGCCGGTCACCCTGGGCCATAATTTCGCCGTTCATTCATACCAAAGTTCCCGATGCCCATCTTCAGCATGACCGGCTACGCCACCGCCCAGGCCGCCGGCACCGCCTCGCCTGACCACACCGCGTCCCGCCTGGGCGTGGAAATTCGCAGCGTGAACAGCCGCTTTCTCGACCTGTCCTTCCGTCTTTCCGAAGAACTGCGCCAGCACGAGCCCGCCCTGCGCGAGCTCTTGCAGTCGCGCCTCAAGCGCGGCAAGGTGGAGGTGCGGGGCGGGGTGGAGGCTGCAGCAGGCGCCGGCCTGGCCACGCCCTCCCCCGCACTGCTGCAGCGCCTGGGGAGCTTGCAGGAGCAGGTGCTGGCCTGGTTGCCCCAGGCCCGGCCGTTGGGGGTGGCCGACGTGATGCGTCTGGCCGGTGGCGAGTCCGGCGGCGGCGCGATTGACACCGCCCAGGTCATTGCCCTGGCGACCGATGCCCTGGAGGGGCTCATCCAGGCCCGCGCCCGCGAAGGCGAGCGACGGGTGACGATGCTAAATGGCCATCTGAAGCAGCTGCGCGCCCTGTCGGAACAGGCCAAGCCTTTGGTGCCTCAGCTGGTGGAGCAACAGCGGACCCGCTTCCTGGAGCGCTGGAACGAGGCCCTGGGCCTGGGCGCTCCATCGGCCAATGCACCTACTGCTCAAACCGCGCAAGACCGCGCATTGGCCGAGGCCACCGCCTTTGCGATCCGCATCGACGTGGCCGAGGAGCTCACCCGCCTGGCGGCGCACCTCGACGAAATCGAGCGGCTCCTCACGAAGGGCGGCGAGGCAGGCAAGCGCCTGGACTTCCTGATCCAGGAGCTGCACCGCGAGGCCAACACGCTGGGCTCCAAGTCACAAGTCCTCGAGCTCACGCGCATCAGCGTCGAGATGAAGGTGCTGATCGAGCAGATGCGCGAGCAGGTGCAGAACATCGAGTGACGAGTAAGGGGTACCGCAGCGGTCGCCCCTCCCCGGACTCACCCTGCCTCGCCCAAGCATTTAAAGATCATTTTTATGATCTTTAAATCAATTATTGTGAGATAATAGCCACTAAAATGGCATTTATTCTCGCCACCGCCGATGAGATTTTGCACACACTGGGGCAGCGCATCCGTGCACAGCGCCTGGCGCAGGGCCTACCCCAGAGTGAATTGGCGCAGATGGCAGGCCTGTCCCTGGGCGCCCTGCGCAAGCTCGAAAACAGCGGTCAATCGTCCCTGGAGACCTGGGTCCGGATCCTGCAGGCGCTGGGCTTGGCCTCAGAGCTCGACGACTTACTGGTACTGGCGCAGCAATCCATCGCGCAGATGCAGCGGGCCGAAGTGGCCAGGCAGCGCCAGCGAGCGCCCCGGCGAACGCGGCCATGAGAGGCCTGGACGTCCACTACTGCGGCTGGGGTGAGGACTGGCCCCTGGGCCACTTGGCCCAAGCCGATGGCCAGCCCCTGTTCGAGTACGCCCCCACAGCTCTGACCCAAGGCCTGGAGCTGTCGCCGCTGCACCTCAAGCTGCGGCCAGCGGCCTACGGCGAATTTCCCGCGCATTCGGACCACCTGCCCGGACTGATCGCCGACAGCCTGCCCGATGGCTGGGGCCTGCTGCTGATGGACCGTCTCTTTCGCAGGCAGGGGCTGCGCCACCCCGGCCCACTCGATCGCCTGGCTTTCATCGGGGAACGGGCCATGGGAGCCCTGCGATTCGTGCCGGCCGCCGAACCAGACGCCTCGCAGCCGGACTGGTCGCTTCCGGAGTTGGCCCTCGAAAGCGCGCGGGCCCTGGCCGGCGAAGCCGGCGCGGCCTTGCGCGAACTCGCGCTCGCGGGCGGTTCCCCGCAAGGCGCGCGGCCCAAGGCACTGGTGCACTATGACGCGGCAAGTCGAACGGTGAGCACGCGCAAGGAGGCTCCGGGTGAGCCTTGGCTGGTGAAATTTCCCGGCCAGGGCGAGCACCCAGAGGTCTGCGCCATCGAGCAGATGTACGCAGAACTGGCGCGCGACTGCGGGCTGGAGATGCCTGCCAGCGCGCACTTCGACTTGTCACCCAAGTTGGCAGCCTTCGGCGTCGCGCGGTTCGACCGCGAGCAAACTTTGCGGGTGCCGGTCCACAGCCTCGCCGGTCTGCTGCAGGTGGACTTCCGGCTGCCAGGCAGCGCGGACTACACCACCTTCCTGCGGGCGAGCCGGCTGCTCACACGAGACGAGCGCGAGGTGCACAAGGCCTTTGTGCGGGCGGTCTTCAATGTTCTGTTTCACAACCGCGACGACCATCCCAGGAACTTCGCCTGGCGTCTCGGCCGCGACCGGCGCTGGCGGCTCGCGCCAGCCTTCGACCTGACCTATAGCCACGGCCCGCGCGGACAGCACCACATGGACATCTGCGGCGAGGGTGATGCCGTCACCCGGCAGCACCTGCTGCGTCTGGCCTCACAGGGGGCCCTGCCCGCACAGGAGGCCGAGTCAGCCATCGAGACCCTGCTGGCCCAGGCCGAGGGCTTTGCGCGCCGCGCGAGTGACTTTCCGATCCGGCGCGCAACGGTCAGACAGATGGTGACCGCCGTCGACGCCTGCAGCCTGCGGCTGCGAGGCAAAGGCTGAACCGTGCGGGCCACTTGGCCCGCGCCGATGTCGCCGTGGGCGCCTGGCCGCGAGCAGTGCGGGCCTGAGGGGCCCTGGGGCCCCGCCGTCCTGGGCGTGGTCCGGCACAGGCGCGAGGGTCAGCGGCGCAGGGTCGCCGTGTAAACTCCCGAGATGGATTACCCCGGCAACCTGTTCGTCGTCGCCGCGCCCTCCGGCGCCGGAAAATCCAGCTTGGTCAAGGCCCTGATGCAGCTCGACGCCAAGCTCTCGCCCTCGGTCTCCCACACCACCCGGCCGCCGCGCGGCCAGGAAAAACACGGGCGCGAGTACTTCTTCGTTTCCCCGCATGAGTTCGACACCATGGTGCTGGGCAGCGCCTTCGTCGAGTGGGCCCATGTGCATGGCAACCGCTACGGCACCTCCAAGAAGGCGATCGAGGAACGCATTGCCGGTGGCGGAGATGTCATCCTGGAGATCGACTGGCAGGGGGCCCTGCAGATCAAGAAAAACTTCAACAACGCGGTCCTGATCTTCATCCTGCCGCCCAGCTGGGAAGAGTTGCGCTCACGCCTGGAGCGCCGCGGCGAGGACACGCCCGAGGTGATCGAACTGCGCCTCAAGAACGCCGCCGAGGAAATGGCCCAGGCCAGGGAGTTTGACTTCGTTATAATCAACGAACTATTTGAGACGGCCTTATTCGATCTCAAAGCAATAGTCCACGCGCAGCGCCTGAAGTTCACGGCACAGCGACGAGCCCGGGCCGCGACCTTTGCGGCCCTCCACATCACCTGATCACTTTCCGGAGTAGCTCCATGGCTCGCATCACCGTCGAAGATTGCCTCGAAAAAATCCCCAACCGCTTCCAGTTGGTGCTGGCCGCGACCTACCGCGCCCGCATGCTGAGCCAGGGTCACACCGCCAAGATCGAGAGCAAGAACAAGCCGGGCGTCACCGCCCTGCGCGAAATCGCTGAAGGCAAGATCGGCCTCGAGATGCTCAAGAAGGTTCCGGGCTGAGGTACGCCAATCGGCGGCCTGCCGCCCTCACCACAAAAGCACCGCCCCGGCGGTGCTTTTTCGTTGCTGCGTTTGGCGGCCGGCCTGCGGGCAACCAGACAGCTGGGACGGCTTTGCGATGGCCTGGTGGTCACTCGCTGGCATCGCGCTACATTTGAGCCATGAGCGCGATGCTCGACGCCTCCTCCCCACGCCGCAGGGCTGCACGGTCCCTGCCTGGCCCGGCCCAAGCCAATGCGGCAGCGGCCAGCTTCGCCGCGCTCACTGCTCGCCTCGATTACCTCGACGCAGGCGAAGTCGCACAGGTCCGCCAGGCCTATCGCTTCGCCGATGAGGCCCACCTCGGTCAGATGCGCGCCAGCGGTGAGCCCTATATCACCCACCCGATCGCGGTCGCCGCCCAGTGCGCCGAGTGGAAGCTCGACGCCCAGGCGCTGATGGCGGCCCTGTTGCATGACGCGATCGAAGACTGCGGCGTCACCAAGCCCGAGCTGATCGAGCGCTTCGGCGCGCCGGTGGCGGAACTCGTCGACGGCCTGACCAAGCTGGACAAGCTGCATTTCAATACCCGCGAGGAAAACCAGGCCGAGTCCTTCCGCAAGATGCTGCTGGCCATGGCGCGCGATGTGCGGGTCATTCTGATCAAGCTGGCCGACCGCTCGCACAACATGCGCACGCTCGAGGACATGCCGCGTGCCAAGTGGGGCCGCATTTCGGCGGAGACGCTGGAGATCTACGCCCCCATCGCCCACCGCCTGGGTCTGAACCAGACCTACCGGGAGCTGCAGGAGCTGTCCTTGCGCTACCTGCGGCCCTGGCGCCATGCAGTGCTGGCCAAGGCGGTGTCCAAGGCTCGCAACCGGCGGCGCGACCTCATTCAGAAGGTACAGCGCGAGGTGGAAGCGGCCTTCGACGCCGCCCGCATTGCGGTGCGGCTTGGCGGACGCGAAAAGACCCTGTATTCCATCTACCGCAAGATGGACGAGAAGCACCTGAGCTTCGCCCAGGTCACCGACATCTACGGCTTTCGCATCGTCGTGCCCAGCGTGAGCGACTGCTACACCGCCCTGGGCGTGCTGCACCAGATGTACAAGCCCGTACCTGGCCGGTTCAAGGACCACATTGCCATTCCCAAAGTCAACGGCTACCAGTCACTGCACACCACGCTGGTCGGGCCCGCGGGCGTGAACATCGAGTTCCAGATTCGGACCCAGGAAATGCACCTGGTGGCCGAATCCGGCGTGGCCGCCCACTGGCTGTACAAGGCCGGCCCCGAGGCCAGCAAGGCCTCCGAGGCGGGCGAGCGCCTGGGTGCCCAGTGGCTACAGTCGCTGCTGGACATCCAGCACGAGACGCGCGACGCCACCGAGTTCTGGGACCACGTCAAGATCGACCTGTTCCCCGATGCGGTCTATGTCTTCACCCCCAAGAGCCAGATCCTGGCCCTGCCCCGGGGCGCAACCACCGTCGACTTTGCCTATGCCATTCACTCGAGCGTGGGCGACCATGCGGTGGCCGCGCGCATCAATGGCAATCAGGTCCCTCTGCGCACCGAGCTGAAAAACGGCGATGTGATTGCGGTGGAGACCTCACGCGAGGCCACACCCGATCCTGCCTGGCTGGCGTTCGTTCGTACCGGCCGGGCGCGATCCAAAATCCGCCACTACCTCAAGACCCGCGCAGTGGCTGAATCCCAGGCATTGGGCGCGCAGCTGCTCACACAGGCGCTGCGGGCCGAGGGCATTGAACGCCTGCCTGGAACGGATGCCGCCTACCACGCGGTCTGGGAAAAGCTCCTCCGCTTCACTGGCAACCGCAACGCCGAGGAACTGCTCACCGACCTGGGTCTGGGCAAGCGCATTGCCTCCATCGTGGCCAAGCGCTTGGCCAACTTGCTGGCCGAGTCCGGCGAAAAGCCCGACGCACTGCTGATCACCCGCGAACGCTTCACCGCGTCAGTCCAGCCCGCTCACGCGGCGGTCGTCCTCGACGGGAGCGAGAACGCCTCGGTGCAGTTTGCCACCTGCTGCCGGCCGGTGCCGGGTGAATCCATCGTCGGCTACTTGGGGCGCGGTGAGGGCCTGGTAGTACACGCCGCGGACTGCGGGACGGCGCGAAAACTCCTCAACAAAGACAGTGAACGCTTCATCGGCGTCGAATGGTCCGACGAGCCGGTGCGCGCTTTCGAAACCCACCTGCTGGTCACCGTGGCCAACGGCAAAGGCGTGCTGGCCCGCGTCGCTCAGGCCCTGGCCAGCGCCGAGGTCGACATCACCCATGTGGACATGGGCGAGGAGCGCGTCCAGGATGCGGCCGACCTGCGACTGATCATCGCTGTGCGAGACCGCTCCCATCTGGACGCCGCCATCCGGATTCTCAAACGCACGCCCTCGGTGCTGCAAGTCGAGCGAATGCGCCCGCGCAGCAGCGCTCAGGGCCCGGCAGCCTCGCCCGGTGCCGGGTAGCGCACCGACAGCACCTCGATCTCCTGGGTGCCGGCCGGCGTCTGCAGCTTGACCACGTCGCCCTCGCGCGCCTTGAGCAGGGCCCGTGCGATCGGGGAAATCCAACTCACTTGGTTGCGGGCGCTGTCGGCCTCATCGATGCCCAAAATGGTGACCTCGCGCTCGGCGCCGGCTTCGTCGGCGTAGCGCACGGTAGCACCGAAAAAGATTGGGTCGCGCCCGTGGTGCACGCTGGGGTCCGTCACCTCGGCGATCTCCAGCCGCCGGGTGAGGAAGCGGATGCGCCGGTCGATCTCACGCAGGCGCTTCTTGCCGTAGAGATAGTCACCGTTTTCGGAGCGGTCGCCATTGCGGGCGGCCCAATGCACCGCCTCGACCACCTGCGGCCGCTCCGCGTCGATCAGTTGCAACAGTTCGGCGCGCAGGCGCGCATAGCCCTGGGGCGTGATGTAGTTGCGGGTGCCGGCGGGCAGTGGCGGCAGGCCGCCGTCATCGTCTTCGCCATCGCCGTCACTTTCGCGGGTGAATGCCTTGCTCATGGAGCCGCAAGCATAGCGGCCCTGGCTTCCTACACGGCAGGCGGCCAGCGCCTGACAAGACGGCTGCGGACAGCCTTCCCACAATGGGCTAATGTCCCTGGCCACGTGCACTGTCCCTGCCGCCCCGTCTGCGGAGGCTGATGCCTGCGCCGCGGGCCTGACCACCGAGGTGGAGGCCGCTCGCTACGCCCTGCTGCGGCGGCTTGGGCCCGCGCTGCGCCACGACCTCGTGGTTCACCTGCAAGCGGTGGCGATGATGGCGGAGGTGCTGAGCGCGCGGCTCGGACGTGGCGCTCAGCCCGACGACCTGCCCCAGACGCTCGCACGCATGCACCGCTTGGCGCGAGACGCCGTCGCCGGCGCCTTGCAGGTGGCCAGTTGGCTGGCGCCGCCGGAAGACGACACGGTCGACCTGCGCCAGGGGCTGGAAGAATGCCTCGGCCTGGTGCGCAGCTGCCTGGGGTTTCGCGGCATACGACTGCTGGCCGAACTGCCCGATGCCGGGCTGCCCGTCTCGCGCGACCAACTCCGTTGCCTGCTGCTGTCGGCGCTGCTGCACCTGAGTGACCAGGGGTCACCCGGGAGCGCGCTGCATGTCCAGGTGCAGCCCGAAACGGACGGGGTTCTGCTGCAACTCACGCTTGAAGCTCGCGACAGCCTAGCGCCCCCTGTGACCCCTGCGACCATCCGCCCCGATGACGATGCTGACGCGCACGCGGAGGGCCGCAGAGACTGGCGTGTGCTGGCGCCGGGCGAGGACGCAGACTACCGCCCCCTGCACTGGAGTGACGTGCGGGTACTGGCGGCGGGCCTGCCCCTGCTTCGGCATTGCAACCCCACCCGGATCGAGCTGAGGCTGCCGCGCGCCGAGGCCCGCGCTCCGCTTCAAGTCGCACCGCGCTGAGACGCGCCGCCCAGGTACTGCTCGAGGGCGGCCACCGGCAGCGGCCCGCAGTAGAGAAAGCCCTGGAAGCCCGTGCAGCCTTCGCGAACAAGGAAGTCCCTCTGCGCCTCGGTCTCCACGCCCTCGGCTACCACCGCCAGGTGCAGGCTCTGCGCAAGCACAATGATGGCGCGGGCGATGGCGGCGTCGGTCTCGTCCACCAGCAGGTCCTTCACGAACTCACGGTCGATCTTGAGCTGGTCTAGCGGCAGGCGCTTCAGATAGGCCAGCGAGGAGTAGCCCATGCCGAAGTCGTCCAGCGCCAGCCCCACCCCCAGGGCCTTGAGCCGGGTCATTTTGCTCACCATGTCCTCGAAGCCATCGACCATGAGGCTCTCGGTCAGCTCCAGCGTGAGCAAATGCGGCGCGATTCCTGCGCGTGCGATGGCCTCGGTGACGCCCTCGGCAAAGTCCGGGTGGCGGAACTGGCGCGCGCTGACATTGACTGCAATGCCCAGGTGGCTGCGCTCCGGCTCACCCGCCCACTGCGCCAGTTGCGCGCAGGCGGTGTCGAGCACCCAGCGGCCGATCGGCAAAATCAGCGCCGTCTCCTCGGCGGCGCCAATGAATAAATCGGGTGCAAGCCGGCCACGCACAGGATGCGCCCAGCGCACCAGGGCCTCGACGCCGGTCACACAGCCGGTGGCGTCGACCTGCGGCTGGTAGTCCAGCTCGAACTGGTGCTCCCTCCAGGCCTGCCGAAGGTCAGCCGCCAGCGCAGCGCTGGCGCTGGCTTGGGCCTGCAACTCGGGATCGAAGGCGCAGACCGTGTTGCGGCCCAGACGCTTGGCCTGGTACATGGCCAGGTCCGCTTGCTTGAGCAGGTCGCTCACCGACTCAGCGTCCTTGCCAAAAACAGTCACGCCGATGCTGCAGGTGCTGTGGTGAAGCGTCCCCGGTAAGGCGTAGGGCTCGCCGAGGGCGGCCAGCACCCGCTCGGCCACCCCCTGCGCGGCAGCCGTCATGGTGGCCGGGTGACCGGCCTCACCCGGCCGGGGTTGCAGCAGAACGACGAACTCGTCCCCTCCCAAGCGCGCGACGGTGTCAGCCTCGGACACGCAGTCACGCAGCCGACCGCCTACCTGCTGCAGCAGGAGATCGCCGTGCTCGTGGCCCAGGGTGTCGTTGAGCACCTTGAAATTGTCCAGGTCGATGAACATCAGCGCGCCGCCGTCCGCCGCTGGCGCCGGCGCGAGCATGTCCTGCAGCCGCTCGAGGAGCAGTTGCCGGTTGGGAAGACCGGTGAGCGTGTCGTAGAACGCCAGGTAGCGGATCTTCTGCTCGGCGGCCTTGCGCTCGGTGATGTCGCGACCGACCGCCACCCAGTGGGTGAGGCGACGTGCCTGGTCCCAGACCGGCGAAATATCCAGGTCCACCCAATAGGGCTGGCCGTCCTTTCGGTAGTTCACCAGATCGACCCGAACCGGCCTCCACTGCTGCAGTGCGCCGCGAATCTGGTCCAGCCGATCACGCTGCGTTTGCGGCCCCTGTAGCAGTCGCGGCGATCGCCCCAGCACCTCCTCGCGGGCATAGCCGGTGCGGCGTTCGAAGGCCTCGTTGACAAAGACGATGCGAGGACCCGGTTCGTCATAGGGAGCGGCTTCAGTGATGATCACCAGGTCATTGAGGCGGGCGATGCTGCCCTCGAGCAGGCGCAGATGCTCCTGCGCCTGCTGCGCTCCAGTGGCATCGTGAAGGTGGACAGCCATTCCGGAGGCGAAGGGCTCGCCACGAAACGCCAGCCACAGGCGCTGCGAGGTGTCGGCCTCCTCGAACGTCAGGGGTTCGCGCCGCGCCAGGGCAGCGCGTACGCGGGCCTCGAGCCGCAGCCGCCCGGTGCGGAGGAACAAGTCCCAGAACGGGCGCCCTTGCAGCACGGTCACAGCCAGACCCAACACGCGTTCAGCCGCCGGGTTGGCGAAATTGATGCGCCCGTCCGCATCCAGCGTGAGCAGCGCGTCGTCTGCTGCGCCCTGAGGCTCGGCGATCAGCATCACGCCCTCGATTTGATGCGCGCGCTGCGCGGTGTCCATCACCGCCTGACCCAGCACCCGCGCCCACAGCCGCCGGCCCGCTGCCTGCACCTGAACCTCGTGATCAAAGGGCAGACCCTGCACGGCGCAGCGGCGTAGCAGCGCCTCTAATTCCTGGCGCCAGGGCGGCAACACAAAGCCGAAGTCAGCCGGCCCCGACGGGTCCTCACAACCGAGGATCAGGGACAGCCTAGGCGAGGCGCGCAGGCGGGGTGAACCCGGGGCCGAGGAAAGGTCTAAACGCCATACGCCGGCGCCGGTGGCCGCCTCGAGCAAACCGGCCACGCCAGCGACTGCGGCCGCAGTGCGGGTCGCGGTCGCGGCAAGAGTTTCATGTGCCTCCAAGGATCCGGCCACCGACGGATAGTAGGCAGTCCCAGGGGTGGGAGGTGGCCGGTCGGTCACGTCCTACAACAGCCGGCGGTGGTGTCCGAAATGGAAGACCGTACGTCTCGATAGAGTGCTTACGACTTGCAACCCCTCGCTCGCCCACTCGCCTGCCCGGACAAGGAAAAGCCATGACCAACGCCCAGTCTCCAGACCTGCTCCACGCCTACATCGTCGAAGACAACCCCATGCTCTGTGAGAGCCTGGTGGGAACCCTGGAGGAACTCACCGGGGTGAAGGTCCTGGGTACCACCGGCGCCGAGAGCCGGGCGCTCGCATGGCTGCACGAGCATCCCCGCGACTGGCAAGTGCTGGTGGTCGACCTCTTCCTTCGCAGTGGCAGCGGACTGCACCTGGTGGAACATCTGCCGCCGCGCGGCCCGTGGCAGAAGGTGGTGGTGTTCAGCAACTACGTGAACGCCACCGTCCGCAAGCGTTGCGCCCAACTCGGAGTGGATGCGGTGTTCGACAAATCCACCGAGATCGACGCGCTGGTGGATTACTGCGCGCGTCAGTGCTTCCTCCAATCGGCGGCAGGTCCAGCCGCCTACGGCCTGGGCCCTGGAGGGCGTGCCAGCGGATCACCGCTCGCCAGCACAAGCCGACTCGCCCCCCTTGCAGGAATGGCGTTTCGGCCGGCCGGACTACAGCCAGCAGACCTGGCCGTACCGCCCGGGACCTGAAGCCGGTCCGAGGCCGCATCTCACTGCGCGGGCTTGACGATCGAGGGCGGGCCGCTCTTGTAGGGCTGGTCCTCTCGCTCGAAATGGGTGTCGGACTGGTTGATGTCCCCTGGCGGAGTCGCCTGCTGCGGGCGCCTTTCCCGCTGGGTCGTGGTGCTGCTCGGCTCCATGCCCTCGCCCGGCCCGCCCAGGCGGCTGGCGGGGGGCTCCGCGCAGGCGACCAGCAACAAGGCGGCAGAGGCCACCCCCATCCCTGAAGCGAAACGAACCCTCGCTCCGAGGAAATTCAGGCTGTGCAAAAAAGAGTTGGAAATTGGCATAAGGGCCTCCGGGGTGCTTGGTTGGACGAATGAACATGCGGCCGTCTGGACACATGCCACTACCCGGCAAGCGGCGTGCCCGGCACCCGCCCGGACGATGTGGGCCGCCCGCATGAAAGCCCCCAAACCCAAGCGGGCGGCCCCAGCCAGCCGGGGCCCGCAGCGTCAACATCGCGCGACGCATGCGGCTGTAACCACGGATGGGCAACTGGCCAGGCTCCGCCATACAATGAGTTTGTCCAAGACACTCCAGGGAAGAGGGCGGGTTCGTGAGAGTTGCTGTTGTCGGGTCCGGAATCTCCGGCCTTGCTGCCGCGCACAAGCTGCGTGAGCATGCCCATGTCACCCTGTTCGAGGCCGGCAACTACTTCGGCGGCCACACCCGCACGGTGGACGTGACACTGCCGACGGCGCAGGGCGAGCAGCGCTGGGGCGTCGACACCGGCTTCCTGGTGCTCAACGAGCGGACCTACCCGCAGCTGATCGCGCTGCTGGCCGAGCTGGGGGTGCCCACAGCGCCCTCCGACATGTCCTTCTCGGTCCAGGTGCCGGCCAGCGCCCGCGCGCGCGCGCTCGAATGGAGTGGCAACAACCTGGCGACGGTATTTGCGCAGAAGCGCAACCTCCTCAGCCCCCGCTTCCTGGGCATGCTGGCCGACCTGCTGCGCTTCAACCGCCTGTGCACCCGGCTGGCCTTGGAGGGCGAGGAGTCCCGTCTGATGGAGCCCTTGGGCAGCTTTCTCCAACGGGAGGGCTTTGGCCAGCCCTTCCGGGACTGGTACTTCCTGCCTATGCTGGGTTGCATCTGGAGCTGCCCGACAGACCAGATGCTGCAGTTCCCGGTAGCAACCATGATCCGCTTCTGCCACAACCACGGACTGCTGCAGGTGAACGACCGGCCGCAGTGGTTCACGGTCGCCGGCGGTGCGCGCCAGTATGTGGAGAAGATCGTCGCCAGCTTGCCCGACACCCGGCTGGCAACGCCGGTGCGGCGGATCGACCGCGACGCGGCCGGCGTGACCGTGCGCACCGACCAAGGCGCCGAGCGCTTTGACCACGCCGTTGTGGCCACCCACAGCGACCAGGCGCTGGCGCTGCTGAACCAGCCGACCACGGCCGAGGCCGAGGTGCTGGGCGCGATCCGCTACCAACCCAACCGGGCGGTACTGCACACCGACACCTCGGTACTGCCGCAAAGCCGCGCCGCCTGGGCCGCCTGGAACTACGAGCGCGCCGCAGAAGACTCGCAGGAGTCTGGCCGCGTTTGCCTGCACTACCTGCTCAATAAACTGCAGCCCCTCCCCTTCAGCCAGCCCCTGGTCGAGTCACTGAACCCGGTGCGCGCGATCGACCCGGCCCAGGTGCTGAGCGAGTTCGAATTCAGCCACCCGGTCTTCGATATGGCGGCCATCCAGGCCCAGGGCCGCGTGCCAGAGTTGCAAGGCGTCGCCCACACCTGGTACTGCGGCGCATGGACCCGCTACGGCTTTCACGAGGACGGGCTGAAGTCTGGACTGACCGTGGCCGAGGAGCTCCTGGCCTACACCGCGTCGGCGCGCAAAGCGGCAGCGTGAGCAAGAAGGGGTTAGGAGTGGAACAGAGGGTGGATCGGATGGCTCAGGCCAGCGTGGCACAGATCGGCTTCGGCCAGGTCCGGCACACCCGTGTGCGCCCGCGTCGGCATGCGTTCGCCTATGACACATTTTTTCTGCTGCTGCCGATGCGGCGGCTGGGCGATCCAGCGGCACGTGGCGGTCTGGCCGTCAACCGGCGTGGGGCGCTGAGCTTCCACGACCGCGACCATGGCGATGGGCGGGGTCCCGAGGCGGGCGGGGCGCTGGCCTGGCTGGACGCGCTGCTGGCCAGCGAAGGCATCACCGACGCCGACGGCGAGGTCTGGCTGCATACCTTCCCGCGGGTACTGGGCTATGTGTTCAAGCCGGTGAGCTTCTGGTACTGCCACCGGGCCGATGGGCCGCTGCGGGCGATCGTGGTCGAGGTCAACAACACCTTCGGCGAGCGACATTGCTACCTGCTGGACCAGCCCCGCTACGGTGTGGAGCTGCAGGCCGACAAGTGCTTTCATGTCTCGCCTTTTTGCACCGCCGAGGGTCGCTACCGATTCCGTTTCTTGCACAGCGATCAGCGCGCACCCGCCCGGACCGTGGCCCGGGTCGACCTGGACGACGAGCAGGGCCCCCTGTTGGCCACCAGCGTCAGCGGCGCGCTCGAGCCAATTACCCCACGGCTTCTGCGCCAGGCCCTCTGGCGCTATCCTGCGATGACGATGATGGTCATCGCCCGGATCCATTGGCAGGCCCTGCACTTGTGGCGCAAGCAGGTGGGCTTTCACCGCAAGCCGCCGCTACCTGAACGCTTCGTGACCCGCTAAGCCGATCCCCCTCCGAACCACGCCGCATGAATATCTTGACGTCCCGTTCACCAACGACCCGCGCGGCCGCGGGTGCCCGGCCTGGCCACGAACAGGGTGCCGAGGCGGGCGCAGCCAGCGTCGCTGCCACCGCGGCAAGTGGCGGCGCGCCCCTGGTGCTCGGGCTGCCCCAGGGCGCGCCGGCTGCGGCGCGCGCCCTCTTCCGGCTGCTGCAAGGCCTGCGCCACGGCACTCTGGTGGTGGAACTGCCCGACGGCTCGGTTCGCGCGCTCGGCGATGGCCAGGGGCCCGAAGTCCAGGTCAAGCTCCTCAACTGGAACCCCTGCAGCGCCGCGCTGCGCTCGGGCGATATCGGCTTTGCCGAAAGCTACCTCGCCGGCGACTGGCACACCACGGACCTCGCCGGCCTCTTGCGCCTGATGCTCGCCAACCGGCAGGCGCTGGATGCTGCCATCCACGGCTCCTGGATCGGCCGCCTGGTGTACCGCCTGCGCCACCTGCTTCACCGCAACACCAAAGGGAACAGCCGCAAGAACATCCATGCCCACTATGACCTGGGCAACGACTTCTACCGGCTGTGGCTGGACCCGACGATGAACTACTCGTCGGCCCTGTTCGAGCGCAATGCGCAGGGCGAGCCGACGCAATCACTGGACGAGGCCCAGCACGCCAAGGTGCGCCGCGCGCTGCGCATGGTCGGCGTTCAGCCGGGCGACCGGGTGCTCGAGATCGGCTGCGGCTGGGGCGCATTGGCCGAAAAAGCGACGAAGGAATTTGGCGCCCGGGTCACCGGCGTCACCCTGTCCACCGAACAACTGGCCTGGGCGCAAAAGCGCCTGCAGGACCAGGGCCTAGGCGAGCGCGCCGACCTGCGGCTGCAGGATTACCGGGACATCGCCGACGGCCCCTATGACGCCGTCTGCTCGATCGAAATGCTCGAGGCCGTCGGCCGCGAGTACTGGCCCACCTACTTCCAGAGCATCGCGCGTTTGCTCAAACCCGGCGGTCGCGCCTGTATCCAGACCATCGTGATCCGGGACGCGCTGTTTGAGCGCTATATCCGGTCGACCGACTTCATCCAGCAGTACGTTTTTCCCGGCGGCTGTCTACCCTGCCCCAGCGAATTCCGACGTGAGGCGCAAGCTGCTGGCCTGCGCATGGTGGAAGAGTTTGCCTTTGGCCAGGACTACGCCGAGACCTGCCGCCAATGGCGCGAGACCTGCCTGACATGCCAGGATGAGGTGCTGGCGCAGGGCTTCGACGCACGCTTCCTGCGTCTGTGGGAGTTCTATCTCGCCTACTGTGAAGCCGGCTTTGCCGCGGGGGATATCGATGTCGTCCAGTACACCCTGGTCCGCTGACGCCCGGCCGCACCGGACTGCATCGGCGGGCGTGTCGCGCGCACGAACGCCCGCGTTGGGCGGCGTGTTGGTGGGTGCAATGTACGGTGCGAATTCCGGTGTACTGGCCAGCACGATGGTCCGCCTGTGGGGGGCTATGCTGGTGGTGATGGCCCTGGCTCTGGCGCTTTGTCAGCCCGCCGCTGCATCCACCGAGACCCTGCCTGAAGCGCAAAGCCAACGCGAACGAGGCGCCGCCGAGGCGCTCACGCGAAGCACCGCACACCCTCAGCTTCCGGGCAGCCGGCTGCGCGGGGAGGGGAAGCTGCGCTTTTTTGGCCTGGGTATTTACCAGGCGCGTTTGTGGACATCGTCAAGCTTCCGGGCCGACCAGGCTCTGGACCATCCGGTGGTGCTCGAACTGACCTATCTGCGCGATTTCGAGGGTGACTCCATCGCCCAGCGCTCGCTGGACGAAATGCGGCGCGCAGGGTCCTTGTCTGAAGCTCAGGCCCAGCGTTGGCTCGCGGCCATGCGGCGGGTGTTTCCCGATGTGCGAAGTGGCGAACGGGTCACTGGCTTGCACCAGCCGGGCCAGGGCGTCAGCTTCTGGATTGACGGCCGGCCGCTGGGCGAAATCGCCGATCCCGAGTTCGGCCGACGCTTTTTAGGCATCTGGCTGTCGCCAAGCACTTCGCAGCCGGGCCTTCGACTGTCCCTGCTCGGGCTCGCCACCAGCGGCAGCCTCTGACGAATCCCTTCCCCCCGTTCACCGGAGCCACTCATGACCCTCGCCCACCTTCTGCTTGGCCGCGCCTGCCGGCTGCTGGCCGCACTGGCCCTGGGCCTTGGCGCCCTCACCTTGGCTGGCTGCGCCAGCCCACGCGTTGAGCAATACAGCGCCGAGCGCCCCGCCCTGGACCTGGCGACCTACTTCAATGGCAAGGTCATCGCCCACGGCATCTTCCAGGACCGCAGCGGGCTGGTGGTCAAGCGCTTCACCGTCGAGATGGACTGCCGCTGGGAGGGCAGCAAGGGCGTGCTCGACGAGCGCTTCACCTATTCCGACGGCACCAAACAGCGCCGGGTCTGGACACTCACCAAGGAAGCCGACGGCCGCTACACCGGCACCGCCGAC
>Ga0164292_10000447_pt1 | contig 32096 bp, 29 predicted proteins | sample GEODES117metaG_FD_111486 | JGI IMG/M metagenome (GOLD analysis project Ga0164292, IMG submission 111486) | Eutrophic lake water microbial communities from Lake Mendota, Wisconsin, USA - GEODES117 metaG | ecosystem: Environmental > Aquatic > Freshwater > Lake | place: USA: Lake Mendota...
AAACTCCATCAGTTCTTCTTGTGTGGAATCTTTGGCATAATACATTTGATCTGCATCATAAACATAATCAATACACTTAATGATCATATCTATGACCACTTCAATATTTTCATCTTGTAAATTTTTTGTATTGCCAATCATTCCCAAAGTTGGATACTTCATTACAATACCTAACTTATCACTAATCGCAATCTTATTACTGTGTTCTTCGTTTCGTATTGGTTCAATTTCAAGAAGATTTAAATCAAACTTAACCAAACCACCACAAACTTTGTCTTCATCTTTATCGTCCTTAACGATATTGTTGCAGTTGTATTTTAAGTTCACAACTTCACCAACGGACCTAGCACGAAGCTGCATGAATAGGTACTCAAGGTCAAATGTTGGCAAATCATCAACATCTATATCGGTAATGATGCAGTTATTTAAAACTTGTTTGACAACATCAATAGTCTCTTTCTCATCAGCTGCTTGTGCTGCCATCAGAAATAGTTTTTGTTCTTTTACAAGAAACGGTCTATATTTTACTTTCTTACCCGATGAAATCAAAGTTGTTTCATAGGTTGGCACATCAATTTTTGGTAAAGCCATATTATATCCTCAGTTTAAAAAATAAGTCTGGTAGCTGGTGTAATTAATTTTTCAGCAATTGTACCACCAGCTTTGTCAAAAAATCTAGAAGCTTTATCTCCAAATAATTGAGCCGCTGCAGCTGCAATATCGTATTTACCAGAATATATAACACGATATTTTTGATATGAAAATTGAACAGATAGTCTGTGAAATCCTTCTTCAGACCATGATAGTGGTTGTGATGCAATTGAAATTGGAAAAGCATCAATCATTTCAATTGCATAAATTTGTTTAATAAAATCATCATACTGAATAACTTTAATGTTTGTTAAGTATCTTGTATTTGTGCCTTTAGGAAACCTTAAGTTATTTGTATCTGATGGCATAATTGCTTCCATCCATCGATCAAATAACTTTCTCTCATAGAATTCATTAGTACACAGAAAGTTTAATGTGGTTTCTTGATATTGTGTTTGATATGGAACTTTAAAAGTTGGACCATAAATTTTAACATCAGCCGTTTGTAATGATCTTCCAGGTAATTCTGCACTCTCACATTGAAGCGCTAGATATCTAGAAATTGCAGGGTTGTTGCCTTTAGACTGCTCATCTTGTGGACTATTTCCTAAAATTTGACTAATGGCCTCTGTAACATCAGAAACAATTGTTGTAGGTAAGTTAAGAAGTTTTTCAAGAGTTGATGTTTCTATAAACTTATTAATATATTCTGGAATAGGTAATATAACCTCAAAACGATTTGGTTTAGCTAAACCATCTTTGGATTTAATATTAGATAAAAATGATTGAGGTGTAAAAGCCATTAAAATTCGTCCTTTGAGTCGGCGTATACTTTGCTTGTTGTAGCGCCAACAAAGCTTTCCATTGGTAATAGTGCAGCAATATCCCATTCATCAGCTGATATTTCTAAAAATCTGGATTGAACATGACTGAATAGATATCTTTTAATGCAAGGTTGTGCTTCAAATATTTTAGCCGCAGATGATAACACCGCATAACTTAATCGCAGTTTTGTAGTATTGTCATACCTATCATTTGATGCATATTCACTTAGTTTGTCTAACAAAATAATTCGTTGCTTTGGATGAATGTAATGTAAATTCAATCCTAGAAACCCGTCTGAGTATTGTTCTATTGGTATAACCAATGGAAACCTATCGTAATATCGCAACGAATCTTTTGTTTTGGGATCATAAAAGTAAAAATACATTTTACCAATTATGGTACTGCTTTTCAGTCTCAATCTATCATTCATAAGGGCTTGCTTCGAAGGATTCAAATCTGAAACTTTAGATCGAAGCCAGGCTCTTGCTTTATTCGTTCGAGGAGATAAACCCTCTTTTTGTAATGATTTTGTTATTCTGTCTATTAGATATGCCATTATATATTTATATCAAAGTCCTAGTTCTTTTTCAGTTAATATTTTGAATTGCCATCCGTGTTCTTTACAGAATAGATCAGCAGCTCGCCATTTTTCTTGGTTAATAGCATAAGTAGCGGACTCTTGAATAAATCTTTTGGTTTGTCTTTTCTGTGTGGGCATTCTAGTCTGAGCCTCAGGTTTGACTTCAATCATAAGAGTTTTCATACTTCCATCACGCACCTTTAGTTTGACCACAAAATCTGGAAAATATCTATGCATTCTTTGGTCAACTGGCGACTTATAGGATACAAACAATTCTTCAGATGCCCAATAAATTACATTTGGATTATCGTCAAAATATTTCATAACCCTAAGTTCCCATGATGACCGGTATATGATATTTGTGGAATCTCCATTGTATTTTTTAGGGTTCTTTGGTTTAAATATTCCCTTGTATGATTTGTTAACAGAAGTCATATAAATATATAGTAAATATTATATAGGACTAAAAATGGCATTTTTCTCTCTAACGGATATAAAATTTAAATCGGACGGCCCTAGATCCTTTGCTAGATCAAATTTTCAGTTCAATTTCAATAATAAAAGATATCCAATTGACCTTGGCGCAACAGACAAGGCGCACTATATGATGTTTAAAATTTTTGTTCAAGAAAGAACACAATTTGCAAAAAATTATGCTGAAGGTGAAGGAAGGCCAACAGCTCAAATAAACCAACAATCAGGAGTCAAAACAAACTTAACACAAGCTCTTGCAACTGGTATTGACTTTGCGGGCGATTTAATTAATAAAGCTAAAACTTCAATATCTTCCGTACCTTTTACTGGAGAAAGTGTATTTGACTCTACAGGTAATCAAGGCTTTAATGGATTATCTAATACAATAAAAAATGCAAGTGATGTTATTAAAAGTGGAAGTTTGTTTCGTACAGTAAGAAGAACAACCGATACAATTGCATTGTATATGCCAGACACTTTAAATTTTACATATAATCAAGCATATTCCGATGCATCTGCAAAAGATGCTTTTGGTATTGGTGGCCAAATTGCTCAAGCTGGAGCTTCAACTGTAGACGGATATAAAAGAAGTGGAGCATTAGGATCTGTGGACAATTTAAGTCCTTTTGCTGCAGAAGTTGCCGCTGGACTATCTAGAACTGGTGATTTAGGATTTACAGCTTTAAGTGCTTTAACGGGTGGAGTTTTAGCACAAAATCCTCAATTAGAACTTATATACAGTAGACCACAATTTAGATCCTTTAGATTTCAATTTATGTTTTATCCTAGAGATGAAAGAGAATCTAGAGAAGTGCTTGATATTATTGAATTACTTCAATTTCACCAAGCTCCAGAAATATTAGAAGGTACTTATGGAAGATTTTTAGTGCCTCCTTCTGAATTTGACATAGAGTTTTATTACAACGGCGAAGTAAATAAAAATATACCTACAGTTTCAACTTGTGTTTTGCAATCTATAGATGTTGATTATGCACCAAATGGATTTGCAGCTTATGAAACTGGTAATAGTAACCGACCAGAAAAAGGTGGAACGGGTATGCCTGTAGGCATTCGATTAGATTTGGGATTTAAAGAAGTTGAAATTCTTACAAAAAAATATTTTGATGGAAACGTAAAAGACAAAAGATTTCCATCAACTACTTTTGGTGACGGCTCAGGAGTATAATATGGCTAATTACTTTAATTATTTTCCAAAAGTTTATTACACCCCAGATGCTGCAATGCAGTCTTTGGATGTTTTAACCAATCTAACAACTAGATTTTCATTTGAACAAAAATTTAAAGACAATAGTTCAACTTACTATGAGTATAATGTGGAAGATGGTGACACGCCAGAAATAATTGCTGCTAAGATATATGGTTCATCCGAAAAACATTGGATTATATTGAATATGAATAATATTGTTGACCCATTTTATGATTGGCCTTTGTCACAGAGAAACATAATTAAATTCATCGATAGTAAATATACCAGTAATGCCAATACTGCGGCCGGTGAAACTGGTCTTGAATGGGCGACTGCAAATATTCAAGCTTACTATAAGATTAATACTCAAACAGATAAAATTTCTGGTAAAAAAACTGAAACTAAAATACAGGTTGATCCTGCAACATATGCTAACATTGCATCTTCATCAACTGAATATACTCTTGCTGATAAAAATAAAGTGATTATTGCTATAACAAAAGACACAGTAACATATTACAATTATGAAATAGAGGAGAATGATAACAAGAGAGTTATTAAACTTCTAAGGCCTGAATTACTTGAAGTTGTTGACAAAGAATTTAAAAGAGTAATTTCTGATACTATTATATGAGTAATTTTAATCTAAGGCAATCTACCGATTTTAAAATTGAAGAATTGTTTCTTGTTTCTAAATTTGGTAAATATAATTTACAGGGGATGTTTGAAGAATTAAACATCTATGACAGTATGTTAACTCCATGTTCAAGTGGTAATATACTCATTGTGGATTCTATTGGCCTAACACAAAAATTATTGTTTGATGGCACCGAATATCTATTGGTAAATATTACCAAAGGTGATAATTTATTTCCTATAAAAAAGAAGTTTGCAATTTTTAGCCAAACAGATAGAAAAAGTATTAATCAAACAAGTGAATCTTATATTTTAAAGTTTGTATCAGAAGAATTAATCCTGTCAGAACAACAACGAGTCAGTCAATATTATGATGGAACATATTCTGATGCTATCTTTAGCATACTGAGAGATTATTTAAAAGTGCCGCTTAGAACTGTATACAACTCAAACCCATCTTATGGGACAAACCAGTTTATTGTACCTAATTTGAAACCATTGGATGCAATAAATTGGTGTGTTAAAAGGTCTTTAAACAATACTAATATTCCAAACTTTATGTTTTTTGAGAATAATGATGGGTACAATCTTACGACACTAAGTGAGATTATGCAAAGTGAACCCCTGTTCAATGTAAATTTCTCAGCAAAAAATTTACCAGGTGATAATATAAAAGAAGAATTGGTTGGTGCAAGACAAATGGAAGTAATAACACAATATGACTTTATAAAGAATACACAATCAGGTGTATATTCAGGTAGTGTTATTGGTTTTGATGCTGTAACAAGAAGCTTTAAAAAAGAATCTTACACTTTTGATGATCTATATTCTATTTCAAAACATGCAAATCCAAACCCTATTGTGGCAAAATCCATAAACAAAACTGGTAAAAGTAATTATGATATGGATAATTCCAGGAAATTATTTTACTTAGACACAAGTGACCGTAAAACAAATCCTTATGTTTTAGGAAACTATGCAGCATCTATACAGGCACAAGATAATCCACAGAGATATATATTCCAAAGAGAAGCTATATTACAGAATTTTGTGGGTCAGCGATTGAAGCTTGTTCTTCCTGGAAACTTTCTTGTTACTTCAGGGAAAACATTATACTTAGATGTTCCTCGCACAGCAGTTAAGACGAATGATGCTGACAATTATGATAGCACATTAAAAGGAAAGTATGCCATATTGGCCACAAGACATATTATATCATATAGCAAATTTGAAACGATAGTTGAAGTTGTTACTGATTCAACGGAGAAACCTTCGTATTCAGCAACTGCACAACAAATGAATATTCTAAAGAGTGGGTATATTTAAATGAATAAAAATGTATTTGAAGGACAAATTGAGGACATTGATGATCCTCTGAAGCTTCATCGAGTCCGAGTTCGTGTTTTTGCAGTTCACAATGAAGATAGGAAAAAAGTTCCAACCATAGCTTTGCCTTGGTTTTCATCTTTATTTGCAATGAATTCTAGTCAAAGCTCAATTCCAAAAGTTGGTGAATGGGTTCTTGTTTATTTTCCAGATCCTGAATCAGCACAGTATGGATATGTTATGGGTACTATTCCAGGAATAGTAGCACAAGAAGAAGTTCCTGAAATAGTTGTAACAGCCAGAAGGCCAGTTAAACCACCAGGAGATCCAGCAGGAATTTTAAATTTTCCTTCAACATCACCAGGCGGCCGAGAAGTTATTGCAGGCACAGGTGTTGATAGAACAAATCAAGAACTAGTACATGTATGTGATATAACTCACGAAACAAACCGTGTTGTTAATGCAATTAAAAGACAATTTAGTGAAGTTGTTGCTTTCTTAAAAGATTTGTTATCTAAAGCTCTTAAAGCAATGGGGTTTGCTGATCCTTCAGGTGAATTTTTGAAGCTTGTCCAGTTAGTTAAAGATGTTGCTAAAAAAATAAAAAGATTTGCCGATTTTATAAAAGACGTTAATGAAACAATAGCTGGATTTTTAAAAATTGTTAGGCAAATTAGAGCCATAATAGCCTATATTTTAAGCTTGCCAGCAAGACTTTTAGCTGAGTTTCAACAATGCTTATCAAATTTATATAAATCACTATTAGCTGGATTTACTTCTGCATTTGCTGATTTTAGTGGTGGATCATCGGATTTAACTGCCCTCGCCGATGCTGTTAGAGATGTTGGCACCAGCATTAAAGAAGTGACAACGCAGGCTGCGATTTTGGCTAGCGCACCAGAACAGTTAGCTGCAGTTATAACCACACCAATAAGTGCAGCTGAGAGTGATGTTGCAAGCAAATCTTTTGCCGATTTTATGAGTGCTCCTGACACACTAAGTTCTTTAACTCCAGATGCAGCTTCTTTGGTAGCATCACCTGAAGCAACAACACTTGTTAGTGCGGCAATACTCACCTCCGATAACGCAGCTACAGCTTAAAAATTATGGCAATTAATAACGAATATTCTCCTCCAGATTATAGTTGGAGGCAAAGAGAATCTGAAGCTTCCGTGGAAAATCCACCAAGATATCCAGATAATAATATAACTCAAACAAAATCTGGACATATATTCGAATTAGATGATACAAAAGATCGTGAGCGTATTCGTATACATCATAGATCAAAAACTTTTATTGAAATGCATTCTAATGGTGATGAGACACACAAAATTGTAGGTGATGGATATGAGATTATTGCTAAAAATAAGTATGTAAATATACGTGGATTTTGTAACATCACTATTGAAGGTGATTCGATTGTTAATGTCAAAGGTAATAAAACTGAATTAATTGAAGGTAATTATGATCTAGTTGTTAAAGGAGATTTCACTCAGGTTGTTAAAGGCAAAAGCAGAATATTATCTGACAATGATATGACTATTGGATGTGGGTCAAGTTTTCTTGGTTCTTTAAGAATTGTAACAGGAGACAATCTAAGTTTAGAAGGCGATTTAACAATAAATGGGGCCATAACAGCAACAAACATCACAAGTGATGGTTGGGTTTCTGCAGCTCAAGGTGTTAATGCTGGTCCATATGGTTTTGTATCTGTGCTTGGAGGATTATCAGTTGGGGTCCCTGTTGCGATTCCAGGCTGTGTAACAGCAGCAATAAATGTTGCAGCTCCATTAGGTAATTTTGGTACAATGGCCGCTGTTTTAATGACAGATATAATGAATACAAGTATTTTTGATACTCACATTCATAGGGCAAAAGGTTTTACTTCTCCTCCACTTTTTGGAATGATTTAAAGGTTATATTATGACAACATTATTTTCAAGATTAAATTACACTTTTACTGATCCAAATTCTGTCATCAGTCCACTGTCTAATAATGTTAAACGCACGTTGGATGGCATGCCGAAGATGTTAGAACCATGGCAAGCCGAAGATTTAGCAACCAGTAATACTGGCGGATACTTTGTTAATCCTTGCGCCAACATTACAACTAATATTTGGACAACATCAAACACTTTAGTTTCTGTAGCAAATAATGTTCAAGGCTCTGGTAATTTGACCGGTCTTTGGACACAAATTCATACTACACTTTCTTATATTAGTAACAGCTCCACTGGCAATACTCAGGCTGGAGATTTTTTAGAACACACAAATAGAATATCTGGTGTAACTTCCATAGATGTATCGGCGGATCAAGGTGTTGCAAACTTGCCACACTATGAAACTGCAACGCAAACAGGTAAAGCTTTGATATCATTAATTTATCAAACTGATGGTATATCCAATAATGCACCAATCATGGGTAATTTTACTAGTTTGTTTGTAGCAAATGATTTAATTGTAATTTACAATACCTTGTCTACATATGCAAACATCGTTAATAATAGTATTACTACAACTATTGATCCTATGACATTTCTTCCAATAAACACATCAAATTTGACATATAACGTGGTGAATTCTATAGCAACAACAGCTAATTCAGCAAATTCTATATTTTATGAACGTAGGGTACATGATGAACAATTTTTTAAAAACTCAAGTGATTTATTAACTGACTATAAAAAAGTTCGTGGAATTGGCAAATCTGGCCAAGCCGAGAGTTATTTAATAGAAAATTTTATTGGATCCGACAAACTTCTTTCCAGGTTGTAATAAATAGAATATGGCCTTAGGAACAATTACAGATACAAGAGAATTTCGTGATTTGGATTTGAATTTTAGAATTCATCCAATCAAGAAAGATATCAATAAACATACAGCTGAACTGGCGGTAATTAATTCTATCAAGAATCTGATTATGACCAAGCATTATGAGGTACCGTTTCAACCAGAAATTGGTTCTAATATTCAAAAATTATTGTTTGAACCATTAGACTCAGTTACAGGTGCTTTAGTTGAAATGGAAATAAAACAAATTATACAAAATTTTGAGCCTCGAGCTAGTATTTCATTTATCCAAATTTTTCCAGATTATGATAAAAATGGCTTCTCGGTTGGTATGGAATTCTTTATCGTTAATAGAACCGACCCAATAACAATACAATTCTTTCTAGAGCGAGTTCGCTAATGGCACAAAATCGTTTACAGATCACAGAGCTTGATTTCGATACAATTAAGACTAATCTAAAATCATTCTTAAAACAACAAACGGAGTTTCAAGATTATGATTTTGAGGGCTCTGGTTTAAATGTGTTAGTTAATTTACTGGCATACAATACACATTATAATGCCTATTACCTAAACATGGTGGCTAATGAGTCATTCTTAGATACTGCCTTATTGCGTGATTCTGTTGTTTCTCATGCAAAAACTTTAGGTTATATTCCTCATTCTAAAACCGCTTCTACGGCAGTTATCAATTTAACCATTGATAGTGGTAATTCGACATTAGACACATTGACAATTCCTAAAGGTTATGTTTTCAATTCAGATTTGATAGATAAAAGAATTTTCAATTTCGTTGTTATGGATGAAAACACAGTTACTAAATCCAATACAAGTTATCATTTTGAAAATTTAAATATCAAAGAAGGTGAATTAACAACTTACACCTACACATATGATGAAGCTTCAAATCCAAAATCTGTTTTTCTATTGCCTGATGCAGATATAGACACCTCTACAATTACCGTAATTGTTAAGCCTTCGGCTTCAAATACAACATCCACGGTTTATAATAAAGTGACAGATATATTAGATGTTACAGCTGCTTCTGAAGTCTTTTATTTACAAGAATCAAAAGGCGGAAAATATCAAATTTATTTTGGTGATGGGACTGTTGGTAAAAAATTAGACGATGGATCGGTAGTAGCAGTTACATACTTATTGACAAATGGTAATTTAGCAAATAAAGCAACTGGATTTTCCCAAACATCCGCTATTGGTGGTTATACAAATTCAACTATTGAGGTTTTGTCTGTGGCAGCTGGAGGATCAGATAGAGAAACTGTTGAAGAAATTAAAACATCTTCGCCATTACAGTTTACAACACAGAATAGATTAGTAACGATAAAAGATTATGAGTCGTATATAAAGAAAAATTATCCAAGTATAGATTCACTTTCAGTTTGGGGTGGAGAAGATGAAGTTCCTGCAGTTTATGGAAAAGTTTTAATTTCTTTAAAACCAAAAGCTAACTATTATATTACAGAAATTGAAAAAACAAGAATACTTAATGAAATAATTAAGCCTAAGTCAATAGTTTCCGTAAGTGCAGAAATTCGTGATCCTGAGTTTCTGTTTATATTGTTAAATACTACGGTAAAGTATGATTCTAAAAGAACAACATTATCTGAAACTATATTAAAGTCAACAATAAGAAATGCTATTATTAGCTATAGAGATACCAATCTCAATAAATTTAGTAGTATTTTTGCTTTATCCAAATTGCAAGACAGTATTGATAGCATCAGCTTAAACGGCATTATTGGATCCGAAACTGTGGTTCGATTACAAAGAAGATTTCAACCAGAAATAGGATTAACATCAAATTATAAAATTAATTTCGGTGTCCCTTTGCGCCGAGGGACAATTACAAATAAAATGACTTCAACTGAATTCGTAACAGTTGATAATATTGGTGTAAGTCGTACAGCTATTCTTGAAGAAATACCACAATCATCTACGGGCATTTCATCAATAGAGATTTCTAATGCAGGTTATAATTATCTAACTGCGCCAACTATAACTATTACTGGTGACGGAGTTGGAGCAACAGCTATAGCTACTATTTTAAATGGTCAAATTTCAGAAATAAAAATGACAAATCGTGGCGTTGATTATAGTCGTGCTGTTGTAACAATCACAGGAGGCTCTGGTGTTGGAGCTATTGCCACTGCTGTTATAGATTCTCGTATCGGTACAATTAGAACAATTTATTTCGACACTAATGCTGATAGACAAATAATAAACTCAGCTGTTGGAACGATCAACTATAATTCTGGAGTAATTGAAATTAATGATTTAAAGGTGTTGGCAGTTGCAGCATCAGATGGTTTAATTCGTTTAAGTTTGGAAACAGAATCAGGAATTATTGATTCCAATAGACAAACAATTTTAACAATTGACGAAACGGACACAACATCTATTACCACACAATTGATAAAAGTTAGTTCGTAATGTCAGAATTTAAAAATTCAATTCTTGTATCGCAACAAGTTCCCGAATATATTCGGGATGAATACCCTTTATTCGTAAATTTTTTAGAAGCATATTATGAGTTCCTTGAGACAAAACAAGGGACTCAGAAGAATGATTTAATTCAACAAGCTAAAAAGCTGCGAAATATTTCTGATGTTGATGATTCAATTGATGATTTTTCTGAAAGTTTTATTTCCAATTTTGCAGCTTTATTACCACAAAACGAGCAAATAGATAAAGCATTTTTAATTAAGAATGTATTGCCACTTTATTTGGCCAAAGGTAGTGCGAAATCATTTGATCTATTGTTTAGAATTTTATATGGTGAAGAAGTTGTAATAACTTTGCCAAAAGATAGCATCCTTAGAGCTTCAGCTGGCGAATGGACAGTTGAAAATGTTTTAAGAATTGACAATGATGTATTCTCATCATATGTTGGAAATGGAGTAACAAAAACATTTTTTTTAGCTCAACAATCAACTATCAATGATGTTACTGTATATTCCAATGGAACATTGTTGAGTAGTGGATATACGGTACGCAGAGAATCTAAAAAAATAATATTTGAAACTGCTCCAACTTTAGGAACAGTAATTGAAGTTTATTATGCGAATTTTAATTTTGAACTACTTAATTCTAGAAAAGTTACGGGCACAAGTTCTGGCGCAACAGCTTTTATTGAAAGGGCTGCACCAAGACTTATAACACAACAAACTTCTATTGAATTGTACATTAGTACAAATAATTTAACAGGCACTTTTTTAAATGCAGAAGAAGTTACTATTGAAATTATTGCTGATGATGGTACTACATTAATAACACTTGGATCAAGTACAATCTCCACGGTTAATTTAATTACGGTTATAAATGGCGGCGCAAGTTATAATGTTGGTGATCCTGTAGCCATAAATGCTGGCGGATTTACAACTCAAGCTGAAGCTATTGTGGATAGTGTTACAACTGGCTTTGTAGGCACGATGAATGTTAATTTTGGAGGTGCAGGATTTCAAGTTGGCGGCATCATTAGTGGAACTGGTCCTGGCAGTACTATTGTTACAGCTGCTGTTGGAACTGTTGATGCATCTGGTGCTAATACTGCAAATACATATGGATTCATAAATACCGATATTATTAGTACATATGCGAATGTATCTATTGCTAGTTTAAATTATGGTTTTCCAGCAAATACAATTCCAACTGGAGAAAATGTAGCAACAAAACTTAGTGATGCTCTATCAAGAAGTACTGTAACAGGTATTGGTCCAATAACTTCAACTGTAATATTGTTCTCCAATTCTTCTAGCAACACCGTTGTATATGATACACAAGGCGCTCGAGTTGAAACTTTAGCTAACACATTCATTGATATTAAATCATTTGGTTCTTTAGGAAGAATTAGGATCAATAATGGTGGTTCAGGTTATGTTAAAGGTGATGAGATTATATTTGGATCAAATCCAAGTGGAACACATGGCCAAGGCGCTGCAGCTGCGGTAACCAATGTCAGCCCAACAGGCGTAATTACTAAAATTGAATTTGGTCAATCCAGAATAAATGGTACTGCTAACGCATCGGCTAATAGTGTCATAGTAACTGGAACAGGCACTGATTTTGTTGGCCAATTAACAGTTGGTGACCAAATCACTCTCAATTTGGAATCAAGATACATCAATGCAATTTCATCTTCAACCTCGTTTAATGTTAATGTAGCATTTTCCAAAACATCAACCAATAAAAAAATTGGTGTTCATGATAGATTTTCAGTTGGTGGTAATTCTTATGTACAAAATAATTTTCCCACGATAACAATTAGCTCAGCAAATTCTTTAGCTACAGGAGCTAATGTTGAAATTGTTTCTATTATGGGTGATTCTGAACAAATTACTAGTTCTGCTTCTACGGTGGCTGGTCAAATTCTTGCAATTAAAATTACGAATTCTGGTGCTGGGTATGAATTTTTACCAGCTGTGGATTTGACGAGCAAAGGTGATGGTTCTGCCACGGCTGAGGCCTCTATCGAGAGGTCTTATGTTTCTTTTCCTGGACGTTTTACAAGTTCAGAGGGTATTCTTTCAGCTCTAGATAGAAAAGTTCAAGGTCTTAACTACTATATTGATTTTACATATCTAACTTCTGTTCAAGTGGAATTCTCAAGATACAAAGATATTATAAAATTACTTTTACATCCAGCTGGTTTTAAAAATTATGCAGAATATCCAATTGATAAGAACATTAATACATCTTTAACTATTGTCTCAACTAAAGCTAATGCTGTGTCCGGTACAGTTAATGTTAATAATTCAATTTATGTTACCGGAACAAATACCAGATTCATTACGGCCAACAGTCGTGGAATCTTCACCATTGGTTCAAATATATCTGTCAATAATCAAATTAGAATGATTAATGCTGTTATAAGTAATACACAATTAACAGTTTCTACTGCATTTTCTACCAATTCTAATACACAATCCTTAATAATTGTAACATAAATATAGTTCATGGCAACGAATTACACATCTAAAAAACTTCCGCTGAATAATGCTGAAAGATTTAAAACATCTTTTAGTGACGTTTCACCCTCAATCCAATACATTTTCTTGGGTGGCCATGTTCCTTATGCAAATGAAGCTTCGCCGAATTCAATTATTGAAACTGTTTCTACTGAGAAATCGGTGTGGGATAACATGTTTGCAGCCAAGCGTGTTACAGCAAATGATGTGGAACATGTAATTCCTCGTGTTAATTGGACCGCAAATACAAAATATCGACACTATGATGACACTATTGCTTTAACTGATTTGTTAACCGCTAACACGGCTCAGAATCTTAAACCGATATATGTTATTACATCCGCACGAAATGTGTATAAGTGTCTATCAAATAATGCATCAGCAAACTCAACAGTTGAACCTATAGGTGACTTTACCACATCAAATGGAGTTATCTCTACGGCTGATAGTTACATTTGGAAGTACATGTTTAATGTTCGTTCATCCAATAAGTTTTTTACAAACGATTGGATCCCAACTCCAGTTAGGTCTGCTACAGCCAGCACGTTATCTGATTATAATTTAGATGATACCGGAGTTGTTGAAGGAGAATTAACCACAGTTACTATCAATACTGCTGGTTCTGGTTACTATCACAACATTGTTACAGTCTCTCCTTTTGGATCAAGTTGTACAATATTGACATTGGCTAACACAACTAATGTAGCGGCAAATATGTCGGTTACTGGAACAGGTATTTCAACAGGTTCATATATTGCTAATCTTGATACACCAAATAATAAAATTACACTATCTTCATCCACCACAGCGAATGGCGGCGGATCAGGTAATAATTTAACCATTTTAACTAGAGTGTATTTTGAAGGTGATGGTATTTCAGCCGCAGCCAGCGCAACTGTAGCTAATGGTGCTGTGACAAAAATTACAATGACCACCATAGGCACTGGTTATTCCAAAGCTAATGCGTTCATTTATGGTTCTGGAACAAACGCAACTGCTCGATGCATTATTGCGCCAAGATATGGCCACGCATATAATCCAATTAATGATTTGTTTGCTACCAATGTTATGGTTGCAAGTAGGATTGGTGATGTTGATTCTACAGAAGGTGGAATTATTTCTACAGATACTTCGTTTAGGCAAATTGGACTTCTTAGAAATCCTCATAAATATGGAATAATTAACTCGGCAAATAATTCAACCGCAAACGCTGTTATTTCACAAACAAGAGCAATAACTGTTACTACGGGACCATTGTATACAGTTGATGAATATGTTTATCAGGGAGCAGCTGCTAATAATGCAACAGCTTATGGGTTCATACATTCTCAAACGGCCACAGCTGTAAAATTAACAAGAGTTTCTGGTACATTTGTTGTGGGTATTTCTTTAATTGGCAATACATCCGGTGTAACGAGAACAATTGTTGAGCAAACAAATCCAGAATTTGAACCATATTCCGGTGATATACTGTATGCTGAAAATACAGAAAAAGTTGATAGAGAAGATGGTCAAGCAGAAAATATTAAATTCGTAATACAGTTCTAAAGGCAAATAATGGCGACAAACTATAATGTTAATCCTTACTATGATGATTATGATGAAACGAAACAGTTTTATCGTATTCTGTTTAGACCAGGTCGTGCGGTACAAGCTCGGGAATTAACACAACTACAAACTTCTTTACAGAAACAAATTGAGCGTTTTGGTAAAAGCATTTACAAAGAAGGTTCCATCGTTATTCCTGGTGGGCAAAGCATTGATCGTAATTACAAGTTTGTAAAATTAACAGCATCTTTTGGTGCAAATACTTCAGATACTAAAATTTCATCTTTGATTAATGAAACTATTACTGGAGCAAATTCAAAAGTACAAGCTATTGTTGTAAATTCTGTACCATCAACAACTGCTGGTGATCCACCTACAATATATGTAAGATATACATCATCTAGTCCCTTTATTGGAGGATCGAATACTGTATTTGAAGCCAATGAAACTATTGTAAACACTTCTGGTAATATTACATTACAAGTTGCTTCTACAAATCCAACAGGTAACGGAACATCTTTTTCTGTTTCAAATGGTGTAGTTTTTACAAAAGGTGTTTTTGCTTATTTTGACGATCAAATTTTTATTGTTGAAAAGTACACTCAAGCAAATAATGTCATATTAGGATTTGAAGTTTCTGAGACTACAACTACATCTGGACAAGACGCCACATTATTGGATCCTGCCGTTGGTGCAAGTAACTACATTGCTCCAGGTGCTGATCGCTATAAAATTTCTTTAGATTTATCAAAGAGATCACTTGATGTTGATACAACTGAAGATGCAAATTTTATTGAACTGTTCCGCCTTGAAGATGGAAAAGTAATATCTCAAAATTTAGGGCCACAATATAGCGTCTTGGGTGATACTCTTGCTCGTAGAACATTTGAGGAATCTGGCAATTATACAATAAGACCATATAGATTAGATGTAATTAATCATTTGCGAAGTAGCAATACGTCAACAGATGGGTATTATGCATCTGGTGAAGGCGGCAATGATGATAAACTTATTGCAATTGTTGAGCCTGGAAAGGCATATGTTCGTGGCTATGAGATTGAAAATGTCCGATCACGATATCTAATTGGCAATAAAGCGAGAGATTTTGCTAATGTTAATAATGGTTTAATTAGTACAACAATTGGTAATTACATTTATGTAACTAATGTATTCTCTATACCAATATTAAGCACTTTATCAAATGTTAGTTTGTATGACGAATTTAATTCGGTCAGAGGCACAGGTAATGGAAATATTGTTGGTACAGCTAAAGTTAGTAACATAGAGTTTTATTCTGGAACAGTTAATACAACAACTGCAATCTATAAACTTTGGTTATTTGATGTTGAAATGAATAGTGGTAAATTCTTTGAGCGTGATGTTAAACAGATTTATTCAGAGAATAATACTTATACTGATTTTACAGCTGACATTTCGCCAGTATTAACTCAATTAACTGGCTCAGTAATAACAACAACTTCTAGTAATACAATTACAGGTATAGCAACTAGATTTACAACCGAAACAAAGGTTGGCGATTATATTACAATTCAAGGCACACAATTTAGAGTTGGTGCAATTACCAATGCTGTTTCAATTACTGCAAATACTAATGCAACATCAACTGTTTCTGGTGTTGCTGCGGATCTGAATACAGCTGTTGTTAACGATATAATCTTTTTACCTCATATTTTTGAGATTCCCGAATCTACAATTAAAACAGTTGATCCAACAAACTTAGAAACATCATACGATGTAAAGCGTTCATATTCTAGAACGCTATCTGGTAATACTGTTACAATTACAGCTGGAACTAACGAGATTTTTAATCCAGTTACAACCACAAATTATATTTTGGCAGTTGCTAGTGGTGCCAATACAGGTAATTATATTCCAATTTCTACCACAGTATTGAGCCGTGGTGGTTCACCCACAGGCAAAACATTAACCGTAAATTTAACATCATTGGCTACGTCAGCTGCTAATGTTGCAGCTTACTCAACAGCTGATATTGTATTACATTCAACTATAAACAAAACAAATTCAGCAGCAAATAAGAAAACAAAAACATTGGTATCATCCGCAACACAAGATTTTATATCAAATGTAGCTGCTCAATCTACTGTAATTACCTTATCTGCAGCAGACATATATGCTGTGGCCAATGTAAAAATGTCAGCAGCTAATGTGGCATTTGGTTCTCCTTACAGTTCAAGTGGCGAAATTGATATTACTGATCGTTATGTTTTAGATAATGGCCAGCGTTTAACCTTTTATGATCTTGGCACACTCACACTTAAACCAAATCAACCAAAGCCAACTAATCCAATTCGTGTAACTTTTGATTTCTTTACACATGGTACTGGAGATTACTTCTCAGTTGATTCATATTCTGGTATTGATTATAAAGACATTCCAACATTTACATCTGGTAAAAAAACATATCAGCTTCGAGATTGTTTAGATTTTAGGCCTAGAATCAACAATGCTGGTACTGGGTTTACTGGAACTGGAGCTGTTGTTAATGATTTTATAGATCCAAATAATGATCTACTCACGGACTATTCTTACTATTTGCCAAGAATTGATAAAATTTCTATTGATAAAACTGGACTAATTCGTATAACTGAGGGTGTAAGTTCTTTAAATCCAAAAGAACCTAAAGCACCAGAAGATACAATGCCACTTTTTATAATGGAACAAAAAGCTTATGTTTTTGATGTTAAAACTGACATTGATGTAACCACGATTGAAAACAAACGATATACGATGCGTGATATTGGTCGTATAGAAGATCGTGTTAAGAACTTAGAATATTATACAACTTTAAATCTTTTAGAAAAAGAAACCAACTTTTTGCAAATTCAAGATGGTGATGGGTTCGATAGATTTAAAAATGGCTTTATTGTTGATAATTTTTCAGGCCATGGAATTGGCGATGTATTTAATCGAGATTATGGTGTGGCCGTTGATCCGGATAAAAATGAACTACGACCAATTTGTAAAGTGGTCTCTATAGCATTGAGTGAAACCAATACATCTACAGGCCAAAGAACGGCAAATAATTATACAAAAACTGGTGATTTGATTACTCTGCCTTATACGCATGAATCTTATATTAAAAATCAAAAAGCCAGCAAAACTGAAAATATAAACCCATTTAGTGTTATTGTATGGCGTGGTACTATCAAGTTAGATCCTGTTGGAGATTTCTGGTTTGAACAAAATCAATTGCCAACGATTGACAAAAATGAAAATGGTAACTATGACCAGTTCTTAGCAGATGCTAAGGCTAAAGGTACATACGGCACAATTTGGGGCAGTTGGTCTCAAGTCCAGTATGGAAATCAAAGAACAGATATTCGTCAAGGTCAAGTATATGATGTTGTTGAACAAATAGATAAAAGAACTGTTAAGGATGTAATCGTCAATAAGGTTATTATTCCAAAAATGCGTTCAGTTACAATTGGATTTACAGGTGAGTCTTTAAAACCAAATACTAGGATTCACATATATTTTGATGATATTAAAGTAACTGGATTTTGTTCTACATCGAATACCGTTTCTAATACAAATGTTACATTGGCTTTAAATAATTATAATAATGCCAGTGCTAACAATTTAATTACTGATGCAACGGGTAAAATACAAGGTAAGTTTAGATATGAAGCCGATTACTTTAATTTATCAACTGGAGTAAAACGATTTAAAATTACTGATTCTCCAACTGATGGTACTGATTTTGAAACTTCTGCTCAAACAACATTTACTTCAAATGGAGAATTAACTGAAGTTCGTGATGAGAATATTTCTACACGAAATGCAGTTTTAAATTCACGAGCTATTTCAGATTCTATTACTACCACATTGGCCGATCCAGTAATACCAAAAGCACAAATTACAGCAACTGGAACTGAGGGTGGTGGATCAGGTCCAGGACCAGGACCAGGTCCAGGACCAGGTCCAGGACCAGGTACAAGCGCTCACATTTCCAATGTAGATGTTTTAGATTTAGCTGCTTCATATATGGGCAATAAGACACTCAGCGCTGGTGAAAAATTTGCGTATAAAAATAGCCCTGCGTATCAAAGTTATGCTGCAAACATTACTGCGATTGACGCTAATCCTGCATTGTCTGGTTTTAATGCGGGTAATTTAGCTTCCATTACAGGCATGGTGCCAAATGGATCTACAGGTATAACAATAAATCAATCCGTTCTTGGCGCTCTTGGCACTGCGGCTAAACCAGCGGACATGGCAGTATATGAAGCTAATTTCGCAGCTGCTAATTTGTTAAGAAATGATCCTGCCGTTCGTGAAGCAATAGGAAGCGGTAAAGATACAACCAGTTTATTGGCAGTTTACTATAATAGTGCTGAAGCTCAAGCATTAGGCAACCAAGCGGCTCGAGAAAATTATGCTGTTACGGCAGCTGCGGCAGCTGTTTCCATAGCTGAAATTTCTTATGCAGTAGATTTTACTGTTGCTGCTGGTGCTGGCAATCCAAATTCTTGGACAAATGATGCTAAAGCAGCTGTAGTTAATAATATTTTCTTAGGAAATCCAGCAACAGTTGTTAAGGGTGCATGTACCAATATTGACAATGCTAGTGGTCCTGTGGATCCATTGGCTCAATCTTTCTTTATTGACAGGCCTTTGTATTTGTCGAAGGTTGATTTGTTTTTCTCTGCAAAAGATTCTGTCATTCCAATGAAGATACAGATTAGAAAAATGGTCAATGGAAGTCCTGGACCATTTGTTCTGCCTTTCTCTGAAACTCTGGTTTATCCATCCAGTATTAACATTTCAGATGATGGTTCAACTGCAACAACAATTCCATTTGATTCACCAGTATTTTTAGATTCTGGTGAGTATGCACTTGTTTTGATGGCAGAATCTATTAATTATCGTGTTTGGATTTCTCAAATCGGTGAAGCTGATGTTTTGACAAACTCTATAATTTCAGAACAACCATATATTGGAGTTTTGTTTAAATCACAAAATGCTTCAACTTGGAGTCCTGATCAATATCAAGATTTGAAGTTTACATTGTATCGTGCAGTTTTTGATACAGCAGTAACATCTACAATTGAATTTATTGCTAATACTGAAACATCATCTTACGGTTCTATTAAACTTGATAACGATCCATTAGAAGTATCTCCAAATACTAACATCATGCGGGTATATCACCCACAACATGGCCAGACAACTGGTTCTAAAATAAGATTAACTGGTTTTCCATTACCTAATACATTTGGTGTGTTGGCCAATTCTAATTTCTTTGGAATTCCAGTTAGCGAATTAGAAAATGTGCCATTGACAGTTAGTGATGTTACATTGAATAATTACACTATTACTTTACCAAATACTGTAAATGGAAATGTTTCTTCCACCACAAGAACAGGTGGTTATTGGATGAGTGTAACAGAAGATGTTGTCTATCACACTTACTTCCCAGTATTTGCTACAATAACTCCAAACGGAACAGTTCTTGACCACAAAATCAAAACAACCGATACATCCTATACTGTAGATACATCATATACTCCAATTAATGTAGAAGACTTTGACTTTAATAGCACAAGAGTTTTAGCCAGTGCTGTTAATAGAGAAGTGTCAATGAGTAATGGATCTAGCTTCATGCATCTGGTTGAAATGTCTACAACAAATGATTATGTAACTCCAATTATTGATACAAAGCGTGCTATTGGTGGTATCTTCGCACGAAACTTAATTAATAATCCAACTTACAGTTCTGAAAACTTTGCTTCAGCAAATGACATTGTAACCATTGCTTCGGCAAATGACATTATGATAACTCTTGATGCATCAGTCAATGGCAAAGCAACGATCACACTTACTGGTGCAACTGACAAAACAAATGCATCGAGCTTAATTAAAGGCACCCTCCTTAATATTTCTGCAAATAATGGTATCAATGGTGGCCAGTACCGCATTTTGAATGTTACGGATTCTGGCGCTAATATTTCTGTTATTAATGTTAGTTCACAGAATGTTACAACAAATGGTACTGCAACATATACCATCACAAATGGCAGAAACTTCATTGCAGAAGAAGCGGCATTTGATGGTTCCGTCTACTCTAAATACATCACACGGCAAGTAGACTTTATTAATCCATGTACTGCATTTAAGTTTATTGTTGATACTATTAAACCAGATGAAGCGGCAATTAATTTCTACTATAAAACTAGTGAAGTTGGAGACACAATTGAATTGAAGGACAAAGAATATAGGCCTATTAATAATGTCGTAGTCAGAACATCTTTTGCTGGTGAGTATTATGAAACTGCACAATTGGTAGAAGGTTTAGCTCAATTTGATGCTATTGCATTTAAAATAACTTTTACTTCAACTGATAGTGCCAAGATTCCTAAAATTAGAAACTTACGAGTTGTTGCATTGGCATAATATGAAATTAAAAGTAGAAGGTCATCCCGATTTGATTCGGGATTCTAAAAGTAAAGCAATCATCAATGTCAATCAAACTGCCATGAATGAATATAAACATAATAAAAATATGAGAAGCAATGTTCAAGTATTATCAGATGAGATGGCTCTACTCAAGGATGAATTTAGTGAAATCAAAGTCCTTTTAAGACAAATTGCGGCTAAGGTACAATAATGGCTATTAATCAAATCACAACGGCGAATACGTTTCAACAATGGTTGACTTCTTCTCAATCTCTTATTTCTTTTGCAAACGATCTTACAGACGGCGGAAATTCTTTTACTTTTTTAGCAAACACTAATATTAAAATTGGTGGTGACTTAACAGTATCAGGAAATATTATTCTTGATGCAATTAGTTTTGATGATATCAACTCTAATGGCTCAGCTTCTTTTGCAAACAATTTAACAGTATTAGGCACTTCAAATCTTAATACTATTATCAGTACTACTGGTCTTTTAAGTGTTAACTCAAATGTTTTTGTTAATGGATTTGCATTTTCTTCAAATGCTAATGTAAGAACTGGTGTTACTACTTTCGCCGTTACAAATTCTGGTGCAGGGGCTTACGTATTTGACCAATACTCTGGTAACAATCCTGACATATATTTACATCCTGGCCAAACTGTTTCATTTAACATTAATGCTGCAGGCCATCCATTTTTGATAAGACAATCAAATGGCGGAACATTATACAGTAATGGTCTTACTCACGTTACAACAACTGGTATTGTTACTACTGAAGGTGGTGCTCAAGCGAAAGAAACTGGAACACTCATTTGGAAAGTTCCTTTTAATTTAGCTGGCAACACTTATGTATATCAATGTCAAAATCACTCAGTTATGGTGGGTAATTTAATTATCCAACCTACCGTTACTTCAGTTAACGCAAGTGTCACAGCAGCTTCTGCTACGAATTTAACTCAAAATAATAGTATAACTGTGGCCTTAAATACTGCTAATGCGGCTTTTTTAGCTGCTAACACAGCTGTTGCTTCTTTAGGTGATGGATTAGCGTTTGCGATTGCGCTAGGATAAATACATAAATACATAAATAGGATATCAAGGATATTAAAAAATGGCAAATACTTTTAAAAATTATTTCGGTAAAGCTGTTACAGCAAACTCAACAATCTTTACCGCAGGCGCCGGAGTACAGGCTACGCTTATTGGTATGACAATTGCAAATTTGACTAACTCACCAATTTCAGCCAACGTATTTTTGACTTCTGGTGGTACTGATTATTATATGGTGAGTCAAGCCACTATTGCAGTTGGCGGTGCCTTTGTACCAATTGGTGCTTCTCAGAAACTTGTTATGGAAGCAGCCGATGCAATTAAAGTTTCAACATCCGGCACTAGTGATGTTATTTTATCGGTCTTGGAGATTAGTTAATGTCTTATCTAGGCAATACACCAACCACTCAGTCATTTACATCTCTTACTGAAAGATTTAATGGCAATGGTAGCGCAACTACCGTCACATTGTCTAGACCGGTGTATAATGCCTCTGACATTGAAGTTATCGTTAACAATGTCCAACAAGATCCGTTTAATGCGTATACTGTAAATGGCACACAAACTCTTACTTTTACTGAAGCACCATCTTCTGGTACTGATAACATTACTGTTACATACCGCAACTACACAATCACTAAGTTTGTTCCTGCTGATGGTACTGTAACTGATGCAGCAATTGCTGACGCAACAATCACCAATGCAAAACTAGCCACTCCTGGAGCATCAACAGGAAAAGCAATAGCTATGGCTATCGTTTTTGGTAAAAAATAAAAAAAAATAAAAGGAAAAAATCATGGCAGCACCGAATATCGTAAGTGTCGCAACAATTACCGGCAAAACTGCGGTTCAAAATGTTAGCACTTCAGCCACCGCAATTGTTACAAACTCCAATTCAAGTGGAAAAGTTTTAAAAGTAAATGTTTTGTATATCTCAAATGTTGATGGTACAAATGCGGCAGATGTGGACATTGACCTTTTCCGAAGCTCGGTTGCTTATCGAATTGCTAAAACAATATCAGTTCCCGCTGATGCAACTCTCGATGTTCTGAGTGGTTCAATTTATCTTGAAGAAGGCGATTCATTGCGCTTAACAGCTAGTGCAAATAATGACATTGAAGCTGTTTGCAGTTTTGAGGAAATTAGTTAAATGAGCCGCAAGAATGGTGGGATTATTGGAATCCTAAATGGCACAGCATCTGGAAATGCCAGAGGAATTTGGTCTTTGTCCGAAGTGCATACTGCTCGAAAAGATAACATCTGGCCTAAGATACCTGGTGCTCCAATAATTGGTACTGCTACAAAGGGAAATACTATTGCTACGGTAACTTTTACTGCACCAACAGACACTGGATTTCCAAACACAATTACTAGTTTTATTGCCACATCAAATACTGGAATTTCTTCTTCTAATACAGTTTCGCCTATTACTATTACTGGTTTAACTAATAATGTAAATGTTACATTTACTGTTACAGCAACCAATGCAGCAGGTGCAAGCGCACCAAGTGCTGCATCTAATGGCGTCACACCAACACAGCCGCCGGCGCCTGAAGTTAATTACCTTGTTATTGCGGGCGGTGGTGCCGGTGGTACTCAAAGTAACCGAGCAGCCGGCGGTGGTGGTGCTGGAGGTTATAGAACATCTTATGGAACTTCTGGCGGCGGCGGGAGTGCCGAGTCTGTATTTACATTTACGCTTGCAACCAATTACACAGTAACCATAGGTGCAGGTGGGGCTGGAACGAACAATACAAACCATGGAAATCTTGGTTCAGATTCAGTATTTAATGCTATTACATCCATTGGCGGTGGTGGCGGTGCTGGCGCTGGGGGCCCCGCTACAAGAAATGGCGGAAGTGGTGGTGGTGCAAACGGCTACACGCCGACAGTAGGAACAGGAACAGCAAATCAAGGCTATAACGGCGGACTAGGTCGAGACAGTTATGGCCCTGAAGCTACAGGTTTAGGTGGAGGCGGTGGCGGCGCAGGCGCAGTTGGTGGTGCTTCAACAGGAACTACTACTGGAACAGGCGGTGCTGGTGGTGCGGGCGTTGCGTCAACCATTACAGGCCCATCCGTGTTCCGTGCTGGCGGTGGCGGTGGCTCTGTTCTAAACAATTCTAGCGGCGGTCAAACTGCCGGCGCTGGTGGTAACGGTGGTGGTGGCGCTGGCGCCAACGATTCGGCTTCTCCGACAGGTGTTGCTGGAACTGTCAACACTGGCGGTGGTGGTGGTGGTGGCAATGTCAACTATTCCGGCTATGGCGGCAGTGGCGGTTCTGGTGTAGTCATTCTCAGATACCCGACTGGATATACTATCACAATTGGTGCTGGCTTAACGGGTACAACTGAAACGGATGGGGATAGTAAAGTCACAACCTTTACCGCCGGTACAGGCAATGTTCAATGGAATGAATAAACATGGCACATTATGCATTTTTAGATCCAAACAACATCGTTGGCAAGCATCATAAATAATAACAACTAAATAAAACATATGTCATACATTGGAAATTTGCCCACATCAGCAACCTTTGCTATTGATTCCTTCAATGGTGATAATAGCACAGTCAACTTCACCTTGCGTGAAGCACCAGTAACTACTTCTTCGATTCTAATATTCGTTGGTGGTATTCGCCAGCATACAGATACATATTCATTATCTGGCACAACACTTACATTCTCAGAAGCACCTCCAACAGGTACAAACAATATTCAAGTATTGTTCCTTGGACTTGGTGCTAGTCCACATATCCCATCAGACTTCTCTGTATCTACATCTAAGATTCAGACTAGTGCTATTACAGGCGACAAGATTGCATCAGCTGCTGTGACAGGTGACAAGATTGGCCTGACAGCAATCAATGCAAATAACATCGTTGACTCAACAATTACAAACGCAAAACTTGCCACACCCGGCGCAACAACAGGAAAGGCAATAGCTATGTCTATTGTATTCGGAGGATAAACTAAATGGCCGCACCAAATATTGTCAACGTAGCACTAATTAATGCTAATTCAAACACACAAATTCTTTCTACTACATCAGAAATTGGACTTTTAAGTAATCCAGCTTCAAGTGGTAAAGTATATAAAGTAAACACAATTATTGCAGCAAATAAAGCAGCTGGTCAAGTTGCGGTTAATGTATCTGTTAATGTGTACTCAGCAGCTGCATTAGGAGGAACATCTGTTCCAATTGCACAGTTCATCTCTGTTCCAGGAGGTGCATCACTTATAGTTATTGATAAGAGCACATCTTTCTATCTACAAGAAAATCAATCAATCGGTATCAAAGGCGGTGCGAGTAACGGTATTTCCGTTCTCTGCTCATGGGAAGAAATTTCTTAAATGTATTGTTAATATAAATGCATTGAGAAATCATTAACACAATAGAAAAAATATGGCACTCTCAAAAATTTCAGCAGCAAGTATCACATCAAATGTAATCTCATCAGCACTCATTGCTGATGGTGAAATTACTTTTGCTGATATTGCAAACAACACAATTACTGGTGATAAGATATCATCAACCGCAACATTGGGTAATTTAAATGTTTCTGGAGCTACAACATTTCTGAGTTCTACTTTAGAATCAGCAAATATTACTACAGCAATGAGTGCTACTTTGAATATTAATATTGCACAGCCATATGTTGTTTTTACTGCTAATTCATCTGCAAACAGTACTGTTAACTTTACTGGATTATCTGGTGTTCCAGTTGGTAATAGCGCTACATTTATTGTAGTGGTGCCAAATAGTTCAACTGCATATTATATTAATACATATCAAGTTGATGGTTCTGGAACAACTGTAAAATGGGCAGGCGGTGCACCACTTGGTGGAACATCAGCCAACACAGATGTGTATTCATTTGTGGTTATTAAGACAGCCGCAACACCAACATATAATATTTTAGCTCAAGTAGCTAGTTATTTTTAAACATGCCATTTCAAAGATTTAATGTTGGTTCAGCAAAGGCTTTTCGTAAGAAGCGTTTTTCTGGCGCTGGTGTTTTGCCTCAGACAGTTCAATATGTTGTAGTTGCTGGTGGCGGCGCTACAAGTGGCGGTTCTGGTTACAACAGCGGCGGTGGCGGTGCCGGCGGTTTTAGAACTGCAAGTGTTGGATTTGCAACTGCAACTAATTTCACAGTAACAGTTGGCGCTGGTGGAACTGCGGGTGGTTACACCACCAGTGGTACTAATGGTTCTGATTCTGTTTTTGGTGCTATAACTTCTACAGGTGGTGGATTTGGTGCGGGTACTGGTGGCCCTAATGGTGGCAACGGTGGTTCTGGCGGCGGCGGTTCTGGAAGTGGCGGTGGTGGGTCACTTAAGGGTTCTGGTAATACGCCAAGTACAAGCCCATCTCAAGGCAATAACGGCGGTGATGGTGGAGGTGCTCCATACTACGGTGGCGGCGGTGGCGGCGCTGGAGCGGCAGGTGCATTGGGTGGAGTAGGGCCGGGTACCGGAGGCATCGGAGCTGTTAATCCAATTACAGGATCAACCTCAGGCGAATTATCCGGCGGCTTATATTACTTAGCTGGTGGCGGTGGCTCTGGCAATAATGGAGGCACTATCCCTGCCGGTGGTTTGGGCGGTGGCGGCGCAGGCACTAACAATACCAATCCGGGTTCTTATGCAATTGCTGGAACAACAAATACAGGCGGTGGCGGTGGCGGATGTACAGGCTCTAGCGATGCAAAAAATGGCGGCTCTGGTATTGTTATTCTCAAATATCCTGACACATTCACAATCACAGTTGGGCCTGGTTTAACTGGTACTACAGGTTCTCCATCAGGTGGTTTTAAAGTTACAACCATTACTGCTGGTACAGGCAATGTCTCTTGGAATTAAATTAAAGGAAAAAAATTATGGCACATTACGCATTTTTAGATTCAAACAACATTGTTACCGAAGTCATCGTTGGTAAAAACGAGGGCGAAGACGGTATTGATTGGGAGCAATGGTACGGAGAATTCCGTGGCCAAGTTTGCAAACGCACTAGTTATAATACATCAGGCGGTGTTCATTCTCTTGGTGGTGATGCTTATCGTAAAAACTACGCTGGCATTGGATACACATATGATTCAGCAAAAGATGCTTTCATCGCACCAAAACCATTCCCGTCTTGGATATTGGATACTACGACTTGCCTATGGGGTGCACCAACACCAAGGCCGGCCGATGACAAGGTTTATTCATGGAATGAAGAAACAGTTTCTTGGGTTGAAGTTGTCTGACCTGGTACACCATAAATAAAGAATAACAAGAGAATAATAAAATGGCACTAACAAGAGTAAATGGTAATTTAATAACCAGCGGTACTATAACTGGTAATCTATTTAGCGGCCAAACAATTACCGGTGACAAGCTTGGTCTAACTGCAATCACTAGTAACTTAATAGCATCTGCTGCTGTAACTGGCGATAAGATTGGTTTGACCGCAATTACTAGTAACTTAATAGCATCTGCTGCTGTAACTGGCGATAAGATTGGTTTGACCGCAATTACTAGTAACTTAATAGCTTCTGCTATTACACTAACTAATGTTTCTGTTGCATCAGTATCTACGTTCCTTGGCCAGATAGTTGAGAGAGCAAATGTTACCTCAGCAATGAGTGCAACACTTACGGTACCTTCAACTGATACTGGTGTCATTGTATTTACTGCAAACTCAGCTGCAAATGCAACTATCAACTTTACAGGCCTTGGAAGTTTACCTGTAGGTAATCTTGCATCATATGTTGTTATGGTGCCAAATAGTTCTACTGCATATTATATCAATACATATCAAGTTGATGGTGCTGGAGTAACTGTAAAATGGGCAGGAGGTGTACCAATTGGCGGCACTTCAGCTAACACGGACATATATTCGTTTAACATTGTCAAAACTGATTCTGCACCAACATATAATGTATTTGCATCTGTACAAAGTTATTTTTAATTATGCCATTCATAAATTCGGGTAGGAACAGTACAACAGTTGCCTTTCGTAAGAAGCGTGGTGGTGGTCCTAGTGGTCCTTCAGTTCAATATCTAATTGTTGCAGGGGGTGGCGGTGGTTCAGGCGGTGGCGGTGGCGGTGGTGGTCTGTTGCAGGGTACTACTACTTTAAGCAGTTCTTTTACAGTTACTGTTGGTGCTGGTGGTGCATCGGGTCAGCAGACTGCTGGTAACGCTAGTCCTGGAGCTAATTCTGTTTTTGGTGCTTTCACATCAATGGGTGGTGGTTATGGTGGAGGACTTACTAATCCCGGTGGAAATGGCGGTTCAGGTGGTGGAGGTTCTTATGGTTCAACTAGCACCGCAGGAGTTATGGCAGGCGGAACGGCAACATCTGGTCAAGGAAATGCTGGTGGCACATCAACCAATGTAGGTATTTATAGAGGTTGGATAGGTTCTGGCGGTGGAGGTGCTGGTGCTGTAGGCCAATCAAAAACTGACATAGACACAGGAAATGACTATGTAAATGGAGGCGGTCTTGGCGGAGCAGGTGCGGTGGGAACACTTACCGGCGGAACTTATTCGGCAGGCGGTAAGGGGTATTGGTCTAGTGGTGTTACCGCAGATGCCAGCGGTCAATCAGGAAATGGTGGCGGTGGTTCAAGAGAGGCTAATTCAGCCAGTCAAGGCTGGAACGGCGGTTCAGGTCTTGTTATTCTTAAATATTCTGACACAATTACACTCTCAATTGGTGGTGGTTTAACTTCTTCAACTGCATCGGCTGGCGGGTTTAAAACCACTACATTTACTGCTGGTACAGCCACAGTTACCATCTAAGGAAAATAATGCCTAATTTTTCAGGAATTTGGACTAGTACACAGCAGATGCAAGCTATATCAGATGGCACTTGGAATATTGTTCCTGATGCTCCAACAATTGGTACTGCTACATCTGGAGATACCACTGCTAATGTAGCTTTTACTGCACCAGCATATCTTGGAATTCCAGCAATAATTACTAGCTTTACTGCTACATCAAATACTGGAATTTCGTCTTCTAATACAGTTTCACCTATTACTGTCACTGGTTTAACGAATGGTACAAATGTAACATTTACAGTAACTGCGACCAATGCAACGGGTACAGGGCCACCAAGTGCTGCATCTAATGGTGTAACTCCAGCTGTTCCCGTAATAGCTCCAACATCAGTAACTTATCTTGTAATTGCTGGTGGAGGCGGAGGAGGCACTGCTGGTGGAGGCGGAGGCGGAGGCGGATTTAGAACGGCTTCTGGATTTGCAGTATCCACAGCAACAAACTATACAGTTACAATTGGTGCTGGTGGCGCAGGAGGTCCTCCAGGATCATCTGGTGGAGCTGGATATCCTGGATTCCCAAGCGTGAACGCTACTGGTAGTCCAGGATCCGTTGGAGCTGATTCTGTTTTTAGTTCAATTTCATCCGCTGGCGGCGGTTTTGGCGGCAGTGAATTTAGTGGCTATGCTGGCGCTGGTGGATCAGGTGGTGGTGGTGGCACTCAAAATCCTAATTTAGCACCTGGAGGTGCTGGAAATACTCCTAGCACTTCACCATCACAAGGAAATAATGGCGGCACGGGCGGTAACGGTTATCAATATGGTGGCGGTGGCGGAGGCGGTGCTGGTTCGGCTGGAACAGCTGCGGGCGGAGGCCCCAGCGGAACAGCCGCTGGTCCTGGTGGCAATGGTGCCGCATCATCTATCTCTGGCTCTTCTATAACCTATGCAGGCGGTGGTGGCGGTGGCTCTCACCCAGCTGGCGCTAGTGCGGGTTCAGGGGGTACCGGCGGCGGCGGTGCTGGAGGTTATGTTGACCAGGTAGGTACAGAGGGTACTGCCAACTTAGGCGGCGGTGGTGGCTCTGGTGGCCACATTGGCAGTAGCAATCAGCAAAAAAGAGGTGGCAACGGCGGTTCAGGAGTTGTTATTATTTCCTATCCATCAACAAATAATGATTTAATCTCTATTGGTGGAGGCTTAACCTACACCAAAAACACTGCCAGTGGCAACACTATATACACATTCACTGCCGGTACAGGCAATATTTCTTGGTAAAAAAATATGGCACATTACGCATTTTTAAATTTAAAGAAATAATATAGAAATTTTTTATGTCTAAACGATATCAAGCCGCATTTCTTTCCGCTTCTTATAATGGGTTGAAAGTACCTGATGCTCCAATAATTGGTACTGCTGCAGCTGGAAATACTACTGCTAATGTAACTTTTACTGCACCAACCAATGTTGGCGGAAGTGCCATTACTAGCTTTACTGCCACATCAAATACTAATATAACAGCTTCCAATACAGCTTCTCCTATTAATTTTACTGGTTTAACGAATGATGTAAGCTTAACATTTACTGTGGCCGCAACCAATGCGTTTGGAACAGGACCATCAAGCGCTGCATCCAATGGCGTAACTCCAACTGCGCCAGCTGCTACGGGTCCAGAAATAGTAAATTATCTTGTAGTTGCGGGTGGAGGTGGAGGCGGTGTTAATAGAGGTGGCGGTGGTGGTGCAGGTGGATTTAGGACGGGTTCTGGATTTGCAGTATCTGGTGCAACAAATTATACAGTAACAGTAGGTGCTGGTGCTGCTACAACAGTTAGTCCAACTGATGATGGTGCGGCAGGATCTTCTGCTCAAGGAAGTTCTTCTGTATTTTCAACTATAACTTCTGCTGGCGGTGGCGGCGGTAGAGGTAGAACTGTTTCAGGCGGCATGGCTGGCGGTTCTGGAGGAGGATCTGGAGAAAGCGGATCCGGAGGCGCAGGTAACACGCCTTCTACATCACCTTCTCAAGGAAATAATGCTGGTAATAGCGAATCAAGCCAATCTGGTGGTGGCGGTGGTGCTGGCGGTGCGGGATCAGGTATGACTGGTGGCGCTGGCGGTCAAAGTTCTATTAGTGGAACTAATAAATATTACGCAGGCGGCGGCGGTGGATCAGCCGACCCTAGTTTTGGTTACGGTAACGGTGGTAATGTGGACCAAGCAACTTTTGGTGGCGGTGCTAGAGGGCAATTTGGTGATGGGCCTAATGGTGGAAAAAATCACGGATTTGCTGGAACTGTTAATACTGGCGGCGGCGGTGCGGCTCCTACCAGTAGCGGACAACCTTACTTCAACGGTGGTGCTGGTGGCTCTGGAATTGTCATTATTTCCTATCCATCAACAAACACCGATTTAGCATCAATTGGTCCTGGTTTAACCTACACCAAAACGACTGCCAGTAGCAATACTATATACACATTTACTGCCGGTACAGGCAACATTTCTTGGTAAGGAAACAATATGGCACATTACGCATTTTTAGATTCAAACAACATTGTTACCGAAGTTATTGTAGGTAAAGATGAAGGCGAAAACGGCATTGATTGGGAACAGCACTATGGTGATTTCCGTGGTCAAGTTTGCAAACGCACAAGTTACAACACAGCTGGCGGCGTTCACAGCAACGGCGGCACACCATACCGTAAAAACTATGCAGGTATTGGTTTTACCTATGATGCGGGTCGTGATGCATTTATTCCACCTAAACCATACGCAAGTTGGACGGTAAACGAAACATCTTGTATTTGGGAAGCTCCAATCCCACTCCCACAAGATGGTAAACGGTACACATGGGATGAACCAACAACTTCATGG
>Ga0164292_10000449_pt1 | contig 32013 bp, 27 predicted proteins | sample GEODES117metaG_FD_111486 | JGI IMG/M metagenome (GOLD analysis project Ga0164292, IMG submission 111486) | Eutrophic lake water microbial communities from Lake Mendota, Wisconsin, USA - GEODES117 metaG | ecosystem: Environmental > Aquatic > Freshwater > Lake | place: USA: Lake Mendota...
CTCCGAGTGGGGCGGGCTGATGCTGACCCTGCTCGAAGCCAGTTTCGCGATCCTGCTCTGCTTCCCGCTGGGGGTGCTGCTGGCCCTGGGCCGCCGCAGCGAACTGCCGTTGTTGCGGTGGGGCTCGGTGCTCTACATCGAATTCATTCGCGGCGCCCCGCTGATCACGCTGCTGTTTCTGGGGCAGAACATGCTCGGCTTCCTGCTGCCGGGTGGTCTGGCTCCCGAGCGGGTCTGGCGCGCGGCCTGGGTGCTCACCCTGTTCGCCGCGGCCTACCTGGCCGAGGCGGTGCGCTCCGGCCTGGCAGCCGTCCCCCGGGGCCAGCTGGAGGCCGCCCGCTCCCTGGGCATGTCGATGCCCCAGGCCTTCGCCAGCGTGGTGCTGCCCCAGGCCCTGCGGGTGGCCCTCCCCAGCATGGTCGGCCAGTTCATCTCGCTCCTCCAGGACACCACTTTGCTGTCGCTGATCGGCCTGATGGAACTGCTGGGCACGGCCCGCACCGTGATGGCCAACCCGGCATTCCTGGGCCGCAATGCCGAGGTGTATTTCACCCTGGCGGTGTTGTTCTGGTGCTGTTGCGCAGCCCTGGGGCTCGGCAGCCGGGCCCTGGAAAAGCGCCTGGATCCGGCTGCGATTTCCCGATCGGGCTGACTCCGGCCCCCTTCCGCTCCGCCTCGACTCCCCACCTGCTGCGTTCCGACACCAGACCTCCCCTTCGCCATGAACCAGCCCCTCCCTGCCCCCGCCTCCAACCCCGCCGCCCCGCCGAGCGATCGGATGATCGAGGCCCGCGGTGTGGAGAAGTGGTATCCCAACGGCTACCACGCCCTGCGGGGTTGCGATCTCACGGTGAACCGCGGCGAAGTGGTGGTGATCATGGGCCCCTCGGGCTCAGGCAAGAGCACCTTCATCCGCACCTTCAATGCCCTGGAGGATTTCCAGAAGGGCAGTATCAGCGTCGATGGCATCCCCCTTTCCAACGACCTGCGCCAGATCGATGCGATCCGCCGGGAGGTGGGGATGGTGTTTCAACAGTTCAATCTGTTCCCGCACCTGACGGTGCTCGACAACCTCACCCTGGCGCCGGTGAAGGTGCGACGGCGACCGAAGGCCGAGGTGGAGGAGCAGGCCCGGGCCCTACTGCGGCGGGTGGGCATCGCCGAGCAGGCCGAAAAGTATCCCGGCCAGCTTTCGGGCGGCCAGCAACAGCGGGTGGCCATTGCCCGTGCCCTGTGCATGGAGCCGCGCATCCTGCTGTTCGATGAACCCACCAGTGCCCTCGACCCCGAGATGGTGCGGGAGGTGCTGGAAGTGATGCAAAACCTCGCCGCCGATCACATCACCATGGTGGTGGTGACCCATGAGGTGCGTTTCGCCCGGCAGGTGGCCCACCGGGTGGTGCTGATGGCCGATGGGGAGGTGGTGGAGGAGGCCGATCCCGAAACCTTCTTCACCAACCCCGGCCAGGAGCGCACCCGGCGGTTCCTGGATCAGATCCTCTGAGTCGGCGGGATCGGCCGGAAAGGGTCAGTTACAGGTCCTGGGGGGACAGATGCGCCTGCCCGCATTCGGGCCGGTGATGCAGATCGGGCAGAGGACCGAGTAAGTCATCGTTGGATCGGTGGCGGACTTCCCCGAGGAGAGGCCGGAGCCGGGAAGCTCAGCCTGGGCGATCGAGGGGAGAAGCGTGGATCGGGGGGCCTGGGGCACAGCATCCGCGATCGCCGTTGCCGCCAAGGCCGCCGGACCGAAGCCGAAGCAAACCAGCAGGGCGAGCAGACAGGCACACAGGGAGCGAATCAGAACCCCAGGAACCAGTGAAATGACATGAGACACCATGGCTATGCTGAAATAAACGACACAACCACAAACGACAATGCTGCAACAGCAAAAGCCGAGTAGATGTCCATAGACGCTAATCAAAAACTTTCAATCGCCCAAACGGTTCATATTTTCTGAGGACGGGGGCAGACGTTTTGTAGCTAATTGCACTTTCCGGCCGTGATCAGGTCCCGTCCCCGTCAGAATCGACCCGAATTTTTCTCGAATTCGTCAGGCATGGCGACCGACGAGGCTGCCCGTTTCCGATGGCCCCTCGGGAGGCTCCTCCCGTTGCTCTGTCTGGTTGCCTTGCCTTTCCAGAGCCGGGCCGAGATTCCAGCCGGAGTGAGCGCCGGGGGGCTCGGCACCCGGGTCAACGGCAGCATCTTCGGTCGCTGCACCGCCGGCAGTTGCGCCGTCAGCGGCGGCACCCGCAGCGGTTCCAACCTGTTTCAGCGCTTCAGCCAGTTCAGCGCCACGGGGGGCATCAGCAACGTCCGGGTCGACACCCAGGGACTCGGCAACGTCTTTCTGGCGGTCAGCGGCCGCGAAGGCACTCTGCTCAACAAGCCGCTCCTGCTTTCGGGGCAAGCCAATCTGTATCTGCTCTCACCGGCGGGTCTGCGCCTCGGACCAGGAGCCCGCTTCGAGAACGCCAGCACCCTGCTGCTCACCACCTCCACCGGCATTGCCCTCGGCCGCCAGCGCTTCGATGCCCTGAGTACCACCACGGCCCAGGCGGCCGGCCTGGCATCAGCCCCGGCCCTGGAGGCGGAGTCGCTCCTTTCTCCGGCGGGCACAGTGGCAGCGCTGGATCTCCAGGGCCAGGGGCCGATCGAGATCGCTGGCGGGCTGATCACGGTGGCTCGCGATCTGTTGATCGATGCCACCGGCGGGCCGCTCCATATCGGTGGCGAAATCGGTGGCGACAACGGCCACGAGGCCCAACTGGAAGCCGGCCGCTCCGTGCACCTGGCCGGACGCCAGCTGAGCCTGAAAGGAGTAGGGATCCGGGCAGGCGGGCCGGAGGGCTCGGGGCTGCTCGACCTACGCACGGCGATCGGGCCGGATGGGGATCAGGGAAAGATCCAGATCGAGGGGCTCCGGGGCCAGGCCCGCCAGATCCTGATCACCGGGGGAGCGGTGAGCCTCGAACGCAGCCGGCTGGAGGCGCCGAAGGGCTGGATCCAGCTGCAGAGCACCAATGGCCCGGATCGGCCCAACGGCCTGCGGGTGGTGAACAGCCAGCTGAATGCCGGCGTCGGTCGCCTCTCCCGGGCAGACGAGGCTGTTCGCTTTCCTGTGCCGGATCAGGACGGGAATCTGGTGGAGGTGGACAACCCTGCGCCCCACATCGGCCTGATCGCCAGCGGTGATCTGCAGCTGGAAAATTCCCGACTGGATGCCTCGCTCGATCTGCGGGCCCTGGGTGGATCGGGCCAGGAAGAACCGGTGAACTGGCCCCAGGGCGGTGGCATCCTGCTGCTGGAGGCTGGCGGCCGTCTTTCGCTCGAATCCAGCCAGCTGGCGGCCGATGCCAGTCATGGTTTCGCCGGCCAGATTGTGATGAACGGGAACAATCTACGGCTGCTGGATTCCAGCCTCACCGCCAATGGAGGCATGGGCTTCGGCAACCTGCTGCTCGAGAGCAGCGGGGGCATCGAGATCAGCCGCAGTGATCTGCAGGCCCGCAGTGATCGCTATCCCGTTTTCGAAGGCCAGAGCCAGGTGGATGGCCTTCCCTGGGCCTTCCTCGGAAGCTGGATTCGGCTCTCGAATCACTCCGAATCGCAGCCGATTGTGATCACCGCATCGCGCCTTATTGCCAACCAGACCACCAGCGGTGGGGGACTGAGCAGCAGCTATTTTTCGGTGGATTCTTTGTATGGATTCAACATTGGCTTTTACAAAGGTGCCGTGGCCTTCATCGGGGGGTATTCCTATGGGAACACCACCCCCCTGATCCAGGCCTACTCCACGGCTGGGATCCAGCTGCAGGGCTCCCGAGTGGAAGCCTCCAGCCGCGAGGGGAGCGGGGCCCCGCCGGAAAACCGAGCGGGTCTGGTGAGCCTGATCAACGGCAGCGGCCAGCCGCTGGAAATCCTCGCCTCGAGCATCGATACGGCCACAGCGGCGGCCGCGGAGCCCAGCGATCTGGATCATCAATCGGGCCTGATCTTCGCCTACAGCGACTCCACGATTCGCATCAGTGATTCCAAATTTGATGCCTCCAACGGCAGCCCTCTGGCACTACCGATCTGGCAACTGCCAAGCGTGATCTCAATCGTCTCCACCGAGGGCAGCATCGATTGGCAGGGCAGCAATCGGCTCGATGCCTTGCACCCCGCCTCACCGGCGGAATCGGCTTTTCGCAAGGTCTTCGATGCGGATGGTTATCCGATCGAATACGACGTTCGCGGGGTGAATCTTCATCCCACGCTTCCCACGGCTGCGCAGGCCGCCGTGACTCCAGCTCCGGTTTCCGAACCCGACCCCGACAAGCCCACAGAACTGATCCGGGACTTCAATCGCAACACCGCGATCTACCGGGTGGAACTCGATCAGCGCTATGCCGGAGGACAAGGACTGCAGCCGGCCAGAGCGATTCCTGCCGCCCTTGCGTCCCAGCCCCCACTCAACCCGCTCAACCAGCTACTGGCCCCCACCGCAGCCCCCACCTCCCAGGCCAGCCAGGTGCTGGTGGAGGCGGACAGCGCCAGCCAGTTTCAGGAGGCGCAACGGCGGGCCCTGAGCGATACGGTGCAACGGCTCGGACTGCCTCCCGGGTCGGGCCGGCTGTGGAGCCTCCCCCAGCTGCAGGCCAAGCTGCGCCAGGTCAGCCAGAGCCATCAGAGCAGCCAGTCCCGCTACGCCCCTGCGATCCTGCAGCTGCAGCGCCAGCAGATCGCCCCCGGCGTTTCCCAGCTCACGGCGATTCTGCTCACCCCCACAGGCGAACCGATCAGCCGCAGCCGCTCGATCGCCACCGCTGAATTCACCGCCCTGGTGAGGCGGTTCCGCGACCAGATCCGGCGCCAGGAGCCGCTCGGGGCCGATGCCAGCGACCCCGGCCGCCGACTGGCGGCGCTGTTGCTGGATCCCCTGGGCCCCGATCTGGAGGCAACCGGCATCAATGCCCTGCTGATCCAGGCGGATCGGGGTCTGCAGAGCATTCCCTATGCGGCGCTGCCGCTGACGGACCAACGGCTTGCCCAGCGCTTTGCCCTCACCCTCACCCCGTCGCTGGGGCTGCTCGATCTGGCGGAACTGCCTGCCGCCAGGGAAGGTTCACCGATGCTGCTGGCCGGCGCCAGCACCTTCCAACAGAAACTCTCCCCCCTGCCGATGGTCCGCCAGGAGCTGCAGGTCCTGGCGGTGGACCATCCCTCCACCCTGCTGATCGACGGGGCCTTCGAACCCCCGGAGCTGCTGCGCCAGGCCAGCTTCCCCCGCTACCGGCAACTGCACATCGCCACCCACGCCGAATTCAGCCCGGGCACCGTCGGCGCGGGACGCCTTTATACCTCCACGGGGCAGATCAGCCTGGGCGATCTCGGCCGCAGCCTCCGCTCCCGACCCACCGGCTCGCCGCTCGATCTGATCACCCTCAGCGCCTGCGACACCGCCCTGGGGGACGAACAGAGCGAGCTGGGATTCGCCGGCATGGCCCTCCAGGCCGGCGCCCGCAGCGGCCTGGGCACTCTCTGGAAGGTGGATGACGGGGCCGCCGCCTCCTTCTTCATCCAGTACTACCGATTCCTGCGCCAAGGGCTCACCAAGGATCAGGCCCTGCAGGCCACCCAGCAGGCGTTCCTGAATGGCAGCGTGCGGCTGGAGGGCAGCCGGCTGGTGGGGCCGCCGGTGGCGTTGGGCACCACCCGCTCCCAGCTGCTGGAGGGAATCGCCGCCGGCCAGCGCCCTCGCTACGACCAGGGCCTGAGCCATCCCTACTTCTGGGCCGGCATGGTGCTCACCGGGAGCCCCTGGTGATGGTGGTTCCCCTGATCGCCCAGCTGACGGCCCCAACCCTGCAACCAGGGCCGGTGCGCCTCCCCTCCGAGGCGCCAGCCTTTCCGGTACCGGAGCGCCCCGCCCCGTCGCCCGCGCCGACCCCGGCACCGCGTCCGGCCGCGACACCGGCCCCGACCCAGGCCACTCCCCCCGCCGTAGAGGGCTTCAACCCCTACGGGGCGGCCGAGCTGCACCGCATCCTGGCCGGCTGCGCCACCAATGGCGACCCCACCACGGCGACCTCACGCTGTGCCTCGCTGCTTTCCGCACGCCTGTTCCGCGACGGCTACCTCAACACCCAGGTCACTGCCGTGGAGCAACCTCCCCACGGACTGCTGCGGGTCAGGGCGGGCAGGATCGAGGAGGTGAGGATCCAGAGTTCGAGCAAGGCGCTGGAACGGCGCCTCAAGCCCCTGCTGCGGTCCCTGCAGGGCAGTGTGCTGCACATTCCCACCCTCACCGCCAGCCTCACCCAGGTGCAGCGGCTGCCCGGTGTGGGTCTGGTGCGCAGTTCCCTCAACCGGCTCGGGCAGGACTCCTCCCGGGCGGTGCTGGTGGTCACCGCCGAACCGGGAGGCAAACCGCTGCAGGGCGAACTGAGCCTGCGCAATGACGGCAACGGCGGCAGCGGCCAGTTCCGGGGGGTGGCGGCGCTGATGCAGCAGGGAGCACTCCTGCCGGGAGACACCGTGCTGCTCTACGGCGAGCTCAACACCGACAACGACCCCGAACTCGGCTACCAGGTGGGGTCGTTGAGCTACACCCTGCCCCTTTCCTCCCAGCTCAGTTTCACCGGCGCCTTCGGGGCCAGTCGGCGCTCCCTGGTGGAGGCCGAGCCACCGCTGCACGATCTGCAATTCCGCCAGCTTCAGGGCTACGGCCAGTTCGATCTCACCTTCCTGGAGTCGCTGCGCTCCCGCTGGTATGGCTTCGCGGGCCTGAGCGTGAACCGCACCGATGCCTTCCTGCAGGGAAGGTCGATCCAGGCGATCCCCGGCGGCGGAGACGATGGCTGGTTGCGCAGCGGCTTCGTGCGGATCGGCATGGGCTACGACGCCCTGTTCGGCTCGATGGCCTTCAGTGCCTCCGGCTATGGACTGCAGGGCATCGCCGAATTCACACCCGCATCGCAGCAGCACGAGCTGATGTTTCTGGGCATCCACCCCGGCCAGGCCCGGGCGATCGGCACCCAGCTCTCCGCCAGTTGGCGACTCGGTCGCCGCTGGCAGCTGGATCTGCGCGGAGCCGCCCAGCTTGCCCTTCAACCACTCACCAACCCGATGGGCTTCAGCCTCGGCAGCGACAGCGGGCTGCGCGGCCTGCCCGGCCAGGTGGTGAGTGGAGACAGCGGCATCCTCGGGGCCGGCGAACTGAGCTGGAGCTTCTGGCGCTCCCCCTCCGGCCGGGACGAACTGCAGCTGGTGCCCTTCCTGGGCGCCGGCAACGTCTGGACCTCCGTGCCCGCTGCCACCCTGAGCGACACCGTGGGGGCCACCGGTCTGCTGCTGCGTTGGCTGCGGGGGAGCCACACCAGCCTGGAGCTGGGCTGGGTCAAGCAGTTCACCTCCTCGGACCCGGTGTTCTGGGATGGCTGGATCCTGGGCAGCGGTCTCTACGCCCGGGCCGCCTACCGGTTCTGATGGTCTGGCCTCGCCAGATCGGCAACCAGTGCCTGCTGATGCTGGGGCTGGGCGCCCTGATCGGCTGGTGCGCTCCGGCAGCGGCGGCATGGCTGCAACCGTTGGCCACAGCCTTTCTGCAGGCCTCTCAGATCGTGGTGATGCCCTACCTGATCACCGAGCTGGTGGTGGGCTTCGGGGGGCTGAGTCAGCAGGCGCTGCGCCTGTTGCTGCGCGGCGGGGCGGTGGTGCTGCTGGGCCTGTGGCTGCTGGCTTCGCTGCTGGTGATCGGGCTACCGGGTGTTCTGCCGCCGCTGGAAACCTCCAGCTTCTTCGACCCCGGCCAGTTCCAACGCACGGAACCGACCGATCTGCTACGGACCTACCTCCCCGACAACATCTTCACGGCCCTGGCGGGCGACAACTTCCCGGCGGTGGTGCTGTTCGCCTCAGTGCTCGGCATCCTGCTGCAGGGGCTGGAAGGCCGCGAGGTGCTGCTTCCGGTTCTGGAGACCCTGCAGCGCCTGTTCGGCAGGCTCAACAGGCTGGTCTTCCGTTCGGCTCCCTGGGGAATCCTGGCCCTCAGCGCCCAGTCGTTCTCGCGCTTCCCCAACGATCAACTGCCCCAGTTGCAGGCCCTGATCGTGCTCTGCCTGATCGCCTTCGTGGTGCTCAGCCTGCTGCTGGCTGGTCTGCTGCTGGGGCTGACTGGCCTGCAGCCGGCGGGGCTGTGGCGCATCCTGCGCGGTCCCCTGGCCCTGACAGCCAGCAGCGCCAATCTGGTGATCGCCCTGCCGATGCTGGTGACCAACCTGCGGCAGGAGCTCGAGGCACGGGAAGATGGGGAACGGACCGACGGGAAGGAAGGAGCCAACGAAGACCTGGCGCCCCTGCTTTCCCTCGGCTACTGCCTCCCCACCCTGGGCCAGGTGGCCGCCCTGATCCTGGTGCCCTTCGCCGCCTGGAGCGTGGACCGGCCGATGGGCTCCGGCGCGATCGTGCGCATGCTGATCACCGCCATCCCCACGTCCATGGCGGGCCTCAAGGCGGTATTTCGGTCGGAGCTGCAGCGCCAGGGTCTGCCGCTGGCGCTGCAGCAGCTGGTCTATCTCAACGGGGAATGGCTGTACCGATTCGAGAAGGTGCTGGCGCTGGAGGGGCTGGTGGTACTCGGAGTCCTGGTGCACCAGCACGGTGCAGGCAAGCTGCGATGGCGGCCGTTGTGGCTGCTGGGATCGGCCGCCACCGCCCTGGCCGTGCTGCTGGCCGGAGCTGCCGCCGGGAGGGCGGCCATCGCTTCCAGCCTGCAGGGCTCTTATCGCAACGACCGGATCCTGATGGGCCTGGAGCCGCTTTTCTCCAGTCCGAGGCCCGTGTTGCTGGCGACGGCACCGGCGCCGGCTCCCGTCTCCCTGGCGGCGATCCGTCGGCGCGGCGTACTGCGGGTGGGGGTGCGCAGCGATGGTCTGCCCTGGGCCTACCACAACCGGGAGGGCCGGCTGGTGGGCTACGACATCGACCTGCTCTCCGCCCTGGCCCGGCACCTTTCGCTACGGCTCGAACTGGTGGAGGCACCGCTTGAGGAGCTCGAACAGCTACTGGACGTGCAACGCCTCGACCTGGCGGTGGGGGGCATCCAGAGTGCCCCGAACCGGGCCGTTCGCCATCGCCTCACCCATGGCTACCAGTCGGTGCATCTGGCCTTGGTGGTCCCTGATAAGGGGGTGGCGACAGTGCAGAACCTGCCGGACCGGCCATTGTCCCGCCCCCTGCGGATCGCGCTCAGCGATCCGCAGATCATCGATGCGGACCTGCGGCAGCGGATGGCCTCCGAACTGGGCGGCACCGGGGCGCCGGTGCCCCTGGAGATCGTGCCGCTGGCGTCGCGGCGGGAGTTCTTTTCCGCCCCCGCCCACGGCGGCTTTGATGCCCTGCTCACCACGGCGGAAGGCGGAGCGGCCTGGGCGATTCTCCACCCGCAGACATCCCTGCTGACGCTGTTCGGGGATCGCCTGGCCGGGGAGCTGGTGTTCCTGGTGGCGGGAGACGATCCGCTGCTGCTGACCTACCTCGACACCTGGCTGGTGCGCGAGCAGGCCCGCGGCACGATGAAGGACCTGTTCCGCCACTGGGTGCTGGTGGAGCCCGTCAGGGAAGGGTCGCCCAGTCGGCCGCGTTGAGGCCGGGGAAGAGGCCATCCTCCCGCTCCACCGCTGCCAGCCATTCCGGCACCAGGGGCGTGCCGTTCTCGATCGCATCGAGCAGGCGCCAGAAGCGATCCAGGTGGCGATGGATCCGTTCCCGTGCCAGTCCGGTGGTGGTGCCGGCCCGCAGGATGAAGCTCCAGTCCGAACTCTGGGCCAACAGCAATTCGCGACCCGCCTGGGTGAGCCAGCGCCGGTGTTCGGCGCTGCCCACGCCGCGGTTGACCCGGCGCACCATCGCCCGGGAGGCCCGCTGCCATTCCGCCACCACCCAGGAATTGGTCTCGTTGAGCCAGTAGTCGTGGTAGCCCCCCTGCCCCCAGCTTGAAGGAGACGGAGCACACACCTGGAGCGGAGTGCCCCGACCGAGCACCTCCCGCAGGTGGGCGAAATTCAGTTCGAGCTCGGTGCCCTGGCGAAAGAGTTCGGCCAGGAAACGGGGACCTTCAAACCACCAGTGGCCGAAGAGCTCGGCGTCGAAGGGGGCCACCAGCAAGGGGGGTCTTTCGATCGTGGCGGCCAGGCCGTGGAGCTGGGCGAGGCGCCCCTCCAGGTAAGCCCGGGCGTGCTGGCGAACCCTCTGCTCGGCCACGGCGGGGTCGTAGGGCTGCTTTTCCTCGAGCGGGCAGCCCTGGGCGGTGACCCGGTGGAGCTTCAGGCCGAGGGGCCTGCGGCTGGGGATGCCTTCGGCCACCAGCCGTTCTTCCGGCAGGTCCCAGCCGAGATCCCGGTGGAATTCCCGATACGCCCCGTCGCCCGGATACCCCTGGCTGGCGCTCCACACCGGCAGCGTCGATTCGCTGTCGCGGGCGAACACGGCCACGCCGGCGGGGGAGCAGATCGGGGCGTACACCCCGAAGCGGGGCCTGGGCAGGGCATGCAACAGGCCATGGCTGTCGAGCAGGGTGTAGCGCAGACCGCACTGGGTCAGCAGCTTGTCGAGATCCTCGTAGTAGGCGCACTCCGGCAGCCAGATGCCGAGGGGACGTTCCCCGAGCAGGCGCTGATGTTCGCGGATCGCGGTGAGCAGCTGGGCCCGCACCGCCTCTGGCGTGTCCCGCAGCAAAGGCAGGTAGCCGTGGGTGGCGCCGCAGGTGATCAGGTCGAGCACCCCCTCCTGCTGCAGGCGGCGGAAGCGGGGCAGCAGGTTGCCTTCACAGGCGCGCCATTGGTCCTGAATCTCCCGCAACTGCTCCGCCAGGGAGGCGGCGGAAGCGGCCAGGGTCCCGGGGGCCTCGGCCAGCAGCAGCAGACGCTGGTCGAGCCAGGGCAGGAAGCGCCGATTCAGGCCGGCGTCGCTCAGCAGCGACAGCAGGGTGGGCGAGAGCCCCAGGGTGAGGCGCGGCCGCTGCCGAGGGTCCGCCGCTGCGGCCTCGAGCACCGCCAGCAGCGGCAGGTAACACTCCTGCAGCGCCTGGAAATACCAGTCTTCCTCGAGCGAACCCGGTTCCCCGGAACGCACGTAGGGGAGATGTGCGTGGAGAACCAGGGCCAGATCCCCTGCGGCCATGGACATCCCGCGGTGAGCGAAGTGTAGGGCGAGCCCTTAGGGTGAAAGGGCGTCCACGCGTTTCCACGGTCGATGCAGCGGGCCCTGGCCGTGGACGGCCACAGTATGTTCTACGCCCAGCAGAAGGCGGGCTGGTTCTTCGACCCCCGCAAGCTGCTGGAGATGGCCGCTGAAGGCGAAGGGGTCGAACTGGGCAGCGCTTTCTGGTATGCCGGCCTGCGGGACCCCACCGACCAGCGGCCGTTCCGGGATGCCCTCACCAGCCTGGGCTTCACCGTGCGCACCCGGCCCCTGCGGGAACTTTCCGGGGCAGGCGGGGGCAGCGGCGGGGGTGGCGGGGGCGGGGGCGGCGGTGGCGGGGGCGGTGGCGGAACGGCGGGGGCAGAAACGGAAGGACGGCACTATGCCCGCGCCAATCTCGATGTGGAGATCGCCATTGATCTGATGGTGGTGGCCCATCGCACCGATGAGGTGTGGCTGCTGAGCGGCAGCAGGGATCTGGAGCGACTGGTGGAGGTGCTGCGCTCCCGGGGGTTGCGCATCGTGCTGATCAGCACCGATGGCATGGTGGCGCGCGAGCTGCGCAACGCCGCCGACCGATTCGTGGACCTGGCCAGCCTGCGGGGGCGGCTGGAGCGGGCCGACGCCCTGCAGGCGCCCGTGTTCAGCCGCAACGCCTCCTGAACCAGCCCGCAACCCCTCACCCGCACCCCGTCGCCCAACCCCCTCCCGACCACCGCCCCCTAGAATGGGGCTATCTCATACTCACTCCGCTTAAGCGGCTCTCCCTCCCCGACTCCTCCGATGGCGCGCGATCCCGGCCGGGTACTGATCTTCGACACCACCCTGCGCGACGGCGAGCAGTCGCCCGGCGCCAGCCTCAATCTGGAGGAGAAGCTCGCCATCGCCCAGCAGCTCTCCCGCCTCGGGGTGGACATCATCGAAGCAGGCTTTCCCTTCGCCAGCAGCGGTGATTTCAACGCCGTGCAGCGCATCGCCGCCACGGTGGGCACCCCCGAGGGCCCGGTGATCTGCGGCCTGGCCCGCGCCGCCGCCGGCGACATCAAGGCCTGCGCCGATGCCGTGGCCCCCGCCGCCCGCCGCCGCATCCACACCTTCATCGCCACCTCCGACATCCACCTCGAGCACAAGCTGCGCAAGAGCCGCGCCGAGGTGCTGGAGATCACCCGCGAGATGGTCGCCTACGCCCGCTCCCTGGTCGAAGACGTCGAGTTCTCCTGCGAGGACGCCGGCCGCAGCGATCCGGAGTACATGCACCAGGTGATCGAGGCCGCCATCAGCGCTGGTGCCACCACGATCAACATCCCCGACACCGTGGGCTACGCCACCCCGGCGGAATTCGGCGATCTGATCGCCGGCATCAACCGCTCGGTGCCCAACATCAATCAGGCGGTGATCTCGGTGCACGGCCACAACGACCTCGGCCTGGCCGTGGCCAACTTCCTGGCGGCCGTCCAGAACGGCGCCCGCCAGCTCGAGTGCACGATCAACGGCATCGGCGAGCGGGCCGGCAACGCCTCGCTCGAGGAGCTGGTGATGGCCCTGCATGTGCGCCGCAGCTACTACAACCCCTTCCTGGGACGGCCTGCCGACAGCAGCGAGCCGCTCACCGGCGTGCGCACCGAGGAGATCACCAAGACCTCCCGCCTGGTGAGCAACCTCACCGGCATGGCGGTGCAGCCCAACAAGGCGATCGTGGGGGCCAATGCCTTTGCCCATGAATCGGGCATCCACCAGGACGGCGTGCTCAAGAACCGCCTCACCTACGAGATCATCGATGCCCGCACCGTCGGTCTCACCGACAACCGCATCTCCCTGGGCAAGTTGTCCGGTCGCAGCGCCTTCCGGGCCCGGCTCGAGGAGCTCGGCTACAGCCTGGAGGGCGAAGACCTCAACGACGCCTTCCTGCGCTTCAAGGATCTGGCGGATCGCAAACGGGAAATCACCGACCGCGATCTCGAGGCGATCGTCAGCGAACAGGTGCAGCAGCAGGATGAGGGCCGCTTCACCCTGAAGCGGGTGCAGGTGAGCTGCGGCACCGGCTTGCTGCCCACCGCCACCGTGACCCTCGAAACCGCCGACGGCAGCGAACGCAGCGAGGCGGCGATCGGCACCGGCCCGGTGGATGCGGTCTGCCAGGCCCTCAACCAGCTGGCCGGTGTGCCGAATGAGCTGGTGGAGTTCTCAGTGAAGAGCGTCACCGAAGGCATCGACGCCATGGGGGAAGTCACGATCCGGCTGCGGGCCGAAGGGGTTCTCTACTCCGGTCATTCCGCCGACACCGACATCGTGGTAGCCGCGGCCCAGGCCTTCGTGAACGCCCTCAATCGCCTGGTGACGGGCGGCCAGAGGGCGCCGCTCCATCCCCAGAAGGCCCCGCTGCCGGTGGCTGAGACCCAGGCGGTATGAGTGCAGCCGGTCCTGAGCTCTGGCTGCTGCGACACGGCGCCACCGAGTGGGCCCGCTGCGGCCGCCACACCGGCAACACCGACCTGCCGCTGCTGCCGGAGGGGGAGACTGAGGCCCGCGCCCTGGCCCCGCTGCTGGCGGCCAGGGCGTTCGATGCGGTGCTGGTGAGCCCGCTGCAGCGAGCCCGGCGCACCTGTGAGCTGGCCGGCCTGGCTGAACGCGCCGAGGTCTGCGACGACCTGCGCGAGTGGGACTACGGCGCCTACGAGGGCATCACCACCGCCGAGATCCGCCGCAGCGTGCCGGACTGGACGGTATTCAGCCATCCCTGCCCCGATGGAGAGAGCAGCGCCCAGGTGCAGGAGCGCTGCCAGCGGCTGATCGAGCTTGCCCTGGCGCGCCTGGGCGAGCAGCGGCGCATCGCCCTGTTCGCCCACGGCCACATCCTGCGCAGCCTCGCCGGCACCTGGCTCGGCCTGGGCGTGGCCGGCGGCGCCCTGCTGGTGCTGGACACCGGCAGCTTCTCCGTGCTCGGCCAGGAGCGGGAGCGCCGCACCCTGTTGCGCTGGAACGCTCCGGTGGGGTGAGGCTGGGCGAGCCGGCGCTGGCTGCAGCCGCCGGGAGGCCAGACTGGCCGCGCCGCCCGTCCCCTGCCCATGGCCTCGTCCGGCAGCGCCGTCCACCGTTCCCGGCTGGCCTTGGCCCTGCAGCTGGCCCTGCTGCTGCTGCTGGCGGTGCTGATGCTGCTGCCGCTGCTGTGGCTGGTGAGCACGTCGCTCAAGGGGGCCGGCGAGGACATCTTCACCAGCCCCCCGGCCCTGCTGCCCAGCCAGCCGAGCCTGGAGGCCTACGGCCGCCTGTTCTCCGACCCCGGCAATCCGATCGCCCGCTACCTGTTCAACAGTGCCCTGGTCAGCGGTCTGGCGGTGCTGGCCAACCTGCTGTTCTCCTCCCTGGCCGCCTACCCGCTGGCGCGGATGCGCTTTGCCGGCCGCGGCCTGGTGCTCGCCCTGGTGGTGGCAACCATCCTGATTCCTTTCCAGGTGGTGATGATCCCGCTCTACCTGCTGATGGTGCAGGTGGGCCTGCGCAATACCCTCTGGGCCCTGATCCTGCCCCAGGCGGCCACGGCCTTCGGGATCTACCTGCTGCGGCAGAGCTTTCTCGGGGTGCCGGTGGAGCTGGAGGAGGCGGCCCGGATCGATGGCTGCAGCCCCCTGGGGGAATGGTGGAACGTGATGATCCCGGCAGCCCGGGCCGATCTGATCACCCTGGCGATGTTCGTGTTCATCGGCACCTGGAGTGATTTCCTCTGGCCGCTGATCATCCTGGACGACAAATCGCTGTACACCCTGCCGCTCGGTCTGCAGCAACTGGCCAGCAGCTTCTCCCTCGATTGGCGTCTGGTGGCGGCGGGATCGGTCGTTTCGATCCTGCCGGTGCTGGTGCTGTTCGTTCTGCTGCAGCGCTTCATTCTTCCCAGCGCCAGCGGCGATGCGGTGAAGGGCTGAGGCGCCTCCCCGGCAGCCGATCAGTAGCGGCCGTCGCTGGGCGGACGGAGCACAGGCGTGGCCGAAGGCTTGCGGGGCGGCAGGAAAGGACGCATCCGGGACGGGGCAGAGGAGGAGCGAGCCTCGGAGGCGCCCGCTGTCCCGTTGCCGCCGGCCGCACCCGTCGACGCGCCCGAAGCGGAGCCCGATGGGGCGGAAGGCTGCATCGCCGCCTGGCGGAGTTTGCGCAGATCCTCCTGGAGCTGCTCCCTTTCCTGATCCAGCTCCTCCCTGCGACTGCCCTCCTGTTTCTCAAGGGTCTGCAGCCGATCGACCGTGGAGCGCAACTGCTCGGAAAGGGCTGGCGTGGGATCCAGGGCGCGGCTGTTCTCCAGCACCTCCAGCCGTTGCTGCAGCCTCTGGATCGTGCGGTTCTGATCGCGACTGCGGGCCAGCGTCACCAGGAACAGCACCAGCAGCATCGTGCTGAAGGCCACCTGCAGCCACAGCAGCCATCCGGGAACCCCCATCTCCTGACCGTGATGCTCGGAGTAAGGAGGCAGCACGGCAGCGAAGGGTTCAATTCTTGTCTGATCCTGCCGAAGCGATCGGGCCGCCGCCACCATCCCGCCGACTGGCGCCCCCGTGCAGCAGCTCGGTTTCGGTGGCGCGGTACACCTGTTCGGCCTCCTCGCCGCTGCGGCCGATGCAGGTCATGCCGAGCTTGCCGAATTCCGAAAGGCAGCCCAGCAGGTGAAACACACTGCCCCGCAGCCGGGCCGGATCGTAGTGGAGGTCCGCCTCGGCGACGATGTCGATCAGATCCACCGGCAGCAGCCCCCGCAACCGCGGATCGCAGAGGTTGTCGGTGGCCACGTAGTGGAGCTCCTGGCCGCTGGGGGAATGGAACAGCCCGGTGGCCGGATCGAGCCGACCGGTGGTGATCGCCCGCAGCGCCATGGTGGGGTGGGTGGTGCCGCCCTGCCGCAGGTTCACTTCAATCGCCTGTAGATCCCAGCGGCCCTCGAAACGGCGGGCGATGAAATCCACCGCGTAGCGCTCCAGGGCCCCTTCGGCGGCCAGGGCCTCCCCGACGGCACGGCCATGGGCCATCAAGGCCAGCCGGTAATCAGCAGCGGCGGGGAAGCGACAGCCCAGATAGGTCTGACCACTGGGGCCTCCGAGGATCTGCTCATGGCTGGAGAGCATCTCCACGCTGCCGCCGGGATGAATCATGCCCTGCACGCTCGGGGAGCTCAGCAGCTCCCCCCCCTCCAGCCAGGCCTCCACAAGGGCCCCCTGGGTCTGCAGCAACTCGCGCCACTGGGGCGAGGGCATCGGCAGCTGCTCCAGGGCCTGGCGCAGCGTCTGGCGCCGCTGCCGACCACTGAGGCCGGCCAGTTCGAGGGATTCCAGCTCCAGTGGGGCGTTGCCCTCCCCACTGAAGCCCTCATTGAGCTTGACCACCGCCCGCCGCAGATCGGGCTGGGCTTCCCAGAGGTCGGCACAGGCCTCGGCCAGCCCATCGAGATCGTGCACCAGGTCGCTGCCCGCCGGGTGGGGCACCCCACAGCGGGCGAACAGGGCGCGGCTGCCCGCCTTGCTGCCCCACCAGCCCAGGGCCGGATCGGTGCCCAGCAGCGGCACCTGCAGCCGTTCCGAAAGCTGCTTCTCCAGCTCCGTCACCACGTAGCAGAGGATCATGCTGCGGCCGGGACGCAGCCGTTCCTGGATCCGCGCCAGCAGGGCCGGACGCTCCAGCAGCTTCTCGGTGAGCGGACGGCTGGAGGCGTCGTCGGCATCGAAGAGCTGCAGACGGCGGCGGGCATGGGAGGTGGGCACCCCCGGCAGCAGCTCCAGCACCGCGTCCACCACCAGTTCGGGCAGCAGCTTGCTGGTCACGTACACGGCCCGCACCCCGGGATGGCGCAGCCGGGTGAGGGCGAAAAGCTGGCGCTCCTCGTAATGGTGGGCTCCGGTGACCAGGGCCATCTGGGCCTGGTCCATGCTCAGGGAGGGCACGATCAGCAGGTCCAGGTCCGGACCCTGGTCGTCGTGTTCCCGGGTCCATTCTGGCTTCAGCAGGGCCTGCAGTTCGGCGAAGCGGAGGGGCATCGGCGCTGGGCGGGGGCGTCCGGGACTGGGACGGGCGGACTCCCCCATCCTGGCCAGCATCAACGCCTCCGCCCAGCCCTAATTTCCTGGCCATGGTCCTTGCTCCCGATCCACTGCCGGTGCATGTAGATGCCTGGCTGCTGGTGGTGAACAAACCCAGTGGCCTGCTCAGCCAGCCCGGCCTGGGCCCGGATCTGGCCGACTGCGTGCCGGCCCGCCTGGAACCCCACTGGGGGCCCCTACATCTGGTGCATCGGCTCGATCGCGACACCTCCGGCCTGCTGCTGCTGGCCCGCGACCGCGACTGCCACCGGGCTCTTTCGCTGGCCTTCGCGCGGCGGGCGGTGCGCAAGACCTATGGAGCGGATGTGCTCGGCCTGCCGGCCGCAACCGCCGGTTGCATCGACCAGCCCCTCGCCAGGGCCTGCCAGCGGCCGCCCCTCTACCGGGTGGACCCGCTGGGACGCCCCAGCCGCACCACCTGGCGCCTGCTGGAAGCCCACGGCCGCTGGAGCCGTCTGGAGCTGCAACCGTTCAGCGGCCGCTCCCACCAGCTGCGGGTGCACCTGGACTGGCTGGGTCATCCGATCCTGGGCGATCCGCTCTACGGCGACGAGCGCAGCCGCAGCCTGGCGCCCCGGCTGCGGCTGCATGCCACCGGGCTCGGCTTCGTGCATCCCGTCACCGGCAGCCTCCTGCAGCTGCAGTCGCCGCTGCCCTGGAGGGATCCCTGCAGCAGAGTGGGGTGACGTTTCCCTGGCGACCCTTCGCGCCACCTGCCGACGATGTCCCAGCCGCTGCCCGTGACGTTGCTGGGATACATGGCCGCCACCCTCACCACCCTCAGCTTCTTTCCCCAGGCGATCCATACGGTGCGCAGCGGCGACACCCGTGGCATCTCCCTGCCGATGTACGTGCTGTTCACGCTCGGCATCACCCTCTGGGGCTTCTACGGCCTGATCACCCGCGACGGTCCGCTGATCGTGGCCAATGCCATCACCCTGCTGCCGGCCCTGGTGGTGCTGGAGCGCAAGCTGCGGTCGCTGCGGGACAGTGAGGGGCAGAAGCTGTGGCGTGGCCGATGAACGAAGCCCTGCTGGTGGCCGTCGGCGCCGTGCCGGGGGCCTGGTTGCGGGTGCTTCTGGTGGAAAAGCTGGAGCCCCATCTTCCGCGGCGCCACTGGGGAACCCTTGGGGTGAACCTGGGGGCCTGTTTCGCCCTGGGGGTGCTGCTGGGGGTGACCCCCCACCTGGAGCGGGGCAGCCCCCTGCCGCTGCTCATCGGCACGGGGTTCCTGGGCAGCCTCAGCACCTTCTCCACCCTGATGGCGGAGGTGCTGGCGATGCTGAGGCTGCGGCAATGGGGGGAAACGGCCCTGTTGACGAGCGGCGCCATCCTGGGCGGACTGCTGGCCCTGGGCGCCGGCCGGCTGCTGGCGAGCTGATCGATGGGCCCCACACCACCGGGCTGGTTCGGGGCCCGCACACCACCGGATCTGCTGCTGCTGGCCCTGGGTGCCGTGCCCGGAGCCCTGCTGCGCTGGCGTCTGGAGAACACATTGCTGGCCAACCTGCTGGGCTGCCTGGTGCTGGGCGGCATCCTGGCCCGCCAGCCGGGGGCTCCGCGGCTGATGCTGCTCGGAGGCCTGGGCTTCTGCGGTTCGCTGACCACCTTCAGCACCTGGATCCTGGAGCTGGATCAGGCGCTCAAGGCCGGCCAGCCCGGCCCAGCGGCACTGCACCTGCTGCCGGCCCTGGTCGGCGGGGTGGGAGGGGTGCTGGTCGGCATGGGCCTGGGCTCCGTCTGGATCCGCCGCGCGGACGGCAGGAAGCCAGGGAAGCGGTTCAGGCGCTGAAGGCCTTGCGGGCAGGAATCGGATAGGGGATGCGGCGATGGCGCATCCGCTTCCAGACCCGCACAAAGGCCTGGATCACGAGCTCCTGTTCGGCCCTGCCGATGCCGCTGCTGGCCAGCTGGCCATCCTGCTGGCGGGCCTCGACAATGCGGCGCACCATCGCCCGTGCCCCGTCCCCGGTGGTGCCGGGCGGCAGGGAGCGCAGGGCGGCCTCACAGCCATCGGCCAGCATCAGGATCGCCGTTTCGCGGCTGCGGGGGATCGGCCCGCGATAGCGGAACGCACTCTCCAGGACGGCGGGATCCCGTTCCCTGGCCTGATGCAGGAAATAGCCCATCTTCAATGTGCCCTGATGTTCGGGGATGAAATCGGCCAGGGGCCGCGGAAGCCGGTAGCGCCTGGCCAGCCTCAGGCCCTCATCCACGTGGGCCTGGAGGATGCGGGCGCTGGCGAAGGGGTCGTTGAGGGCGTCGTGGGGATTGCCTCCCTCCTCGTCCTGGTTCTCGATGAACCAGCTGGGGCCATGCAGTTTGCCCACATCGTGATACAGGGCCCCGGTGCGGGTCAGGTCCACATCGGCCTGGATCGCCCGAGCGCCCTCCTCCGCCAACCCGCAGATCATCAATGTGTGTTCAAACGTGCCGGGGGCCTCGGTGGAAAGGCGGCGCAGCAGGGGGCGTTCCAGGTCGGCCAACTCCATCAGCCGGGCACGGGTGAGCAGGCCGAAGAAGCTCTCCACCAGGGGGGCGAGCAGCAGACCGGCCAGCAGCAGCCCCCCCATCAACACCGCTTCGCCGAAGAGGTCGATGCTGCCCAGCAGATCCGCTTCCGACCCTCCGCCCAGCCCCCCCGCCTGCAGCAACAGCCCCTGCAGCATGGTGGTACCCACCGGCAGCAGCAGGGCGAGCTGGAGCAACTGGGCCCGGTTGCGCTGCCTGCCCGCCAGCACGGCAGCCAGAGCCGCCACGCTCGCCGCCACCAGCAACCGCACCTCGAAGGGGGCATCGAAGGCGAAGGGCCAGGAAAGGGATGCCACCGCCAGCCAGGCCAACCCGGCCGCGGTGCCCAGCCCCTGGGCCAGCAGCAGGGTGGGCGGCACCAGCAGGGCCGCCGGACTGGCATGGGTGCCCAGGGAGAGCTTGCAGCCCTCCACCACCAGCAACATGGCCAGGGCAAGCAGGGCCTGGCGGGGCTCGAGGCTGGCGCGCCAGCGACGCATCACCAGCAGCATCACGGCGCAGGCGGCCAGCGCCTCGCTGTAGTGGCCCAGCCAGGCCAAGGGACGGGGCCTGCGGTTGACCAGATCGAAGTGATCGAGCACATCAAACGCCTGGGGGGTGATCGTCTCCCCCTGGCGGGTGATCAGATCCCCCCGGCGCACCGTGATTCGGGGCAGGCCCTGCTGTTTCACCAGCTCCTCGATCCGCTCCTGGCTGAGGAAGGCATCGGTGCGCAGGTTGGTGCGCCCCTGGAGGGTGGCGGCCACCAGCCGGCTGCCCAGACTGCGCCCTGGGGCGGGCTGGGCCTCCAGCTGCAGGCTGGCGGCCAGCACCAGCGGACCATCGGCCACACTCGCCACCACGCCCTGGCTGAGCATCCGCAGCTGGGCCTGACGCACCTGCTGCTCCCAAGCCAGCAGCTGCTCGGGCTGGAGGGTCCGCAACCATTCGCGTTCCTCAAGGGTGAGATTGACGGGATCCACGCGGGGCTGGGAGCTGGCCACCACGGCCTGCACCGCCTGCAACCGTCGCTCCAGGTCGCGCTGCAGTTCCTGGTTGGCCTGTTCATCCACCACCTGCACCTGGGTGCGGCTGCCCAGCTGACTGCGCCGTTGATCCAGGGCGGTGCTGTCGATCACCTGGGCGTCGCGGGGGGCCCGCACCGTGAACGGTGCGGCCAGACCGGGCCGCAGGCTCGGTTCCACCAGCCATGGCCAGCTCGAGAGAAAGGCCACCAGCAGACAGGCCAGCACCACGGCGGCCTTCCCCCCGCCCTGCCAGCTCACCAGGGCCTGCCGGGGCCTTTCGAGCCGCAGCAGCTGCCGCCACAGGAGCCTCAGCCGGCGGAGCCCGTTGCCCATGCCCATCTGCGATCGATTCACGCTAGTAGGCGCGCCGGCACCGGGCATGCTGGGAAGAGGCAGTCCCCCCTTCCCCATGGCCCTGCGTCTGGATGGTCGCCAGTTGGCGGCGGAGATCGAGCAGCGTCTGGAGGCGGTGATCGCCGAGCGGATCACAGCGGCGGGTCGTCCCCCCGGGCTGGCGGTGCTGCGGGTCGGGGAGGATCCGGCCAGCGGCGTTTATGTGGCCAACAAGGAAAAGGCCTGCAGCCGCATCGGCATCACCAACCTGGGGGCCCATCTGACGGCCGACACCCCCCCGGCCGAGGTGCTGGCCACGATCCGCCGCCTCAACGACGATCCCGCCGTCGATGGGATCCTGCTGCAGCTGCCGCTGCCCGCCGGCCTGGATGAGGGTCCGCTGCTGGCGGCGATCGACCCCGAGAAAGATGCCGATGGCCTGCACACCCTCAACCTGGGCCGGCTGCTGAAGGGGGAACCCGGGCCGCGCAGCTGCACCCCCGCCGGGGTGATGGCGCTGCTGGCCCGGGCCGGGATCGGGCTGGCCGGCAAGCGCGCCGTGGTGGTGGGGCGCAGCATCCTGGTGGGCCAGCCGATGGCGCTGATGCTGCAGGCAGCTGACGCCACCGTCAGCGTGGCCCATTCCCGCACCAGGGATCTGGCCGAACTGACCCGCCAGGCGGACGTGCTGGTGGTGGCCGCGGGCCGGCCGCGGATGATCGGCGCCGAGCACGTCAAACCAGGGGCGGTGGTGGTGGATGTGGGCATCCACCGCCTGGAACCCGACCCCGGCGCCGGGCCGGAGGCCAAGGCCCGGCTCTGCGGCGATGTGCGCTATGGGGAGGTGGAACCGATCGCTGCAGCGATCACCCCGGTGCCCGGCGGCGTCGGGCCGATGACCGTGACCCTGCTGCTGGTCAACACAGTGGCCAGCTGGTGCCGCCGCTGCGGTCTCGACCAGCCCCTGGCCGACCTGCTGCCCTGACCTACGGCCCTGAACTACGGCCCTGACCCTTCGCCGGTCCCGATCAACGGGGCGGAGCCGCGAGGGCCCTATACTCCCGCCACACCTGCTGGGCTTCGGCACGCAGCAGCTCCTCGGGGGCCAGGGTCTTGCAGGCGTCGGGCCGCCCCAGATCCTCACTGATCTCCCGGTCGGAGAACAGATCGTCGTAGTCCTCCCAGGAAGCCGCGTAGTAGACCTTCTCGATCCGGGCCCAGCAGGCCGCTGAATAACACATCGGACAACACTGACAACTGGTGTACAGGACGCAGCCGGAGAGATCCCAGCTGCCGAGCCTGCGGCAGGCCTCCCGGATCGCATTCACCTCGGCATGGGCGCTGGGATCGTTGTCCTGCATCACGGTGTTGACACAGGCGGCGAGAACGTCGCCCCCCTTGACCACCAGGGCGCCGAACGGGGTACCGCTGCGATCGATCACGCCGGCGTGGCGCATCAGGCGAATCGCTTCCCGCATGAACGTCTGATGCTGCTCGAAACCCATGGCCGCGACGCCGCTTCCCCTGGACCGTAGCCAGCGGATCCGGCGACGATCAGAAGCGGCTCGAGCCGATGCATGGAGCTCAAGAACTGTGCGCCCCCGCAGCCGGCAGGACCGGCTGCAGGCCACGGCCTGAGAGAATCCCCGCCAGTCCTGAACCCTCCATGACCGCGGCGGTGAGTACCAGCTTCGATTTCGCCGCCTACCTGGAGGCTGCCCGCCTGCGGGTGGAGGAGGCCCTGGATGCATCCCTGGGGCCGGAGCGGCCCGAATCGCTGCGGGAGGCGATGCGCTACTCGCTGCTGGCGGGGGGCAAGCGGCTGCGGCCGATCCTCTGCCTGGCCGCCTGCGAGCTGGCCGGAGCTGACAGCAACCTGGCGATGCCCACGGCGGTGGCACTGGAGATGATCCACACCATGTCGCTGATCCATGACGACCTCCCCGCCATGGACAACGACGACCTGCGCCGCGGCCGCCCCACCAACCACAAGGTGTACGGGGAGGCCAACGCGATCCTGGCCGGCGATGCCCTGCTCACCCGCGCCTTCGAGATGGTGGCGCTGCGCAGCCCGGGCGTGCCCGCCGAGCGGCTGCTGAAGGTGGTGGGCGAGCTGAGCCTGGCCTCCGGGGCCCCTGGCCTGGTGGGCGGCCAGGTGGTGGATCTCGAATGTGAGGGTAAGGAGGTGGATCTCGAAACGCTGGAATACATCCACCTCCACAAGACCGGAGCCCTGTTGCGGGCCTGTGTGCTCAGCGGCGCCCTGGTGGGGGATGCCTCCGAACCGCTGCTGGCCGCCCTGGGCACCTACGCCCGCGGCATCGGCCTGGCCTTCCAGATCATCGACGACATCCTCGATCTGACCGCCAGCAGCGAGGTGCTGGGCAAGACCGCCGGCAAGGATCTCGCCGCCGACAAGACCACCTACCCCAAACTGCTGGGGCTGGAGGAATCTCGTCTGCGGGCGGAGGCCCTGGTGACCGAAGCCAAGGCGGTGCTTGCCCCCTGGAACGACAAGGCAGCCCCGCTGCTGGCCCTGGCCGACTACATCACCAGCCGCGACCGATGAGCGATTCCGTTTCCGCCGCCACCGCCCTTGGCCAGTTCTTCAACAACGGTGTGCTGGCCTGGGGGCTCGCGGCCTGCGGGGTGGCCCAGCTCTCCAAGCTGCTGATCGAGCTGGTGGTGCACCGCCGCTGGCGGCCTGCCGTGCTGATCGAAACCGGCGGCATGCCCTCCAGCCATTCCGCCCTGATGACCGGCACCGCCGCCGGGGTGGGCTGGACCCTCGGCTTCGATGACGCCCTGTTCGCCCTGGCGGCCACCCTGGCCTTCGTCGTTCTCTACGACGCCAGTGGGGTGCGCCGGGCTGCCGGCCTCACCGCCGCCCGGGTGAATACGCTCTCGCCCGGCCTGGGGGAGACGCTGCCCGCTCCGCTCAAACCCCTCAAGGAAAACCTCGGCCACACCCGGCTGGAGGTGCTGGTCGGCAGCCTGCTGGGGCCGGCAGTGGCCCTGCCGGGCCTGGCGCTGGTGGGATCCCCCGTCCATCTGGCCCAGACGTTGTCCCACTCCCTGGGCTGAGCCCGGTTGCCTTCCACGCCGCCGCCACGGGAGCCCGAAGCAGGGCTCACCGCCGACCAGCAGGCGGCGATGGCGGCCTTCGCCCAATGGCTGGCTGCCCCAGCCGATGTCACGCCGTTCGTGCTCAGCGGCTACGCCGGCACCGGCAAGACCTTTCTTTCCATGCGCCTGCTGGCCCAGGTGGAGGCCACAGGCCTGTGCTGGACCGTCGTCGCACCCACCCACAAGGCCGTAGGTGTGCTGCGCCAGCACCTGGAACGGACGGGTCTGAAGCCCACCTGGTACCCCTCCACGATCCATCGGTTGCTACGGCTGAAGCTGCGGCGTGAACGGGATCTGGAGCGCTGCGAGGAAACCGAGCAGACGGCCATGGCGCTGGAGCACCTCGGCCTGGTGCTGGTGGATGAGGCCTCGATGGTCGACAGCACCCTGCTGGAGATCGCGCTGCGCTGCGCCCATCCCTTCCGCTGTCGGCTGGTGTTTGTGGGAGACCCGGCCCAGCTGCCGCCGGTGGGCGAGGGCAGCAGCCCGGTGTTCGGTCTTGGCAGGGCCTGCCGGGTGTCGCTCACCCACGTGGTGCGGCACCAGGGACCGGTGCTGCGGCTGGCCAGCGGCCTGCGTGCCGGCACCCTTCCCTGCCGCAGGCCGCCACCCCTGCCACCGGTGCGCACCGACCAGGGGATGGTGGAGGTGCTGGAACGGGGGCTGTGGCTGGAGCGGGCCCAGGCGGCCCTGCGCCGCAGCGTGGAAGCCGACGATCCCGACCTGGCCCGCATCCTCTGTTACACCAACCGCTCGCTGGAGCAGCTGGTGCCGATCGCCAGGCGGGCCCTGCATGGGGACATGGCCGACCAGCTGCCGGTGCTGCCGGGGGAGGTGCTGATCAGCAGGGCGGCCGTGATGGCGCCGGCCTGCCGCGAAGGGGAGGAGGCAGCCGAGGAACCCGACATGGTGCTGGGCTCCAACAGGGAGCTGGTGGTGAGGGATGTGACACCGGAGCGCTGCGATCTGGCGGATTTCGGCGTGGGAAGCGGCGATGGCCTCACGGCCCCGGTGATCGAAACACTGATGGCCCGGGTGGAGGCGGGCGAGGCGCTGCTCAGCCTGCGGCTGCTGCCGCCCCTGGGATCGGCGGGAAGGCAGGCCCTCGAACAGGTGCTGCAGGGGCTGAGACAGCAGGCCCGTGAAGCGGGAAAGCAGGGAGGGAGGGCCCTGTGGCGGCGTTTCTTCCTGGTGCGCGATGCCTTCGCCTCGCTCGGCCCGGCCGCCGTACTCACGGTGCATCGCAGCCAGGGGAGCACCTTCGGCGAGGTGTTCGTGGATGCCGATGTCTTCTGGCCCAGCGAGGAGGAACTGCGCCGCCAGCTGGTCTACGTGGCGGTGAGTCGAGCCAGTCGGGCGGTCTCCCTGGTGGCTGGAGCGGGCAGCCCCGAAGAGCGGCAGCTGTGGCTGGATGGCCTCACCGCCGAATAGGCCCCAGCCCGGAGGCAGGCAACGGCAATTATTTACCGAGCCAGTAAATATTGCCCACTCAGCAATAATTCCAGCCCCGTAGAATTGCGGATCGGTTTATAGTCTATTTTCCTAGCGCTGGCCGTTCCATGGACAACCGGCTCCTGGCCTCCCTGGTTACCCATACCGAGAAGGGCGGTGCTGCCGATCCACCTGCGCAGAAGCCGGCGGGGTCTTCGGGCCAAGGAGGGGGCGGCCTAGGCCCGGAGCTGGCGATCGTGGCCGCCACGGCCCTGCTGGGCAGCCTGCTCTGGGGGATCATTTCCCGCTCCGGCAGCGTCCGCAGAAGGGGAACCAGAGGCGTGCACGATGCCGACTACTTCGAAAAAATGGTGGATTCCGAACCGACCGACCAACCCTGAGGCTCACCCCGCCACCAGGCCTCCGATGCCCTGCCAACCGAAATAACCGGCCAGCAGCAGGCTCAGAACTCCCACAATCCAGTCCCCCCGCCGATAGATCCAGTCCTTGATCCGCTGGAGCAACGGCAGGGCCCGTTCCTGGCCCAGCAACACCACCCCCAGCAGCGGCAGCAGCAGCAGCACGCTGGTGCTGAGGCTGAAGACCAGGCCGGCGAGCACTTCGTGGGGACGATCCAGGCCGGAGGCCAGCAGGTTGCCACTGGCCTTGGCATAGAGAAAGAGGTCATCAGGGGTGGCCACCTCAAACAACGTGCTCAGCGCCAACAGCGGAGGGAGGGAAAGACGGCAGAAGCCATCGAGGCGTTGGGTCCAGTCCGGCGGCGTCGCCTCCGGGGGGCGATGGAGCAGCTCGTTGAGGCCGAGGGCGAGCAGGCCCCCAGCCGCCAGCAGGTCGAGGCCGGTGCGATGGGAGGTGCCCCTCTCCATGCTGAGCACCAGCCCATGGCCGAGGCTCAGCAGCAGCAACAGCTCCACCAGGGAGGTGAGCAGCCAGGCTGCGACCAGCCAGCCACCCCGGCGCAGCGGATCGGGACCCAGCAGCAACAGCAGCAGCAGGGCGACATGCAGCGGGCTGCAGCCGATCGCCAGACCGAAACCGATCAGCTCCCCCCAGAACGAGAGGTCAGGCACGAAGGTCAGGAACGAATCTCAAACCAGTCGGCTCCTGTGGTCGGGACGAGGGTGCTGGCCACGGACGTGACCTGGGCACCGGGGGGCCCCTTCTCACACCAAATCTGCAACTCCGTGAGCATCTGGGGCACCCCCTCCGCTTCGATTTCCACCAGCCCATCCGGCCGATTGCGCACCCAGCCGCTAAGGCCCAGATCGGTGGCGCGCCGGCAGCAGCCGGCCCGATAGCCCACCCCCTGGACCCGGCCGCGCACGATCAGACGCCAACGCTCCCTGGTGGTGCTGGGGCGGGGATCGCTGGGCTGCAGGAAGCGACGCTCGTCGGCCGCGGCACGGCGCGCTCTGCTGCGGCGGCCAGCCGCCAGGGAATCGCCGGGCATCCAGCCCAGTGGAGATGCAGCCAGCTGGCGTGAACGTTCGGCGCTGTCCATCCTTCGCTCCGGCGGGCGGAACCCCAGCCTTCAAGCTGCCACAATCCCGGCTCGGCTGCCACCAATCCAGGAACCGTGGGATCCGGGGGGAGATCCAGCAGTTGCCAGCGGTGGAATTCATGGCCCACGATTCGCTCCCCCCGGCGCAGCACCAGGCCGTCCCGCTGCACTTCGGCCTGGCGATAGCCCAGGCTCAAAGAACCCCGCCTTGCTCCGAACGGCAACACACCGGCCATCGGCCAGGGGTGGCCGGCGGCATCCTCGAGCTGCCTGCCCAGCAGCAGCAACCCGCCACATTCGGCCACGATCGGCAGGCCGGCGGCGGCCGCCGCCGCCAGATCCCCGAGGCTGCGGCGACTGGCTGCCAGCCGGGCGGCGTGCAGTTCGGGATAGCCCCCCGGCAGCAGAACGGCACGGCAATCCAGCGGCAGGGGATCATCCGCCAGGGGGCTCCAGGGCCTCGGTTCGAGCCCGCAGGCCTCCAGCATTTCAGCGGCTTCCGGATAGCGGAAGTGGAAAGCGGCATCGGAGGCGATGGCCACAGGCAGCCGCCTGGTCCGCGGCGCGACAGGACCCACCCCCTGCTCCAGGCACCAGGCGATCGGGTCCTGGCCGGAAGCAGCAGGGGCGGCAACAGCCGTGGGGGGAGCCAGCAAGGGCCACAGCCGATCCAGCAGCAGGTGCTCCTGCGCCAGGGCGGCCCAGTGATCCTGCCGCGCCTCCAGGTCCTGCAGCTCCTGGGGCGGCAGCAACCCCAGGTGGCGGGAGGGGAGGTCCAGGCTGGGATGGCTCGGCAGCACCCCCAGCAGAGGGACCTCAATCGAGGCCAGGGCCTCGGCCAGCAGCGCCCGATGACGATCGCTGCCCACCCGGTTCAGCACCACCCCGGCCAGGGACACCGCCGGCGGACCATGGTCGCGGAAGCCCCGCACCAGGGCCGCCAGGGACCCCGCCTGGCGGGAGGCCTCCACCACCAGCACCACCGGCAGCCCGAGCAGGGCGGCCACCTCAGCCGAACTGCCTTCACTGCTGGGGCCGCGACCATCGAACAGCCCCATCACGCCTTCCACCAGCACGCGGTCGGCGCGGCGGCCATGCCAGGCGAAACTGCGCCGCACCCAGTCGGGGCCGCAGAGCAGGGGATCAAGGTTGCGGCACGGCCGCCCGGCCACGGCCCCCAGCAACTGGGGATCGAGATAATCGGGACCCACCTTGAACGGCTGCAGGGAAACGCCGCGGCGACGGGCCAGGGCGGCCAGGCAGAGGCTGAGCAGGGTCTTGCCGCTGCCGCTGCAGGGGGCCGCGATCAGACAGCTCAAGACAGGGGCAGCAGCTGGGAGGCCAGGGGCGCGGCGGCGGCCAGCAGCGGGTTGGTGGTGTCGTGACCACCCGACAGCAGGCGGGCCATCTCCTTCTCCTCGCTCTCCTCCGGCAGAGGCACCACCTCCTCCGCCAGTTCCATCGAGGCCATGCCTCCGGATTCGAGCCGCATGCAACCCCCCGACTCCGAGCAGAGAATCACGCACAGCGGCGGGCGTTGCTCGGGTTCACAGATCAACCGCAACCCCACGATCGCGCCGGGGTGGGCCTTCGGCATCCCCACGGGCACCGGCATCAGCCGGAAACGAACCGTGGTGCCATCGGTGCGTTCGAATTCGGCGGAGATTCCCGCCGGCTCCTCCGGCAAGGCGTAGCTGCTGATCAGGTGCCAGCCGAGGCGATCGGCGATCCAGGCGGCCAGCAGCAGGCCTTTCACCGGGTTGTCGCCTTCCACATCGATGTCGAGCTGCACCACGTGCTGAAGGGCATCGCGGCGGGAAGGAGGATCGAACACCATCGCCAGCGATTCGCGCCAGCTGCGCAGCCGCAGCCAGTTGAGATCGTTCACGGCTTGCCCCGCCTCGATCCGCTCCACGAGCACATCGAGGCAGCGACGCGGCCGCCCCAGGGAGGAATCGATCACCAGCCGGCGGGGCAGCGGCGCGATCGCCTCGAGCATGTCGTGGGATTCCTCGAGACTGCTGTTCCACCACACCCAGCAGGGCAGGTCCTCGCCCACCAGGGGCTGGATCAGGGCCAGTCCCTCCTTGAGGGCCGCCATCCCGCCCCGCAGCATCACCGCATCACCACAGGCCCCGCCGGCTCCGCCTTCCTCCGGCAGCGGGCAGTAGGCCGCCACCATCGTCTCCAGCGGATGGCCGGCATCCAGGGTGGGAGCCAGGGTGATCAGGCGGCGGGGCATGTGGGCGCTGATCGCGCTTTCCACGAACTGACCGCGCTGGTCCTGGGCCTGATGGCTGCCCGGCAGGCGACCCAGGGCCCAGGTGAGCCGGGGATCCATCGGCGCCATGCAGGCGGGCAGATCGCACTCGGCCACGGCCTGACGGGCGGCCTCCAGCACATCCTCCCGATCCAGGCCCCGGATCGGCCCCTCGACCCGGCCGAGACGCACCATCTGCTGCTCCAGCCAGGAGGGCTCCCACACCAGCAGGGTGAAGGTGGCGGCGCCGGTGGAGCCCTCGAGGCCGTGGTTCCAGAGACGATCGAGGTACGGACTCACCTCGGCGGGGGGAACGGAAAGGGGGGCCTGGAGGGTGAGTTGGGCGGACATGGCGGCAGAGGGGAGAGGGGAGGACTGGGGCGGATCGCGAACGCGACCGGAAGGAGCTCAGGGCTCAGATCAGGGACGGCGCCAGCTCAGGCCTTCCTCGGCGAGCAGGTTGTCGGCGGCGGCGGGGCCCCAGGTGCGGGCCTCGTAGGGATGGATCGGCAGTTGCCAGGGGGTCTGCTCGATCAGTTGCAGCAGGGGGGTGTAAAGCCGCCAGGCGGCTTCCACTTCATCGCTGCGGGTGTAGAGGGTGGGATCGCCGAGCATGGCGTCGGCAAGCAGGCGCACATACCCCTCGTCGGAGGGTTCCCCGAACGAATCGTCGTAGGAGAAGGCCATGTCCACGGGACGGCTGCGCATGCCGGAGCCAGGGGCCTTCACCTCGAACTTGATCTCGGCCCCCTCATCGGGCTGGATGCGCAGGATCAGCTGATTGGGGGTGGGAGCACCGCCGGCGGCATCAAACAGATGCACCGGCGCTTCCCGGAAGGTCAGCACCACCTCCGAGAGGCGCTTGGGCAGGCGTTTACCGGTGCGGAGATAGAAGGGCACCCCCTGCCAGCGCCAGTTGTTGATGAACAGCTTCATCGCCACATAGGTTTCTGTGGTGCTGTTGGGATCCACCCCGGGCTCCTGGCGATAGCCCGGCAGCGGCCGGGCCAAGGTGCCGCCGGGTCCGTACTGACCCCGCACGCAGCACTTCCAGGCCTCCTCCTCATTGGCGAGGTGGGCGGCCTGGAGCACCTTGGCCTTCTCATTGCGAATGGCCTCGGCGTCAAAGCGGCCAGGGGGCTCCATGGCGGTGAGGGCCAGGATCTGGGTGAGGTGGTTCTGCACCATGTCCCGCAGGGCCCCGGAGGATTCGTAGTACCCCGCCCGTTCCTCCACGCCCACGGTTTCCGCTGCCGTGATCTGAACGTTGGCGATGTAGTTGCGGTTCCAGATCGGCTCGAAGATCGTGTTGGCGAAACGCATCACCAGGATGTTCTGGACCGTTTCCTTGCCCAGGTAGTGGTCGATGCGGAACACCTGGCTTTCCTTGGCACAGGCCTGCACCACCTTGTTGAGCGCCTGGGCACTGCCGTAGTCCCGCCCGAACGGCTTCTCGATCACCACCCGGCTGCGCTCCGCATCGGCCAGCAGACCGGCCGCGGCGAGGGCCCGGCAGCCACTGCCATAGAACTCCGGCGCAACCGAGAGGTAGAAGGTGCGGTTGCCTCGGGTGGCACGGAGTCGATCGATCACCTCCAGGCGCTGACCGAGACGCACCAGGTGATCGCTCTGCTGGAGATCCACCGGTTCGTAGAACAGGCCCTGGGAAAACTGCTCCCAGGCCACGGGATGCTGGGCAACCTCAGCGGCCAGGGCCTCGGCCATCCGGTTGCGGAATTCCTCATCGCTCCAGGGACGCCGGGCACAGCCGAGTACGGCGAATTCACTGGGAAGGCGGCGTTGCCGGAACAGCTCGAACAGGGCCGGCACCAGCTTGCGGTGGGTGAGGTCGCCACTGGCTCCGAAGATCACGATGCACTGGGGCGTGATCACCCGCTCCTGGCGCAGACCCACCCGCAACGGGTTGGTGAGGATGGTGGTCATCAGGGAGCAGCTGGTTCCCCCCGGTTTAACGGCTGTGGAGCAAGACGTCGCTGATTTCTGTGTGGGTTCGCCCACCTACGAAAAAGCCCGCCGATGGCGGGCCTGAACGCGATCGAAGCGAACTTTCAGTTGGTAGCGAACGTCAGTAGGTTTCGACGTGCCAACGCTCGGCTTTCTTGAGCTGGGGCCGCAGGGTCGCCCAGTCGAGGCCCTTGGCGCCAGCGGCGGCGGTCATGGCTTCATCGATGCCGGGTTCCATTCCCCGCAGACCGCACATGTAGACGTGGGTCTTGGGATTTTCGATCCAGGAGAAGATCTCCTCGGCATTTTCCAGAACCCTGTCCTGGATGTACATGCGGCCGCCCTTGGCATTCTGCTGTTCACGGCTGATCGCCTTGGTGTAGCGGAAGTTGTCGGGATACTCGCTCTGATAACGCTCGAAGTCGTCGTCATAGAGGAGGTTGGCGGTGGTGGGAGCACCCATGAACAGCCAGGCCTTCCCACGGAACTGCCAGCCATTCTTCTCGCGCTCGGCCGGCTCGAACATGCGGCGCAGGTAGGTGCGCATCGGCGCGATGCCGGTGCCGGTGGCCA
>Ga0164292_10000451_pt1 | contig 31960 bp, 31 predicted proteins | sample GEODES117metaG_FD_111486 | JGI IMG/M metagenome (GOLD analysis project Ga0164292, IMG submission 111486) | Eutrophic lake water microbial communities from Lake Mendota, Wisconsin, USA - GEODES117 metaG | ecosystem: Environmental > Aquatic > Freshwater > Lake | place: USA: Lake Mendota...
GGCATCGAAGGAATTTCTTCTTTGATTCCTTTTCCTTCCACCACAAAAAGTGGTACAATAAAATCGTTTGGTGAAAGAATGGTTTCGCGAACAAGTGAACGAATAGACTCATTGGTTCGTAATCGTCTGTTTCTTCTAAGTGGGTACATTTTATTTTTATTTAACGATTGTAGATTTAAGCATTTACAATCCGATTTTTTTATTTGCTTTGTCGTAATATTCTTTTACTTTTTTGGGCGGGTCAAAGCGATAACCAGCTGTAATTTTAAAGGTTGATATTTGATCATTTAAACGAATATCTGCTTCTGAATCTTGAGCAAAATCGATGTAATTCAGATTGACGAATGTAAAAAACGAGTCGGAATTATAGCCAATTTTTAAACTAACGCTTCCCTCATAAATAGGTGCAAAATCCCCATCAACACTATTAAATCCGCCACCTACGGACAATCCGCCTGAAATTAAAAAGTGATTGTTAATTACCCAATTATAAAAATACGATGGCGACAAAGAAACTAAATAAATATTGCTTTTACTTTCCGGATTTCCATCATTTAAATCGAAATTGGTATAATAAATCGAAAGATTAGGAATGAAGCTTCCGGCACTTTTTGTTTGCCATTCCTTTTGATTAGCAATCATTTTGAATGAAAATTTATCATTAAAAATATAGGATGTTGTCCCTCCAATTTTTGTGGTTCTAAGTCTGGGGAAAGCTAGTTCTGTTTCTCCATCGGTTATATAAAAACCTGTTTGATTGATGAAAGAAAGAGATTGCATCCATTTTTTGTAATAAAATCGAGTCCCTAAACTAAATAATTTAGAACCATCGTTGTCTTTGTTTTCAGTCAAAAACTCCGGCGAATATCCGTAGGAAATGTCAATAAATTTATAACTTAAATTTAGTCCGATCTGTGCTCTTCGGTTCGGTTCTAAACCCAAATAATTTGCTTCTCCTTCAGTATTGAAATTGACTTGAAAACTATTTGATATGTCTTGATAATAGATACTTGAAATTACTTTTTCATCATAGGAGACAAAATGCGTATTTTGAAGTGAATCCTTTTGAGCAAATGAGCTCATGATTCCTCCAAAAAACAACACTATGACAAATTTTACAACCACTCTTTCGGATTTTCTAAAACAGCAATTAATTTTTCTTCTTCACTTCCATTTTCAGGATGATGGTCATACACCCATTGCACATGCGGGGGCAAACTCATCAAAATACTTTCAATTCTACCATTGGTTTTCAAACCGAATAAAGTGCCTTTGTCATGCACTAAATTGAATTCTACATAACGACCACGACGGATTTCTTGCCAAGTTCTATGTTGTTGAGTATAAGGCAAATGTACTCTTTTCTCTACAATTGGCACGTAGGCTTCTAAAAAACTATTCCCTATTTCGGTTACAAAATTAAACCAATCGTCCATGGAAACTGTTTCGGTTGCTTTGCAATAATCAAAGAACAAACCACCTATTCCTCGGGCTTCGTTTCGGTGAGCATTCCAAAAATAGTTATCACATTGTCTTTTATATTTTGGATAGTACTCCAAATTGTGTTTGTCACAAGCTGCCTTACAGGTTTGATGAAAATGGATTGCATCTTCTTCAAATAGATAATGAGGTGTCAAATCTTGTCCGCCGCCAAACCATTGATTGATGATTGCTCCGTTTTCATCATACATTTCAAAATACCGCCAATTGGCATGAACGGTTGGCACCATCGGACTTTTGGGATGAATAACCAAACTTAAACCACAGGCAAAAAAATCAGCTTCGCCCACATTGAATAATTTTTGCATGGAATCAGGTAATTTTCCATGAACGGCTGAAATATTCACACCCCCTTTTTCGAATACTTGACCGTTTTCGATGACGCGAGTTTGTCCACCACCACCTTCAGCTCGTTCCCAAACATCTTCACGGAATTTCGCAAAACCATCAACCGCTTCTAATTTAGAAGTGATTTGATTTTGGAGGGTTTGGATATATTTTAGAAATTTATCTTTCATTCTGTTTGTAATTAATAAGCATTGCAATGAAATCCAATCTATTGCATTGGAATAAACTCCAACACAAGCATTGTCGTCCGGCCCTATGGGACTTCCCAACCAAAGTCCCATAGGGACGACCGATGTTTTTTCCTTAGAATTCATTCTAAGGGGTTTGACTGACGTATTTTAAAATCAAATCAACTCTTCAAAATAATAATCTTCATCATAATCCACTTCAAATTCAGTCAGCAACTTGGTATATTCATCTTTGAAACTTTCCAGTTGATGATGTGCTTCTTGATTTGCAATATAATTATAAACATTTTCAATGGCAGATTTGTTATAACTAAAAGCTCCAAACCCTCGTTGCCATTCAAATCGGTCAAGCATAAAACCGTTTTCATTGACCCATTTTGATGATTTTGCTTTAACACTTTGCATAACATCTGAAATTGCCAACTTTGGTACTAATGAAAAAAAACAATGAACGTGGTCTTCTACACCATTCACAATAATTGTTTTGCAACCCGTTTCATTTATAAGGTTTCCTATTACTGCCATGAGCTCAGACCTCCAATCTTTTTCAATAACCACATTTCTATATTTTACTGCAAAAACCGTTTGAATGTATAATTGTGAATACGTGTTTGGCATAATTAAAAATTTTAGAAATCTTGATTGACATTTACATGTCTGGAAGAAGTAATTAACACTAATTCGATGAATAAATACAAAACAATCATTTACTGCTCACTTATCATGTGACTTTGAGACTGAACTCTGCCTACTGATTATACTTCTTCACTACTTCCAAAAATGCCTTTGCATGATCTACCGGAATATTTGGTAAAACAATGTATGAGTTGAATCTGTCTTTCATTATCTTAATAAAATTATAGTCACTAATAAAACAATTGGTATAAACACAAAATGTAAATCAGAATAAAATTTAACTTTATTTAAAATGTTAGCCAATACTATAAAAATAAGCGATCCAAGAAAAACAATACCTGTCATTATTATTATACCCACTATAAAAAAACTTGCTCCATCAGGATGTTGATTATCAAAAGAAGGAACTCTAAAAATGAATTGATATGCTATAAAAATTGACCACAGAACATTATGACTGCTGGTATTCTATTTACTTTATTTAAAATTCCAAATTTCATTACGCCTTATACTCCTTCACAGCCTCCACAAATGCCTTCGCATGATCAACGGGAATATTGGGTAAAATTCCGTGACCAAGGTTGACGATGTAATTGTCTTTTCCAAATTCATCAATCATCTCATGAACCATTTTTTTGATAGTTGGTATAGGAGACAATAATCGGGATGGATCAAAATTTCCTTGCAGAGTGATTTTTCCTCCCGATAAATAACGTGCATTTCTTGGCGAGCAAGTCCAATCAACACCTAAAGCAGATGCTTTTGATTTCGCCATGTCATTCAATGCAAACCAACATCCTTTTCCAAAAATAATTACTTTGGTATGTGGTGCTAACGCCTCAACAATTTGGTTGATGTATCTCCATGAAAACTCTTGATAATCAACCGGTGAAAGCATGCCTCCCCAAGAATCAAAAATCTGAATGGCATTACTTCCTGCTTTTACTTTTTCTTTCAAATACAGTATGGTTGTATCGGTGATTTTTTGCAATAAAATATGGGCTGCTACCGGATTTGAAAAACAAAATCCTTTGGCTGTATCAAAACTTTTAGAACCTTTCCCTTCCACGGCATAACAGAAGATGGTCCACGGTGAACCCGCAAAACCAATAAGTGGAACCTCATCATTCAGCATTTCTTTGGTTAATTTGATGGCATCAAAAACATAGCTTAAAGTTTCATTAACATCCGGAACATATACTTGGTCCACTTGCTCAATGGTACGAATAGGGTTGGGAATAATTGGCCCTAAATTGTCTTTTAATTCCACATGAATTCCCATGGCTCTTGGCACTACCAAAATGTCCGAAAACAGAATTGCCGCATCGGGTTTTACAATTCGAATGGGTTGAACCGTAATTTCAGCTGCTAATTCAGGGGTTTCGCAACGGGTAAAAAAATCGTATTTATCACGCAAAGCTCTAAATTCAGGTAAATATCTTCCGGCTTGACGCATCATCCAAACAGGTGGTCGTTCAACGGTTTCGTTGTTTAAGGCTCTTAAAAAAAGGTCGTTCTTAATCATCATCTTTTGCTTTACGCTCCAAGCACTTTGCTGTAAGCTATTTTATTAATTAGTATTCTTTTGATTGAAATAGTTGATACACTGAATGATTGTATTCTCAACTGTTGGTTGATTAGCAATCACTACATTTTTGGTTGTTTTTTCCAATTCTTTTGCTGTTGTAGTTCCTATGCAAAAACAAACTTGATTTGTAATGGTGTTTTCTTTTAAATAACTTTTCACTCCTGACGGACTGAAAAACAAAATCCCATCTACTTTACTTTCAATTTTTACCGGAGTTAAGTCTGTTCTATACACTTGTTTTTCTTCAAAAATTATGTTTGCTTGTTGAAGAGCAACGGGTAATGTATCTTGTCTTAAATTCCCTGAAAAAAATGTATAGGTATTTGAACTATACTTGTCAATTAAAAAGGAGGCCAATTCCTCCGCATAATCAAATGATTCAACTACATCAAAACCGTTCTGTTCCAAAATTGTCTTTGTTTTTTTCCCCACACAAAAGCATTTTTTTTCTTTTAATTTTTTCCAATTTTCATTGGTTAAAATATTATTAAGGGCATTTTGACTAGTGAAAATCAAATAATCATATTTTGATTCTATTTTATTCTTATGAAAATCGATCTTAATAAAATCTGCTTCTAATAAACAAAAGTTTGCATTTAATAAGAACTGCTTTTGGTTAAGCAGAAGTTTTTTGGTAGATAGTATTCTGATTTTGTTTTTCACTTTTATTCCTGACCGTCACAATAAATTGAAATATTCTTGTTTTCACCAAAAACAACTAATATATCGTCTTCAAAAATTACTGTTTCCGGAGTTGGTAATCCAATTGTTTCTTTAACAATTGATTTTTTTCCGATTAAATTCGTTTTTTCTTTTTTTCGAATAATGGTTACTACATTCAAGTGATATTTATCAATTGAATTAAGTTCGTGTAAAGTCTTTCCGTGAAATTCAGGTTTCGATTTAACTTCGGAAATGGTATAATTATTATCTAATTGATAATTTTCTAAAGTAGTTTTAAAATTAATTTGTTTAGTTAATCGATCGGCACTTTCTTGCTCCGGATGGATAATACTGTAAATCCCCATCGCTTCTAAAACCGTATCGTGAATAGGTGATAATGCTCTACTGATAATTTTTACGTTCGATAATTTCTTGATGATGGCTGTTGTAATAATTGCTGCACCTTCATTTTCTCCAATTCCTACTACTACTTTATCAGCATCTTTAAGTGGTAGAGATTCGTAAGCCAACTCATTTGTAGAATCCATACAAACAGCGTGGGAAATCTTATCTTTAATCAGATTAACTTTATCCATTTGTTTGTCAACTCCAATTACTTCATTGCCGGTTTCTGTTAAGCTTAAAGCTAACGACATTCCGAAGTTTCCAAGTCCAAAAATGATTATTTTCATTTACTTAGGTATTAGTTAATTAATATATTTTCTTTCGGATATTCATAAAACTGATGATTTATTTGACGTAATAAACCAATCATTAAATTGAGCATTCCGATTCTGCCAATAAACATCGTGACTATAATAATATATTTACTTGGCTCAGTCATTGTTGGTGTAAAGTTCAAACTTAGTCCAACCGTGCTGTAAGCCGAGAAACATTCAAAAACAACGGTAAGTAAATCCGTTCCTTTTGGTTCAAAAATCAACAAAGCTAAAATAGCAAATCCTATTATTATCAATGAGATACATAAAATAGCAAACGCTCGTGAAGTAGATTCGCTGGAAATTCTTCTTCCAAATAATTGAATCCTTGATTTCCCTCTGGCAATGGCAAAAATATTTAACGTTGCTAAGGCAAAAGTACTCGTTTTTATACCACCCCCAGTTGATGCTGGCGAAGCACCAATCCACATTAAAAAAATAATAAATAATAAAGAAGGAACTGTATATTGTGTAAAATCCATGGTGTTGAAACCTGCCGTTCTGGGCGTTACAGAATTAAATGCTGTTGCCGTAATTTTTCCGAAAAAAGTATCATGTAAATTAAGCATATTATTCATTTCAGAAAACCAAAGGAATATGAAACCTCCAACTAATAAAGCTCCTGTTGTATAAAGTACAATTTTTGAATTGAGCGTCATAATACTGATTTGCTTATGAATTCTTTTTCGATCAAAAAACTCAACTACATGTATTTTTAAATATTGATAAAAATTAAAAATGATATTGTATCCTAAACCACCAAAAACTACTAAAAAAATAACGATCCATTGCATATAGTAATTAAAACGGATATAATTTTCACTTAAACCGTTTGTCAACGTTGAAAAACCAGCGTTACAAAAAGCTGAAATAGAGTGAAAAACAGAAAAAAACAACTTATTTTCAATTTCCGGATTCTCAACAATAGATGAATAAATAAATGCAGCTCCGATTAATTCCACACTTAGGGTAAAAATAACAACATTTAATGCTGCTTTTAAAACGTCTTTCAAGGTGTCTTGAGAAATAAAATCACGAACGTTTAGCCCTTCTTTAAAGGAAGAACTACCTCGAAAAAAGAAAGCAAAAAAGGAAGTAAAAGTTAAAATTCCTAATCCTCCTATTTGTATTAAAGTAATAATTATAGATTGTCCAACTATAGTAAAATCTGTGGATGTATCCATCACAATTAACCCAGTAACACAAACAGCACTGGTTGCGGTAAAAAGAGCATCTGTAAAAGTTATTCCTTCTGTTGTTGCTCTTGGAAGCATTAATAAAAAAGAGCCAATCATAATTATGGCAAAAAAACTACCTACAAAAACAATGGCCGGATTATAATATACTTCATAAATAAAGCGAACCAAAATCATTAATCTAATAATGAAATAAAATAGAAGTCCTGCTTCCAAAATAGGTCTAATGAGTTGTAAAACATCTAAATAATGTAAGTCAATATTAGCTAAGGAAACAATAATTGATACAAACAACAAAATACCAATAATGAGTGAGTTTGCAAGAGCCACTTTTTTATGCCCTTTTTTCTTTAAATAATAAAATTTAAAGATGTTGAATGCTAACAACGAAACTGTAATCATGACTAATCCAACCAGTTTTGGTGTATTGTATACCTTATTTACACTATAACCAAAGTCAAAAATAATGTAAGTCAATACAATTAAATCAAAAAACCGGTAGATAATTTTAAGTATTGAATCTTTATGCATAATACGTCGATTAGTGTTTCTTATCTAATGCTTTTTTAATTGATTGCATGAGTTCTGAACCACCGTTTTTTAAAATTTCTGTAGCACAAAGTTCTCCAAAATTTTGATATAAATCTATATTTATTTGTTTTTCTATAGCTAGCTTCTTTGAACCGTCTAATGAAAATAGAATTCCTTTTAATAATAGGTTATCATTTTCGATAATTGCAAGAGTTCCAATTGGGGCAGTACAACCGCCTTCCAACGTTTTCAAAAACTGTCTTTCAACATGAGTACAAATTTCCGTTTCGTGATGATTTAATTGAGCTAAAGCCTCTTTTGAATAATCATCCTGTTCCATAGCAACAACAACCATTGCTCCTTGAGCCGGAGCGGGAATCATCCAATCGAGATTAATAAAAGATTCCGGTTTCAAATTGATTCGTTCCAATCCTGCTGCTGCAAAAATGGCTCCGTTCCATGGATTCTCTTTTAACTTTTGCAATCTTGTATTTACATTTCCGCGTAAATCTTCTACTTGGTGTGAAGGAAATTTGTTGAGCCATTGTGCTTTTCTGCGTAAACTTCCTGTTGCGATGGTTATCGGGATAGTTCCTGTATTTTCTAAAAAAGACAAATCTCCTTTGTGTACCAAAATATCTAAAGTAGAAGCTCGTTCCAAAACTGCAGCCTGAACAATTCCTTTGGGCAAAGCCGTTGGCACGTCTTTCATGGAATGAACAGCAATATCAACTTCACCTTTTAACATAGCAATATCTAATGTTTTAGTGAAAATCCCCGTAATTCCAAGTTCGTATAAAGGTTTGTCTAGAATTATATCTCCGGTTGATTTTACAGCAACAATTTCTGTTTGATAACCTAAATCATGAAGTTTTTGTTTAACCGTGTGAGCTTGCCAAAGTGCTAACTCACTGTCACGGGTTCCTATCTTAATAATTTTACTCATTATATGGTATGGTCTCAATTTGAAAAACACGTTCTATCCATTCGATGCTTTCATCAACTGTGGTGCTATCGTCTTTCAAATGATTCGCAAAATGCGTGGTTATTTTTTGAATAATTCGGTTACTGATTATTTCAGCTTGTTTCTCATCAAAATTAGTAATTTTTTTTCGTTGAAAACTCAATTCGTTATTTTTAATAGTATTAAGTTTTTCTTTTAAAGCATGAATGGTAGGGGCAAATTTTCGAGATTTCATCCAAGAAACAAATTCTTCTCTGATTTCAGTTATAATTGTTTCAGCAAAAGGTATTTGTTCTTTTCTTTTTTCAATGGTTTCATCGGTCAATTGCGACAAATGATCCATGTGAACCAACGAAACACCTTCCAATTGTTTCACGTTTTCATCAACATTTTTGGGAATAGACAAATCTAAAATTAACAATGGCTTTTTGAGGTTCAACAAAGATTTATCTATCGTAGGATTTTGGGCTCCTGTAGCCACCACTAAAACATCTGCCCGTTGAATTTCAACTTGTAAATCGACATAATCTTTTACAATTAAATTAAACTTTCCGGCAATTTTTTCAGCTTTATTTTTAGTACGATTGATTAAAGTAATGTTTTCATTTTTGGTATGCTTTACCAAATTTTCACAGGTGTTTCGGCCTATTTTTCCGGTTCCGAAAAGCAAAATGTTTTTATTTTGAAGATCAGAAACGGTATTAAAAATATAATGAACCGAAGCAAAAGCTACCGAAGTGGCTCCGCTACATAATTCAGTTTCATTTTTTACTCGTTTGCTTGCCTGTATAACTGCATTCACCAATCTTTCTAGGAAAGAATTTACCAATCCTATTTTTTTACTTTCAACAAATCCATTTCTGATTTGGCTGATAATTTCAAAATCCCCTAATATTTGACTGTCTAAACCTGTTCCTACACGAAATAAAAAATTAATGGCTTCTTGATTTTTGTATACATAGGCAACTTGTTGAAATTCTTCAACGGTTCCTAAACTATTATCGCAAAGTAATTTGATTAATTGAAAAGGGTGTTCTGCAAAACCATATATCTCTGTACGGTTACAAGTGGAAATTACAACGATGCTGTCAATCCCTTCTGCTTTGGCTTGAAGTAAAACTCTTGTTTTGGCCTGATCGTCTAAACTGAATTTGCCTCGAACCTCAGCATCTGCCTTCTTGTAACTCAATCCAACCGAATAAAAGGTTTGGTGTTTCGACAATTTTAAATGATCCATAATTATACACTTTCCTGAAAAGTTGAACAAAATTATAGCTATTCTTTTCAAAAAAATAACGCTCAAAGTTCTTTTTGTATCGTTTAAAGAATTATTTTTGCTTTAGTTTATAATGATTCTAATATATTAGTGTTCATTGACCTTTAAACTACAATTATATAGAATGATTCTAAATAAAAAGCTAACATACTTTACTTTTTACTATAAAAAATGTCGCTATGGGTTCTCACGAAGAAATAAAAATTGAAAACGACTTCTATTTGATTCGTTTTCAGAATGATACCAATGATACGCAACTTTTTCAACGTCCGGTTCATGCCGATTTGATTCAATTTCACTATGGCTTAAAAGGAAAAGCAAAATTTGTTTTCAATCAAGGTACTTATGCGTTGGATTTAATTGAAGAGAAATCACTTTTACTGTACAATCCGCAAAAAGAACTTCCGGTACATTTAGAAATAGGTCCAAATTCGTGGATGATTTCCGTTTTAATTTCTATAAAGAAATTACATACGCTGTTTTCAAATGAAGCAGAACACATTCCTTTTTTAAGTGCCGAAAACAAAGAAAAAAAATATTACACGGAGGAAGATATTACACCGTCAATGGCCATCGTATTGAATCAGTTGTTTCATTACAATCTCAATAGTTCTATCAAAAATCTCTATTACAAAGGTAAAGGCTATGAGTTGTTAAGTTTGTACTTTAACCGCAGTGAAGATCCAAATACCGATCATTGTCCGTTTTTAATTGATGAGGAAAATGTCGCCAAAATTAAAAAAGCGAAAGAAATTGTCATCAACAATATGGCTGAACCTCCCGGACTGCAAGAACTCGCAGACATGATTGGTTTAACTTTAAAAAAGTTGAAAACCGGTTTCAAGCAAGTGTATGGCGACAGCGTGTATAGTTTTTTATTCGATTACAAATTGGAATATGCCCGAAAATTATTAGATAGTGGCACTTATAATGTGAATGAAGTAGGTGTTTTAATAGGTTACAGTACCTCCTCACATTTTATCTCCGCGTTTAAAAAGAAATTTGGAACAACACCAAAGAAATATTTAATGTCATTATCAAATTAAATTGCTACAATAAAAAAATGAAAAAAGGAGTATTATTAGTCAACTTAGGTTCACCTGAAAGTCCAACCCCAAAAGATGTCAAACCGTATTTAGACGAATTTTTAATGGATAAATACGTTATAGATGTGCCGTTTTTATTACGTGCATTGCTAGTTCGCGGCATTATTTTGCAAACCCGACCAAAAAAATCGGCTGCCGCTTATGCTAAAATTTGGTGGGAGGAAGGTTCGCCACTCATTGTTTTATCCAAAAGAATGCACAAAAAAGTGCAAGCCAATACGAGTATTCCGGTAAGTTTAGCCATGCGTTATGGCAAACCAAGCCTCGAATCGGGTTTGCAAGAATTAAATGATCAAGGAGTGACTGAGGTAATGCTTTTTCCTTTATATCCACAACATGCCATGGCTTCAACGGTTACGATACTAGTTTTAGCTGAGGAAATTCGGAAGAAGAAATACCCAAACATGAATTTTACCATTCTTCCAGCATTTTATAACCAGAAAGATTATATCAGAGATTTATCTAATTCGATCAAAAAACATTTGGAAGGATTTGAGTATGATCACTTGTTATTTTCCTATCATGGTATTCCCGAGAGACACATTCGTAAAACAGATATTACCAAAAGTCACTGTAAAATTGATGGTTCGTGTTGCAACACACCATCACCGGCACACGAATTTTGCTATCGTCATCAATGTTATGAAACTACTAAACAGGTAGTTGAATTTTTAGGAATTCCGGAAGGAAAATATAGTCAAACGTTTCAATCGCGTTTAGCCGGTGACAAATGGCTAACCCCTTATACTGATGTTGAAATAAATAAAATGCCTGAAAAAGGGATTAAAAAATTAGCTGTTGTCACGCCAGCTTTTGTATCCGATTGTTTGGAAACTTTGGAAGAAATTGCCATGGAAGCAAATCATGAATTTAAAGAGCATGGAGGCGAAGAATTTAAAGCAATTCCATGTTTAAATGACGACGACGATTGGTGTAAAACCCTTAGTCGATGGATTGACCAATGGGCATTTGCCGATATTCAAACTACCATATAAATGGCTCTTTCTTCAGGTGCATTAGGTTCGGAAGACATCAAACAATTGTTAATCAATCAAGCTGTTCCGGCTTCTATTGGAATTCTTTTCATGTCTATCAATATATTGGTGGACACCATTTTTGTGGGTCAATGGATCGGTTCTTTAGCTATTGCAGCTGTTACAGTTGTTTTACCCATTACTTTTTTAATTTCATCGTTAGGAATGGCAATTGGTATCGGCGGAAGTTCCATCATATCCAGAGCCTTAGGAGCCCGAGACAAAGAAAAAGCAATGCAAACTTTTGGCAATCAAATCATGATGACCTTGAGTTTGGCTTTGCTGTTTGTCATTATAGGGTTTGTTTATTGCGATGAAATTCTATTACTTTTTGGTGCCAATGGCGAAATTATGCAACCGGCAAAAGAATTTTTTATACCGGTTTTAGTGGGTGTTCCTTTTTTGGCTTTAAGTATGATGGGAAATAATGTCATACGTGCCGAAGGAAAAGCAAAATTTGCGATGATGGCCATGATTATTCCCGCTTTTGGAAATATTTTTCTGGATATTATTTTCATCAAATTTTTAAACATGGGTATGTTTGGTGCGGCATTGGCCACAACCCTTTCGTATTTTATGTGCTTTCTTTTTATTCTTTGGTTTTTTATCAAAAAAAGTGAGTTAAAACCCGAATTGCATCATTTTACATTTGTTTCATCGATTGTTAAAGAAATCTCCTCCCTTGGTTTGGTTACTTTTTCCAGACAAGGCGTGGTAAGCATTTTGGCAATTATAATTAATCATACCCTATTTACTTATGGGGGCGAACATTCGGTGGTGATTTATGGAATTATCAGTAGGATGCTAATGTTTGCTCTCTTTCCAATTTTGGGAATCACCCATGGTTTTCTGCCAATTGCCGGATACAATTATGGTGCAGAAAATTACAATCGTGTTAAAGAAACAATTTCCATTTCAATAAAATATGCTGCGTTTCTAGCCACAATAATTTTCCTTATCATTTTAATCTTCGCTAAACAAATTGTTGCCGTTTTTACAAAAGATTTAGATATAATTGCCGAAACACCCAATGCAATGCGATGGGTTTTTGCGGCTACACCCATTATTGCTTTGCAATTGATTGGAGCGGCTTACTTTCAAGCGGCAGGCAAGGCAATTCCTGCTTTATTGCTGACCTTAAGTAAACAAGGGTTTTTTCTGATTCCATTGGTGCTGTTATTGCCAAATTATTTTGGTATTTTTGGTGTATGGGTTGCTTTTCCAATTGCCGACATTTTATCTACAATAGTAACGGCCTACTTTTTGAGAAGAGAAATGACAACAAAATTGATTGAAAAAAACGATGGAATACTATAACTACATAAAATCATTGCACCTCATTTTTGTCATCACTTGGTTTGCGGGATTGTTTTACATCGTACGCTTATTCGTTTATCACGCAGAAGCAAAAGACAAATTGGAACCAGAACAGTCTATTTTGGTCAAACAATACCAGCTCATGCAGTATCGATTGTGGTATATTATCACTTGGCCAAGTGCCGTTTTAGCAAGCATTTTTGCTTTTTGGCTGTTATGGATTATGCCGCAATGGTTGCAACAAGAGTGGATGATTGTCAAATTAGGATTTGTAGTTTTACTGTATTTGTACCATTGGAAATGTCACCTCATTTTTAATCAACTTCAAAAAGATGAAGTAAAAAACAGCTCCAACTTTTTCAGAGTGTGGAACGAAGGAGCCACAATAATTTTATTTGCGGTTGTATTTTTGGTTATTTTAAAAAGTGCCATTAATTGGATCTACGGAGTTATAGGAATTTTTGTTTTTTCCGTTTTTATTATGCTTGGGTTTAAATTTTATAAAAAAATTCGGGAAAGAAACACGTGATACTGTCAAAAAAAATAAGCAAACTCTCATTTCGGGTTAGAATTTTCTTTTCGATGATTCTATTAACCGTTATTTCTTCTATTTTGATAGCTTCTGTTTCCATATATCAATTTCGAAATGAAGCAAAAGATTATCATCGGGAACGACTAGAAAGAAAAGAAAATGCCATTAAAGAACACATTAATTATATCTTAAACACCACAACTTATCCATTAACTACCGAAAATATTCCTTTGATTTTTTCTGAAAGAGATAAAATTCATGAACTTTCTGATATCCACGGGATGGAAATAAATTTCTTTAATCTGGAAGGAAAGTTATTAAAATCTTCTAAATCTTCCTTTGCTGTAGATGAAGAACCAAAATCCATCGATATTTATATTGTAAGGCTTGTACAATCGAGTATGGACAAACGATATGTAGAAGTCAAAGAAATTGATGGTGTAAAAAACCTTTCCTCCTTCAGTGAAATAAAAGACACACAGTTTAAACCCTTAGCAATCTTAAACTTACCCTATATTGAGGATGATGGATATTATGAGCGGGAATTAAAAAAATTCATGTTACGCTTTGGACAAGTATATTCCTTCATGCTAATTCTTTCGGGATTATTAGCTTATTTTTTGTCGAGTTTTATTACTAAGTCACTAAAAACTATTTCTGACAAACTTATCAAAACACAACTTACAAAAAATAATGAAAAAATTGAACTAGAAGCCAGCAGCCAAGAAATTGAATTATTGATTGAGGCCTACAATAGTATGGTAGATAAATTAGAAGAAAGTGCTGTAAAATTAGCACAAAGCGAACGCGAACAAGCCTGGCGAGAAATGGCAAAACAAGTGGCTCATGAAATTAAAAACCCTTTGACCCCCATGCGATTAACTGTGCAAAGTTTTCAGCGAAAGTTTGATGTAAATGATTCAAATATTACTCAAAAGTTAGATGACTACAGCAAAACATTATTGCAACAAATTGACACAATGAACTCCGTAGCCAGTGCTTTTTCAAATTTTGCCTCTATGCCGGCACAGCAAAATGAACAGATTAATTTGATTAATGTTGTTCGATTGGCTCTTGAAATTTTTAATGAGAATTACATTCGCTTTGAAACTAATGAGAATGAAATTTTCACTAATATGGACAGAACTCAACTCATTCGGGTTATTACCAATTTAGTTAAAAATGCCACCCAGTCCATTCAAGATAATACTATTAATCCGAGCATTATTGTAACGGTTTACAAAGAAAATTCAAATGCTATAATCACGGTAAAAGACAACGGTATTGGAATTTCTGAAGAAAATAAACCTTATGTTTTTGAGCCAAAATTTACCACTAAAACCAGTGGAATGGGACTTGGTCTAGGAATTATCAAAAAAATTATAGAGAATTATAATGGAACCATTGCTTTTGAATCCCAACCAAATGTGGGAACAAAATTTATTGTTTCTTTTCCAATTATTACCAACGTAAAAACGATTTAAATCATGAATTTTGAAAACCTATTAATAGAAAAAGACAATGGAATTACAGTAATTACCATTAACCGGCCAACCAAATTAAATGCTTTAAACAAAGTTACAATAGACGAACTTCATCAAGCTTTTGATGCTGAAAATAAAGACCATTCAACCAAAGTGATTATCATCACCGGAAGTGGAGAAAAAGCCTTTGTAGCGGGAGCCGATATTTCTGAATTTGCAAATTTTTCTGTAGAGGATGGGAGAAAATTAGCCGCAAAAGGACAAGAATTATTGTTTGATTTTGTGGAAAACTTATCTACTCCGGTTATTGCTGCCGTAAATGGATTTGCTTTAGGTGGAGGTTTAGAATTAGCGATGTCTGCTCACTTTAGAGTGGCTTCCGATAATGCTAAAATGGGTTTGCCGGAAGTAACTTTAGGCGTCATTCCCGGTTATGGCGGTACGCAACGATTACCACAATTAGTCGGAAAAGGCAGAGCTATGGAAATGATTATGAGTGCTGCAATGATTGATGCCGAAACGGCTAAAAATCATGGCTTGGTCAATCATGTTGTCTCGCAAGCTGAGTTATTAGAATTTACTAAAGGAATTGCTTCAAAAATCTCTAAAAATTCTCCTATTGCAATTTCTAATGCCATTGAAGCGGTAAATGCCAATTTTAAAGATGGTATTAACGGTTACGAAGTAGAAATTAAAAACTTTGGAAAATCGTTTGGAACCGAAGATTTTAAAGAAGGAACGACAGCGTTTTTGGAGAAAAGAAAAGCGGAGTTTAAAGGGGAATAACATGATAAAATCTTATTTATATTCAACAATTTTACTTTTATTTTTTGGAAATATTCTTGCACAAGGAACTCAAGTTAAAACAGTGAAGAGCGAACTTTTTAAAGATGATTACAAGCAAACAACTTTAGTTTTAGGAGAGAAAACAAATGATAATCAAATTTTATTGGTTCGGTCGTATAAGGCAAATTCTTTAACTCTTACAAACGGATATTTAATCGAAAAACATGATTTAAATTTAAAGCTTATAAAAGATTTTGAATATAAAATTGACTATCCTAATACACACAAATATAAAACAGTTTTAGGGGTTTTTTACACAAATAAAAATGTAAATATTGTAGAAATATTTTTCGATTTAAAAGAAAAAGCACATATATGTCAAGTTAACATTATCAATGAAAATTTTAATATTTCCACCAAAGAACTTTTTAGAATTTCTAAAGATGAAATGAAAAAATATGGAAATTTTAATTTACAAGATCTTTTTTTTGAAACAAATAGCAAGGCTTGGACAAATGATAATTTGAACAATTTTAACATTGAAACGGATAAAAAATATAATTTATCATTTTTTAATTCTAACGAATCCTTGAGAGATAAAAGAAGTAACATTGTTATGATTAAAAACGAAAATAAAACCTCATTTTCAATCATCTTAGATTACAAGAACCAAGATCAAAAAGGTTATATGGTTTATCTTTTCGATAAAAATTTCAATTTAGTTTTTGATAAACATATTGAATTAAAAATTAGAGAAAAGGATTATGTTATTCAGAATGCAACTATCTCTAATAATGAACAAAAGGTTTATATCTTAGCAAAGAATTACAACATTCAAAACAAAAGTGAAGTAGGTAGAAAAAAATATGATTTTGAAATGTCAGAAATTAGCGACCAGTTAATAAAAACTGAAAGTGTTGAAATTGAAAATAAATTCATAAAATCACTAAAATTAAATTTTTACAAAAATAACATCTACTGCCTTGGGTTTTATTCTGAAAAAGACCCATATAATAATGAAGGTATTTGTTTTTATAAATTTAATTCTGAAAATTTAGTAGCAGAAAAAATTACTTATACTCCATTCACGGATCAATTTAAATGTGACAAACACGGAAAAAAACCTAACAAAGAAATTAAGCATTTAAAAATTAAAAACGTTCATTTTGAAAATGATGATATTTTTTTTAATGCAGAAGAAGAATATGAAACTTCAACACAACACTCTAACAATATTGGAGGATTAACAACATCTTCAGTCAGTTTAACAAGTATTAATTTTGATGATATTGCAGTAATTAGAATGAATATTAATGGGCAACTTTTATGGTCAAGAAACATTAATAAATCTCAAAATTACACTTATTCAGACGAAGCTTACTTGTCGATTTTTTCAACTGTTAAAGAGGGAAACAATTATTTTTTCATAAATGCTTCAAATAAAGAAAAACAATTAAAAGATAATAGAATTGAATTTAATGACTCCAATCCAAATAAAGCGAATTTGTATTTATTAAAAGTTAATTATCTTGGTGAATTTAGCTATCAACTTGTTTTAGATGAAGATGATAACAAAGTGCCTTTTGTTGTTTCTAAAGGAATTTCTATTGATAAATCTTTTTATTTTTTAGGCAAAAAAGGAAAAGAAAAACAACTTTTGAAAATTGATTTAAATTAAAATTCTGACTTTAAAATATCATTTTTATTATGGTTTTTTGATATTCAATTATCATTTTATTATACTTTTTTGATATTCAATTATCATTTTATTATATATTTGCATCATAAAACAGAATGTTATGATCCAGCGAACGCAGCAATCAGCAATAGATTCCTATCTTTTTAAAGGAAAAGCGATAGTGGTTTTTGGTGCAAGACAAGTAGGAAAAACGTCTTTAATTAAAAATACCATTCAAAATAAATCATCATTATGGTTAAATGGCGATGAACCCGACACCCAATTATTATTGGAAAACATCACCACCAACCGATTAAAAATGTTAATTGGCACTAACACTATTTTGGTTATAGACGAAGCCCAAATGATTCATAACATTGGTTTATTGATTAAACGAATGGTAGATAACTTCCCTGAAATACAAGTAATCGCTTCCGGAAGCAGTGCCTTTGAATTGGCTGATAAAACCAAGGAAAGTATGGTAGGCAGAAAAGAAGAAATTCAACTTTTCCCTTTATGTTATAAGGAACTAGTGCAACACACCAATTTTATAGAAGAAACACGGCTAGTACCTCACCGATTGGTTTTTGGATATTATCCCGAAGTAGTGAATAATCCCGGAAAAGAAGAAAAAATTCTAAACGATTTGGTTGATGCCTTTTTATACAAGGATATTTTAAATTTGGAAGGAATTAAAAAATCAAGCACATTGCAACGACTGGTTCAAATGCTCGCCTTTCGAATTGGTAGTGAAATTAACTTTTCTTCCCTTGGAAACGACTTGGGGATAAACCGTTTAACCGTTGAAAAATACATTGATATTTTAGAAAAAAACTTCATCGTTTTTAGTTTAAATGCCTTTAGTAAAAATCAGGACAACGAAATTAAAAAAAGTCGGAAAGTCTATTTTTGGGATAATGGTTTACGCAACAGAATTATAAAAAACTTCAGTCTGATTGAACTTAGGGATGATTATGGTCCGTTGTGGGAAAACTTTATTGTCAGCGAACGTAAAAAGAAACTAAACTATGAATCATCATTCAAAGAAACTTTTTTTTGGCGAAATACGCAACAAGCTGAGATTGATTTTTTAGAAGTTAAAAACGATGCAATTGATGCGTATGAAATAAAATATAATCCAAATGTAAAAGTAAAATTTACCAAATCGTTTACTGAAAAATACCATCCCAAATCAACTCAAGTAATTCACAAAGAAAACTTTTGGGAGTTTTTATTGTAAGCAGTTTTACCGGCCAAGGCGGGAGATTTATATTTCGACTTCGACATCTTGCAAAATGACAAAACTGTCACTGAAAACTTCAAACTACTTCTCCCCTTCCCATTCTGCATAAAATTGGCTCAAAAACAACTCCATAAAACGGTGACGTTCTAGAGCCAATTTTTTACCGGTTTCGGTATTCATTTTGTCTTTTAACAGCAATAATTTTTCGTAAAAATGATTCAAAGTTGGAGCCTCACTTTTTTTGTATTCTTCCTTGCTCATATTTAATTTTGGAGCAATAGTTGGATTATATATCGCCCTATTCTTAAATCCTCCATAATTAAAAGTTCTAGCAATTCCGATGGCTCCCAAAGCATCCAATCGATCGGCATCTTGCACAATTTCTAATTCTTTGGATGAAAAAGTTTTTTCAAAATTTCCGCCTTTGAACGAAATATTCTTGATGATTTGAATGACATGTTCAATAATTTCTTCAGTCACATTTTCACTTTCTAAAAACTTTTGAGCTGTTTTTGGCCCAATTTCTTCATCGCCTTGATGGAATTTGGAATCGGCTATGTCGTGCAACAATGCTCCTAACTTAACAACTGTTAAGTCGCACGTTTCATCTACTGCAATCTGCATTGCATTTTTATAAACACGTTCAATATGAAACCAATCATGGCATCCTTCAGCATTTTGAAGTTTATCTTTTACAAATAAAATCGTCTTGTCAATTATTGACATAAAGTTGGTTTATTTTACTAAAGCCGGTTGTACCCACTTAAAAATGTGACTTTCTTGTGGCACGACTAATCGTTCAGAAACTCTAGCCATTCGAGCAGGTAATTTCATTAAAAAATCTCTGGCCTTTTCCGCTTCATCAGTAAGTCCGTTGATTTTGTCGATCTCCCATTTTTCGATGAGTTTTTGCAATATATCAACGTAATCGGCAGCGGTATAAACGCCAAGTCGTTGAGCAGAATCGGAGAAATTTTCGAAAGCAGAACTGATTTTCTGACCCGATTCACGAAGAAAATGAGCCGGCATGACTATTTTTTGCTTCATCATGTATTGAAAGGCCAACATCATCTCACTTGGATCTACTTTGAATATTTGATTAATAAATTCACTGTAGGCATGATGATGACGCATTTCATCACCTGCAATGAGTTTGCACATTTTAGATAACTTATTATCGCCATACTTTTTGGCCACTTGTGCAACTCGGTTATGCGAAATATATGTTGCCAATTCCTGAAAACTAGTGTACACAAAATTCTTGTATGGATCTCTACCAGTACCTATATCAAATCCATCATTAATTAAGTGTTGGGTAGTCATTTCAATTTCACGCATATTCACTCTTCCGGATAAATACAAATATTTATTCAACACATCACCATGTCTATTTTCTTCACCAGTCCAATTTTTAACCCAGCGAGACCAACCGTTTCTTCCTTCATTATCAACCCCTTCAACTTCTATTAACCAAGATTCATAGGTTGGCAATGCTTCTTCTGTAATAGTATCACCAACTAAAACAACCCAAAAGTCATATGGTAAATCTTTAGCAATTTCACGTAATTCTTTAACCTCTTCAAAAAAAGTTTCTTTTTCAGAATCGGGTAATAAATCGGTAGGTTGCCATATTTTTTCAACAGGAATAAGGTAATCATTCACAAAATTGTCAATGTTCTTTTCCAAAAGTTGCATCACTTCTAATCTAATGTTTTTTATAGACATATTTTAAATTTTAATTCCGTTTACAACGGCATTTTCTGTTCGTAGCAATATTTCTTCAAATGGAATTCCTTTTATCGGGAAGGGATCATGAATAGTGTGTGTGATTTTATTTCCTAATCCCAATGGAAATTGACCAAATCGAACCATTTTCCATGAATTATTAATTGAAATTGGCACAATATAAGCCGAGGGTGCATATTTGCATAATATCTTTAATCCGTTTTCTGAAAACTTTTTGGGCACACCTGTTTTACTTCTTGTCCCTTCGGGAAAAATGACTGTAGAACGATTGTGCTTCTCAATGTATTCTCCCATTTTCTTCATAAGTGGAAGAGCTTGCTTCGGATCTTTTCTGTCAATTAAAACAGACCCTCCGTATTTCAAATTAAATGAAACACTGGGAATTCCTTTTCCTAATTCTTTTTTACTGACAAATTTAGGGTGCCATTTTCGCATAAACCAAATAATTGGCAAAATATCATACAAACTTTGGTGGTTAGCAACAATAATCAAAGGCACTCCATTTGGAAGTTTTTCACGATTTTGAAAATCATAAGTAGTCCCTAACAAATGAGTGTTTCGAACTAAAAAAAAATTTAAAACAGAAACACTTCGCTTATGGGCTTCATAACCAAAAAAATAATAACATATCCTTTGAATGGGGTCAAAAACTGACAATATCAACACAAACGTGATATAATAAAGTAATGAAATTGGATAGGAAATAAGTTTATGCATAACAATATGTGATGATTGCAAAAGTACGGAATCGAATTTACATAGGTTATTCCCTTTTGTGGAAAAATAATTTATTTATACATTAAAAAAAAAAGTATTTTTACAAAAACAATTGTATTTAAATTTAAAGCCAAATATTATGAGTTCAGAGAAAGAAGCCAAATTAAAAGCCCTGCAATTAACGTTAGACAAATTAGACAAAACTTACGGCAAAGGCACCGTAATGAAAATGGGAGACAAAGCTGTTGAAGAAGTAGAAACTATTTCTTCCGGTTCGTTAGGTCTCGATTTAGCCTTAGGTGTGAATGGTTATCCGAAAGGAAGAATTATTGAAATATATGGCCCAGAATCTTCCGGTAAGACAACGTTGACACTTCACGCGATTGCTGAAGCTCAAAAAGCGGGAGGAATTGCTGCCTTTATTGATGCTGAACACGCATTTGATAGAAATTATGCTCAAAAATTAGGTGTTGACATCGAAAATTTAATCATATCTCAACCGGATAACGGAGAACAAGCTTTAGAAATAGCCGAAAACCTAATTCGTTCAGGAGCTATTGATATTGTAGTGATTGACTCGGTTGCCGCTTTAACTCCAAAAAGCGAAATTGAAGGTGAAATGGGTGATTCTAAGATGGGATTACATGCTCGCTTAATGTCACAAGCGTTGAGAAAATTAACAGCAACTATTAGCAAAACACATTGCACTGTGTTTTTTATTAACCAATTACGTGAAAAAATTGGCGTGATGTTCGGAAATCCTGAAACTACAACCGGTGGTAATGCATTAAAATTTTATGCTTCCATTCGTTTAGACATTAGAAGATCTTCTCAAATAAAAGATGGTGAAAATGTTGTTGGTAACAGAACAAAAGTGAAAGTGGTTAAGAACAAAGTAGCTCCACCTTTCAGAACTGCTGAATTTGACATAATGTATGGAGAGGGAATTTCTAAAACAGGAGAAATTTTAGATTTAGCTGTTGAATTTGAAATCATCAAAAAATCAGGTTCTTGGTTTAGCTATGGTGAAACAAAATTAGGACAAGGTCGTGATGGCGTTAAAGCCATAATTAAAGACAACCCAGAATTAGCGGACGAACTTGAAATTAAAATTAAAGACCGAATAAAAGAAACTGAATAAAAATTAAAACCCGAATTATTCGGGTTTTTTTATTTTCAACGCAACCTTTTGAACAATTTTGCATCTGTAAATTATAGAATTTAGAAAGAATAAATGAAAAAGTTTTTTTGGTTAATTGTTATTGCTGTTTTATTTAATTCCTGTAGTGTTGATGAAGAACCAAAATTTCATTATGAAATTTTAGCTGTGGATAGTTATATTGTACCGGAATCTTTCGTTTTTAGAAATAACTACGAAATAAAAATTTTTTACAAAAGGCCAACAACATGTCACGCTTTTCAGGGATTATATTATAATTCTTTTGATAACACAAGGACAATGGCAATACAATGTGCTGTGGCTAATAATAGTTATTGTCAAACTTATGATGGAGAAGCCTCAGAAGTTTCTTTAAATTTTTATGCCAATAGTTTAGAAACCTATTTATTTAAATTTTACAAAGGTAAAGATGAAAATGGTGAAGCAATTTATGAAAATATAGAAATACCGGTTACTAATTAATAATTTTAGCAAAATGAACGCTTGTGGGTTTAGATCAGCTAATACAAGATTGTAAAAAAGAAAATACTAAAGCACAAGAACAATTATACAGATTATTTTCATCTAAATTGTTTAGCGTTTGCTTGAAGTATTCGAAGAATTATGCAGAAGCACAAGATAATTTACATGATGGTTTTTTGTTGATTTTTAAGAAAATTAATCAGTATGATCACAAAGGTTCTTTTGAAGGATGGTTAAAAAGAGTAATGATTAATTTTATACTTCAAAAATATAGGTCTCATACTGTTTTTGAAATCGTTACGGAGAATATTCCGGAAACAATTGAAGTTGAAATTGAAGAAGAAAATATAAACATGAGTTATTTGTTAAAAATAATTCAGGAATTGCCTGACAGGTACCGAATGGTGTTTAACTTATATGTTTTAGATGGTTACTCACATAATGAAATAGCAGAAATGATGGGAATATCTTCCGGCACTTCTAAGTCTAATTTAGCGAGAGCTAAAATGATATTGAAAGACCAAATAGAAAATCAGGCGTCCAACGATATGTATGAAGCCAAATGAAAGATAAAAAAAATTTAGAACGACATTTTCAAGAACAATTCAAAGATTTTGAAGAAAATCCGCCGGAAATTGTTTGGAAAAACATTGAGGAAAAACTCAATAAAAAAGAGGAAAAACGAAGAGTAATTCCAATTTGGTGGAAATTATCGACTGTAGCAGCATTGTTAGTTTTTGGAACTTTAGGTATCCAATATGTAATGAATTCTTCCAATAAAGAAATTAAAAATGAAATAGTATTGGACGAAATGGATTTAAAAAAGTCTGAAACAAATCCCAGTTCACCCATTGAAAATCAGAAAAAACAAGGTGACAAAGTTGACCAAATTGAAAAAACAAAAATGGGCGTAGCAATTGTTAATGATAATGTTGAAAATCAAAAAACAGTTCAAAATAAATCTCAAAATTCTGCTATTCAGAAAAAAAGTAAATTACCTCTTCCAAATTTAGCCAGTTTAATTGAAGAAAAAAATAAACTAGCCCACAATGATAAATCAAATAACTTTGAAAAAGAAATATTAAATTCACAACAAAGTGAACCAAAAAAAGAATTTGTTCTTACGGAATATCCTTTAGAACAAATTAAAAATAATTTAGATTCAACTGTCCTTTCAGCTATTACTGAAAACAAAATTGAACCTAATGCGTTGGAAGAATTGCTAAAAGAAAAAGAAAAAAAACCAAAAGTTGAACCCAATGTTAATAAGTGGCAAATCACTTCAAGTGTTGCCCCTATTTACATGGGTTCATCTTCCAACGGTTCACCAATTGATTCCGAATTTGCTGATAACCCAAAAGATTATCAAAACACTTTAAGTTATGGCCTTGGAGTGAATTATGATATTCATAAAAAATTCAATCTTCGAACCGGCATAAGCAAAATAAATTTAAGTTATAAAACCAATGACATTGCCTTTTATCCTGAAATTATTGGAAAGGGAATAGAAACATTGAGTTATAGCAATGAAGGTGCTACAATTGTTGTTCATGATAATTTAATTGAACCAAAAGCTATACAAAGTAAACAATCTGGTTCAATACAACAACAATTAGATTATTTTGAAATTCCTTTAGAAATTTCATATAAAATTTTAGACAATAAATTAGGGATAAATTTCATTGGCGGTATGAGTTCCTTTATACTAAATAACAATGAAGTAACGGTTATTTCAAATGACTTTTCTGCAACATTGGGAAAAGCAAATAATCTAAATACCGTTCATTTTAGCACAAATGTAGGAGTTGGTTTTAGATATCGCTTTTGGAAATCCTTTCAAGCAAATTTTGAACCAACCTTTAAATACCAAATCAACACCTTTAGCAGCAATGATGGTGGTTTCAGACCATACTTTATTGGATTGTATTCCGGGGTTAGTTACCGATTTTAATTGATAAGCCTTAAGTTGGTTTTGCTTATTTGTTTTAGACTTTAGTTAAGTTCGTTATTACTTTTATTGCCATCAGTAATAACTCAGAAAAGAGCACTTTCGGTTTTAGTGCTCTTTTTTTGTATCTTTATTTCAAATTGAAAACCGATGAAAAAAATTATATTCCTTCTTTTTATTTCAATATGTCTATTTTCTTGTTCAAAATCAAATCCAATTGAAAACAAAAAAGATATTGATAAAATGCTCAATCTTTGGCATCAGGCAGCCGCAGAGGCAAATTTTGAAAATTATTTTAAGCTGATGACAGAAGATGCTGTTTTTATTGGAACAGACGCAACCGAAAACTGGAATCGAAAAGACTTTGAAAATTTCTCAAAACCTTATTTTGATAAAGGAAAAGCGTGGACTTTTCATCCTATCCAAAGAAATATTTATCTTGATAATAACTCTAAATTTGCTTGGTTTGACGAACTATTAGACTCTTCCTTTAAAATTTGTAGAGGCTCAGGAATTATAGAAAATGTTAATGGAGAATGGAAAGTTAAACATTATGTATTGTCCATGACTATCCCAAATGACAAATCTAATCAAGTCGTTGCTATAAAAGATTCACTCGAAAGTATTCTAATAATGGAATTAAAACAAACTAAAAAGAAATTCTTAAATTGATTTTTTTAAGTTTTCCAACATCTCAACAGTCATTGAATTCATGTTGAATTGATGTTTCCAATTCCAATCTTGTCTAGCAGATGAATCATCAATTGATCCAGGCCAACTATCCGCAATCTTTTGACGAAAGTCCGGTTTATATGAAATTGTGAAATCCGGAATGTGTTTTTGAATCTCAGCTGCAATTTCTTTGGGAGTAAAACTTACTCCGGACAAATTATAAGAAGAACGAATTTTAATTTTTTCAGCCGGGGCTTGCATTATTTCTATTGTTGCACGTATTGCATCATCCATGTACATCATTGGTAAACGCGTTTCTTCCGACAAAAAACATTCGAACTTTCCATCACTTAAAGCTTTATGATAAATGTCTACAGCATAATCAGTTGTTCCTCCACCGGGTGGCGTTGACCAACTGATCAATCCGGGATAACGTACACTCCGAACATCGACACCAAATATATTATGGTAATATTCACACCATCGTTCACCGGATTGTTTTGAAATTCCATAAACGGTTGTTGGCTCCATAATGGTGAATTGAGGTGTGTTTTCCCTTGGTGTAGTTGGTCCAAAAACAGCAATGCTTGAAGGCCAAAACACTTTTTTTATTTTTTTTGCTTTCGCTAAATTTAATACGTGAAAAAGTGAATTCATATTCAAATCCCATGCAAAGGCAGGATTTTTTTCGGCTGTAGCAGAGAGTAATGCCGCCATTAAATAAACTTCCTCTACATGATATTTTTCAATAATGTGTTCAATTTGATTAAAATCTAGGGCATTCAATACTTCAAAAATTCCATCATTAACTACTTCATTATTTAACTTTCGAATATCGGTAGCAATTACATTTTCATTGCCATATAAGTTTCTTAATTGATGTGTTAACTCGGTGCCTATTTGTCCGCAGGCTCCAATTATCAGAATTTTTGTACTCATTCGTTCTAGATTTAAAATACAAATATAACGTTTTCGTTATTGAGAAATCAGTTAAGAAATCACTTTTATTTTTTGGAAAGCTTTAACGCGAATAACCAAGATTCAATTTACCTTTGTATTTTTGAAATCAAATTTGCTTATAATGAAAATTCGAGTGTTTTTCCCTTTTTTGATTGTTTTTATATTTTTTTCCTGTCAGCAGGATAATGAGAAACGATTGATTCAACAACAAAAAGAACTTGCTAAAAACGAAGTTATTTTTAAAAAAATTAGCAGTGCTTGGAATTTCAGAACAATGAATCTTCAACCTTCCTCCCAAGAATTAGTAAAAGACTGGGCTCAATGGCGTTTATTTTTAACTGAACTACAACAAAAACCAACCAGTTCAATAGGAGCCTTTCAAAAAAAATCAAAAACCCTTTCTATAAAAGCAGATGAAGTTTTACAATCGATTCCTGGGGAAATATTTATGCATGAATTTAAAAGTAGATTTACTGTATTGTTGACTAAATTTCGTTCATTAGAAATGTATCTTTCTTTGGATTCTATTCCAGATCAAAAAGTAATCAATCTAATAGCTGAAATCAATCTTCAGATGGCTTCAATTGAATTACAAATGAATGAATTAGTTCGAAAAAATCAAATCCCAATGGAAAAAGGAGAAGCCGATATGATTCGAATGCTTGACACATCTCGTGCGGTTAAAAATGTTCCGAAAAATTTAAATTAATTGAATTTAAAAAACATCTATTCTGTTTATAATTCTTCCGTAAAACTAGTTCAGTTAGCGGAAAGTATTACTATTCCCGAGAAAAAAATTCAAATCAAAGGATTAATTGGTTCGTCGTTTTCGTTTGTCATTCAATCTTTATTTCAAAAAACAGAATTACCATTTTTGTTACTTTTTAATGATAAAGAAGAAGCTGCTTACTATTTGAATGATCTAGAAAACCTCATCAACGATCAAGATGTGTTGTTTTATCCGAGTTCATACCGACGACCTTATCAAATTGAAGAAACAGATAATGTCAATGTGTTGCTTCGGGCGGAAGTGTTAAACCGAATCAATTCCCGCAAAAAACCATCGATTATTGTCACTTATCCAGAAGCTCTTTTTGAAAAAGTGGTTACCCGAAAAGAATTAGATAAAAACACTTTGAAAGTGGCAGTTGCCGATCAGATTTCGATTGATTTTATCAACGAAGTTTTATTTGAATACAATTTTAAACGCGTTGATTTTGTTTCGGAACCTGGTGAATTTTCCGTTCGTGGTGGAATTATCGATGTATTTTCGTTTTCAAATGACAATCCGTACCGTATTGAGTTTTTTGGAAATGAAGTTGATAGTATCCGAACGTTTGATGTAGAAACACAACTTTCGCTTGAAAAACAAAAGAAAATTTCAATCATTCCCAACGTAGAAAATAAATTTTTACAGGAAAATAGAGAAAGTTTCCTCAATTACATCAACCCAAAAACCGTCCTTTTTGTTCAGGAAACGGAAATGGTTTTAACTCAATTTGATAAATTATTCAAAAAAGCAACGGAAGCTTTCGGAAAACTTTCAGGTGAAATCAAACATGCCTCTCCGGATGAACTTTTTATCAATCAATCGTTATTTGTAAAAAAAGCTCTTGATTTTTCGATTGTTGAAATCGGATTAAAACCTATTTTCAAAACTGAAAAAAGTTTTGAATTTCATACCAAACCGCAACCTTCGTTCAACAAACAATTTGACTTATTATTGAATGATTTGAACGAAAATCACTTTAACGGAATAAAAAATTATTTGTTTTGTTCCAATGAAAATCAAGCCAATCGCTTTCATGATATTTTTGAAAGTATTGATGAAGAAAATCATGAAAACATTCGAAAACAATATAAAACAATCGTTTTTTCACTTTTTCAAGGGTTTATTGATGAGGAAAATCAGTTAGCATGCTACACCGACCATCAAATTTTTGAACGGTATCATAAATTCAACATCAAAAACGGTTATTCTAAAAAGCAAACCATAACGCTTAAGGAATTAACGCAACTTTCGGTTGGCGATTATGTGACACACATTGACCACGGCATCGGAAAATTTGGTGGTTTGCAAAAAATTCAGGTGGAAGGAAAAATGCAGGAAGCCATAAAATTGGTATATGCCGATAATGATATTGTGTATGTGAGCATTCATTCGCTCCACAAAATTTCAAAATACAACGGAAAAGACGGAACACCTCCAAAAATTTACAAATTAGGGTCGAATGCGTGGAAAGTTTTAAAACAAAAAACCAAAGCCAGAGTCAAACACATTGCTTTCAATTTGATTCAATTGTATGCTAAAAGGCGTTTGGAAAAAGGTTTTGCCTGTGCTCCCGACAGTTATTTTCAAAAAGAATTGGAAAGTTCATTTATTTATGAAGATACACCCGATCAAATTACGGCTACGCAAGATGTAAAAAACGATATGGAACGCGACCGTCCAATGGATCGATTGGTATGTGGTGATGTTGGTTTTGGCAAAACAGAAGTCGCCATTCGAGCCGCTTTTAAAGCCGTTGACAACGGAAAACAGGTCGCCATTTTGGTTCCAACAACGATTTTGGCTTATCAACATTTTCGAACATTTACCGAACGTTTAAAAGACATGCCCGTGACGGTAAATTATTTAAACCGATTTAGAACCGCAAAACAAAAAAGTGAAACGATAAAAGGTTTGGCAGAAGGCAAAGTGGACATCATCATCGGTACGCATCAATTGGTGAGTAAAGATGTAAAATTTAAAGAATTAGGTTTATTAATTATCGACGAAGAACAGAAATTTGGAGTGAATGTAAAAGATAAACTCAAAACGATTTCAGCAACGGTTGATACATTGACCTTAACCGCCACTCCAATTCCGAGAACGTTGCAATTTTCATTAATGGCAGCGAGGGATTTATCGGTTATTACAACTCCTCCACCGAATCGTTATCCTATTGAGAGTCATGTGGTTGGTTTTAATGAAGAGCTGATTCGGGATGCTATTTCGTATGAAATTCAGCGAAATGGTCAAGTTTTTTTCATCAATAACCGTATCGAAAATATTAAAGAAGTAGCCGGAATGATTCAGCGACTCGTTCCTGATGCTCGCGTTGGCATTGGACACGGACAATTAGACGGCAAAAAATTAGAAGAATTAATGCTGGCATTTATGAATGGCGAATTTGATGTGTTAGTGGCCACCACCATTATCGAAAGTGGTTTGGATGTCCCAAATGCCAATACGATTTTTATCAATAACGCGAATAATTTTGGTTTATCCGATTTGCATCAAATGCGGGGTCGCGTGGGTCGAAGCAATAAAAAAGCATTTTGTTATTTCATCACGCCACCACAATCAGTGATGACGGAAGATGCGAGAAAACGAATCAATGCGTTAACACAATTTAGCGAGTTAGGAAGCGGTTTCAACATTGCCATGAAAGATTTGGAAATTCGTGGTGCAGGCGATTTATTAGGGGGTGAACAAAGTGGTTTTATCAATGAAATTGGTTTTGAAACCTACCAAAAAATCATGAACGAAGCCATTGAAGAACTAAAAGAAAACGAATTCAAAGAATTGTATCAGGAGGAAAATGACATTGAAACCAAAGAATTTGTAAAAGACTTGCAAATTGATACCGATTTTGAATTGTTGTTCCCGGATGATTACATCAACAGCGTGAATGAACGTTTGAATCTATACAACGAACTCGGAAATGTAAAAGACGAAGAAGGTTTATTGGCTTATGAACAAAAACTAATTGACCGTTTTGGTGCATTGCCAAAAGAAGCCCAATCCTTGTTGAACAGCATCCGTATCAAATGGATTGCTACCCGATTAGGTATTGAAAAACTCATCATGAAACAAGGCAAAATGATTGGTTATTTTGTGGGCGATCAACAAAGTGATTATTACCAATCCTCTCGTTTTCATAAAGTACTTCAATTTGTGCAACAAAATGGCAATTTATGCAAAATGAAAGAGAAAGAAACCAAAAGCGGTTTGCGTTTATTGTTGACTTTTGAGAATGTGAAGTCTATTAAGAAAGCATTGGAATTGATGGAATTGATGGCAAGATAAAATTCAAAACTACTAAAAGCTTTAAACATATATGACTTATATGGTGAAAAATAAATTAACCATATAAGTCAAATAAGTTTTATAAACTCTTTAAATCCTTAATTACTTTAAAAGCCACATCTACTTCTTGTTCACTAACTAAAATGGTAAACTCGTTTGAGGTAGAAATAACTTCATTAATGATGATTCCTTCCCAAGCTAAACGTTGGAAAATGAAATAGTATATTCCGGGAATGCTTATATTTTCTTTCGGTAATTTTACGGTAATTGAGGCTAAATTATCCAATTTCTGAATCAATTTTTCGCCTGAAAAATGTTTATCTACTAAGTGACCTACGCTTTCACTAACAACAATATTGGTTTCGTTTACGCCTCTTGAAGACGTGTAGAAAATTCCTGTTTCTTTATTGATTTCATAAATCAAAGCAGCTTGTTTGTCTAAAATGGTTTCTGAAACCGCAAACGTATAATCGATTAACGAAGATCGAACAGTGATTTCGCCAATGTTTTTTAAGACTTTTAAGATTTTGTGATTAACTCTGAAATCTAATTCTTCCGAAAGGCGTTTTAAAGCCATGACAACCGCTCCTTGCTTGACATCTTTACCCAATTCCTGCTCCAATTCGGGCATCATGTTTCGAGATAATGAAGTGAGATTGATGATGCCTTGCGACAAAGCACTCAATAAAAAAGGTTTGGTTTTGATGTAATGTTCAACAACAGAAGAAATTGTTTTCATTTAAAAATGTTTTAAAAACACGGTAAAGTTATAAATAAAAGACAATTTGTTACAAATATAACATTAAAAATAATAAAAAGCATCTTCAATATGTTCAATAGAAGTTTCGTGATTGTTGAGGACAATACCAATGATGTCAAAACGCACCTCCAAATCAAGGTCGTTTTCGGTCATGTATTGATCAACGGCTTTGACTAAATTTTGAATCTTTTTCCCTTTTACAAAATCTTGCGGTAAACCAAAATCGGCAGAGGTTCGGGTTTTGACTTCCACAATGGCTAAAATGTTGGCTTTTTGGGCCACAATATCCAACTCGGCTTTTTGAAAAACCCAGTTGCGTTCTAAGATTTCATAGCCCGCTTTTTGTAGAAAATCAGCGGCTATTTTTTCGCCTTCTTTGCCTAATTCATTGTGTTGGGCCATAATAAAAAGAAATTCCAATGTTCAAATTCCAAAAAAAAACTACTTTTCAGAACACAGATGATAAAAATTAATAAAATTTAAAGAATTTAAAAAAATTATTATTCTAATTTCTTTCATTTTAAAAATCTTTGTTCCCTTCAAAAATTTAAAATCCAAATTCCATTAAGAGAGTTTTTGAACACAGATGATAAAAATTAGTAAAATTTAAAGAATTTAAAAAAACTATTATTCTAATTTCTTTGATTTTAAAAA
>Ga0164292_10000453_pt1 | contig 31942 bp, 25 predicted proteins | sample GEODES117metaG_FD_111486 | JGI IMG/M metagenome (GOLD analysis project Ga0164292, IMG submission 111486) | Eutrophic lake water microbial communities from Lake Mendota, Wisconsin, USA - GEODES117 metaG | ecosystem: Environmental > Aquatic > Freshwater > Lake | place: USA: Lake Mendota...
ATAACTGGCGTGTTTCCCGCCCTCGTTCCCGTCCGGTTTGATGACACCGATCCCAACCTCCATTGATGCCACGGCGGCGCTGCTTGCCTCGGGTGGCTATGTCGCCGACCGGTCACTGGCCACGGTGCTGTTCCTTGCGCTGCGCATGGGCCGTCCGCTCCTGCTGGAGGGCGAGGCCGGCGTCGGCAAGACCGAGATCGCCAAGGTTCTGGCTGCCACGCTGGGCCGCAAGCTGATCCGGCTGCAATGCTACGAGGGGCTGGATGTCTCGTCCGCGGTCTACGAGTGGAACTATGCCCAGCAGATGATGGCGATCCGCCTCGCGGAAGCAGGCGGTGTTGTGGATCGCGGGCGGCTCGAAGGCGAGCTGTTTTCCGAGCGCTACCTGATCCGCCGGCCGCTGCTTCAGGCGCTGGAGCCGGACACGGCCGGCCCGCCGATCCTGCTGATCGACGAGCTTGACCGTACGGACGAGGCCTTCGAGGCCTTCCTCCTGGAAATGCTCTCGGATGCGCAGGTCACCATTCCGGAACTGGGCACGATCAGGGCCGCCGAGCCTCCAATCGTGATCGTCACGTCCAACCGCACGCGCGAGATCCACGACGCGCTGAAGCGGCGCTGCCTTTATCACTGGGTCGATTATCCGGACGCCGCGCGCGAACTGGCGATCCTCAGGGCCAAGGCCCCCGCTGCGCCGGTCAAGCTCTCCAGGCAGATCGTGGCCTTCGTCCAGGCCATCCGCAAGCAGGACCTGTTCAAGGCCCCCGGCGTGGCCGAGACGCTGGACTGGGCCAGCGCGCTGGTGGAACTCGATGCGGTCGCGCTCGATCCGGCGCTGGTCTCCGACACGATCGGCGCGCTGCTGAAGTATCAAGATGACATCCTGAAAATGCAGGGCAGTGCGGTGAAGAAGCTGCTGGATGAGGTGAAGGGCGCAGCGGGGTGAGCGGCCTCATCGCCGAGAACGTGGCTTATTTCGCCCGCGCCCTGCGCGGCGCGGGGTTCAAGGTCGGCCCCGGAGCGGTGCTGGATGCGGTGGGTGCGCTGGCGGCAGGCGGGCTCGGCAGCCGCAGCGATGTCTACTGGACCTTGCACGCGGTGTTCGTGAAGCGCCGCGAGGACATGGTCCTGTTCGACCAGGCCTTTGCTCTTTTCTGGCGCAGGCGGGCGCTGATCGAGAAGATGATGGCTATGCTCTCGCCGGAAGCGCTGGCTCCGCAAAAGCCCGAGGGCAAGCCGGAAGCCGGTGCGCTCAGGGTGCAGGAAGCCTTCGCGCCCCCGCGCCCGCGCGAGGACGATGTGCTGCGTGAACTCAACGAATTCACCGGCCGCCTCACCATTTCGGACACCGAGACCCTGAAAGGGCGGGATTTCGCCCAGATGAGCGCCGACGAGGTGAGCCGGGCGCAGGCGCTGATCGCGCGGCTCAGGCTGCCGGATGACGAGGTTGCGACGCGGCGGTTCAGGCCAGCAAGGGGCGGCGATGTCATCGATCTGAGGCAGACCTTGCGCCGGTCGATGCGCGCTGGCGGGGCCTCGATCGAACTGGCCTTCCGCGAGCACGCCACCCGCCATCCGCCGGTCGTGGCGCTGGTCGACATCTCCGGCTCGATGGCGGAATACAGCCGCATCCTGCTGCATTTCCTGCACGCCATCACCGACCAGCGCCGGCGGGTACACGCCTTCACCTTCGGCACGCGGCTGACCAACATTTCACGCCTGCTGCGCACCAAGGATCCGGACGAGGCGCTGGCGCTGTGCGGCAAGGCCGCGCCGGACTGGGAAGGCGGCACGCGTATCGGCGCTGCGCTGCATGATTTCAACCGCATCTGGTCGCGCCGGGTGCTGCCGGGCGGGGCAGTGGTGCTGCTGTTCACGGATGGGCTGGAGCGTCAGGGGCTCGAACAACTCGCCTTCGAGGCTGACCGGCTGCACCGGTCATGCCGCAAGCTGGTCTGGCTCAACCCGCTGCTGCGCTTCGATGCGTTCGAGGCCCGCGCCGGCGGCATCCGTACGCTGCTGCCGCATGTCGATGAGTTCCGCACCATCCACAACCTCGCCAGCATGGAAGGGCTGGTGAGGGCGCTGGGCGGCGGGGGCAGGGTGGTTGATCCGAAACTGTGGCTCAAGGCAGGGTGAAGTCCTGCGTCATTGCGAGCACAGCGAAGCAATGACGGGATTGTTCTGCCGGGTTACTCCGCCGCCATCCGCTCGGTGCCGTCCTCCGGCGCATGGCTTTTCGGCCTTGCCTTGAGCCTCAGCTCGGTCAGGTCTGCGCGCTCCTTCTCCAGTTGGCGATAGAGGGCATCGCGGCCGGGCGCGTATTGCTTCGGGGCGTGATGGGTCGCATCGCCATACCAGGCGGCGGCGCGCAGGGTGAAGGCCGGATCGGCGAGGTGGGGCCGGCCCAGCGCAACAAGGTCGGCGCGGCCGGCGGCAATGATCGTGTTGATCTGGTCGGCACCGGTGATCGAGCCGACGGCCATGGTGGCGATGTGGGCCTCGTTGCGGATCTGGTCCGAGAACGGGGTCTGGAACATGCGGCCATAATGGGGCTTCGACTGGGGCGCGGTCTGGCCGCTGGACACGTCGATGAGGTCGGCCCCGGCGCGGGCAAAGGCGCGCGAAACCTCGACCGCATCATCGGAATCAAGCCCGCCTGCGATCCAGTCGCTCGCGGAAATGCGCACCGACATCGGCTTGCTGGCTGGCCAGACAGCCCGGATCGCCTCGAACACCTTCAGCGGAAAGCGCAGACGGTTGTCGAGCGAGCCGCCGAACTCGTCGGTGCGCCGGTTGGTGATCGGCGAGATGAACGAGGCCAGCAAGTAGCCATGGGCGCAGTGCAGTTCCAGCATGTCGAAGCCTGAGGCCTCGGCCCGCCGCGCTGCTGCCACGAACGTGGCCGTGACCTCGGTCATATCCGCCTCCGTCATGGCGCGGGGCACCTGGCTTTCGGGATAGTAGGGCAGGGGCGAAGGAGCGATAAGGCCCCAGCCACCCTCCGGCAAAGGCCTGTCCATGCCGTCCCACATCAGCTTGCTGGCACCCTTGCGGCCCGCGTGGCCGAGCTGAAGGCAGATCCGGGCTTCGCTGTTGGCATGGACAAAGTCGACGATGCGGGTCCAGGCGGCCTGCTGCGCATCGTTCCAAAGCCCGGTGCAGCCCGGCGTGATGCGGGCTTCGGCTGAGGGGCAGGTCATCTCGGTGACGATCAGCCCTGCTCCGCCCATGGCCCGCGCGCCGTAATGCACCAGATGGAAATCACCGGGCATGCCGTCCTTGGCCGAATACATGCACATGGGTGACACCACCACGCGGTTGGCCAGTTTCATGTCGCGCAGGCGCCAGGGCTGGAACATCGGGGCAACGTCCTTGCGCGGTGCCGCCGTGATGCCCTTGGCCGCCACATCGCGCGCCATCATGTCATCCACCGCCGCCACAAAGTCCGGGGCGCGCAGGTTCAGGTTGTCATAGGTGATCGCCTTGGAGCGGGTCATCAGGCCGAAAGCGAACTGGACCGGGTCCATGTTCCAGAAGCGCTGGACGTCCTCGAACCAGACCAGCGAGGTGTCCGCCGCATGCTGGGTGCGCTCAACCTCCTGCCGTCGGGTGGTCTCGTAGTGGGAGAGGGCCGCGCTCACGCCATCGCAGGCGAGCACGGACTTGTAGAGCGCGATTGCGTCCTCCATGGCCAGCTTGGTGCCGGAGCCGATCGAGAAGTGGGCTGTGGCCTTGGCATCGCCAAGCAGGACCATGTTGTCCTTCACCCAGCGCTCGTTTCGGATCATCGGAAAGTTGCGCCAGATCGAACGGTTGGTCTGCAAGGTGTGCCCCTGCAACTCCTTTGCGAACACGCCTTCCATGAAGCGGGCGCTTTCGTGCTCGGTCATGCGGTCCAGCCCGGCGCTGGCCCATGTCTCCGGCGTGGTCTCCAGCACCCAGGTCGAGGCATTGGCCTCATATTGGTAGCAATGGGCGATGAAGACGCCGTGGCTGGTCTGGCGGAAGAAGTAGTTGAAGGCATCGAAGGGCCGGGTCGAGCCCATCCAGGAGAACTTGTTGGGCCGAAGATCGACGCGCGTGCCGAAATGGTCGCGATGCTTCTCGCGCAGGGCGGAGTTGAGGCCATCGGCGATGACGATCATGTCGGCGTCGATGGAGGCCTCGTCGGCGATCTCCGAGCCGAACTGCATCGCGACGCCGAGGCTTCGCGCCCGATCCTGCAGCAGCATCAGCAGCGTGCGCCGGGAGCAGCCGCAAAAGCCGTTGCCGCCGATGCGATGCACCGTGTCCTTGAAATGGATTTCGATGTCGTCCCAATAGGCGAAGGACCGCCTGATGGCCTCGTAGCTTTCAAGGTCATGGGTCTTGAAGGTGTCGAGGGTCTGGTCGGAAAAGACCACGCCGAAGCCGAACAGGTCGTCGGCCTTGTTGCGTTCGTGGATGGTGACGGCGATGTCGGGCCGGGATTTCTTGAGCAGGATGGCGAAGTAAAGACCCGCCGGGCCCCCACCGATCACGGCAATCTTCATGGCATGCTCCCGGGCTCGTCCGTGGCCGCTGGTCCTGGCCTTCACGCGGGCCTGGCTGGAACACCGCGCTGCCCACGGTCGCCCTGCCACCCTCGATGTCCGATATTTTAAGCTTAAAACAGTTTGGTTCAAGCGGAGAGTGGTGCTGCGCAGAGTGGTGCTGCGGAGAGTGGTGCTGCGGAGAGTGGTGCTTGTGGCGGTATCCCGTGAGGGCACCCGGTCCAGCGGGCAGGGGCTCTCTCTCACGGTTCATTAACCATGGGCAGGCACACTGACATTGCTGGAATTTGAGAGTCCACCCGATTTGATTCACAGCCAGTAGTTTTCAGCGCCACCATCGATCGAAAAAATGCCACTTGTCGCAATCCTTGATGACCAGTTGACGAACCGGCAGATCTTTGCCCGGCTGGCGGGATCGATTGCCGATGACATCATTGTCGAGACTTATGCGGACCCGCTCCAGGCCCTGGCAGGCCTCAAGGGTCGCGCTGTCGATCTGGTGATCACCGACTTCAAGATGCCGCACATGGATGGCGCCGAATTCGTGCGCCAGTTCCGTGACTTGCCCGGTGCGGCCGATATTCCGGTGGTGGTGCTGACTGTCTATGAGGAGCGCAGTTTCCGGCTCAGGGCGCTGGAATGCGGCGCAACCGACTTCCTGCAAAGTCCCGTCGACCATCAGGAGTTCATCACACGCGCCCGCAACCTCTTGCGCCTTCGCTGCCAGCAATTGCTGCTGGCCCAGCGCGCCGACCATCTCAAGGCCGAGCTCGACAAGAGCGAACGCACCCGCGAACTGGCCATGCGTGATTCGCGGGAACGGCTGGCGCAGGTCATCGACAGCATTCCGGCAGTGGTGCGCTGTGCCGATCCCGACGGTCTGATCCAGTTCGTCAACGCCTTCCAGGCGCGCATGCTTGGCAAGAGCGCGACCGAGGTCGTGGGCCAGTCCGCGTCGAAGTGCCTTGGCGAGGAGCAGGGTGCGCGCAGCAATGCGCTCGACCGGATGGTGTCCGAAACCGGTCGTGCCGTGCCCACCTATGAAGAGGATATCGTCGATGCTTCTGGCAAGACACGGGTTTTCCTGTCATCCAAGACGCCGCTGCTGGACCCGGATGGTGTGGTCAGCGGGATCCTGACCACGTCGATCGACATCACCGAGCGCAAGGATGCGGAGAACTATCTGCATCACATGGCCCATCACGATGCCCTGACCGGCTTGCCGAACCGCTCCTTGCTGCACCAGCGCATCAACCGCGAAATTGCCCGCTCCCGGCGCGGCGACCGGATGTTTGCCCTGCACCTGATCGATCTCGATGACTTCAAGTCGATCAATGACCTGCACGGCCACGGTGTCGGTGACCGCTTCATCGCCACGATCGGCCAGCGCCTCCAGGATCTGGCGCGCCGGCAGGACACGGTGGCGCGCATCGGCGGCGACGAGTTCGCGGTGTTGCAGACCAACATCTCGGGCCCGCTTGATGCGCAGCGGTTTGCGAGCACGATGCTGAAGGTGATCGCCCAACCGCATGCCTGCGACACCGGCATCGTGGCATCCAGCGGCAGCGTCGGCATCACGATGCATCCGTCCGACGGGGCTAACGGAGGGGTGCTGCTCAAAAATGCCGACACGGCTATGTATCGGGCCAAGGCCAATGGCGGCAATCGTGCCGCTCTCTACGCCTCCGACATGCAGAACATAGCCCTGCACAATGCCACGCTCGATGGCGAACTCAGGACTGCACTGGAGCGCGGCGAGTTTGTGCTGCACTTCCAGCCCCAGATCAACGCCTCAACCGGCGAGATGGTGGGCGGGGAAGCCCTGATCCGCTGGAACAAGCCGGGCCAAGGCCTTCAGACGCCAGGCGCCTTCCTGCCGCGTGCCGAGGCCACCGGCTTCATCGTCGCCATCAATGAATGGGTCGTGATGGAGGCCTGCCGGGCGGGGCGCCGCTGGAACCAGATGGGGCTTGGCGGCATCCGCGTTGGCGTGAACCTCTCACCCTTGCAGTTCATCCGCCAGAACGTGCCGCTTCTGGTGACGCGCGCCCTTGGCGACAGCGGGCTCGAACCGCATCTGCTTGATCTTGAACTGACGGAAAGCTCCGTGCTCGAGGACAGTGAGACGCTGATTGCCGAGTTGGCGCAGCTGAGGATGCTGGGCTGCGAGATTTCGATCGACGATTTCGGGACGGGCTACTCCTCGCTGCGCTACGTCAAGCGCTTCCCCGTCGACCGCCTGAAGATCGACCAATCGTTCATCCGCAACCTGCCGCGCGATCCCAACGATGTGGCGATTGTCCGGACGATCATGTCGCTTGGCCACAGCCTAAATCTGTCGATCCTCGCCGAAGGGGTCGAGACCGAGGAACAGCGGGCCTTCCTGGCAGCGGAAGGCTGTGACGAGTTCCAGGGCTATATGTTTGCGATGCCGATGTCGTTCGATGACTTTGTCGCTTTCGGGCTGTCGCGTCTTGCGAAGGCCAGGACTGCTTGAACATCGCCGATCATCAGGAGGCGCGACGCCCTCACAGGCTGAAGGCCTATGCGGTCTGGCTGCGCCGGAGGCTGAACAGCCGGCCTGATTCCGAACACGAGATGATGTTCAACCGGCTCGCCATCGTGCTGGTGGCGATGTGCTATCTGGCCATCGCCGCGCACTATGGCTCCGACGGGGCATCGAGCGCGCTGCGGCACGGGCTGGTGCTATGCTCGCTCTATTGGCTCGCCTCGGCGCTCCTGATGATCGACATCCTGGTGCGGCCAGGTGTGTCGCATGGCCGGCGTGGGTTGGCGCTGGTGCTCGACATGTCTGTCCTGTCGATGGGCATGCATCTGGGCGATTCTGCCTTCGCGCTGGGCTATCCGATCTATCTGTGGATCATCTTCGGCAACGGTTTCCGCTTTGGGGTGCGCTATCTGGCCGCTTCGGTGCTGGTAGCGGTGATCGGCTTTGCCTGGGTGATCGCCCATACGAATATCTGGCAGCGTGACATCGACCTGTCGATCGGGCTCATGATCGGGTTGATCCTGCTGCCGGCCTATGTGGCGGCGCTGATCCGCAAGCTTTCGGAGGCCAAGCGGCAGGCGGAAGAAGCAAACCGCGCCAAGAGCATGTTCCTGGCCAGTGTCAGCCATGAACTGCGCACACCGCTCAATGCCATCATCACGCTGAGCGATCTGCTAGGCGAAACCCAGACCCAGCGCGAGCCGCGCGAGATGGTGCAGACCATTGCCGCATCGGGGCGCTCGCTGCTGAAGCTGATCAACAACATTCTCGACCTGTCACGGATCGAGGCCGGGCGCAGTGTCCATGCCCGCAATGACTTCGCCCTGTTTGACCTTCTGGCACAACTGCGCCGCGTGCTGGCCGTGCAGGCCCGCGCCAAGAACATTTCCCTCGGCATCTGGATCGGCCCACGTGTACCGAACCGCGTTCAGGGAGCAGAGCAGGAATTCGAGGAAGTGCTGATGAACCTGGTGGGCAATGCCATCAAGTTCACGTCGAAAGGCGGGGTGTTCGTGCATGTCGATCTGGACGACACAAGTGAGGTGCAGGGCCGGCTCAGGGTTTCCGTGCGCGACACCGGCATCGGCATTGCGCCAGACGCGCAGGACCGCATCTTCGAGAGTTTTGTCCAGGCCGACGCCTCGATCATCGACCGTTTCGGCGGGACCGGCCTCGGGTTGACCATTGTCAGGCAACTGGTCGAGCGCAATGGTGGCACGGTTTCGGTCAGCAGCCAGCCGGGCGAGGGCAGCACCTTCAGTTTCACCTTCGACCTCGTGGCGCTGGCGCAGGCACTGCGGGAGCCCGGTACAAGCTGGCCCGCCATCGTGCTGACCCGCAACCTGTCGCTGGAGGCGCAACTTCGCTTCCATGGCGTCAACACCACCCGCGTCGGCACATTGCCGGCGCTGCGCGATGCGCTGACCCATTGGGATTATGAGGCTGCCCGGCCGACGCTGATCATCGATGTGGACACGCTGGCGGCCCGCGAGCGCGAAGCCATCGACACCTGGGGTTGGAGCACACTGGCCCATGCCGTTACCGGCGTGCTGTCGGCGGGGGTGCCGGGCCTGCCGCTGATGCCGCATCTGCCACTCGCCATGGCGCTGAGCCATCCTTTGTCCGAATCCGAACTGCAGCGGCTTGCCGCGCTGGGCAAGCTGTTCCGGTCACCGGCACCGGCTGTCGATCCCGGAGTGGCGGTGCGCCCGATCCGCATCCTCGTGGCCGAGGACAACGTCACCAACCAGAAGGTGATCGGCAAGCTGCTGAGCCGCGACGGTCACACCGTCACCATCGTCGACAATGGCGAACAGGCTGTCGAGGCCCTGACCAGGGGCGATTTCGATCTGGTGCTGATGGACATCAACATGCCGGTCACGAACGGGCTCGATGCCACCAAACTGCACCGGTTCGCCTCGCTGGGGCAGCCACGGATCCCGATCTATGCTCTGACGGCTGATGTCACGCCCGAAACGCGTGCGGCCTGCGAGGAAGCCGGCATGGATGGCTGCCTTCGCAAACCCATCGAGCAGGCGGAGTTGCGCGCTGCGCTGATCAAGGCCGCCAGACTCGGCAGGGCAAACGCCGGCGCGGCGGTGCCCGTGTCCGGAGCGGCCAGCTCTGCCGCTGGCTCAGAACCCGTTGTGGCAGCCGGCATTCCGGGCATCAATCCGTTGGAGATCGTACTCGTCGATGACGTCACGCTCGGCAACCTGTGCCAGCTTGGGGGGGCCGGTTTCGTGGCTGACCTGGTGGCGCAGTTCACCAGCGACGCCCTCGGACAGATCGATGCGCTGCGGCAGACCGTGCAGGAGATCGACGCAGCCGGCTTTCGCGACATTTCCCATTCGCTGCGCAGCGCGGCAGCGAATGTCGGTGCGCGCCGGATGTTCGCCGTCTGCCTCGACTGGCGCAACGCCACGACCGAGGAGATCGTCGAACAGGGCGATGCGCGCCTTGCCCTGCTGATGACGATCCTGGAAGACACGCAGGTCGCTATGGATGCGCGGATTGCCATGATGACAGCCGACGAGGCTGCCGCGCTGAAGCGGCCGGTCTGACCGACCGGCGCGGAAAAGTCAGGAGGCCTTGTTGCTAGCCACGCGTCTGGCCTGGGCGCTGCGCAGGCGTTCCATGCGCTTGAGACTGCTTTCATCCATGTTCATGGCCTCATCGACCCAACGCTCGGTGACATCAAGCAGTTCCTGAAGGTCAAGGCCGCCCACACGGCGGCGCACGTCATGGAGGGCCTGAAGGGTGCCATGGCGCTTGAGGTTGCTGGCGATGTAGTCCTGGACCGCCTTCTCGCCCTCGCCATCCTCGGCAAGGACATCGACCAGCCCCATGTCGAACATCTCCTCGGCCGTATAGATCTTGCCGCTGAGGATCATCCGCTCGGCCTTGATCTGCCCGATCCGGCGCGAGAGCAGGCTGTAGGCTCCCATGCCGGGGAACATGTTGAACAGGATTTCGGGTATGCCGAAGCGTGCCTTGCGTTCGGCCACCAGCACGCCGCAGGACAAGGCGCATTCCAAGCCGCCGCCCAGCGCATCGCCCTGGATCAGGCCGACCAGCACGACCGGGAGCTTGAAGGCAGTGAAGCCGTGGTAGACCATCTCGCAGCATTCGTGGGCATAGGTGCTGAGCGCCTGCCGGTCCTGCCTGCGAATGCAATCGGCGAAGAGGGCCAGATCGCCGCCGAGATTGTAGATTCCCGGCATGCGCGATGCACTGACGACAAACTTGACGGGAGCATCGGTGCGACTGCTGCTCTCAAACAGTTCTGCGAGCACTTTTCTGAACCGCAAAAGGTCATGCAGGAGTGGCCGCGAGAAACTGGGGGAGGTCTCGGAGTTGAAATGCACCCACGCCGTCTTCAGCTTGCCTTCGATGGCGACAGCCATCTGGTCATAAGGCGTCGCGATGAAGTCGAGATATGCCGATGTCGCCAGCGGTGCGTCGACGTCGGGCGCCTGACCGGCGTCATTGACCGAAAGTGGTTCGAAAAACGCATTCATTTCGAGAACTTTCACACAAGCGGCAGGGCATTCCATCCGCAATCCAAATGATCATGCTGCGCGTGCCGGACCGGTGCAATCCAAAGTTTAATGAATGGTTAACCTTAAGCGGGTCTTGCGGCGCTCGGCCACGGCACCCGTGTCCTGGTCGATATTCGGCCCGGGCCGGGTTGCGCGAAACCTCGGAGGGCGACTGATCAGCCGCCGGATCCGTGGCTTTGCCTTGCAGTGCGGTCAAAGGCCTCAGTGGATGTGGCTGCCGCCGTTCACGTCGATTTCGCTGCCTGTGACATAGCCGGACAGGCCCGATGCCAGGAACAGGCAGCAGCCGGCCATTTCCGCCGCTGTGCCGACCCGCGGCATCGGCACGGTTTCCAGGACCTCGCTGCGGCGCTGGGGGGAGATCGCGCCTGCTGTCATGTCGGCGTCGATCAGTGAGGGGCAGATTGCATTGACGCGGCTGTTATCCACGCCCAGTTCGCGGGCGCAGGCCTTGGTTTAGCCCAGGATTGCGGCCTTGGCCGCTGCTCAGGGCGTGCCGTCGAAGACGCCGCTGCCGCGCTGGCCGGCCACGGACGACATGTTGACGACGGAGCCGGAACCGGCGGCGCGCATGGCCGGCACCACGGCCTGTGTCAGATGAAAGCAGCCGCGCATGTTCACGTCCATGACGCGGTCATAGAGCGCGTTGCTGACATCCATCAGCCGGTCAGGCGCAGTGATCCCGGCAGTGTTGACCAGCACGTCGACGCGGCCATGGGCGGTCCAGCACGCGCGCTATGGCTTTCTCAGCGTCTGCTCCTGCGGGTAACATCACAGCGGAGCGCCATGTGGCCGTGCCCCTTGAGCGCCGCCAACGTGTCATGCGCGGCGGCCAGATCGATGTCCAGCGCCATGAAGCGCGCGCCATGGGCGGCGAACAGCATGGCCGTGGCCCGGCCAAGGCCCCGCGCGCTGCCTGCCCCGGTGATGACGCAGATCTTGCCCTTGAGCAGCATGTTCCCCTCCAGGGTGGCGGTCCGGCAGGCATGGCCAGCCTGTTTTGCCGGCTTCTCCGGCCGGGTGCTCCGAGCCAATGTCGCGAAGGGGCCTTGCGGCAAGCGGCGCGGCACGAGGCGGACGCCAATTTAGCAATTCCGGTTGCGTTTTGCGTGGCTTCCAGTCCACTCTACCGGTGCGCAGGTCATGCCGGCTGCGCGATCAGGACAGGGAACAGCGATGGCATCGGTTACGATCCGCGACGTCAAGAAATCGTATGGCGCAACGCCGGTCATTCACGGCGTCAACATCGAGATCCAGGACGGGGAATTCGTGATCCTTGTCGGCCCCTCGGGCTGCGGCAAGTCCACCCTGCTGCGCATGATCGCGGGGCTCGAGAACATCTCGGGCGGGGATATCCTGATCGGCGACCGGGTGGTCAACAACGTGCCGCCGAAAGAGCGGGACATCGCCATGGTGTTCCAGAATTACGCGCTCTACCCGCACATGACGGTGGCCGACAACATGGCCTTCTCGATGAAGCTGCGCGGCGCGCCGAAGGACGAGATCAAGGCCCGCGTCGACAATGCCGCCCGCATCCTGTCGCTGGTGCCGCTGCTGGAGCGCTATCCGCGCCAGCTCTCCGGCGGCCAGCGCCAGCGCGTCGCCATGGGCCGCGCCATCGTGCGCGATCCGCAGGTCTTCCTGTTCGACGAGCCGCTCTCGAACCTCGACGCCAAGCTCAGGGTGCAGATGCGCACCGAAATCAAGGAACTGCACCAGCGCCTGAAGACAACGACCGTCTACGTCACACATGACCAGATCGAGGCCATGACCATGGCCGACAAGATCGTGGTGATGCATGATGGCATCGTCGAGCAGGTCGGCGCGCCGCTCGAACTGTATGACCGCCCGGCCAACCTGTTCGTGGCTGGTTTTATCGGCAGTCCTTCGATGAACTTCGTCAAGGGCCGCATCGACGGCTCGGGCTTTCACGCCGATGGCGGCTTCATGCTGCCGATCGCCGGGGCACCGGCCGCCTCCAGCGGCATGCCGGCGGTCTATGGCCTGAGGCCCGAGGCGATCCGGCTGGATGGCGCCGGCATCGAGGCCAGGGTTCATGTGGTGGAGCCGATGGGGTCGGAAACGCAGGTCGTCGCCCATATCGGCGGGCAGAGCTTCACCTGTGTGTTCCGCGAGCGGATCCAGGCCAAGCCCGGCGAGATCATCCGGGTTGCGCCCGATGCCGCGCTGACGCACCTGTTCGATCAGGGCAGTGGCAAGCGGATGGCGGCCTGAGGTCTGCGCCAAGCCGGCCAAAGACTTGCGCGAAAGCGGCGAAAGGTGGTTGCCAAGCGCAAGATCAGCCGCTAGACACACCCGACTTCAGCGGCCAAGCTGTTTTGAAGAACGCGCCCGTAGCTCAGCTGGATAGAGCATCAGACTACGAATCTGAGGGTCAGAGGTTCGAATCCTTTCGGGCGCGCCATTTAAAATCAGACACTTGGAGTGCTGGCATTCGAAATTTGTGCCGTCGCGTGCTGTCTGGTTCCATTGTGGTTCCACCAACCACTTTCGTAGATGATGACCCGGCAAGCTGATCTGCGTCCTTTTTGGCTCGCCTTGATGCTGGACTTCTCGCACCTCCAGCCGCCTGACTCCCCGGTACAAGGCAGCCCGCTTCCACCATCCCTTTTTCCCGGCCATGCCCGCAATGCGCCTCGAAGCCATCGCCCGGCACAGGAGCGCCGTCGACGTCCTGGCCAAGATGCTTAGCGAAGGTGGGTGGCGCTTTCTTCATTGATCTCGTTGGATTTTCTCAGAAAAGCGCCGCGTTGGCCTATGCGGAGATGGCGCAAAACGCTTTTTCTCTCAATGACATACAACCAATCGCCGTCGGTGCTTTTATCTCGCAATCCGTGGACGAAACCAAATCCTAAGACCGAGCGAAAAGCACTAACGGGCTGATATCGTGATTGTCAGCTGCGCGCAGTGCGGCCACGTATGCGGCGCGAAGTTCTCCGATGTTATGTAGACTGCCACCGCCCCACGAAAATGGCTTCCCGCCCAGTCGCTCAATCATCAAATCCGCCATGAGCCGAGCGTGACGACCATTGCCGTTTGGAAACGGATGAATGGCGACGAGCCGATGATGAAACCGTATGGCGATTTCATCCGGCGGGAATGTCTCATGCTTTACCCAGTACCGCACATCATCCAGCTTGGCCGTCAGTTCGGCTGGCACGCGATACCAGTCAATCCCGATGTTCCGATCCGTCTGCCGGAATGTACCGGCCCAGCCCCATACTTTCCCAAACATGCGCTTGTGCAGCGTCTTGATGAAGCCTTCATCCAGGAGAGCTTCAGGATCGGCTCTTCGGGTCTTCCGTGCCCATGCTGAGCCCTCAATGATGTTCGCTTGCTCCGCTTCGTTCAGGTCTCGCCGAAGCGTGATCCATGTCTGAAGAAGCCGCTCTCGCTCTTCGGGCATAAGGGGGGTGGCATCATCGGGTTCCTGGAACAAATCACTCATTTTTTGTCCCACAGGTCACGAAGCGCGATATTGGTGCGGATGTAGCTCTCGATCCGCTCTTCAAGGTCAGCATCGCCTGTCTGCTGAGCTTCGAGTTTCATCGTGTGAGAGATGCGCCCGAGGTCGCGCATAGCAATCGCTCGAGCGCGTTCGCTCACCGCGCTTTCCAATGCCTTGTTCGGAACGAGCGCATAAACCAGTGTGCAATCGAGCGCTTCCGCCGCCCGGCGAAGCGTTTCGATTTTCACGGTTCCCGTGGCTTCGGAGCGTTCCATCGCATCGGCACTTTGAGGACTGATCCCAAGCCGCATGGCAAACTGGATACGGGTCATCCCCAGCGCATCACGAATTGCGCGCACCCATCCTTTGGGCGGCGCCGTGTACTGGGAAACCGGCTTCAAGGGCAGAAGCCGTTGATCGAGCCTTTGGCGGGCTTTGTAACGGGCATCTTTTTGCATATCATAGCCTGTTTTGCATCTCAGAAAAACATACCACAATATGATGATTATATCAAATAAAACATATTGTAGTCTGCTTTTTGTGATCTCTACCCATCTCATTGGCACTCTGGGTTCAGTTGGGTTTTCCCTATAATGTATTGAAATAACGAGATATTTTTAACATGTCGGTCTGGACATGTTAAACCCAAGCCGCACTGCTTACCGCAATGGTTCATTGCCACTGGGATCGAAGCGCCTTGGGGCTTTCCGGCAGTAGCGTGTCTGGCATGTCGGCTGGAAGGGGCACTGACGAGTTCCATCAACGTCAGGAGCAATGCATCCATCTGGACGATTGACGATCGGGTAGTGCGCTTTTGGGCAAGTCCGCAGATGGCCCAAAGCGGTCTGTTCAGCAAAAATTATAGTGCATCAACAATCACATAGCAGTGCCCAGTTTCATCCTGTCCGGCGCGCCATTTCTCAATCTTACGCCAGTTCGCTTCGCTTAATGCTCCGACAGGGCTGCCTGACCGGCCGAAATTCGCACTTGCGAACGCGGCCCGCATCGGTGCCGTGCAAGGTGCGCCTTCTGGCCCTTCAGGCGACCGGCTTCAGGTATTCCTTGCGCAGCATGCAGTGCACGCCCTTGTGCTGGTTGACCGTCTGGGTGATGCGCAGATCGGCGGCGATCGAGCACAGGCCATATGCCTGCTCCCGGCTGAGCCCTGTCCTGTCAACAATCAGGGCAATCATGTCCCGCAACGCTTTCTGGGCGCAGATGTCGAGGTCGGGGTCCATGCCACAGGTGATCACGTGGGTCGCGGTCTCGGCGCGCGGGTAAGTGAACGTAAGGTCCTTGCGCACGATCAACTCGAAGGTTCCGGTCAGCGCCGTCTCGATCGCCGTGACATTGACCTCGCCATCGCCCTGCAAGGCGTGTCCGTCACCGCATGAGAAGCTCGCACCTTCCACGAAGACCGGCAGGTAGAGCGTGCTGCCCGCGACCAGTTCCTTGTTGTCGATGTTGCCGCCAAAGGCGCGTGGAATGATCGAGGTGCAGCGTCCCCATGACGGGGGAGGGGCCACGCCCATCACGCCGAAGAAGGGCGCCAGCGGCAACTCCAGACCCCATGGCATCGTGCCGACCATGCGGTCCGCATCAAGTGCGATGTGCATGAGGTGATGGCCGGGGAAGTCGTCCGGAAGGGTTCCTGCCAGCGGTCGGCTGAAGTTGAAGCCCCAATCCTGGTGAAGCCCGATTTCCCGGATGCGCACTTCCAGCACGTCGCCGGGTTCGGCGCCCTGCACATGCACCGGGCCGGTCAGGATGTGGGGGCCAAACGGGATGCCGACCTGCGCCTGATGAATGGCGTGCAACTCGGGCGGCACATGGAAACCCGCGGGCGGCAACACCTCCCGTGTGCCGGTGACGCTGGTGATCCGGACTGTCGCGCCGCTCGGCACGGTCATGGCTGCCGGTTGCGCCGCATCGAAATAGCCCCAGTGCGTGGTTCCGGGGCCTGCTTTCAGGTCAAACGTCGTCAATGTCTTAGCCCCTTTGGCGCAAAGGCCGCATGATGTTGCAAATCCCGCGCGCTCCTTGCAAGGGAAGCGCAATCCAACGCGAGCCGATCACCATGTCAACCTCCCAAGCATTCCCCCGCCGCATCGAGGCCATCGCCGTGTTCTGCGGTTCGAACACGGGGCTGGGCGAACGCTACATCGATGCTGCCCGCCTGTTGGGCACGACGATCGGCCAGCGCGGCATGACACTGGTCTATGGCGGCACCAACAAGGGACTGATGGGTCTGCTGGCCGATGCCGTCATTGCCGCGGGCGGAAAGGCGCACGGCGTGATCACGCAACGTCTTGCCGACCGTGGCCACCGGCACCCGAATCTGCACGTCTGCGAGGTCGTTGGCCACATGCGCGACCGGAAGGCGCGGATGGCAGACCTCGCCGCTGCGTTCATCGCCATGCCTGGCGGGATTGGCACGCTGGAGGAGTTCATGGAGATCTGGACGCTCAACCAGCTGGGCGAGCTCGACAAGCCGGCCGGGTTGTTTGATGTCGGGGGCTATTATCAACCCTTCCTCAGCTTCATCGACCACATGATTGCCCAGCGCTTCCTGCCGGCCGAACACCGCCATGGCATCGTCGTTCAATCCGACGCGACATTGCTGATCGAGGGTTTGCTGGGATTCCAGCGCGTCACGGTTCCGAAGTGGCTGCCGGTGGCGGACTGACCAGACGGCGGCCCAGCTGTTCGGCAAACTTCGCGGCTGCTACCGGCAGGGCCCGTCCGCGCAACTGGCCCATGGCCAGCCTTGCCGGCTGGATGTCGCGCAGGTCGACAGGCCGCGCAACCAGCCCATGGCGGTCGCGCAGGGTCGCCGGTGCGCCGATCTCAATCTGGAATGTGATGGCCTGTTCGAAGCGGACGTAGTTGCGCAGGAATTCGAAGGAGTTCGATTCAACCACCGCTTCAAAGCGGAAGGAGCTGCGCGCCGTGGCTTCATCGAGCAGCTGCCGGCCGCCATAGCTGCGGTCCGGGAGGGCCAACGAGAAGGTCGCGCAATCACGCAGGCGGACGCTGGCAGCAGCGGCAAGAGGGTGATCCGCTGCCATGATCGCCACCACACGCTGCTCAGCCGATGCAAGGACCTGGAAGTCGGCCATGACAGAGGGCCGAAACACCAGCGCCAGATCGACCTCGAACGCGCCGAGCGCACGCAGCGCATCGGTATGATCGCGAACCTGCACATCGAACTCGACCAGCGGAAACTCACGCCGATAGTCAGCAATCGTGATGGGCAGCAATTCATAGGCGAGCGCCTGACTGCAGGCGATCGCGACCGTGCCGCGCCGAAAGCCCGAGAGATCCTCGATCTGCGACCTGACCCTGTTCATGTCCGCCAGCTGGCTCCGGATATGCCGGATCAGCAGCTCCCCTGCCGCATTCAGCCTGACACCGCGCGGCAAGCGCTCGAAGATCTGCGTCCCCAGATCATCCTCGATGTCCTGGACCCTGCGGTTCAATGCGGAGGCTGTCAGGTTCAGCCGCTCTGCGGCCTTCCGGATCGAGCCGGTGCGCGCGACCTCATCGACATAACGCAGCAGACGCAGGTGTTTCATCGAGGGTCTTTCGATAACCGGTGCATTTTTCGAATATGTCTGTCAGCAAATCAGCAGAAGACGGCATCAGTCAATTGCCCCTAGCCTGCCTTGGTCAACTTTGGTGAGGGGCACCATGTCAACCAAGAGCAGTTCGACGATCTCACGCCGCAGGCTTGGCCATTGGCTCGGCGCTGCAGCCCTGGCCGGGGCACTGCCGATGCCGGCGATCGCCCAATCGCTGACGCGCGTCCGGATGGTGCTGAACTGGCGCTACCAGGGGCCGCAAGGGTGGTTCTTCCTTGCCGAGGATCGCGGCTATTTCCGCGAGGCAGGCCTCGAGGTCGTGATGGACCAGGGCAACGGATCGGGTGCGGCTGTTGGTGCGGTGGCATCCGGCTCCTATGATCTGGGCTTCGGCGACATCAACGCGCTGATCCAGCTCGTCGCCAGGGGCGCTGCCGGCGGCAACACGCCGCTGGCGATCTCTGCCATGTACAACCGGCCTCCCTTCACCATTGCCGTGAAGGCCGATGGGCCGATCAAGACTCCAAAGGACATGGAAGGCCGCACGCTGGGTGGTCCCGCCAATGATGGCGCTCTGAAGCTGTTCCCGGCCTTTGCCAAACTGGCGGGCGTCGATGCCGCCAAGGTCCAGTTGACCAACATGCAGCCCAACCTGCGCGAGCAGATGCTTCAGCGCGGGCAGGTCGATGGGGTGTTCGGCTTCGTCAACACCATCCGGTTCTCGGCAAAGCTGGTCGGGATCGACCCGGACAAGGACTTCCGGTTCATCAACTACGGCGATTTCGGCATGGACCTGTATTCCAATGCGATCATTGCCTCGCGCAAGCTGGTCAACGAGAATCCCACCGCTCTGCGGGGTCTGCTGGCTGCGATCAACAAGGGTCTTAAGGATACGCTGAAGGACCCCGATGCTGCCATCGAGGCCGTCGCCAAGCGCGAGCCGCTGATCAACAAGGCGGTCGAAAAGGAGCGCCTTATCGCCACGCTGAATGACGAGATGAGCCATCCCGAGCTGGCCACCATCGGCATCGGCGACATCAACGACGCGCGCTTCGCCAAGTCGATCGGCGTGGTCGTCGAGGCTGACGGGCTTCCGCGCACACCAGCTCCGGAGGAGATCTTCAGCCGGGCCTTCCTGCCGCCGGTCGCTGACCGCGTCACCAAGCTGCTCTGAACGGGCTTGCCATCATGGACCTGAAACTGAACGGCCGCGTCGTGGTCATCACGGGGCCTGCCAAGGGAATGGGCGCTGCCGTGACGCGCGCCTTCGCGGCCGAAGGCTGCAAGCTTGCCCTGCTTGGCCGCGATACGGGCGCCATTGCGCCGGTGGCGAACGAGGTCCGCGAGGCCGGCGCGGAGGCGATCGTCATTGCCTGCGACGTCACCCGCGGAGAAGCGTGCGACGTTGCCATCGCAGAAACCAAGGCCCGGTTCGGCGGGCGGATCGATGTGCTGGTCAATGTTGCCGGCGGGTCCGGTCCGATCGGCAAGACGGGATGGGAGACGACCGAGGACGAGTTCGACGAGATCGTCGATCTCAACATGCGCGGCTGCTTCAATACAATGCGCGCCTGTCTGCCGACCATGATCGCCCAGCGGGACGGCAAGATCGTCAATGTCGGCGGCACCTTCGGCATGCGAGGCAGGGCAGGGCGCATGGCCTATTCGGCCTCGAAATGGGGCCTGCGCGGCATCACCAAGAGCTTTGCACTCGAAGCCGGTCCCTTCAACATCAACGTCAACTGCGTTGCGCCGGGCATGGTCGATGGCCCACGCTTTCGCGGCAAGGTGGTGCCCGAGATGGCGGCGCGGCTGGGCATTTCGCCAGAGGCAGCTGCCGAGAAGCATGCCGCTGACTATGCGCTTCGCCGTGTTTCAACCGACGAGGACGTGGCCCATGCCTGCCTGTTTCTCGCCTCGCACGTCTCGCGCCAGATCAGCGGCGTCGACCTTCCGGTCGATGGCGGCTGGGCCATGCTGTGAGCACGGACATGACCGGAACAGCATTCATCGCCGATCTGGTGCTGACGGGTGGTACCGTCGTCACCTCCAAGTCCCGCTTCAAGGCTGACGTTGCCATGAAGGACGGGCTCATCGCCCTGGTCGGCGAGCCATCGGCGATGCCGGCTGCACGGGAGGTCGTCGATGTGTCGGGCAAGTTCATCCTGCCTGGCGCGATCGACGTGCACGTGCACTTCCGCGAGCCTGGCTACACCCACAAGGAGGACTGGCGTACCGGCAGCGCGGCGGCCGCCATGGGAGGAACCACAACCGTGTTCGAAATGCCGAACACGCATCCTCCGACGCGCTCCGTCACCGAACTGCGCCAGAAGCAGCAGGCGGCTGAAAAGTCGCATGTCGATTACGGCATCTATGGCCTTCTGGCCGAGGACAACATCGGCGAGCTGCAGGGGCTGATCGATGGCGGCGTCAACGCCTTCAAGTGCTTCATGGGCAACACCTTCGGCAACCTGCCGTCGCCATCGACCGGCGCCATGCTCGAAGGCTTCGAGATCATTGCGCCCTCAGGCCTGCGCATTTCGCTGCATGCCGAAACAGCGTCGATCATGGCCTGGCGGCAGAAGCGACTGATGGAGGCCGGGCGCAACGATCCTCTGGCGCACATTGCTGCCCGTCCAGCCATCGTGGCGTCGGAGGCTGTCAGCCGTGCCGCTGAACTCGCCGGGTGGACGGGCGCACGGGTGCATGTCCTGCACATCTCGTCAGCTGCGGAACTCAGGCCCCTCGCCGACGCGAAGGCACGTGGTATCGAGATCACCGGCGAAACCTGCCCGTGCTACCTGCTGCTCGACAGCCGCGACTACGCAAGGCTCGGCTCGGTCATCCGTGTCAATCCGCCCGTCCGGGAGCACAGCGATTCCGTGGCGATCTGGCAGGCGCTGCAATCGGGCGTGGTCGACATGATTGCGACTGATCACGCCCCGCACACGCCGGCCGAGAAGAGCAAGGCCGTGATCTGGGACGCCGACTGCGGTTTCCCGGGCGTCGAGACGCAGATGCCACTGATGCTCAATCAGGCGGCAGCCGGACGCATCACGCTTGAGCACTACGTGAAGATCTCCGCCGAGAATCCGGCCCGCGCCTTCGGGCTGTGGCCGGCCAAGGGCCGGATCGAGGCGGGCGCGCATGCCGACATCGCGGTGGTCGACATGGAGCGGACGGAAACCATCGATGCGTCGAAGTTGCAGTCGCGTGGCAAGGTTACACCATTCGACGGCGTCGCTGTGACCGGAGTGCCGGTCCACACCCTGGTGCGCGGCCGTTTTGTGCAGCGTGACCGCCAACTCGTCACCGAAACGAGCGGCTGGGGCCGTCAGGTGACAGATATCCAGCGCATGCCGCCGGCCCAAGTCCGCAACGCGGATCAGACGTTGGCCGCAGTCTTGCAAGGCCCCGCGCGGGTGACAGCAGGAGCGACAGCGTGAGCGCACAAGGCCGCGAGACACGGGCCGGCACAGCCGTTTCACCGGGGGCAACGTTCATCGAGTTCGAGAACGCCTCGATCACCTATGGTCGCGGCGCACGCGCGGTAGAGGCGCTCGCACCGACCACTCTGAGGATCGCCGAGGGTGATTTCGTGGCGCTGGTCGGGCCCTCAGGCTGCGGCAAGTCCACGATCCTCAAGATGGTCGGCGAGTTGCTGAAGCCGAGCACGGGCCATGTCTTTGTTTCGGGGCGGGAGATCGGCGCCAAGCCGATCCGAATCGGCATGGCCTACCAGAATCCGACGCTGCTTCCCTGGCTCAACATCCGCGACAACGTCATGCTGCCGCTCAAGATCGTGCCGCCGTTCCGTCAGGAGTTCCGTTCAAAGCGAAAGGGCGAATTCCGTGACCGGGTCGATGCGATGCTGACACAGGTCGGGCTGGCCGGTTTCGGCGAGAAGTACCCGTTCCAGCTGTCCGGCGGCATGATGCAGCGCGCCAACCTGTGCCGGGCGCTGATCCATGAGCCGGACCTGCTGCTTCTGGACGAGCCCTTCGGCGCGCTCGATCAGTTCACCCGCGAGGAGCTGTGGGCGATCATGCAGGACCTGTGGCTGTCAAAGAAGCTGACGGTCCTGCTCGTGACCCACGATCTGCGCGAAGCGGCCTATCTGGCCAATCGCATCTGCGTGATGAGTTCGCGGCCGGGGCGCATTCTGGATGACCAGATCGTCGAACTTTCGCGCCCCCGCAACATCGACATGACCTTTCAGCCCGACTTCGTGGCGCTCAACCAGCGGCTTCGCGCCCTGATCGTGGGCGCGCGCGGCGGGACCGGCATTGTCAATCACGCACCTGGCACGGCCTGAGGAGGCGACGGATGGAACGCATCGTCGAGATCATCCGTGAAAAGGGGGCGTCCACGGCCCTGATCATCGGCTTCTTCGTGTTCTGGGAGCTGTTCTGCCTGATGGGCAACATCTCCGACATCCTGTTGCCGCGGCCGACGCAGATCATTGCCGCGCTGATCAAGTTCTGGCCAGCGATCTGGCCGCACACCTACCAGACGCTCTACACGACGCTGGTCGGCTTCAGCATTGGTGTGGCGATCGGCCTGGCGCTGGGCGTGCTGATCGGTTCATCCAAGCTCGCTTACGACACGGCCTATCCGTTGCTGGTCGGCTTCTCGTCGATCCCCAAGGTCGCTGTCGTGCCCATCTTCGTGCTCTGGTACGGGGCTGGCACGGTCCCGGCGATCCTGACCGCGATGATCATCTGCATCTTCCCGATCGTCGTGAATGTCGCCACAGGCATTGCGACCGTGGAGCCCGAACTCGAAGACGTCATGAAGACGCTGAAGGCGTCGAAGCTCGACATCCTGTGGAATGTCAGCCTGCCGCGCTCGATGCCCTATTTCTTCGCAGCCCTGAAGGTCGCGATCACGCTCGCCTTCGTCGGTTCGGTGGTGGCTGAGACCGTGGCCTCCAACCGGGGCATCGGCAACATGATGATGATTGCCTCGTCCAGCTTCAACGTGCCGCTCGTCTTTGCAGGATTGTTCGTCCTCGCTGGGCTCGGCGTCGCGCTCTACGTGCTGTTCTCGCTGATCGAATACCGCGTCACCGGGTGGGCACATCGCAAGACCGATCTGGCAGCCAGCTGACGGATCCCGAAGGACTGCAACAGCCCGTTTTCCCAGCTCAATGGAGACAGACATGCGCCGAATGATCCTGAAATCTGCCCTTGCCGCCGCGACTGTTGCCTTGTGCGCCCTCTCGTCAGGGCTTGCCCCAGCCTTTGCACAGTCACCAACCAAGATCAGGTTCACGCTCGACTGGCGTTACCAGGGCGTCCACGCCTGGTACTTCCATGCCAAGGAGAAGGGGTACTTCGCCGCCGAAGGCCTCGATGTCACCATCGACCAGGGTGATGGCTCTGCCGCAACGGTCACGCGCATCATGTCCGGCACCTACGATGCCGGGTTCGGCGACATGGGCGCCATCATCCAGCAGGCTGCCAATCGCCCCGGCGAGGCACCGGTCATGGTCTACATGATCTACAACAAGTCACCGCTGGCGATCGTCCACAAGGCCAACGGTCCGATCAAGACCCTGAAAGACCTTGAGGGCAAGAAGCTGACATCGCCCGCAGGCTCGGCCACCGTGCGTCTGCTGCCGCTGTTCGCCAAGCTCAACGGGCTGGATGCGAGCAAGATCGAGGTCGTCAACATCGCCCCGAACGTTCAGGAGATGATGATGGTGCAGGATCAGGTCGTCGGCGGCTTTGTTTTCACCGTGACCTCCTACATGAACCTGATCGGCATGCGGCTTGATCCGGACAAGGACTACCGTTTCATCATGTATGCGGACCACGGCATCGAGGCCTACTCCAACGGCGTGATGGTCTCGCAAAGGATGATCAAGGAGAACCCCAAGGCCGTCGCCGGTCTGGTGCGCGCCATCAACCGCGCCATGATTGAAATCACCGCAAATCCGCCGGAAGCCGGCAAGGTGATGTTCAAGGTCGAGCCCACGATCAATGCCGACATCGAGACGAGGCGCGTCGAGTTCACCTACAAGTCGCACATGTTCACGCCCGAAACCGAGAAGCTGGGCGCAGGCGACGTATCGGACGAGCGGATGGGCAGGGGCATCGCCCAGATCGTGGAAGCCTTCGCTCTGCCAAGGGCACCGACCCCGGCCGAGGTCTTCAATCGCTCCTTCCTGCCGCCGCTGGCCGACCGTAAGTTGGCTGCACCCAAGAGCTGAGCCCTCCTTCATCCCGACGGAACCACATCCATGCGCAGGATCGCAGCACAACACTGCCTTGATGCGCATGGAAGCCGCCATGACGCCGTGATCTCGGTCGATGGCGGTACGATCATGGCCATCGACAACGGCATCGAACCTGCCGGCCGCGCTGACGGAGACCTTGTCGTTCTGCCAGCGCTGACGAACGCCCACGATCATGCGCGGCCACTGCGCACCAGTTCGATCGGCGGCTTCGGAAAGCCCTTGGAGATATGGCTCCATCGCCTGGCCCTGATGGTGCCGGTCGATCCCTATCTGGCGGCTCTCGCGCCGCTTGCCCGCGCTGCGCTTGGTGGACAAGGCGGTGTGATGGTCCATGCCACCCGTGCCATGGGCTTCACCGACCTGCCGACCGAGGCGCGGGAGGTGGCCCGCGCTGCCAGCGATGTCGGCGTTCGCATGGCTTTCGGCATTGGCATGCGGGATCAGAACCCGCTCGTCTACGGGGACCATTCGGGCGTCCTCGATGCTCTTGACGCCGGAGCGCGCCACGAGATCGAGCAGCGTTTTCTGGGCCCGATGCTACCGCTTGATGAGCAGATGGCGCGCGTCGATGCGGTTTCCGAGGCGATTGGCGGGGCGATGGTCGATGTCCAGTATGGACCAAACGGCCCGCAATGGTGCTCGGACGCCATGTGGCAGGCGATAGCCGAGGCCTCGGCCCTCACCGGACGTCGCATCACGACCCACCTGTTCGAGACCAGGTATCAGCGTGACTGGGCCGACCGTACCTATCCTGGCGGGTTGGTCAGGCACTGGAAAGAGATCGGCCTGCTGTCGCCGCGCCTGACATTGGCGCACTGTGTCTGGGCGCGACCGGATGAGCTGGAGATGATCGCCGAAGCAGGCTGCATCATCGCCACCAACGCATCCTCCAATCTGGCGTTGCGATCCGGCATCGCACCTGTGGCCGAGATGCTTCGAAGCGGCTGCACGGTTGCACTGGGCATCGACGGCCAGGCGTTCGACGAGGACGACGATGCGCTGCGCGAACTGCGTCTGCTGTGGTCCTTGCATGCCGGCTGGGGCTTCGACAGTGAACTGGCGCCCCGGGATGTCCTGCGCATGGTGATGGAGAACGGACGGACAGCCATTGGCGCGCCGCGCGGAGGTGACATCGCCGTGGGCTCGGCAGCCGACCTTCTGGTGCTGGACCGGGCGGCGCTGGATGAAGATGCGCTGATGCCGGTGGATCCTCTCGATTTGATATTTGCGCGGGCCAACCGGAGCCATATCCGCGAGGTCATCGTCAATGGCCGCACCATCGTCAGCCGTGGTCGCGTGCTGGGTGTCGACCTTGACGGCGCGCATGCTGAATTGCGGGCCGCCTATCGTGCGGGCATGCCGGACCGTGCGGCGTTCGACGCAGCGCTGCCTGCCTTCGAACGGGCCGTCCGTGGTCACTACCTTCAGCGGCTGGGATGCTGCTAGGCGCATGCGTGTGCTCAGCGAAGCCGATGTCGCCGCCCTGATCACGATCCCTGATGCGTTGCGCTGCGCGGAACGCGCGTACCGGCTGCATGCCACGGGTGAGGCTGCGCCTCCAGTCCGGGGTGATCTTCGCCATGACGACCCGAAAGCAGGCTGTCTGCTGCTGGCCGGGGCCTGGGGAGCGCAACATCTGTCCGTCAAGAGCAATGTGCATGCCTATCCGCAGGGGCCGGACGCGCCGAGGCTCTGGGGCAGTCTGCTCAGCCTGTGGGACTGGAGCCGTGCGATGCCGCGCGCCGTGCTGGCAGCGCGGCTCCTCAACGATCACCGCACGGCCGCGGGGTTTGGCGTTGGGGCGCGCCTGTTGTCGCCTGCGGATTCAGCGCGCCTTGCGGTGTTCGGGGCGGGCAAGAGCGCACCGATGACCATCCGCTACCTGAAGGCCGTTCGGCCAACGATCCGTCATGTCATGCTGGCGGGGCGGTCGCCCGGTCGCCTCGAAGCTCTTGCCCGGCGTGTGGCGGAATGGCCCGAGTTTGCCGATGTCACGGTGGACATTGCCACGTCGCCGGCGGCTGCGGTCGCGGATGCCGATATCATCGCGACGGTGACCACGTCCGATCAGCCGGTGTTTCCGGGAGGTGCCGTCAAGCCCGGCGCCTGCGTCATCCTGGGCGGGGCCAACAGGCCGACCGCGCGCGAAGCTGACGATGACCTCATGCGCCGCGCCGATGTCTACGTCGATGCCAGGCAGGGCGCATTGGACAAGGCCGGCGACCTCAGGCTGGCGATGGCCAGCGGCGCATTGACGCCGGAGCGCATCGTTGCGGAAATCGGCACCTGCTCCGACGGCGCCCTCGGCCTTTCGCGGGGCAGCGACCTGCGCGTCTTCAAGTCGATGGGGCTGGCCATCCAGGATGTTGTTCTGGCGGAGCATCTGGTCACGCGGGCCGAACAGGCCGGTGTCGGCACGGTTGTGGACCTTGATGGCGGAGCCGGCGAGCCATGATAGCGGGCGAGACACTGTTGATCCGCAACGCCATGGTTCTCACCCTCAATGCGCGCGACGAGCTTCACGAAGGCACGGATATCCTGATCCGCGAGGGCATCATTGCAGCGATCGGTCCCACGCCGGGTGATCAGATGCAGCGCGTCACCCGTGTCATCGACGCAGCGGGATGTCTGGCCCTGCCCGGCCTGATCAATGCGCACATGCACTCGCAGTCGGGCACCATGCCGGGCTTCGGGGATCGGCTGAGCCATCCCGCCTTCATGTGGCTGACACAGGCACACACGTCGCGGCGGAGCCCGGACGAGATCAGGCTTGCCGTGCTTTTGTGTGCTGCGCAGATGCTGCAAACCGGAACGACCGCCGCCATCGATCACTTTCCGGGGCAGCGCTTCACGCTCGCGGACATGGATGCCGTGATGTCGGCTTGGGCGGAGACTGGGATGCGCGTTGCTCTTGGCATGCGTTTCTTCGACGGGGAGTTTGGCGACATCGTTCCGGCCGGCGCTGGCCTGTCGCCGGACCTGGCCGCTGCCGCGCGCGCCGTCGACATCCTCAAGCCCCACCGCTTGTCCGGCCTTCGGGAGGAGATGCCGGAGGTGGTTCGCCGCTGGCATGGGCATGAGGGCCGGCTCGGCGTCTTTCCGGCTCCGTCGAATCCGGACAGATGCAGCGACGAAGCACTGGTTTTCTGCGCGGAACTCGCCGAGAAGCACGATCTCGGCATCCATACGCACCTGCTTGAAACCCGGGCCCAGGCCGACATCGCGGCGAAGCGCTACGGCGCGACCACAGTGGCACATCTCGACAATCTGGGAATCCTCTCGGGTCGCTGGTCCTGCGCTCACAGCATCTGGCTGACCGATGCGGACATTGACCTGATGGCCCGGCGGCGGGCCATCGCTGTCCACAATCCCGAAAGCAATGCCCGCATCGGTTCAGGACGGATGCGCACGCCGGAGATGCTGGCTGCGGGCGTGCCCATTGCGCTGGGCACTGATGGATCTGGCGCGAACGACAATCTCGTCATGCACGAAGCCATGCGCGCAGCCGCAACGCTGCACCGCGCCGACCTGGCGGACCGCAATCAGTGGGTCAGTGCCCGCGACGCCCTGCGCATGGCCACCGAGGGTGGTGCCATGGCAATGAGGCTTGGCCTGAACATCGGGCAGATCGCTCCGGGTTTCCGGGCCGACATCTGCCTTTACCGGCTGGGTGGCCCGTTCTGGACCCCCGTGAACGATCCCGTCGCCCAGCTTGTCTTTGCCGAAACGGGGGGCTCTGTGGCCTACACGCTGGTTGATGGCGATATCCTGGTCGATCAGGGCCGTGTCACGGCCTTCGATGCGGAAGGCGCACTGGCAGAGGTTTCAGGCATGGTGGCAAGCCTGCGCAGGCGCAATGCCGACCTGTTTTCGGTCGCGCACGCGATCGCGAAAGCGCTGCCATGAGCACGTCCGGTCCCAGCGCCGTTGATCTTGTTGTCGGCGGCGGCATTGTCGTCACGCCCGATGGCATGCGTGACGGCGCGGTTGCGGTCGAGCGGGGCAAGATCGTTGCCGTTGGCTGCGATGCTGCCATGCCGCCGGCTCGGCAGCGGATCAACGTCGAGGGACGTCATATCATCCCCGGCGCGATCGATGTGCATGTGCACTTTCGCGAGCCGGGCTTCTCGCACAAGGAAACCTGGGCGAGCGCGACGGCGGCTGCGGCCATCGGCGGTGTGACGACCGTCTTCGACATGCCCAACACCAACCCGCCAACGTCAAATCCCGACGCCGTCCGGCAGAAGATCGCGATGGCGTCGAGCCGTGCTCTCATCGATTTCGGGGTCTATGGTTATGTCGGCGAGGACAACATCGATCTGCTCGCGCCTATGGCCGAGGCCGGAGCCGTTGCCTTCAAGCTCTATCTTGGCAGCGACAATGCCCTGGTTCCATGCCCCAATGACGGCGCGGTGCTCGACGCGCTGGCGGTGATCGCGTCGCTTGGCCTTCGCTGCACGACCCACGCCGAGAACACGCCCATTCTCAACTGGCGCGGCGCGCGGCTGAAGGCTGCCGGGCGCACTGATCTTGCCGCCCATCTTGAGCAACATACCGATATCGCTGCCGTGGAGGCGGTATCGCGCATCGCTCTGTTCGGTGAGTGGACCGGCTGCGCCATCCATATCGCCCACGAAAACTGCCGGCACGCGCTGCCGCTGATTGCTGACGCCAAGCGGCGCGGCATCAACATCACGGCGGAAACCTGCCCGCACTATCTGTTTCTGAGCATGGAAGACGCGGAACAAGCCGGGGGCAATGCCCTGAGGGTCAAGCCCCCGGTGCGCGAGGCCGGGCATGCTGCGCCGCTGTGGGATGCGCTCACATCCGGTCTGATCGACATGATCTCGACGGATCATGCCCCGCATACGCGGGCGGAGAAATGGCGTGCCTCGATCTGGGATGTGGCTCCTGGCTTTCCCGGCGTCGAGACGTCCATGCGTCTGATGCTGAACGAGGTCAGCAAGGGCCGCCTGTCGCTGCCTCAGTATGTGCGCATGGCCTGCGAGGCTCCGGCGCGCGCCTTCGGCCTTTATCCGCGCAAGGGCGCGCTCCAGCCCGGATCGGATGCGGACATTGTTGTCGTCGATCTGGCGCGCCGGGCGCCCATCCTCGGTGAGCGGCTGCAGTCGATCGGTAATCTGACGCCGTTCGAGGGCTGGCAGACAACCGGTCTGCCGGTGATGACGATCGTGCGCGGCACCATCGTGGCGCGGGATGGCCGGATTGTCGCCGCGCCGGGCGGGGGGCGATCGGTTCATCGCGGACCGGCATCCGCCGCGCCTGCATGCGGCTAATGGAAGTCGCGGCTTTTCGGCAGGATGCGGGCATTGCGCGGGTGGGCCTGGCGCGGGTGGCCCTGGCGCGGGTGGCTGTTGCGCGGTGGCGGCGCCAGATGCAGCGGCGGCGGGATGACGGCGTGGCGGGGATCGCGCCCATTGCCATCGCTGCCGATCGTGGTGCCTTCATCTGCTGGCGAGAGCAGCGATCTGGTGAGCGCAAGGCCTGAGCGCTGGCTGTCCCACATCAGGTCGAGCATATCCGAACGATCGACGATGTGGCTGGCCATGAGATGCACCACGCCTTCGGGGCTCTTTTGCACACGGCCCTCCACCAGCATCAGCCGTGCGGCCATCACGGGGCGGCGCAGGGCCTCGAACTGCCGCGCCCAGAGCACGCAATTGGTGATGCCGGTCTCATCCTCCAGCGTGATGAAGAGCGCGTTGCCCTTGCCGGGCCTCTGGCGCACCAGCACCAGGCCGGCCATCTTCGTGAAGCGTCCATCGGCACGCGCCGCCGTCTGGGCCGCCGTGCAGACGCCCTCGCGCTGGAAATGGGCACGCAGCAGCGCCATCGGGTGCGCCTTCAGCGACAGCCGCATGGTCTGGTAGTCGGTTGCGACATGCTCGCCCAGACCCATGGGCGGCAGGTTGGCATCCGCCTCATCGCCCAGTTCGCGGGCTGCGGAGATGGCGAAAAGCGGCAGCGGATCATCCTGCGGCAGGCGGTGCACCTGCCAGAGCGCGGCGCGGCGGTCGAGCCCGATCGAGCGGAAGGCATCACCATCGGCCAGCGCGCGCATCGGGCGGCCATGGAGCCCGGCACGGCTGGCGAGGTCCTCGACGGTTCCGAAGCTGTCCCCGCGCATGGCCGTCAGGCGCATCGCCTCGGCCTCGTGGATGCCATCCACCTGCCTCAGGCCGAGGCGCAGCGCGAGCCGGCCGGCATCGTCGCGCTCCAGCGTGTTGTCCCAGAAGGAATGGTTGATGTCAGCCGCCCGCACCTCCACCCCGTGCTCGCGGGCATCGCGCACGATCTGTGCGGGTGCGTAAAAGCCCATCGGCTGGGAATTCAGCAAGGCGGCGGCGAACACCGCGGGATGATGGCATTTCAGCCAGGACGAGATGTAGACCAGCTTGGCGAAGCTCGCCGCGTGGCTCTCGGGAAAGCCATAGGAGCCGAAGCCCTTGATCTGCTCGAAGCAGTTCTGGGCGAAGTCTCGGGCATAGCCGCGTGCCACCATGCGCTCGACCATCAGGTCCTCGAAGCGGCCAATGGTGCCGACATTGCGGAACGTCGCCATGGCGCGGCGAAGCTGGTTGGCCTCCACATCCGTGAACCTGGCGGCGACCATGGCCAGCTGCATGGCCTGCTCCTGGAACAACGGCACGCCTTTGGTCTTGCCGAGCACGGTGTGAAGTTCATTGGCTGGGCCATGCTCGGGGGAGGGCGAGGGAAAACTCACCGGCTCAAGCCCCGACCGGCGACGCAGGTAAGGGTGCACCATGTTGCCCTGGATGGGGCCGGGGCGGACGATGGCGACCTGGATGACGAGGTCGTAGAACTCGCGCGGGCGCAGGCGCGGCAGCATGTTGATCTGCGCGCGGCTTTCCACCTGGAACACGCCGATTGAATCGCCCCGGCAGAGCATCGCGTAGGTCGCCGCATCGCCATGCGGCACATCGGCGAGGCCGATTGCGATGCCTTCGTGGTCCTTCAGCAGATCGAAGGCCTTGCGGATGCAGGTGAGCATGCCAAGCGCCAGCACATCGACCTTCATCAGGCCGAGCGCGTCGATGTCGTCCTTGTCCCATTCGATGAAGGTGCGATCCGCCATCGCGGCATTGCCGACGGGCACCAGTTCGTCGAGCCGCTCGCGCGTGAGCACGAAGCCGCCGACATGCTGCGACAGGTGGCGCGGAAAGCCGATGAGGCGTTTGGCAAAGCGCACGGCCCGCGCGATCGCGGGGTTGTCCGGATCGAGGCCTGCCTGCTTCACCTGATTGCGGGTGATGTCCGAGCCCCAGCTGCCCCACTGCGTGCCGGAAAGGGCCGCCGTAATATCCTCCGAAAGCCCGAGCACCTTGCCCGCCTCGCGGATAGCGCTTTTGGGGCGATAGTGAATGACGGTGGCGGCCAGCCCGGCCCGCTCGCGGCCATAGCGCGCGTAGATGTGCTGGATGATCTCCTCGCGTCGTTCATGCTCGAAATCGACATCGATATCCGGCGGCTCGCGCCGCTCTTCCGAGATGAAGCGCGCGAACAGCACGTTGTGCTCGGCCGGATCGACGCAGGTGATGCCGAGCACATAGCAGACGGCCGAATTCGCGGCCGAGCCGCGCCCCTGGCACAGGATGCCCATGTCGTTGGCCACGCGCACGATGTCGTGGATGGTGAGGAAATAGCGGGCGTAGTCGAGCTTGCCGATCAGCGCGAGTTCGGCATGCAGCAGGCGCTCCACCTTGTCAGGCGTGCCGGCGGGATAGCGCATCGCGGCGTGCCGCCAGGTGAGTTCCTCCAGCCAGCCCTGCGCGTCGCGCCCCGGCGGGACAGGCTCGTCCGGATACTCGTAGCGGAGCTGGCCCAGATCGAAGCACATGCGGGCCAGCAGCTCCTGCGTCTCGCCGATGGTCTGGGGGCGATCGGCAAAAAGCCGGGCCATTTCCGCCGGATGCTTGAGGTGCCGTTCGGCGTTCATCTCGAGCAGGCGGCCGGCATTCTCAAGCGTGCGGCCTTCCCGGATGCAGGTGAGGATGTCCTGCAG
>Ga0164292_10000454_pt1 | contig 31939 bp, 23 predicted proteins | sample GEODES117metaG_FD_111486 | JGI IMG/M metagenome (GOLD analysis project Ga0164292, IMG submission 111486) | Eutrophic lake water microbial communities from Lake Mendota, Wisconsin, USA - GEODES117 metaG | ecosystem: Environmental > Aquatic > Freshwater > Lake | place: USA: Lake Mendota...
AAGTGTTAGGTGCTGATCAGCGAATTTCTCCCTATCAGGCACTGCAAGCAGTTACCTCAGCCGCTGCTTATCAAATTAAGGAGGAGAAAAGTAAAGGAACAATTCAAGCCGGTAAATTGGCTGATTTTGTTATTCTAGATAATAATCCCCTCAAAGTGACTCCTGCAAGAATTACAGATATTAAAGTGGTTCAAACCATCAAAGAAGGAAATTCTATTTTTAAGCTAAGTTCCACTGTGGCCTATACCCCGGTTACCATAAGTGATCATAACCACGAAACCGGCCATCAAAAGCCATTAAGTGTGAGCCAACAAAAATTAATGGCCAGACTGGTGCAAAGCGCCAAATAACGAGTTCCGCTATGTTTTGTAACCATTAATATACTCAATCATTAATATTCATCCTAACTCAGGTATGAAAAAGTATATCATCAGTTGTTATTTCCTGATTATATGTTATGCAAATGTCTTTTCGCAAAGTCCAAAACATATCCTCAGTTTGGCAGATAGTTCGGTGCATGTTTTTTTTGGAGCCAACTTAAAAACTACGATGCTGCTTACCAATCGCAGACCGGCCCCCAGTACAGGAACGGCCTATTTGCTTTTGCCAAAAGATGCTACAGGGGTAGAGGGAACCTTTGATCTCAATGCCCGTGCCAGCACCATTTATCTGGCTGCCGACGGACCTCAATTGGGTTCTTTTAAGTTAGGTACTAAAATGGTTTTTTATGTTATACGTGATTTGGCTGATCCAGCGTATGGCTTGTTACCCGCTCTAATGTATGTGGACATGAAGAATAATCACTGGAGGTTTGCAGTTGGGCAACAAGTAGATGTTTTTGCCGAGCGAATACCCAATATGATTGATGGGTACTTTGCCCTTGCCTCTTCCGGTTGCGTTGGCAATAGCTCAAGAGGTCAGCTGCGGGCTACCCGATATATTGAAACGGGAAAAAACAGTAAACTCTCTATTACACTTGCCGCATCTCAGCCGGTTTCAACTTACTTTTCTAAAGACCTCCAAAACAATTCCGAAAATAATGGCGTTCCTAATTTAGAATGGGCTGTTAAGTACGAAACCGGAAAAAACGAGAATGCATGGGTGCCCTACAACGCTGTTGAATTAGCTGTTTCGGGTATAACAGGCAGTTATCGGGTCTTTAAAAATGACACTCTAGGTGGGGTAATAGTGAACGCCCGCATCAATAAACCCCATGTAAACGGGATATGCGGCGAGTATGCTTTTCGTTTAGGAAAGCGATTCGGAATTCAGGGAGAAGTATATGCAGGGCAAGCCCTTGGCAACTATTTGGGAGCTATCCTGCAAACCACCAAAGGCCCGAACGACAAAGAAATCCGCAGTAAGGGCTTCTGGGCGGAGGCTTCATATTATTGGCAAAAAAATCTGCAAAGCCGGTTTGGGTATGGCCAGGATGAATGTAATAAGAAAGATATAATGGGAGCAGGCGTATGGAAAAATAGCACTTATTTTGGCAATGTTATTTGGGAGATTAATAAAACAGTATCAACCGGCATAGAGCTAACTCATAAGTCTACGCAGTATTTAGGGCTAAAAGATAATCAGGGGATGACGTTTATGTGGATGTTTCAATATTCTTTTTAGCATTGGAATAGAAAGCTATATTTCAATAAGGTAGTAAATGGCGAGGCCCTCCGCCTCGGTTTGTGTCCTCACGAACCGAAATAAACAAGTCCCTAAATTGTTCGTGATCACTCGAACCGAGGCGATGAACAGCCCTATATAAAGGATTACGTGTTACCAGCCATACCGATGCGCCGGTAGCTTTTCCTAACCTGATGATGATTATCTAGACGACCGTAAACCGGGTTTCAAGAAGTGGTGCGGTAATTGGTACAGGAGAGAAATTGACACCTTATGAAGCCTTACAATCCATTACCATCAACGGCGCTTATCAGTATTTCGAAGAAAATACTAAAGGCAGTTTAAAGGCGGGTAAACTGGCAGACCTGGTAATTCTCGATAAGAACCCGTTAAAGGTTGATCCTATGAAAATAAAAGATGTAGTTGTTTTGGAAACTATCAAAGAAGGTAATGCTGTTTATAAGAAAAGCTTGTAAGCATTCATTGTGCAAACAAGATTGCAGCTAAGGCTATCCTGTCGGTATGCTGAATATCATTATCTTCGCCTAAACAGTTAAACCTTTGAATTTTACTCAATTTGGATTCGATGACCGGCTCATGGAAGCCATCGATGCTGCAGGTTACGAAAAAGCTACTCCCGTTCAGGAACAGGTAATACCGCATATTCTTGCTGATAAAGATATCATCGCCTCCGCTCAAACCGGAACCGGTAAAACAGCCGCTTTCCTGCTTCCACTCATCCATAAACTGCTTACCAATAAACACGATCCGCATACCATCAATGCCCTGGTAATTGTACCCACACGCGAACTGGCCATTCAGATTGCCCAACATCTGGAAGGATTCTCCTATTTTGCCGGAATCAGTTCTATTGCTGTATTCGGTGGTGGCGACGGTAATGCCTTTGTTCAGGAGAAGAAAGCTTTGAGTTTAGGAGCTGAGATCGTTGTTTGTACCCCCGGTAAGATGATGGCACATATCAAAATGGGTTATGTGAAATTAGGTGGATTGAAATATCTCGTACTGGATGAAGCCGACCGCATGCTGGATATGGGCTTTTTCGACGATATCATGTTCATCATCAAACATCTTCCTGTACAACGGCAAAATTTACTTTTTTCTGCAACGATGCCTCCCAAGATCAGGGAGCTGGCCCGTAAGATTCTTCATCATCCTGTTGAAGTGAATATCTCCATCAGCAAGCCCAATGAAAAAATCATACAACAGGCTTTCATGGTATTTGATACCCAGAAAATTCCATTGGTACAGTTCTTGCTGAAAACAAAAAAATTCAACAGCGTACTGATTTTTTGCAGCAGCAAACTTAGCGTGAAGCAGCTAACGCGCGACCTTAAACGCAATAAGGTAGATGCGGATGAAATTCACTCAGATCTGGAACAGGATAAAAGGGAGGAAGTGCTTTCTAATTTCAGAAGCGGGCGATTGCCTGTTTTGATCGCTACCGATATACTGAGCAGGGGTATCGATATCGACAGTATCGACCTCGTGATCAATTTCGATGCACCACATGATGGCGAAGATTATGTGCACCGGATCGGAAGAACAGCCCGTGCAGCAGCTGACGGTAATGCCTATACGCTGATTAGTCCTAAAGAACAACGGAAATTTGCCGCCATTGAAAAATTAATCGGAAAGCCGGTTCCAAGAGGGGAAGTTCCTGAATTTCTGGGCCCCGTACCGGAATATAATCCGATTGGCAACCGCACCGGTCAGTCTAACCGGAAAAAATCTGGCCGCCAATCAAAAGGCCGTTCCTGATTGATTTAACCGGGAATAGCCAGGATAAAAACGGGATTGTTCAGTTGCTGATTCCTTGCCGTTCGTGCACACTGGAATATCTTTGTAAAAATTTTTCTTATTTCCAACCTCACCGATATATGGCATACACCGGTAGCCTATCTTCCCGGCATAACCAGCGTCAAAGCGGAATGGCTGCATAAAGAGCTGGGCATCTTTAGCTTTCTCCACCTGCTGGAACATTATCCGCTTCGCCATGTAGATAAAACACGGGTAGAAACTATTGCCAGTGTTAACCCTGGCAGCGACTATGTGCAAGTAGCCGGTAAGCTTTTAAGCTTGCAGTTGGCAGGTGAAGGAAGGGCAAAGAGATTGGTGGCTCAGTTGCAAGATGCTTCCGGGGTATTGGAACTGGTTTGGTTTCAAGGCATCACATGGGTAGATAAATACCTGAAAGTTGGAGATACTTATCTTGTTTATGGAAAACCGGGCTTCTTCATGTTGAAACCCCAGATGTCGCATCCGGAGATAGAAAAATTCAATACCAAAGAGGCTGCTGCAAAATCTTATCTTGAACCGGTTTATCCCTCTACCGAAAAGCTTAAGGCGAAAGGTTTGCATGGAAGAACCATTGCAAAATTTACACAGGAATTATTCAAAAGGATTACCGAAAAGGAGCTGCCTGAAATTCTTCCTGAAAATATACTCCAACAATACCGGCTGATGAACCGTTATGAAGCATATAAGCAAATTCATTTTCCGGCATCAATTGCTCATTACCAACAAGCCCTTCGTCGTTTGAAGTTTGAAGAACTCTTTTTAGCACAATTAAAGATTCAAAAGTCCCGTATAGATCGTATCCGCCTCAGCCGCGGACAGGTTTTCAGTAAGCTGGGCAACTTGTTCAATGATTTTTATGCCCATCACCTGCCTTTTTCGCTAACGGGTGCTCAAAAAAGAGTGTTAAAGGAAATCAGGAAAGATACGGCAAGCGGGCATCAGATGAACCGTCTGCTGCAAGGTGATGTGGGCAGCGGCAAAACTATGGTGGCATTGCTTTCGATGCTCATGGCTGCTGATAACGGATTCCAGAGCGTATTAATGGCGCCTACTGAAATTCTGGCAAGGCAACATTTCAATACCATCAGCGAATTGCTGAAACAGCTACCCGTAACCGTTAATTTGCTCACCGGTTCTATACCTGCAAAACAAAGAAAGCTTATTTTATCGGGCTGTGCTGATGGCTCTGTTCATATTTTGATAGGAACCCATGCAGTAATTGAAGATAAAGTGCAGTTTCAATCCCTTGGCTTTTCTGTTGTGGATGAACAACATAAGTTCGGTGTGGCCCAACGTGCCAGTCTCTGGAAGAAAAGCACTATTCCTCCCCACACCTTAGTGATGACGGCAACCCCGATACCCCGCACCATGGCAATGACCATTTACGGCGATTTGGATTATAGCGTGATTGATGAATTGCCTCCGGGCCGCAAACCGGTAAAAACCCTGCATCGCAATGAATCGCAAAGGATGCAGGTGATGGAATTCATCCGCGAGCAGATTAAACTGGGCCGTCAGGCTTATGTGATCTATCCATTGATTGAAGAAAGCAGTGCCCTCGATTACGAAAACCTGATGAAAGGCTTTGAAGAAGTAAAAGCCTTTTTCCCACCACCGGACTATTATATCAGTATGGTGCACGGCAAACAAAATGCTGAACTTAAAGAAACCAATATGCAAAGGTTTGTAACGGGCGATACTCAGATTTTGGTAGGTACTACGGTGATTGAAGTTGGCGTTAATGTACCGAACGCAAGTGTTATGGTGATTGAAAGTGCCGAAAAATTCGGTTTATCACAACTTCATCAGCTCAGAGGAAGGGTGGGTAGGGGGGCTGATCAGAGTTTTTGCATTTTATTAACAGGAAATAAATGCACATCCGTTGCAAAACAACGTCTTAAAATTATGGTCGATACCAATGATGGATTTGTAATTGCTGAGAAAGATTTGGAAATCAGAGGACCGGGAGAAATGGAAGGAACCAGGCAAAGTGGCGTATTGTTATTCAAACTTGCAAATCTGGTTGAAGATAAAATCATGCTGGAAGCAGCAAAGAATGTTGTTGCCCATTTGTTTGCCACAGACCCGGCACTTGAGAAAGAGGAACACCAGGCATTGAAAAAACATCAGGATGCACAAAAGACTAAAATAAGATGGGGTAAAATTGCCTGATGCTGTTAGCTGGTTTTGAGTTTTACTCAATTAGGGAACAAAACGGAGTTTATAGTGTTTTAATAAGTAAATTGTAAAAAAATACCATTGCATCCACGCAGGCAAATATCATCCTTAATAGGCCTTTTTTTATTACTGGCTTTTTTGCCGGGTAAACTTTTGGCTCAGATGGAATTTATCGAGAACAAGGGCCAATGGGATGAACGCATAAAATATAAGGCTGAGTTTTCAACAGGAACTTTTCACCTTGAAAAGGATGGCTATTCAGTATTACTTCATGAACCTTCCGACCTCGATAAGTTCTTTACTCATACTCATGGCCATGTGGTGGGTACTACTCCTTTACCAGATTCATTTACTCTGCACTCTTTTTTTTACCGGGTAAGTTTTTTGGGTGCAGGCAGGAATATGAAAAGTGTTCCGGAAAAACTCTTGCCTCAATTCAACAATTATTTTAATGGAACCGACAAGTCGAAGTGGGTTGCAGATTGCAAAATTTTTCAGGCAGTTACTTACAAGGAAGTATACCCGAACATAGATGTAAGGTATTATATGGAAGGGGAAAGGCTCAAGTACGATTTCATTGTTCATCCCGGGGGCAATGTATCTCAGATTGCTTTACGCTTTGATGGCCCCGAAGAAATGAAAATTTCAGAAAAGCAGTTGATATTGAAAACCGCTGTCGGGGAAGTTAAGGAATTGGCGCCTTTCAGTTTTCAACCTTCCGCAACCGGTGCCCGTGACGAATTAGATTGTAAATATGTGTTAAAGAACAACATACTCACGTTTCAGGTTAAACGCTACGACCCTACCAAAACGCTTGTCATAGATCCTACGATAATTTTCGCTTCATTCACCGGAAGTACGGCTGATAACTGGGGATATACAGCAACTCCCGGGCCCGATGGAAGTTTTTTTGCCGGAGGAATTGTTTTCAAAGGGCTCCCGGGTGAAACCTACCTCACTTCACCCGGTGCTTTCCAAACAACTTTTCAGGGTGGTGAAACCGATGGTACAATCACTGGTGGGTATGATATTGCCATTTTCAAATTTTCTTCTAATGGTTCGGCAAGGTTATACGCCACTTATCTGGGTGGGAGTGGCAATGAACAACCACATAGTATGATCACCGATTCAAAAGGCAATCTTATAGTTGCCGGAAGAACCACATCAAACAATTACCCGGTTACTCGTCCTCTGATAGGGTCAGGCGGAAATGCAGATATTTTCATCACCAAATTCAATGCCACGGGCACCGCGTTGCTTGGCTCCGTAAAAATTGGCGGCAGTGGTAATGATGGGGTAAACATCCGTTCAAAATATGTTGAACCTCAGGGCGCGGAGAGTCTCCGCCGCAATTACGGAGATGATGCCCGCAGTGAAGTGATTCTTGATGGGGCTGGAAATATCATCCTGGCTTCCTGCAGCAGCTCACCCGACTTTCCAACTTTAGGCACTCCATTAAATATCACCGGGGGATACGGAGGTGGAACTCAGGATGGAGTGATCCTTAAATTCAATAGCACTTTATCGTCTTATCAATATGGCTCTTTCTTTGGCGGATCGGGTACGGATGCCTGTTTTGTAGCAAGCATCAATCCAGCCAACGGGAATCTTTTCGTTGCCGGAGGTACAACAAGCAACAATTTACCGGGAACAACAGCAACAAGTTTGTATCCTAATTTCAAAGGTGGAGAAACAGATGGGTTTATCACTTCTCTTAAAATAGATGGAAGCGGTTTGATTAAAAGCTCCTATCTGGGAACTGCCGGAATAGATATGGTTTACGGATTGAAATTCGACCGCATCGGCTTCCCTTATGTGATGGGTACAACAACAGGTAGCTGGCCCATTATAAATGCAGCATTCAGCAATCCGGGCAGTTCTCAATTCATTGCCAAATTAAAACCGGATCTTTCTGGATTTGTTTACTCTACCATTTTCGGCACAGGTAGTCAGGTGCCCAACCTTTCGCCCATCGGTTTTTTGGTAGACCGGTGTGAGAATGTATATTTTACCGGTTGGGGCGGAGGTGTAAACAATGCACAGAATTATAATACCGGCAATACCAGAAATTTACCGGAAATAAATCCAATCCCCGGTATCCCGGCTGCGGATGGACAGGATTTCTTTTTCTTTGTGTTGCGAAGGGATGCCCAAGCTCAGCTTTTTGGAACCCATTTCGGGCAATTTGGAGGTTATGGTGACCATGTGGATGGAGGTACCAGCAGATTTGATGAAAATGGCATCATTTATCAGGCAATTTGTGGCAACTGCGGAAGGGGCGTTTCCTTCCCAACTACCCCTGGTGTTTGGCGAAGTACCAACGGCAGCAGAATTTGCAACCAGATTGCCTTAAAAGTGGAAATGAATTTCGCAGGTGTTTCTGCCGGTGTACAGGCATCCATTAATGCTGTGATCAACGATACGCTTGGCTGTATTCCTTTCAGGGTAGATTTTTCAGATACCTTACGAAAAGGAAAAACCATGTATTGGGACTTTGGCAATGGGCAAAGAGACACCAGTTTTGCACCAGATTTTTCCACTTTCACTATCTACAATGCCGTTGGTAATTATAGGGTAAGGGTGATTGCAGAAGATTCAGCTAGCTGTAATATACGGGATACCTCTTATGTCATTATCAAGGCAGGAAATAATGAAGCCAACCTCGATTTTAGAGCAGTAAAAGATACCCCATGTACCAGCCTGAATTATACTTTCTTTAACCAGTCTGTACCCGATTTTGGCAGTTTCGGGCCGCAAAGTTTTGAGTGGGATTTTGGTGATGGTAGCCCACCAGTGATCTCTTTCAATGCTACCCATACATTCCCCGCTGTTGGTGATTATGTGGTGAAACTAAAATTAATCGATACTTTATTTTGTAACTCCCCGGCAGAAAAAGTGCTTAACCTGAGGGTAAATCCTCTAATCAAAGCCACTTTCACTACACCTGCGCTTGGATGTGCACCTTATCTTGCCCAGTTTACCAATACATCAGGTACTGCAGATGTAACCTGGGAATTTGATGATGGCACTACTTCCATTGTGGAGAACCCGGTAAAAAGTTATCCGGTTCCTGGAACCTACCGGGTACGGTTAATCGCCCGGGATCCCAACACCTGTAATAAAATTGATACTTCCGATTATTTCAGTATTCTCGTATCACCGCGTCCCGATGCAAGATTTACATGGGCACCCAATCCTCCGTTACGAAATACCCCTACAAATTTCACTAATCAATCTTTAGGAGCCGTCAGGTATTTATGGAATTTTGGCGACGGAGGGAGTTCAACCGAAGAAAATCCATCTTATCAATATAATGCTACAGGAAGCTATAGGGCAGAATTGATCGCCTTTAATGCACAAAACTGTACAGATACTTTCACCCTTACTGTACGCGCACTGGTAGATCCATTGCTGGATGTTCCTAATGCGTTTACACCGGGTCGTTTCGGACAAAATGGAATTATAAAAGTCGCGGGTTTCGGAATCGGGAAAATGGATTGGAAAATTTATAACCGCTGGGGGCAGCTTATTTTCCAGTCTACAAATAAACAACAGGGTTGGGATGGAACATTTAAAGGTAAATTACAAGCGATGGACGTTTATGTTTATACGCTGGATGTGGAATTCACCGATGGGAAAAAATTACGCAAAACAGGCGATATTACTTTATTAAGATAATAGTACAATCTTTGAGCAAAACAATTCACATAACTGTTAAGCATAGCCTAAGTAATAGGGTAATCAGGATCATGCCTGTATCGAATTGCCTTTCGATTTTTTTGCTGATCTTGGTTGTTTCATCCAAAAGCCTTTTTGCTCAGGACCTTCATTTCTCTCAGTTTTTTCATTCGCCGCTTTCAACCAATCCTGCCAATACAGGTTTTATTCCGGATGCAGATTATCGTATAGGGGCCCATTATCGTAACCAGTATAGCAGCATAATGGCAATTCCTTATAAAACCGTAAGCTTGTTTGGAGATGCCCAGGTTTTGCGTAATACTTTTCAAAACGGTTGGCTTGGCCTTGGAGGGCTCATCTTAAGTGATGTGGCCGGTAGTGGAAGCCTTCGTTCTACAAAAGTATACGGATCTATAGCCTATCATCAGATGTTGGGAAACAGCAGTTTACTGAGTGCCGGTTTTAACCTTGGATGGGCAAATAAACGTATTGACCCTACCGTATTGAAATTTCCTGACCAGTTTGATGGTAAGTTTTTCGACAATACATTGCCCACTTCTGTGGTTTTAACCAATACCAGTGTCAGTTATTTTGATATGCAGGCTGGAATCAATTACGCTTTTTTCCCTTCAGATGATCTTTATATCAATGCGGGTTATTCTATACATCATGTCAACAAACCAAAAGAATCATTTTTCAATGACCAAACGAATAACGGCATCATTCCGATGCGCCATATCGGATTTTTGAATGCCATACTCAAAGTCAACTCTTCCGTAATCATCAGTCCTAATCTTTATTATAGCAATCAGGCCAATGCAGCTACATTGGTAGGTGGTGTTCTGATGAATTATAACCTGGCTCCTTCCGGTGAAAAGCAATTGATAGCAGGATTATATTACCGATACAACGATGCCATCATACCCATGGCAGGGTTTCAATTGGGTACTGTAAAATTCACTTTCAGTTATGATGCCACTGTTTCTTCGCTGAGCCAATTCAACAACAGCAGGGGCGCTGGTGAATTGAGTATTATCAAGAACGGATTTTATGCTGATAACCAAGACAGGCAGTCGCTTTGTCCATCCTTTTAACCTTAGCCTTATCTTTGTGTCCGAAAGAAATATTCAATTCTTACCAAAAGTATAAAATGGCGGTTACTGAAAAAACAATCCTCCCGATTGCTGAACTTATCCAAACTTTTGCTTCAATTGTAGGAACGCCCTATGTAATCACATCCTCCGATCAGTTGGATCCATTTGCCCATGATGAAACTGAAAATCTTTATTTTCTTCCAGAGATGGTTATCCGTCCACGTACTGCAACAGAAATAAGTGAAATACTTAAGATATGCAATCACCATCATATTCCGGTAACGCCACGGGGTGCAGGAACAGGTCTGAGCGGCGGAGCTCTGGCTCATAAAGGCGGAGTTTTGCTTTGCTTCGACAGGATGAATGAAATCCTTTTTATTGATGAACAAAACCTTCAAGTGACTACCGAACCAGGTGTTATTACTGAATTGCTTCAGGATACTTTGAAAGCGAGAGGGCTTTTTTATCCGCCCGATCCTTCTAGTAGGGGAAGCTGCTTTATAGGAGGAAACATTGCTGAAAACAGTGGCGGTCCAAAAGCAGTTAAATATGGGGTTGTGAAAGATTATGTCATCAATCTGGAACTGGTGTTGCCTACAGGAGAAATCATATGGACGGGTGCCAATGTGTTGAAGAATGCAACAGGTTATAACCTCACTCAACTCATTGTAGGCAGTGAAGGCACCCTGGGTATTGTTACCAAGATCGTGTTGCGTTTAATTCCACATCCAACACATAACCTATTGATGCTCGTACCCTTCAACGACCTTGAAAAGGCAGGAGCGGCTGTAAGTGCGATTTTCAGGGCCGGATTTATTCCAAGCGTGATGGAATTAGTGGAGATAGACGCTCTACAAATTGTAAGTGCGATGGTAGGTAGCAATGCTGTGAAAGTGGAAGATGGAACGGCTGCTCATCTGCTGATAGAAGTGGATGGGAATCACCCAGATCTTTTACTGCGTGAAATGGAAGCTATGGCTGCATTACTGGAACAGTTCGATTGTGGGGAGATTTATTTTGCAGAAGATGCTACACAAAAAGCCGAACTCTGGAAATTACGCCGGCGTGTAGCCGAAGCCGTTAAATTGGCAGGTTACAGTATTGAAGAAGACACTGTAGTGCCCCGTGCAGCCTTACCTGCACTCATTCGTGGGGTGAAGGAACTTGGGAGGGAGTATAACTTTAAAGCGGTTTGCTATGGTCATGCCGGCGATGGAAACCTTCATATCCGTATTAAAAAGGAAGGAAGTTTATACAGCCTTGATAATCCAGATGTCATTCCTGCGCTAAGGGCTTTATTCAACCTGGTGAAATCTTTAGGAGGAACCATAAGCGGAGAACACGGTATCGGTTTGATCCAAAAGCCCTATATGGATATCGCATTTGATGAAACCACTTTGCAATTGATGAGGAGCATCAAAAAATGTTTTGACCCGAACAATATCCTGAATGCAGGAAAAATATTTGATTGAAAAAACGGATTGATATGAAAAAGTTATTTCTTGTTTTTGTGATTTTTTTTACTTCCGCTCATGCATTTGCCCAATATGAAGAAACAGATGGAAAGAAACCATTATTCAAAAAAGAAAATTGTTTTACCGGAGGCTCGGTCACTTTATCTTTCAGTAACCTTTTTACGGCACTTGGGGCCAGCCCATTTTTTGGATACAGCATCAATAAATATGTTGATGTGGCTGCCGGTTTTGGTATCACTTATATTTCACAAAGGGATTATTTTTATATCGGCGACAAAGTAAGGCAAACGATATATGGCCCTACTGCATTCGTAAGATTATTTCCGGTTAAATTTCTTTTTGCTCAAGCTCAGTATGAATTCAATCTCCAACGGGTGAATTATATCGTGCCACCCAATTCCGGATTAATCAACGACAAATACAAGTTTGATGCCCATAGTCTGCTCATTGGTGGAGGTATTTCTGGAGGGCGCGATTTTCCTTTTAATAATTCCTACTATTACATTTCGATTTTATGGGATGTGGCCAATTCGCCTAATTCTCCTTATAAAGACAATCTCATGCGGGCCGTACCAATCTTCAGAGCAGGGTATAATATCGCATTGTTTCAGGGTAGGGGAAATCAAGAGAGGTAATTGGTTAAATCAAGCGCCCTTTCAAGTACGGTGATTTTTTCATCAGGATGTGCATATAAAAGTTTCTCTTCATGCATACGTATGATATGAGCAATCAGATTATCGTAAAAACCGCAGATGTTTAGGATGAAAATGGGTTTGTTATGAATATTCAACTGGTTCCAGGTGAGCATTTCAAACACTTCATCGAGGGTTCCATACCCACCTGGAAGAATGATGGCGGCATCACATTTTTCATAGAGCATGAGTTTTCTCGTGTGCATGGTATCTACCACCAATAATTCTGTAAGCCCGTTGTGCTGGTGTTCAAGGGAAGATAGCAGGGTAGGGATGATACCGGTTACCGTTCCATTTTTCTCCAGAACTGCATTGGCTACTGCACCCATCAAACCCTTGTTGCCTCCGCCATAAATAAGTTGTATGCCTTTCTCAGCAAGTAAATATCCAAGTTGTGTGGTTTCCGCTTCAAATAATGGGTTCTCTCCACATTTGCTTCCGCAAAAAACAGCCATTGCTTTTATACCCATATGAATTGATTTGATACAAAGGGAAAACTTTTTTGTTTATCTTCAAAAATTATTACTTGCAGAAACACTAAACCACAACTCCCATGTCGGCAGGACTCCTGTTTTCATTCGTCATTGGCTATTTCATCTTGTTGTTAATTGTTGCCTGGTACACTTCCAGAGGTTCTAATAATGAATCTTTTTTTATTGGCAACAAGAAGAGCAACTGGATGCTTGTTGCTTTTGGCATGATTGGCACTTCGTTAAGCGGGGTTACTTTTGTGAGTGTTCCGGGCGGGGTAGGGTCCGGTAGCTTCTTTTATTTACAAGTGGTGATCGGGTATTTTCTGGGTTATCTGGTTATCGCTTATGTACTCTTGCCCCTTTATTACCGGTTAAACCTAACCAGTATTTATACCTACCTCGAAAGGCGTTTCGGGGTGAATGCGCATAAAGCAGGCGCGTCTTTTTTCATTCTTTCCCGTGCAGTGGGGGCAACGGCAAGGCTATATCTTGTAATCAATATCCTTCAACTTTTTATCCTGAATAAACTGGGCGTTCCATTTGTGGTTACGGCAGCCATTATCTTATTCATGATTTTGCTGTACACTTTTGAAGGTGGTGTAAAAACCATCATCTATACCGATACCCTGCAAACTACAGGAATGTTATTGGGCCTTGTAATCTGCACGATTGTAATTGTAAAAGCATTGGGAACAGATATCAGCGGTGCCTGGCAACTTATGCAGCAAAAGGGTTACACCAAAGTATTTAATACCGATGTGAAAGCAGGATCTTTTTACCTGAAACATATCATTGGTGGCATGTTCATCGCTATTGCAATGACCGGTCTCGATCAGGAAATGATGCAAAAAAATATCAGTGTAAAAACACTAAAGGATTCCCAGAAAAACATGATGACTTTCATGGTCATACTTATGGTGGTAAATTTTCTTTTTCTCTTTCTGGGAGGGATACTTCATCTCTATGCAACACAACATGCTATACAGGTGCCTCCTGATGATCTTTTTCCTACCATTGCACTCAGCGAAGCATTTAGTGGAACCATCGGGGTGCTTTTTATAATCGCACTCATTTCTGCTTTATTTCCGAGTGTAGACGGAGCAATCACTTCACTCACTTCCTGTTTTTGTATAGATATTCTCGGCCTGAACAAAAGTACAGCCAGTGAAAAGCTGAAAAAAAGAACAAGGCTCAAAGTACATGTGGGATTTGCACTTTTGTTTTTCATCCTTGTGCTGATATTCAAGGCCATTAATGATAAACTGATCATCGACTTCATCCTTAAGTTTGCCGGTATCACTTATGGACCGCTACTGGGCTTGTTTGCTTTCGGTATTCTTACCAAAAGAACCATCAATAACCGTTTTATATGGACTGTTTGTGTGATTGCACCTTTACTGGCATTGGGCATTGATATGCTGAGCAGCCCGGAATGGTACGAGAAAAAGCTTCATGTACAATTGGGTTTAGAGCACATTTCAAAATCTATTTTTAATGGATATAAAATAGGCAATGAATTGATCCTGCTAAATGGGCTCCTCACTTTTGCAGGCTTGTTAATCATTTCAAAAAAATCGGACAAAGTATAAATTTTAACATGGAACTGATCAACCCCGATGCAGAAAAATATGCGTTAAGTTACACTACAACGCTCGATGAGATTTTAAAAGACGACCTACACATCACCCAGCAAACACATGAGCATGCGCATATGCACAGTGGGGCACTGCAGGGAAAAATTCTGGAAAGTATCAGCCGGATGATCAAACCAATGCATATCCTTGAAATAGGCAGTTTTACAGGGTTTAGCGCATTGTGCCTCGAAAAAGGTATGCAGGAAGGCGGCCAACTCACTACTATCGAGCTCAGGCCAGATGATGCCGCTAAGGCTGAGGTTTTATTTCATAAAGCCGGTAAGGAGCATCGCATAAAAATGATCACAGGTGATGCACGGTTAATTATCCCCACCCTGTCAGTAACCTTCAATCTGGTATTCATTGATGCCGATAAGCTTAGTTATATTGATTATTACGAATTAACTTTGCCTAAGTTACAAGACGGTGGTTGGATATTGGCCGATAATGTTTTATTTCATGGTCAGGTTTTAGATCACCCGGTAAAAGGGAAAAATGCAAAAGCCATTCAGGCTTTCAACGAACATGTAGCCAACGATTCCCGTGTAGAACAGGTAATGCTCACCGTTAGAGACGGGTTAATGTTAATCAGAAAAAAGTAGGAAATGGGCATGAAACTGCTTTGCTGTATGTTGGTTTGCTTCGCCCTCAAGGGCTATGCGCAGCAAATGTCGACTACCAGTTATATTGAAACCTATAAGGAAATGGCCATTCGTGAGATGAAACGTTCAGGAGTTCCTGCAGCTATCACCCTCGCTCAGGGGTTACTGGAAACGGAAAGCGGCAACAGCAACCTTGTAAAAAGATCTAACAACCATTTCGGGATCAAATGCAAAAGCAACTGGACGGGCGAATATGTGTTCCACGATGATGATGAATTGGGAGAGTGTTTCAGGAAGTATGGCTCGGCTGAAGAAAGTTATCGTGATCACAGCGATTTTTTACGTTGTAATAAACGCTATGCATTTTTATTCGAGCTTAAACCTACCGATTACAAGGCCTGGGCATATGGATTAAAAAAGGCTGGTTATGCCACTAATCCACGCTATCCAGATATCCTGATTCGACATATTGAACAATATGAGCTTTATCAGTATAATGAAGAATATCTCGAAAAGAACAAAGATCTTGTTGATCATATTGGCAGCAATACGGATAGTATTCAGCTCAACCAGGAATCCTCTTCACCAGTTACCGTATTGCAGAAAACAACTTACAACGGATTAAAAGCCTGTTATGCAGAAAAGGGTTCTTCTTTACTGGCCATTGCCAACCGGTTTGATCTCGGGCTATCGAGGCTTCTAGGTTTTAACGACCTCAAAGCGGATGGATTATTGGCTTCCGATTGCTGGCTGTATCTGGAAAAAAAGCCTAAAGAGGCTAGTGCTGAAACGATTCTCATCAGCAAAGATGAAAGTATCCACAATATTGCACAACGTACCGGCGTTCAACTCAATAGCATACTTGCTTATAATGGGTTAAATGAGGATGCAACAGTTTTAACCGGAACGAGGTTAAGGCTAAAGCCCATCAAGATTGCAAAAAATACGATACCCGTAGATGAGGGATGTATTCACAGGGTGCAGAAGGGTGATAGCCTCTACGAGATTGCAAGGAAATATGGCATCACAACAGACGAATTGATATCATGGAACAGCCTAACTGACAATAATTTGAGGGTAGGGCAAGTTTTAATCATCTCTAAATAAAATCAAATGTCATCAGTACTGGTAAAGGATAAATTTTTTCGCCCATACCTTACTATTAGTGAAATTTCTATGCAGGTGGAAAGAATTGCTGACGAAATAAATGCCGATTTTAAAGGAATGCAGCCATTGTTTCTAGGGATATTGAATGGCTCGTTCATTTTTGCCGCCGACCTGTTCAGGCAACTCACTATTGATGCTGAAATCTGTTTTATCAAGCTTGTTTCTTATAAAGGAACGCAAAGTACTGGGCATGTGGTTACATCAATCGGGCTCGATCAGTCTGTGAAAGGCCGTCATGTAATTATTGTGGAGGATATTGTTGATACCGGTAAAACCTTAAGTGAGTTTTTACCTCAATTGCTCGATCAGCAACCTGCATCATTGAAAATTGCCACTCTTTTGCACAAGCCCGACGCATTGGTACATCCTTTGCATATAGATTACATCGGCTTTACCGTTCCCAATAAATTCCTTGTGGGTTATGGCCTGGATTATGATGGTAAGGGAAGGAATTTAAAGGAAATCTACCAGCCAACGGAAGAAGGTTAAGGTGGGAGGGGTGAAATGCTTTTTTGAAAAGAAACAATAACCATAGATTAATCCTATTGCTTGAAGAAAATCCTTACATACCTGTTCTTAATCTTTAATGCGCTACCTGCGTTCAGCCAGTACTATCTGAGGGGTGAAGTAAAGGATGAAAAAAACCAGCCTCTTGCTAACGCGAGGATTTTTGTGCAATCGGCACGTGCTTATTACTTCTCCGGTGCTTCTTCCGGAAGTTTCGGTATCAATGTAAAACTGCTTTATGATTCTTTGACGGTAACCCTGGATGGATATGAATCCAAATCGCTGAAAGTAAAAACCGATGAATGGCAGACCATCATTTTGAAGGTATCGGCCGAGGCTGCAAGCAAAGGAAAGCCCAAGCTCATTTCTGTTACCAAAGACCTTAAGCAAACTTCCAGATATCAATTGTTCAACAATGATGAGACCTATTTCCAACTTGTGGAAAATGAATTTGTAAATGCCACAACGTTTCCAAACACAGGTTTTTCGCTTAATGTGAATAAGGCTTCCTACAGTAATGTGCGAAGGTTTCTAAATATGAACAGCGAAGTACCTCCGGATGCAGTTAGAACAGAAGAACTCATTAATTATTTCAATCTTTATTATCATCAACCTGTTGGAGATAGTATATTCAATATCGGTACTCAACTTACTTCATGCCCATGGAATAAAAACAGGCAATTGCTTTATTTAAATATCAGTGCGAAGAAACTTGACCTTAATAAAGTGCCGCCAGGAAATTTTGTTTTTCTCATTGATGTATCCGGAAGTATGGATATGCCTAACCGGCTGCCACTCCTAAAAGCGGCATTTCAAATGTTTGTAAAAAACCTTCGTTCTATAGATACGGTTTCTATTGTAACTTATGGAGGCTATGTGCAGGTATGGTTAGCACCCACTTCCGGGAACGATAAAACGAAGATTCTTAAATCGATTGAAGAGCTGGAAGCTGCCGGGGATACGCCAGGCGAATCTGCCATCCGAATGGCTTATCAGGTTGCACAGCGCAGCTTTATCAAAAAAGGCAATAACCGCATTATCCTGGCTACGGACGGTGATTTTAATGTGGGTGAAAATTCTGAGAAAGCACTGGAAGAACTCATTACTAAAGAAAGGCAAACAGGGGTTTATCTTACCTGTTTGGGAGTAGGGATGGGTAATTTTAAAGATTCTAAACTGCAATCGCTGGCAAAAAAAGGGAATGGCAATTATGCTTACCTTGATGACATCGGTGAGGCTGAAAGGGTGTTGGTAAAAGAACTTACCCAAACCTTTTATGCTGTGGCAGATGATGTTTATTTAACCGTGAATTTCAATCCCGAAATGGTGAAAGAGTATCGCTTGATAGGGTTCGATAATAAGAAGGAAGCACTTGAAGATAATACAACCGATCTTGAAGGTGGCGAAATTGGCAGTGGTAGCAGTACCTTGGCTGTTTTTGAAATTTTACCTACTGCAAAAAATTCGTCTCTTGCACATTCAGATCGTTCAGATCTTATCGCTCATATGAAATTACAATACAGTTTATGTAATGATACTGCAAATCATCATTTGGTTTATCAGGTACCAGCTAATTTCTGCAAAATAGATAGTGTAAACCGTGACTTAAAATTTGCAAGCGCTGTTACGATGTTTGGATTAAAACTTAAACATTCGAAGTTCATAGAAGGAACAGATTGGGACTATATTGCATCCTTTTCAAAGTCTGCTGCAGACCCGGCCAATTATTTACAAAATGAGTTTGTAGGTTTGGTGGATAAGGCCCAAAAATTATATGGACCAAAAACTAAGAAAAAGAAGAAAAAGCAATCTTGATTTAGTTGAACATCTCCCGTACTTTATCAAAAAATGACTTGTCGTTTTTTTCCGGCTTAGGTTCAAAATTAGCAGAGCGGCTCAATTTCTCCAGTATAGTTTTTTCTTCAGACGATATATTTTGGGGTGTCCACACATTTATATGGATCAATTGATCTCCTTTTTCATAACTGTTGATCTGAGGAAACCCTTTTCCTTTTAATCTGAATATCTTACCGCTTTGTGTTCCGGGTGGTATTTTAATTTTAGCCCTTCCATCAATGGTTGGAACTTCAATTTGGGTGCCAAAAACAGCATCCGGAAAAGAAATATGCAGATCGAAAGCTACATTGAGCCCGTCGCGGTGCAACTGTGGATGTGTTTCTTCTTCAATCAATACAATCAGATCACCATTGCCTCCGCCTCTTTCTCCGGCATTTCCTTTTCCACTGATACTCAATTGCATTCCTTCCTGAACACCTGCAGGAATATCAATACTAACCGTTTCTTCTCCATATACCCTGCCTTCTCCTTTACAGGAAATACATTTATTGGTTACCGTTGTGCCTTCTCCGCTGCAGGTAGGGCAGGTGGTAACCGTTTGCATCTGACCCAGGAATGTGTTTTGCACGCGCTTTACTTGTCCGCTTCCATTACAGGTTGCGCAGGTTTGCACACTGTTCTTATCTTTTGCTCCGTTGCCCTGGCAAGTGCTACATCGTACGTATTTCTTTATCTTGATGGTTTTATTAGCACCTTTGGCAACTTCCTCATAATTCATTTTGATTTTTACCCTAAGGTTACTGCCTCTTGTACCTCTGGCTTGCCCACGTCCTCTTCCTCCACCAAAAAAACTGCCAAACGAATCCTCACCGAAAATATCACCAAACTGGCTAAAGATATCATCCATATTCATGCCGCCGCCATTGAATCCTCCACTTCTTCCCTGACCAAATGCATTGTGTCCAAAACGGTCGTACTGGGCTTTTTTATCAGCATCGTTCAATACTTCATAGGCTTCTGCTGCTTCTTTGAATTTTTCTTCAGCCGCTTTATCACCCGGATTTCGATCGGGATGAAACTGCATGGCTACCTTCCTGTATGCTTTTTTTATCTCCTCATGCGATGCAGATTTTGAAACCCCCAATACCTCGTAATAATCTCTTTTAGTTGACATGCTATATTTCGGTTGTCCTTAGCAGTTAGTAATATTTTGACGGAATGAACTTATTTGCCTACCACAACACGGGCAAAACGGATGATCTTATCGTTGAGGTAATAGCCTTTCTCGAGTTCATCTACCACTTTGCCTATCAGTTCTTCTCCCGCTTCAATTTCAGAAATGGCTTCATGTTTCTCCACATCAAATGCGTTTCCTATACTACTCTCACTGTTGAGCCCTTTTTGTTGCAAGATGGTACGCAGCTTATGAAATACCAAACGGTTTCCTTCCCTGATCAACTTGAGGTCGTTAGAAGTGTCCATCTGTTTTTCAGCGCGATCACAATCATCAAGTACATCAAGAAGCGATACGATGATTTCTTTACCCGCGGTTTGTATGAGTTCGATTCTTTCTTTTGCAGTCCTTCGTTTGTAGTTATCGAATTCTGCAAACAATCTTATGTATTTGTCTTTTTGATCTTGTAAGGCTGATGTCAGCAGGTCGTTTTCAGTTTCTGCATCCGAAGCTGGGTTGCTTAGATGGTTGTTTCCCGGCACATCTGCATCTGAATTGATGTCCATCGGCATTTCTGCATCTTCAAAAGTTGATCTGTTATCTTCCATATCTCTGGTTGCGTTAAAATGTTTGCAAAAGTACAATAGACAAACAGTTTGCCAATCAATCAAAGCAGCCAAAATGACATTAAAAAAATAAAAAAGAGAGATTATTTTACCACCTGAAATTTGCCAGTCTCTAGAATGAGGCCATTTTTGTCGCGAAGCTGAAAAACATAAATTCCACGATAGAAGTCATCAAGATTGATATTGATACGTGGAGCCGTATTCTTTACTTCGTAAACTTTTTTACCCATAAAGTTGAAGATAAGGAGAGAATAGTTGCTTTCATAGTTACGTTGAAAGTCGAAACTGATAGCAGATGTAGCCGGATTCGGGTAAAACTTCATGAATCTGTTGCTGTTCAAAACCTGATCTACGCCAAGTCCATTTTGAGCAAAAGTGCCAAAACTTATACCAGCCAGAATAAATAATATGAAGCAGAATTTTTTCAAGTAAGTAAAAATATTACTTTATGCGTACAAATATCCATAAACTTAGCTAAAATAATGCAAAGAACCAAAATTGAGCTCCTGTATTTTTTCTATCAACTTGTTTATGAGTTACTTATCTAAACGATCAATAGCTTCATTTATTGCATTGAAATCAGGCAGTTCCCCGGCATTTTCGAGGATTTCCATGTATTGTATAACTCCTTGTTTATCAATTACAAATGCAGATCTTTTACTAACGCCTTTTTCATTAACATCCGTTAGGGAAGGATAGATGCTTTCATAAGCTTCTGAAGTGACTTTGTGTGAATCACTGAGAAGCTGAAAATTGAGTTGAAGTTCTTCTTTGTATTTCTCCAAAATCGTTACAGCATCCACTGAAATTCCCAAAACTGCTGCATTAGCATGGTTATACCTTCCTATATCATCCTGAATTGTACAAAACTCTTTTGTACAAACTTCTGTAAATGCTTTTGGAAAAAAAAGAACTAGTACATGCTGTTTTCCGTAAAAATCGGTTAAACTCACTTTTTGATTTTCTGTATTGTAAAGAGTAAAATCGGGGGCTTTTTGTCCAACTTGAATTTTCATTTTATTTTTTTTGTTAAATACCAAACAATTTTATTTATCAAAAGTTCAATCATTTTCATAAAACAGCGAACCCCACCTTACGGCAGGGTTTCTGTTATCCAAACAATCCATAAAAACAAAAATCTTCGCTTGTTAGTACAGAACTTTTATTTTCTTATGGTGCGGATTAAAATTTGGGGCAACGGACCGCATCGCGGCTGCTGTTTTGACGAGTGAAACATTGGTAAGTTAAGGCTACTTCAAATCCTCCCTGGCCATTACTGCTCGATTTGAGTTCAGAAATATTGGCATCATAACTTACAGAGATGGCAATGGGGCGGCATTCGATTTTTGCAACTGGAATCAGTGCATCTTTCCACCGGATGTAGGCACCAGCATGGAGTATGTATTTTGGATTTTCACTCTCATCCAGTTTCCAGGAGTAAAGAGCTCCGCCAACCACTTCCTGATAACTGCCTTGTTTGGAATAATCGGCCTGGAGCGTGAAGAACGACTTATCGGTCATACTCATCCTTAAGCCTCCTGAAAGTACCCATTTTGGTGTCATCGATTGATCATTGGCGCTATAGAAAGAAATCCTCTTCGCTTTATTGAAATGATGATAAGCAACACCGGCAAAAAAATTATTTTGAACATTCTCGCCAATTTGAGAATTGAAACTCATTCCTACAGTTCCATCGAAAAAGGAATAGGATGGCTTTGAAAAGGTTTCCCCATCCGCTAATCCCGGATTGTACCCTGTTCCATCATATTGGGAATTGGTCGTGATCTTACTGCGATCAATCCTGCGTTGTACGATGCCACCCATAAAACCCAATGATAGATAAGTGTTTCTTTCATTACTAAGTGATTTATGGAAATTGATGGCAGGCAATACATGGGTTGAAGTAAGTACGGCTTCACCTGCGCGGTCGTATAGGATCTGGCCGCCAAATGTCATGTAGTCGTCGCCGTAACCAAATGATTTTTTCACTTCGCCACTTAGTGAAGTGGTTTGATAGGGGTCTGTAACACTGTTCCATTGGGTACGGTAAACCGACTGGATCCGGATATCACCGGAGAAAATACCTGCCAGTGATGGGTTCCTTAAAATAGGCGTTTCAAAAATTTGTGAGAAGTGGATATCCTGAGATGCAGCTTCGATTGAACACATCAGCATAAATAAGCTACTGATGTGGGGAATGATTTTTTTCATGGGATTGGATGGTTTTTTCAGCGTTACCGCTTATTGAACGGATTTTGTTTGTTTTTATTTTACTGTTGAACTGTCATTACTAGCGGGAATGGTTAGTTATTTTTTACATTTTTAAGTTTGAAAAGAACAGGGCTTGCGTTTAGGCAAACCCTGCCTTGTTCCATAAAAATAAAAGCTACATCATGTTATTTTATAAGTGTCACATTTCCTTTGAACTCCAGCATTTCATTACTTTCACATACAACATCTATCCTGTACACATAAACATCCGGGTTAAGCGTTCGGCCTTTGAAAGTACCGTCCCATGCTTTAGAAATATCATTAGCATTGAAATTGTTTTTTTCAAACACCACTTCACCCCATCTGGTAAATACTTTCATTGAGCTGATTCTGAAAACACCACTTCCTCTTGGAAAGAAAAAGTCATTGTTGCCGTCTCCATTAGGTGAAAAGGTATTAGGTATAAAGATGTTTGCATTATTACATATCACATTCACTGTAAGCTGGTCTGTTGCAGTACACCCGCCCTGGTTGCTCACTTCTACCCTATAAGTAGTTGTTTCTCTGGGTTTCACACTAATACCTGGGAAGATATTGCGGAATATGGAACCAGTTGGCGTCCATTTTGCATCAATAACATCCGAAGAAATACTTGGTATCAAATCAATGGACTTTCCTACATTGATGATACGGTCGATGCCTGCTTCTACAGTGGGTATGTTATATACAACAACCGGAATGAAAGCGGTATCCCTGAAGCAGTTTCGGTCATCCCAGCCAATCACCCGGTAAAGTGTAGTGATTGAAGGTGTGGCAACTGGTGTTGGTGAGGTTGGATTATCAAGTCCTGCTGCAGGTGTCCATGAGTAGGAGTATGCACCAGAAGCCGACATCCTTAATGATTCGCCTAAGCAAAGAGTATCTCCATTGCTATTGCGCATGCTGAATGGATATTTAATATTCACTTCTACAGAGTCTCTGCTGATGCAACCATGGATACTGGTTCCTGTAACCATATATTGAGTTAAGGAATCAGGATTGGCAATTGGATTGAAGCAGTTAGTGCAACTGAGCCCTGTTGATGGAGACCAATTGTATGTGTTTGCGCCTGATGCATTCAGCCGTATTTCACGGCCCAGGCAAATCATGGTGTCGAGCCCTGCATCTATTACAGGTATCGCATAGGCTTCAACGGTAGTATTAGCTATTCCGGTACATCCCGAACTATTCGTAACGCTCAAGCTGATTGGATAAATACCTGCAACAGTATAGGTTTGAACAGGAGGATTAGGTACCGATGAACTTATACCATTGCCCATATCCCAATTCCATTGGATTGCAGAAGTGTCTGGTACTGCAATACTACCTGTTAAGGTTACATTGAGGTCTACACATCCATTCGATGTTTGGTTGATGACACTGATAGGTGATACTGCCACTTTAACAGGTATTGAACTGGTTAAAGAATCTCTGCAACCGAGTTGTGATTGCACAATCAGTTGCGGGTAATAGATGCCAGGAGTGTTATAAAGATGGCTCGGGTTGAGTGATGTTGATGTTCCGCCATCTCCAAAATTCCAAGAATAACTGGTTATCGTGTCATTAGCAATAGTGCTGTTATTGAATTGAATGGTTCCCTGATCACAGATGGGTTGTGCATTGAAGCTAAAGCTGGTGTTGATTCCCAAAACATGTATCGTATCTGTACCAATGATTGGAACCAAACATCCGGCTGCATCCCTGAGTATCATTTTTGGAAGGTAATCACCCGGAATGGTATAAGTGTGCGATACTATTGAATCGCTAGTGGCATTGGTATTACCATCATTAAAATCCCAAATGAAAGAGGAACGGTCACGGGTAGTCGCCCTGAAATTGACTGTCAATGGCTGGCATCCCGATAATCCACCATAAGTAAATGAACCATAAGGCCCCCTTACTATAATAGTTTGTATTTTTTCTGAAGTACATCCACCCGGGCCTGTTACTATTAATTTTGAAATATAGGTGCCAGGTATGGAATAGAAGTGAGATGGATTGGCGGTGGTAGATGTTGTGCCGTCGCCGAAATCCCACAATTGGGATGAGAAGTTAGAAGAGTTATTGGAAAAATCTACAACTAAAGGAGGACAAGTACCAATACTGTCGCTTACGGTGAAGCTTGCATTAGGTGTACGGATGGTAACATAATTATTTCTGGTTATTGAATCTGAACAACCATAAAGGTCGAATATGATCAGCTTAACTGTAAAGTTCCCATTGGTTAGGTAGTTATGAACCGGATTCCCCAATGTAGAGGTATTGCCATCTCCAAAATCCCATGCATAGCTAAGGGATGGCCCTGTGGAACTGTTGATGAAACTTACGTTACGGTTCGGACAAGTTGAAGTATCCGCAGTAGAGAAATTTGCTACCGGCTTTGAAATAACCAATAAGTTGGGTCGAATTAACCGGTGCGAACATCCGCTGTTGTCGATAACGGTAAGGGATACCCCATAAACTCCTGGAGTGGAATAGGTATGTTGAAAAGGCCCTGATGATAAAGTGTCGGTTTGGCCATCACCATAATTCCATATCCAGCTTACGATCGGATGACGCCCATCTGTAGTGGAACTATCGGTAAAGGCTACACTGTTTAAAAGGCAGGTGCCTGCTATGGAAGTGCCAAAGTTCGATGTAGGCCCATTAACCATAATATAATCTGTTTTTGTCAAAGTATCTCTGCATCCATATATATCGGTTACTACAAGGCTTATCGTATAAAATCCGGAAACATTGAAACGCTTGATGGCAGTTGCATTGTTAGCAAAAGAACCATCACCGAATTCCCATCTGTATGAAGCCACATTGGAAGGGTTATTTCCTGTTGCAGTAAAAGTCACTGTATTGGTGCGGCAGATCACCGTATCTGATGCGGTGAAAGCAGCCCGTTCATCAACCACGTTCACATTAGCGTTTCTGGTATAACTGCAACCCGTAATATTATTGAATACTGTGAGTGAAACTATATAAATGCCCGTTGTTGCATATAAATGAACTGGATTTCTGGCAGTGTCTGTAGTACCGTCTCCAAAATTCCATGAATAGCTGTCAGCACCGATTGAACGATCGGTAAAACTCTTCATCAGTTTGTTGTTGCAGTTTGAAACTACAGAGAAGATGGCAATCGGTGGAAGTACTTGGATATAATCCTCTACGATTAAGGTGTCCGGGCATCCATTATTGAATACAATAAGCATGATCGGGAAGTATCCTGTATCACTATAGGTATGTTCAGGGTTTTGGAGTATTGAGGTGCCTCCATCTCCGAAATCCCAAAGCCAGCTGGTAATTTGTCCGGTAGGGGTGGAAAGGTCAGTGAAAATTACTGCTGTTTCTGCACATACATTCCTTGGAGTAGCACTGAATGCGGCCTGTGGCTTAAGATCGGCACGCACACCGGCAGGTACTATTACTGTGTCTGAGCATCCGCTTGCAGTGGTTATAATCAGTTGGATATCGAATATACCTTGTCCGAATGTATGTGTAGGAACCGAATCAGTGGAGGTAGTACCATCACCGAAATCCCAGAAATAACTAACTACAGGCTCGGGTGAAGTTACGGTTGAAGTGAATGTCCAGGTAAATGGCGCACAACCCTGCCGGGGAAGGTTGTTGATACTGGCATGAGGCAATTCTATACTGATATAATTACTGCGAATAATGGTATCCGAACAACCGGCACTATTGGTTGCAATCAAGGTAACAGAATATGTGCCTTCGGAAGTATAGCTGTGAGTAGGTAAAACCTGTGTAGATGTGGTGCCATCTCCGAAATCCCATGTATAACTTGTTGCACCGTTGCTGGTATTATTGAAGTTTACAGCAAGCGGAACCTGACAGGACGATAATGGATTAGCATTGAAAGCTGCACTTGGGGCTGTTAAAATTTCAATATTTTGAGAAAGCGAATCACTGCAAAGCCCAAAATTATTTACCAGTTTAACGGTATAGTTTCCAGGCGCAGTATATGATTTTACAGGGTTTACAGCTGTTGAAAATGTACCGTCACCAAAATCCCAACTGGTTGAAACAGCTGTAGTAGAAGTGTTATTAATGGGAATGCCGGTATTTACGCATGCGGTTGAAGGAATGGTGAAGGAGGATTGCGAACTGCCTATCACTACTGCATTGGGAACCCTCATAGTATCCCGGCAACCATTTACATTGGTTACGATAAGCTGTAAGGTATAGGTTCCGGAAGTAGTATAGGTATGCGATGGATTGGTTTGGGTGGAGGTTCCTCCATCACCGAAATTCCATTGGTAACTCAATACACCTGTTCCTATGGAAAGATTCTGCAGGTTGATGTTTACCGGTGGAGCACAGCTTGAAGGAGTGCTAAACGTAAAATTAGCAGTGGCTCCGTTGATGACATTGATCAACTGGGTTCTCGTAAGGTTTTGGAAACATCCATTGTTATTTCTTACCCTCAGCGAAACATTGAAATTACCCGCTGATGTATAAATATGTGAGGGGTTTTGAAGGGTACTGAAAGTTCCATCGCCAAAATCCCATTGCCAGGTATCGATACTACCGCTTCCGGCTACACTAAGATCAGTGAAGGTCACTTCCATCGGTAAGCAACCTGCATTACTTGAAACGGAAAAGTTTACTGTTGGCTTAGGGAAAATGCTGATATACTGCGTGCGGATCAATGAATCTCTCCCTGTGGCATTCTGTACCACCAGCTTGATGGAATACTGCCCCGGATTGAAATAAGTAACTGAAGGGTTTCTGAGAGATGAGGTTGTTCCATTTCCCAAATCCCATCTCCAGGATGTAGGGTTTCCGGTTGATAGATCGGTGAAGTTAACAACCAATGGAGCACAACCGGTAAGTGGTGTTGCAGAAAAATTCGCCTGTAGTTGTGCCTCACTCGAATAGCTGAATAAAATGAATAATACAGCCGTACAACTGGCTTTAACCAGGTTGGTAGTAAACATAGGGATTGGCTTTTGCTTTTATGAATAAACTGTTTATGATTCAGTCTACCATAATAAACTCCGATTTCCCTAAAAAATTGTTCAAATGTTAAAAAAAATCTTAAAGCCTTTGCATATGTACTTCCTTGGGATCAGAAGTACCCCAAGGTGCCAGTTTCATTATGGGGATGGCTTTTGAGGTAAAACGCCATTGCCTGTTCAGAAAATTGAATTCTGAGGGTATATTCGGCTGTGTGAGATTGATCACCAGTTTTCCGAAATCTTCATTACTCGTCCAGGAACCCGTAATTACCGTTCCGTTCTTTGTTGCTGTCATCGGACCGTCGTAGTAAGTATTTTTTAGCAGCCGAAATACCCAGCCGTCATATTGAGAAGTAATATTGATGCTGTCGTTCGACGCATAGTTTACAATAAAATCGCGGTTGAGAATGTTCGTTTCAAAATATTGTTCCAAAACATTGGTTACATAAGTATCCTTAGCTTTTTCACAACTGGTGGCCAGTAAAATTGAGGCAGTAAGTAATGCAATAATGAAACGGGATTTATAAATCATTGAAGGCATTTTAGTTGATATTTTTTTGATAAATATCGGAAAATTTCCTGGAAGCATAGTTGATAAAATATCGGCTGTTTACGGTTTCGCCTGTTGCACGGCTACAGAGTTCTGCCGCAGTATAATAACGCCCAAATGGATAAATATGTTGTTGCAACCATTGATGTACGGTTTTCGAATTACCCAATTTGAGTTCTTGATCCAAAAAAGGATATTGCCTTGAGATATGCTCAAAGAACTGGGCTGCGTAGAGGCTACCGGTGCTGTAAGTAGCAAAATATCCAAAACTCCCATGGCTCCAGTGTACATCTTGCAAGCATCCATGTATGTCGTCGGGTACTGATATGCCAAGATATTTTTGGTACAAATCTTCCCAGGCCAGAGGAATTTCTTTGGCCTTCAAACTGCCTTCTATGAGTGCTTTTTCCAGTTCATAACGGATCATGATATGAAAATGGTAGGTAAGCTCATCGGCTTCCGTACGGATTAACGAGGGACTAACCTTATTGATACCTTCATAAAATTGCTCCACACTTGTGCCTCCCAACTGTTTTGGAAATTGTTGCTGTAAACCGGGATAATGATAAATCCAGAATGGCAAACTTCTCCCTACATTATTTTCCCATAACCGGCTCTGGCTTTCATGTATACTTAAACTGCAATATTCTCCCAACGGCAATCCATATTGTTCAGATGGAAGGCCTTGCTCATATAGTGCGTGACCGCCTTCATGAAGGCAACTCCAGGTCATATTGCCAAAATCATTTTCATCTATCCTCGTAGTTACCCGAACATCATGACTATTGAAATTGGTAGTGAAGGGATGTTCACTGATATCCTGTCTTCCGGCTTCAAAATCAAAATGCATTTCTTTCAGTAAACGGATGCCATATTTCCATTGGGTATCTTTATCGAAATGCTGGCGCAAAAAGCGATTATCCGGATCCGGTAGTACAGCAATCTGATCTAACAAATTCCGTAGAGAGGGTTTCAACTCCTCAAATAAGGCGTCGTTACTTGCTACGGTCATGCTTTTATCAAACTCGTTCATCAATGCATCATAAGGATGGGCAACATAACCAATCAGGTCTGCTTCCTCTCTTTTCAGTGTAATCACCTGCTCCAGTTCAGGAAGGAAAATGCTGAACTTGTTCAATTTTCTGGCTTTGATCCAGGCATGGAAACTTTTATTTACGGTTTCGCTGAGTTGCTTTACGAAAGCGGCTGGTATTTTTTTGGCTTTCTGATAATCTTCAAAACTTAGGGAAACATTGCGTTTTTCAGCATCAGTAAGTTTATCATTTTGCAGGAGCTCCTTCAATTGATTCCCGGTTTTTTCATCAATAAAAAGATCATGTGAAAGTTCGGTTAGGGTGGCTATTTGTCTGCCCCGGAAATCATTTCCTTTGGGAGGTAAATAGGTTTCCTGATCCCACTGCAACAGGGCAGAAGCGTATTTTAGGTCAGCAATTTGTTGCATCTTTGTCTGATAGGCCTGGTAATCAATTATCTCCTTCATAGAAAGCTGTTGAAATGAAAATACAAGATATCATAGATTCATTAGAAAAAATGGCACCCCTGTTTTTACAGGAAGATTATGACAATTCTGGCCTCATGACAGGAAACCCTCAGGAAACCTGCACTGGCATAATGATATCTCTGGATGCCACTCCGGAAGTTATTGAAGATGCGATATCCAACAATTGTAATTTACTGGTAAGCCATCATCCTATCTTGTTTCGGGGTTTAAAAAAGATAACCGGTAAAAATTATGTGGAAGAAGCCATTATCAAAGCCATCAAAGCAGGCTTGTCAATTTATGCCATCCATACCAATCTTGATAATATGATCAACGGGGTTAATGGAAAAATTGCCGATATACTCAAATTGAGTAACCGGCGAATATTACTTCCAAAGGAAGGAAATCTGTATAAACTTGTGGTTTATGTTCCTATTGCCTATCTTGAACAGGTAAGATCGGCTGTTTTTGCTGCAGGTGCAGGCGAAATTGGAAATTATAGCGAAAGCAGTTTCACAGCGGAGGGAAGTGGAACTTTCAGAGCAAATGATGGCGCAAAACCCTTTATCGGAGAAATTGGCCTCCGTCATCAGGAAAGCGAATGCCGGTTTGAAGTGATTTTGCCTTACTGGTTAAAAAGCAAGGCGTTGAATGCCATGCAGTTAGCACATCCTTACGAAGAAGTGGCTTATGATTTGATTCCCCTGGCGAACCCAAACCAAACAGTAGGTTCCGGTATTATTGGCACTTTACCGGAAGTTTTAAGTGCTGAGGATTTCCTTCAAAAACTTGCTGGCCTGTTTAAAATCTCCTGTATTCGTCATACTGTTACAACAAACAGGAAAATAGAAAAAGTAGCTGTTTGCGGAGGGGCGGGAAGCTTTTTAATTCCGAATGCTATAGCAATGGCGGCTGATGCCTTTATCACTGCCGACCTCAAATATCATGAGTTTTTTGATGCCGAAGGGAGAATGCTATTGACAGATATCGGGCATTTTGAAAGTGAACAGTTTACAATTGACTTATTGGCTGAATTTTTAAGCCAAAATTTCCCTAACTTTGCCGTCCTTAAAACAGGGGTGCATACCAACCCCGTCCGTTATTTTGTGGCTCAATAGAGTGATGCGGTTGAAGGGAGTGACACAACGATGGAGGGAAAAGCACTAATGCCGGCAAAAATATAAAAATTACCATATGGCTTCAGTCAAAGAATTTTCAGTGGAAGAGAAATTGTCTTCATTGGTTCGTTTACAAAAAATCGACAGCAAACTGGATGAAATCCAGATCCTGAAAGGGGAATTGCCGATGGAAGTAAAAGATCTTGAAGACGAAATTGAAGGGTTACATGCCCGTCAAACCCGTGTGGAAGAAGAGATAAACGGGATCCAGGAATTCATTGAGCAAAAGAAAGAAGGTATTAAAGAAGCTCAGGCATTGATCAAGAAGTATGAGAAGCAGAGCGAGAATGTGAAGAACAACCGTGAGTTTGAAGCCATCAACAAGGAAATTGAAATGCAGCAGTTGGAAGAGAAGCTTTGTGAAAAACATATCAAAGACGCAACTGAAGAGATTGGCGATAAAGCGCGCCAGTTAGATTTGGCCAAGAAAGCAGTAGCTACCAAAGAAGGAAATCTGAACGGGAAAAAGTCGGAGTTGGAAAAAATCATCGGTGAAACCGAGAAGGAAGAAACTCATTATAAAAAAGGTGCATCGGAAGCCCGGAGCCATGCGGATGAGCGTCTGCTTTCGAGTTACGACAGGATACGGAAAAATTATCGCAACGGGCTTGCTGTAGTTCCTGTAGAGCGTGATAGCTGCGGAGGTTGCTTTCATGCCATTCCGCCGCAAAAGCAGAGTGAAATCAAATTGCGCAAGAAAATCATGGTTTGTGAAAACTGCGGAAGGATTTTAGTTGATGCAGATCTGAATGATAGTGTGGAAGTAAAATAAAAGTATTGCACTGGTAATAAGGCCACCTTTCCGGGTGGTTTTTTTTTTGATTCAATGGAATAATACCGATTGGACAAACAATATAGTCCAATATCGGCTATCGCCTCATTGTACTATTTGTTTGATACCATCGGCATATACTCCCGAAAGCATTCGGGATAAGATTTATAAAATATTGGCATA
>Ga0164292_10000455_pt1 | contig 31902 bp, 32 predicted proteins | sample GEODES117metaG_FD_111486 | JGI IMG/M metagenome (GOLD analysis project Ga0164292, IMG submission 111486) | Eutrophic lake water microbial communities from Lake Mendota, Wisconsin, USA - GEODES117 metaG | ecosystem: Environmental > Aquatic > Freshwater > Lake | place: USA: Lake Mendota...
GGTCGGAAGAAGGCTAATCTTCTGTTTCTTAATGTTTTGCAAAAACAGATGGACACAAAAAGTTCCTGCCTATATTTGCCCAGTTGTTGTAAAGATAGTTTACATCATGAATTGAATTAACTCTCTTTGAAAGCATCAAAACTAATTATGCATGTCCGATACAATATCGAATGGCGGGTCGTTTAAAAACCCCGTAACGCGGATTTTTAAGGTGATAAGGTTGGAAAGAAATGAAATTTCTTCAGTGTATTTCTACGCTATCTTTAATGGATTGATTCAATTATCATTGCCATTAGGTATTCAATCTATTGTAAGTTTTGTGCTTGGAGGCACCATATCAGCCTCCCTTATCTTCTTGATTGTTTTAGTGGTTGGCGGCGTTTTTCTTAGCGGGCTTTTTCAGGTAAACCAGATGAAACTCATCGAAAAAGTACAACAGAAATTGTTTGTACGATATTCTTTAGAGTTTTCGGACCGGATACCAAAACTCGACATACAAAAATTAGATGGTAAATACCTGCCCGAACTGGTGAACCGGTTTTTTGATACGGTGTCTTTACAAAAAGGTATATCCAAACTGTTGCTCGATATTCCCGCTGCATCTATTCAGATCTTATTCGGCTTACTGCTCCTCAGTTTTTACCATCCTGTTTTCATCTTTTTCGGATTAACCCTGGTAACGCTGATCTACCTGATTCTCAAAACCACAAGTGCTAAGGGTATGGAATCGAGCCTTAAAGAAAGTGATTTCAAATATAAAGTGGCTGGCTGGCTGGAGGAAATGGCCAGGGTGATCAATTCTTTTAAATTCTCCCGAAGCCAAACACTCACCATCAATAAAACTGATAAGCTGGTTACCGGCTATCTAGACAACCGTACCATACACTTCAGGGTTTTATTGAAACAATACTGGACCCTTATTGCTTTCAAAATAGCTATCACTGCTGCCATGCTCATTGTTGGAAGTATCCTGCTTGTGAATCAACAACTCAATATCGGACAGTTTATTGCCGCAGAAATTGTGATCCTGATGGTGATCAATTCGGTAGAAAAACTAATCATGAATATTGATAGTGTGTATGATGTGCTTACCGCTGTTGAAAAACTGGCGAAGGTTACTGAAATGCCTGTTGAGCAGAATGGCATGGTTGAATTTCCATCAGGGAATGAGGGGCTCTCTATTGAAATCAAACAATTACGCTTTGATTACACTGAAACTAAGATGCATCCCGTATTCGACCATCTTTCACTTGATATCGTATCAAATGAAAAAGTTTGTCTGATGGGTAGAGCCGGATCAGGAAAATCTACCTTACTTCGTTTACTTACCGGAGCTTTCCGTGATTTTGAAGGCAATATCAGTATCAATCAGGTACCGATTGTAAACTATAAGATGGAATCATTAAGATCGCAGATGGGTATACTGCTCAGCCAGCAGGATATTTTTGAAGGAACACTTTTTGAAAATATCAGTATGGGTAATCAGGCCATAACTGTTGAAACCATAATGGCTACGGCAGAAAAAGTAGGACTAAAAGATTACCTCTCTAACTTGCCTGATGGATTGATGACTCATCTGGATCCTGCAGGTAAGCGACTTTCGGAGAAGGTTGTGAAAAAAATCTTACTGGTACGTGCATTGGTGAATCATCCACGGCTCGTATTGTTGGAAGAGCCTTTTGAAGGTATTGAAGATCAGCCCAAGCAATCGATCATCAATTTTCTATTTTATCATTCACCCAATCAAACCATTTTGATAAGCAGCAATGACATAGAATTTGCTGCAAAATGCGATAAAGTAATTTTTTTAGAAGAAGGTAAAATAAAGGCAATTGGGAAATGGGCTTCCATTGCTCACCTTATCAAGCATTAATTATGAGTCACTATTTCAATACAAAGATTGAGGATGAGTTGAAAGACTCTTCCATCAAATCGTACCGGCATATTTATAAAATCACCCACCGGAGTAAAGTACGTTACTGGCTGTTGGGTATATTGCTCGGGTTGATAGGCATCCTATTTGTACCCTGGACCCAAAATATCAGGGCCAGTGGAACAGTTACAACACTTAAGCAGGAAGACCGCCCACAACAGATGAATACGATCATACCCGGAAAAATCGCCAAATGGCATGTTCGGGAAGGAGATTATGTAAAGGCCGGCGACACCATCATTCAATTGTCGGAAATCAAAGACGATTACCTCGATCCTGCTTTACTGGAACGCACAAAGGAACAATTGGAATCGAAAAAGATAAGCATCAATAATTACAAGAATAAAGCCGGAACTGCCGATCAGCAAATAGCCGCTCTTATTCAGGCACAGGCTTTAAAAATTGCTCAGATTCAAAATAAGATCGGCCAGCAAAGGATGAAACTGCAGAGTGATAGCATGGAATTGTTGGCCGCAAAGAATGATATGAATATCGCTACCGAACAATTCCGTCGCCAGAAAATGATGTACGATAGCGGGCTGGTTTCATTAACTCAATTAGAACAACGTAACCTGAGTTATCAGAATGCCATGGCTAAAAAAACCTCAGCAGAAATCAAACTGCTTAACGCGCGGCAGGAATTGGGCGTGTTGCAACTTGAGCTTAACGGAGCTCAGCAAGAATACAATGAAAAAATTTCGAAGGCCAGTGGCGAAAAATTCCAATCACTTTCCAATATCGCTACAGGCGAAGCTGATGTGGCCAAACTCAACAACCAATACATGAATTACGATATCCGAAGTAAACTTTATTTCATCACTGCTCCACAAAGCGGACAGATTGTAAATGCGAAAAAAGCGGGTATCGGTGAAATTGTGAAAGAGGGCGAAATGATTGTTGAAATTGTTCCGGATAATGCCCAATATGCGGTTGAGATTTTCGTAAGGCCGATGGATATCCCCTTGATTGTGAAAGGACAAAAAGTTCGGTTTATGTTCGACGGCTTTCCGGCGGTGGTTTTCAGTGGATGGCCTGAAGCTTCCTATGGAACTTTTGGGGGCAAGGTTGCCGCTGTTGAAACCTCATCGAGTTATAATGGTAAATTTCGGGTACTTATTGCCGAAGACACCACCGATAAACGCTGGCCGAAGTTACTTCGCAATGGTGCAGGTGCACAAGCCATGGCCTTGTTGAAAGATGTGCCGATATGGTACGAGTTGTGGCGAAACATAAACGGATTCCCTCCTGAATATTATATCGGGGAACCGGGCACCGAAATCAAACCCAAATAATCTATGCCCATCTTCGATTTCATGAAAAAACTCATTTATTGTGCTTGCTTTTTCCTTTACAGTTTTGCCGGCATCAGTCAGGATACCAGCCGAAACAATATGCTTACACCCGAAGAGTTTCTGGCTATCGTTCGAACTTATCATCCTGTTATCAAACAAGCTGATATCGGCATAGAGATGGCAAGTGCTGAAATTTTAGCAGCACGAGGCGCCTTTGACCCCTATTTTTATCTCAACAGCGATCAGAAAACTTTTGATGGCAAACGTTATTATCAATATACCAACCCCGAACTTAAAATCCCCACCTGGTATGGCATTGAGCTGAAAGCAGGATTGGAAAACAATACCGGCGAATTCTTGAATTCGGAAAGCACTTTCGGAAAAACCAGTTATGCCGGCATCTCAGTTTCGTTAGCAAGAAACCTGGTTATCGATCCGAGAAGGGCAGCACTGCAACAGGCAAAAATTTTCAGGAACCAAAGCTATGCAGAACGCCAGGTAATCATAAACGATTTGCTCGATCAGGCAATTTATGCCTATTGGAACTGGGTAAAAGCTTTACGCATCCGGCAATTGCTTCAGGATGCCGTGAAAGTGAATGAAGCAAGGTTGCAGCTGATCAAAACAGCTTCACAGTTAGGCGATCGGCCAGCCATTGATACCATTGAAGCGTTATCACAATTACAATCTTTTCAAGGCTTAGAAGCCGAAGCGATACTAAAAGCGAAAAATGCCGCTGTGGAGCTTTCCAATTTTCTTTGGAAAGAGAATAACAGTTATTACATCCTGCCCGACCAAACAGTATCGGATACCCGATGGAACGAAATAGGTATCGATACGATTGCCCTTCCTTCCCTGACCGATTTGCTGGCTGCAATTCCTTTAACGCATCCCAAACTCAAATACTTTGGTTTCAAGATGAATGTACTGGAAGTAGACCGTAAACTGAAATTCCAGGAACTGCTTCCAATTGTAAACCTAAGGGCCAATGTACTCAACCGGGGTTATGAGGTTTGGAAAGGCACCAATACGGCAGGTTTCTATGAAAACAACAATAAGTTCGGTATTGATATCGGTGTACCACTCAGGTTCAGCAAGGGAAGGGCCGCTTATAAGATCGCACGCCTAAAAATTCAGGAAACGGGTTTTGAAATAAGCATGACACAACAGCAGATTGAAAATAAAGTGAATTATTACTTCAATGAATTGGCAGGGTATCAACAACAGGTACGCATATACGAAAATGCCTATAAAAATTACCAGACTTTACTGCGTGGAGAAGAAATACGTTTCAGGGGAGGGGAGAGCTCCTTATTCCTCCTCAACAACCGCGAAAACAAAGTGATCGAAGCAGGTATCAAACTTACTGAAATCAAAATCAAGTTCTATCAAAGTCAGGTAGCCCTGCAAGCGGCAGCCGGTTTGCTACGTTAATTTTTCATTTTTGAAAAGGCAGGTTTAGCCTTCTAGTGCCATGATCTGCTCAAAAAGGGTTTCATATTCTTCATTTACCATACTCCATTCTTTCAAGGCTTGTTGATATCCGGATTCTGTTTCCTTGAATTTCGTATTGTTGTTGTAGATATCAGGTTCGGCAAGTTTGTTTTCAAGCAAAGATTTTTTTTCCGCCAAGTGTGCCAGTTTTTCTTCAACAGATTTAAACCTAGTTTTCAGTTTCTGAATTTCTTTTTTGGCATCGTTTTGCTTATCTGCTTGCGGCTTTTTTTCTGTTAATGGAACAGTGGCAACGGCAGCAGGAGCCGTTTGATTCTTGCGTTGTTCCGCCTCTGCCTTGGCTCTGCGTTCCTTCCAGTCTTCCCACTCCGCATAGCTGCCTTTGAACTCCCTGATCTTTAAATCTTCAATCTCCCAAATCTTATTCGCGAGGCGGCTGATGAAATAACGATCATGGCTCACGAGGATCAAACTGCCTTCATATTTCTTCAAGGATTCTACCAACAAATCTACCGAATGGATGTCCAGGTGGTTGGTAGGTTCATCCAGCATCAGAAAATTGGCTTTACTGGCAATGGTTTTGGCGAGAGCAACGCGGGCCTTTTCTCCACCACTAAGCACCTTTACTTTCTTTTCTACCGAATCACCACTGAACAGAAAAGCGCCAAGTAAACTGCGTAACTCGAGATCGTTTTTCCCGCTTCTGGCTTCTTTCATTTCTTCCAGGATATCGTTGTTTTGATTCAGCGCTTCGAGTTGATGCTGCGCATAAAAAGATTCAACCACATTATATCCCCATTCTCTTTCTCCTTCAAAAGATTCGGTACCAGCTATGATTCGAAGCAAGGTTGATTTTCCTTTTCCGTTTGCACCGATCAGTGCGATCTTATCGCCCCGGTCTATTTCTGCTCCTGTGCTGTCTACAATTTCTACATCCTTGAATTTCTTGCTGATGTCTTTTAAAGTGCAGATGATTTTGCCGGGTTGTTTTTCAACCGCGAAATTGATCTTCATATTCGGCCTTTCCAGTTCCACATCTTCAATACGTTCTAACCTGTCGAGCCTTTTTACGATGCTCTGTGCCTGTGCAGCCTTACTGGCTTTTGCTTTGAATCGTTCCACAAACCTTTCCTGTTGCCTGATATAATCCTGCTGGTTATCGAACGCCTTCTTCTGCATGTCTATCCTTAAAGCTTTCTCTGTTTCAAAGTAACTGTAATTGCCGGTATAAAAATGCAGTTGCTGCTGATACAGTTCTACCACTTTGGTCACCATCCTATCCAGAAAAAAACGGTCGTGCGATACAATCACTACAGCGCCCTGATAATGGATCAGGTATTTTTCCAGCCATTCAATACTTGGTAAGTCGAGGTGATTGGTAGGTTCATCCAACAATAATACATCAGGATGCTGCAAGATCATCTTTGCCAACAATACCCGCATACGCCATCCACCACTGAATAACTTATATTTCTTTTGTAAATCGGCATTGCTAAAACCAAGACCTTGTAATATCTCCTCGGTACGATGATGAATACTATAGCCATCGAGCACTTCCATTTCATGTAAAAGATCGGCATAACTGTGTGCCAGTTTTTCATCACCGGTTTTCGCCAGTTCTTCACCCATGATTTCAATTTCTTTTTCTAACTGCTTCACCCGTTCGAAAGCTCCCATGGCAACTTCAAGGATGGAATCGTCGGTATCAAAACCTAACAGGTCCTGGTGCAGGAATCCAATGGTGGTTTCACGTCCTTTTTCAACGGCCCCTTTTGCAGGGCTGTATTGTCCGGTTAATACTTTAAGCAAAGTAGATTTTCCTGTACCGTTATAACCAATCAATCCTATTCTTTCATTGGGTTGAATATGCCAGGTGGCATCTTCCACAATGGTGCGCGCACCGAATTCAAAAGTTACATTTTGTAAACCTAACAACATCCCTTAAAAATTTTTGCAAAAATAACTCAATTATATGCCATAACAGACATGTTTATAGGAAAGAGTCTATTTTTTAACCCTTCATCATAAATTAATGCTTTTCCACGCTAAAAAGCTCATTATTCTTGACAGCCACTTTTGAAATCACTTAAATTTGCATGATGAGAAAATGGACGCTCTTTTTACTGATCGCAGCCAGTGCTTTTGCATTGTACTGGTTTGGCTTTCGCAAGTCGGATCACAAACCGAAGCAGCCAACAATGGAGCCGATAAAATTATCACGTCACACAGCAGCTTTTAACCAATCGGTGAATGATGTGGTTGCTCATTATCTGAAACTAAAAGATGCATTTGTAGAACCCGATACAGCAGCGATAAGAATACATACCAACAGCCTTTTGCAATCACTTGCTGCCATCGATAGTGCTGAACTGAATAAAGATACAACGCTGGTATTTGCTACGGTGATGCAAACCATTGCTGATATCAGGATGAATGCTACCTCTTTACTCAACCAAACTGATATCACCGAAATGCGCCGCGATTTCAGCAGTTTAAGCAGTATCATGTATCCGGGGTTTTTCAAAGCCATCCTTTATGAAGGGCCTACTTTGTATCTGATCAATTGCCCGATGGCATTCAATGAAAATGAACCTGCAAACTGGATCAGCAATAGCCGGGAAATCATCAATCCCTATCTCGGAAAAAATCACCCCAAATACCGTGGCGGTATGCTTCATTGCGGGGAAGTAAAAGACAGTATCATAGCCCAGTAGCTTATTCCAAATCCCCCTATGAAAACATTATTATTAGTCGCTTCACTTATATGGGCACCTTTTTTTGTAGCCGCACAAACTAATGCCACAGGAAAATCAAAAGCCCGTCATACTATCAGTGGTTATATCAGGGATCAATACAGCGGTGAAACTTTGATTGGTGCTACGCTCACCATCAAAGGGAATACCAAAGGAATTACCAGCAACCAATATGGATTCTATTCGCTCACCTTAAGTGAAGGCGTTCATAGCATCATCGCTTCTTATATAGGTTATCAAACTACTGAGTTTGAGCTGAACTTGTTATCAGATACAATCATCAACATCGAACTTACCCCGGCAGGTACTACTTCACAGGAAGTGATTGTTACAGCCCGAAAAAGAGAAAATAATCTGAAGAGTACACAAATGGGCAAAGTCACCTTACCCATTGAACAGATCAAATCGGTGCCTGCATTCTTAGGTGAAGTGGATTTGCTAAAAGTTGTTCAGTTATTGCCAGGTATCCGAAATGCAGGTGAAGGAACTGCCGGCATTTATGTTCGGGGTGGCGGACCCGATCAAAACCTCATCATGCTTGATGATGCCGTAGTTTATAATACGGGCCATTTGTTTGGTTTTTTCTCGATTTTCAACAGCGACGCTATAAAAAATGTTTCACTCATCAAAGGTGGAATGCCTGCCCAATATGGTGGACGATTATCCAGCGTGCTTGATATTTCCATGAAAGAAGGTAACAATAAAACTTTTCAGGCAGAAGGTGGAATCGGGTTAATCGCTTCCAGGATTTCACTTCAAGGCCCGATCAAAAAAGATAAAGCCTCTTTTATCATTTCTGCGCGGCGAACTTATGTTGATGCGCTTACAAAACCTTTCATCAAAAAGTCGAGCCAGTTTTATGGCTCAGGCTATTATTTTTACGACCTCAATGCGAAAGTAAATTATAGGTTCAGTAATAAAGACCGGCTTTATCTCAGTGGTTATTTTGGACGGGATGTATTCGATTTTTCGAATGGCAAGCAAGATCTCAAAGTGAATATCCCCTGGGGAAATGCCACCGGAACTTTACGTTGGAATCATGTATTCAATAATAAGTTGTTTGCCAACACTACGGCAGTTTACAATGATTACAATTTCACTTTCGCTGCACTGCAGAATAATTTCGAAATCAAACTGGCATCCGGAATCCGCGACCTGAGTTTTAAACAGGATTTTGATTATTATCCTGTTCAGCAACATAAACTCAAATTCGGATTGCTTTATACCCATCATCGCTTTACGCCTTCCGTGGTAAGTGGAAAGCAGGATTCTATTGTTTTTAATCCTTTGAATGCCCAGGTGAAATATGCCAACGAAGGCGCGATTTATGTTCAGGATGATTGGGAAATCAATGGCAAGTGGCAAATGAATGCAGGATTGAGGTATAGTATATTTCAACAGGTAGGCCCCAATAAGATCTATACTACAGATATTGATGGTAACCGAACTGATAGTCTTGTTTATGAAAAAGGGAAAACCGTAAAAACCTATGGTGGGCTGGAACCAAGGCTTACCCTGCGATACGCGATCAATGAAGGTACTTCCATCAAAACTTCGGTTACGCGTAACCTGCAGTACATTCACCTGGTGAGTAACTCGGGCACCACACTTCCAACCGATTTATGGGTGCCAAGTACATACAAAGTAAAACCACAGATCAGCTGGCAGTATGCAGCGGGACTTTACAAGAATTTCAACAATAATAAATATGAAACCTCTCTCGAAGTATATTATAAGAGTATGAACAACCAGATTGAATACAAAGAAGGTTACACACCCAATAGTTTGGATGATACTGAAAACTCCTTTGTGTTTGGTAAAGGATGGAGCTATGGTACAGAACTGTTCATCAACAAAGTGAAAGGCCCTTTAACCGGATGGATTGGTTATACCTTAAGTTGGACATGGCGAAAATTCCCGGATTTGAATTTTGGAGAAAAATATCCCGCAAAATTCGACCGTCGTCACGACCTTAGTGTGGTTGCCATATATGAGTATAATAAGAAGTGGAAATTTTCAGCAACCTTCATTTATGGAACAGGTAATGCAACTACTTTGCCACAACGATTCTATTTTGTAGGGAATGTGCTTTCACAGGAATATAGCCGCATCAATCAATACCGTGTTCCTGCTTATCATCGGCTTGATCTTTCAGCCATCCTCACTCCAAAGAAAAATGCCATCCGGAAATGGAAAACAGAATGGGTTTTCAGTGTGTACAATGCGTACAGCAGACAGAATCCATATTTCATTTATTTCGACCAAAGCGGAAGCCCCTATGATGGCACACTTCAGGTTCAGGCAAAACAGGTTTCGATTTTTCCGATTATTCCTTCTGTAACCTGGAATTTCAAATTCTGATTAGGGTTTTGCTATTTCGTCGGGCTTGTAAACAAAATTGATGGTGCCGTTTTTTTGTAGATCTGATGTGATGCGCACTTCATAGCGTTTATTCCCGTCCGTTACCACCATAAGTGCAGTGTTTGGGGGGATTGTGCCCAGGTTTTCGGCATACATAACCAGTTCATTGATGCTGCGGTTGTCGTCTATTTGCAAGTTAATACTAAGCGATCTGGTGGTAAGCCGTTTATTGGAAAGCAAAAGTTTACCGTTATAGAATAAAGAAACACTATCGCCGTCTATTTCGCCATTATCATACAGGTCTACCCGCACGGTTTTATTCCTGGCTTCGATGGTTTTGATTACTTTGCTCACCCTTTTCTCGAGTTTGTCTGTACCCGATGCAACAGCCCTGTTTTTAACCTCCGGATTGGGTAACATTTTTTCTTCAGGAATCAATAATTCTGATTTTGCCGTTTCGTGTTTCTTCAGCTGTTCGGGATTTTTCGCCACACTATTAACTTGCTTTTTTGCAGTGCCGTTGCTGTTATCCAATTTTGGCACTGATGTTACAACATTCCCCTTTGCTTGGTTTTTCTTATTTTCAGGTGCTGCTTTAGCAGTGGAATTATTATATCCGGGGTAACCATTGATTAAAGTTCGGCGGGAAAGTACTGTGGTACCAAATCCGCAATCACCATTCTGATTAGGAGCCGGAATCCAATTGCCTTGTATTTGCTCGTTATTGCCAAGTTTGCTGTATATCAATCGGTGAATCTGAAAGCAATTGCGTATTTCCCGGGGAACATTTGTTTTGGTGCGCTGTATTTCTTTTACTTCGAGATACTTTTTTTTCTTGTCGATGAAACCTTCCAGCAGACAAATAGTATAAAATTTTTTGCCTGCATCAGTGAAATAGGTATAAGAGAAGCCTTTTACTTTAGTGCCGCTTACTTCCAGTTCAAGTACATAATCGCATTTGTCGCCATCCCAGGAAATACTGCTCTTATCCAGAAATTCGCCTTTCCATTGGCCGGTGAAATTCTGGCCCTGGCAAATGGTACTAGCAAAAAGAGTAAAAAAGAAGAGTAAATTTTTGTGCATGCCTCATATGGGTTATGACTTTGCAAAAGTAGCAATGATTTATGCTTGAATGCTACAATTGAATGGATGATTAGCTAAGAGTTCGTTAAATTTGCCATTCAGCAATTGTTGAATTTATAGCGTTTATGATACAGATAACATTACCCGATGGAGCTATCAGGCCTTTTTCCAAAGGAACCAGTGCAATGGATATTGCCAAATCAATCAGCGAAGGCCTTGCCCGTAAAGTACTCGCAGCAGCGGTGAACGGTGAGGTATGGGATGCATCGCGCCCTATAGAAAATGATGCCTCCCTTAAATTGATTACCTGGGATGATGCTGATGGTAAGTCTACTTTCTGGCATTCTACCGCACATCTTATGGCCGAAGCAGTGCAGACAACATTCCCTCAGGCGAAATTCTGGGTAGGGCCGGCCATTGACAGAGGATTTTACTATGACATGGATCTTGGCGATACCAAAATGACAGAAGAGGATCTGGTTGTTCTCGAGAAAAAAATGGCAGAACTGGCCAAGCAAAACAATCCGTATCTACGTAAAGGAATTCCCAAAGCTGAGGCAATTCAATACTTTACCGACAAGGGAGATGAGTACAAACTCGATTTGCTGAGCAACCTAACCGATGGCGAAATCAGTTTTTATACCCAGGGAAGTTTTACCGATTTATGCCGTGGGCCACATATCCCTTCAACCGGCGCCATCAAAGCGGTTAAGCTTACCAGTGTGGCAGGCGCTTATTGGAAAGGAGATGAAAAAAACAAACAGCTTACAAGGGTTTATGGCGTTAGTTTTCCCAATCAGAAAGAACTGGATGAATACCTGCTCATGCTCGAAGAAGCTAAAAAGCGCGACCATCGCAAACTTGGCCGCGAGCTGAGCATTTTTACCATGGATGATGATGTTGGACAGGGCTTACCGCTTTGGATGCCCAACGGAACCATCATCATCGAGGAACTCGAAAAACTGGCTAAAGAAACTGAATCAGCTGCAGGCTATAAAAGGGTGGTAACCCCTCATATCGCCAAAGAAAGCATGTACCTCACCAGCGGTCATCTGCCGTACTATGCAGACAGTATGTTCCCCCCAATGGAACTCGATGGAACAAAGTACTATCTCAAGGCCATGAACTGCCCGCATCACCATAAAATTTTCGATGCAGAACCTAAAAGTTATAAAGATCTGCCCTATCGTATTGCAGAATACGGAACCTGTTACCGTTATGAACAGAGTGGCGAATTATTCGGGCTGATGAGGGTAAGATGTCTGCATATGAACGATGCACATATCTATTGCAGCAAGGAGCAATTTGGTGATGAATTCAGGGCTGTAAACGAAATGTATCTTAAATATTTCCGCATTTTTGGAATCGATAAATATGTGATGCGCCTGAGTTTACATGATCCTGCAAAACTTGGACAGAAATACGTTAATGAGCCTGAACTTTGGAAGGAAACAGAAACAATGGTGCGGCAGGTGCTCATTTCATCAGGCATACCGTATATCGAAGTGCAGGATGAAGCGGCATTTTATGGCCCGAAAATAGATGTGCAGATATGGAGCGCCATCGGGCGTGAATTCACCCTGGCTACCAATCAGGTAGATTTCAATAGTGGCAATAAATTCAAACTCAGTTATACCAATCAGCACAACAGCACTGATGTGCCATTGATCATCCATCGTGCCCCTCTCGGCACCCATGAACGCTTTATCGGTTTTTTGCTTGAACATTATGCGGGTAAATTCCCGGCCTGGATAGCACCTTTACAGGTGAAAATCCTCCCCATCAGCGATAAATTCATCGATTACGCAAATACAATTTTGCAAACCCTGAAAAAAGCGGATATTCGTGTAGAAATAGACGACCGGAACGAGAAGATCGGAAAAAAAATCAGAGATACCGAATTGCTCAAAGTACCCTATATGCTGGTGATCGGAGAGAAAGAAATGAATGAAGGAAAAGTGGCGATCCGCCGTCAGGGTATTGGAGATCTGGGTGTAAAACCCCTGGAAGAATTTGTTGCCGAACTCAGCCTCGAAATAAAAGAAAGAAAGGCAGTGTAAGGTTAAAAAAATATTGTAAACCAAATCAATTAAATGGCATTTCCACCACGACCACCAAGGGGTACATTTAACCCCCGTTTTAAGAAAGAACAACAACAAGAACACCGTACCAACTACATGATCAAAGTGCCTGAAGTAAGGCTTGTTGGCGATAACGTAGAACCTGGCATTTTTGCAACTCCCGATGCCATGAAAATTGCACAGTCTCAACAATTGGATCTTGTTGAAATATCACCCGGCGCAAATCCCCCTGTTTGTAAAATAATCGATTATAACAAGTTCCTCTACGACGAGAAGAAGAAGAAGAAAGAAATGAAGGCGAAAGCCAAAACCAGTGAAGTAAAGGAAATTCGTTTTACGCCTAATACCGATGATCACGACTTTGAATTCAAAGTGAAGCATGCTGAAAAATTCCTGAAAGAAGGCGATAAAGTGAAAGCCCATGTGCAGTTCAAAGGAAGGGCGATCATGTTCAAGGAACGTGGTGAATTGTTGCTGTTGAAATTTGCCGACAGGCTCAAGGAAGTAGGTGCATTGGAAGGCTTACCGAAGATGGAAGGAAAAAGGATGTTGGTAATGTTCGCTCCTAAAGTTCAGCAGAAGAAAAAAGGATCAGAATTGGGCAAGCTGGTTTCGAGTGAAAAAATGGGACAGGTTGCTGAAGAACCCAAAACAGAACCGGTTAAAGAAAGCGACCAGTAAGGAATCAATATTTCATAAAGGCTTTTTCGAAAGCCTTTTTTTATGCATTGCCATTAATCGGATAGCAGTATTGGAAGGAATATGGATATCAGTTTGAATAAATACATCAGCGACACCGGATTCTGCAGCCGCAGGGAAGCAGACCGTTATATTGAAGAATGCAGGGTTACCATCAACGGCCGCGATGCCAGCAAAGGCAACCGGGTACAGGCAGGTGATGATGTTCGTGTAGATGGTGAACCTTTACGAAAAAAAGTAGTACCGGTTTATATCATGCTCAATAAGCCAAAAGGGGTTACCTGTACTACTGACTTGAAAGACAAGACCAATATCATCGATTTTGTTGGTTATAAATCGCGCATTTTCCCGATAGGGAGGTTAGATAAACTTTCAGAAGGGCTTATATTCCTTACGAATGACGGAGATATCGTAAACAAGATCTTAAGGTCGGGTAACGGACATGAGAAGGAATACCTGGTAACCGTGGATCAGGCATTTGATCAGGAGTTCATAAACAACATGCGCAGTGGTGTGCGAATACCCGGTGCCGTTACACAACCCTGTTTTGTGAAACAGGAAGCGAGCAACAGGTTTCGGATCATCCTTAAACAGGGGCTGAACAGGCAGATACGCAGGATGTGCGAGGCACTTGGTTACCGGGTAACCAGTTTGAAAAGGATAAGAATCATGCATATCAGTTTGGGTAACCTGGCCCCCGGAGCATGGCGTTATTTTACTGCCACAGAAATCAGCGCCATCAATGAATTGCTTCAATACAGCAGCAACAGCAGCGAAGCGGAAGGGATGGGTGAGTAATTTTAAAAGATCAATCAATTAGGTATATGGATAATCTTGTAAAATTTCAAACCAGACAATGGGTAGAGAAAGTTGTTATTGGCTGCCAGTTCTGTCCGTTTGCTGCAAATCCCTTCAAAACTGGATCGATAGCCTTTGAGATTTCACCGGCAACGGAATTATCGGAAGCGCTTCAGGCACTTGCAGTATGCTTTGAACAACTGAACAACCATTCGGATATCGCAACTTTGTTATTGATATTCGGTGAAGGGTTTAACCGTTTCGATGATTATCTTGAGCTGGTTGAGCTTGCAGAACAATTGCTTCAGAAAGAGGGATATGAGGGCGTTTATCAGGTAGCCAGTTTTCATCCGGATTATCTTTTTGCAGGAAGTACAGCCGATGATGCTGCAAACTATACCAACCGTTCCCCTTATCCGATGTTGCATTTGTTGCGGGAAGACGATGTGGAGCAGGCTTTAGATTCGCATCCCAACCCTGAAGGGATACCGGAAAGGAATATCCTTTTTGCCCGGAAAAAGGGGGTTGAATACTTTAAAAAATTGATGAATGACTGATAATAGGCGATTTTTTAAAAATTATCAGCCATTTTATGTCGTAATTCTGGATGGAATACTTACCTTTGCCGCCCGAAAAGGATAAAACCGGCTCGGACACATTTCCCACAAGGCCCCATAAGTTTCCGGATATTTCGGAACGCCAGCAGGGAGTAACTAAAAAAAGTTATCAGATGCCAAAGGTTAAAACCAATAGCAGCGCAAAGAAGCGCTTTAAAGTAACCGGTTCAGGTAAAATTACATTTCAGAAAGCTTTCAAACGTCACATCCTTACTAAAAAATCTACCAAGCGCAAGCGTAACATGCGTATAGATGGCACCGTAAGTGATGCAAACCTTCACTTTGTAAAGCGCCTGTTGGGTATGAAATAAGCCCATGTAATTAACCATTCGATTAACTTTTTAAAAAAATTGATATGCCACGTTCAGTAAATGCAGTAGCCAGCAGGGCTCGCCGCAAAAGAATCTTAAAAGCCGCAAAAGGATACTACGGTAAACGTAAAAATGTTTACACCGTTGCGAAAAACGTAATGGAAAAAGGTCTTACATACAGTTATGTAGGCCGCAAACTTAAAAAGCGTGAATACCGTACGTTATGGATCGCCCGTATCAACGCAGCCGTGCGTGAGGAAGGTATGACCTATAGCCAATTCATCAACAAGCTTAATGAAAAGAAAATCGACCTGAACCGCAAGGTACTTGCCGATCTGGCGATGAATGAGCCCGAATCTTTCAAAAAGCTGGTGGCTTCAGTAAAATAAATTCTCGCAAAAAATTAATATTCCGGATGCCTTGGTATCCGGTTTTTTTATTTAAGATAGTGAGTGTTGGTATATCTTTGTGGCCCTTAACCCATTAAATAAAAATAAGCGCATGCGCACTTCAGGACTGAACAATACCTACAGCGATCTGGTAGATCAAACCTTTAATTTTCCGCAGGAAGATTTCAAAATGGTCAATGGCTATCTTCAATACAATGGGCAGGATATCAAGGCATTGATTGATAAATACGGTACACCACTGAAACTTACCTATCTGCCTAAAATCGGTAAGCAGATCAATAAGGCGAAAAGCATGTTTGCTGCGGCATTCAAAAAGCACAAATACACCGGGAAATATCATTATTGCTATTGTACCAAGAGTTCACATTTTTCATTTATTGTTGAAGAGGCCCTTAAGCACGATATCCACCTCGAAACTTCTTATGCCTATGATATCGATATCATCAAGAAATTATATGCAAAAAAGAAGATTAACAAAGATGTATTCATCATTTGCAACGGTTACAAGCAAAAGCCATATACCCAACGAATCGCAGGATTACTGAACAGTGGTTTTAAGAACGTGATTCCGATTCTCGACAATACTGATGAACTCCGGGCTTATGTAAAATCGGTTAAAGTACCCTTTAATCTCGGTATCAGGGTGGCCGCAGAGGAAGAGCCGAATTTCCCTTTCTATACCTCACGGTTAGGTATACGTGCAAAAGATATTCTTGAATTTTATGTAGACAAGATTGAAGGCAACGAACACCGCTTTCAGTTGAAAATGCTGCATATCTTCCTGAACAAAGGCATCAAAGATGACATATATTACTGGAGTGAACTCAATAAGGTAATCAACCTTTATTGCCAGCTGAAGAAGATTTGTCCGGAACTGGATTCTATCAATATCGGCGGTGGATTTCCGATCAAACATTCCTTAGGCTTCGAGTACGATTATCAATTTATGATCAATGAAATCGTACGGAATATCAAGGTGGCTTGTATGAGGAATAAAGTTCCGATGCCAAACATCTTCACAGAATTTGGAAGTTATACGGTGGGAGAGAGCATGGCTCATATCTATAGTGTGATCGGTCAAAAAATGCAGAACGACCGCGAAACCTGGTATATGATCGATTCTTCCTTTATCACCACACTACCGGATACCTGGGGCATAGGCGAGAAATTTTTGATGCTTCCTATCAACAAGTGGGATAATGAATACCACCGTGTAGTACTGGGCGGAATTACCTGCGATAGCCATGATTACTACGATTCGGAAGAACATATCAATGAAGTTTTTTTACCCAAGCTGGAAGATGGCGAACCTTTATATGTAGGATTTTTTCATACCGGTGCCTATCAGGATCAGATCAGTGGATATGGTGGAATCAAACATTGTATGATCCCTTCACCCAAGCATATCATTGTAGGTCATGATAAAAGCGGCAAATTGGTAGATTGGGTTTATGCGAAAGAACAAACTGCACAAAGCATGTTGAAGATTTTGGGCTACAAATGATACGAAACTAATTATGGCGAAAAAGCTCTTTATCATGTTTTTTGCGATGATGATTGGCCAAAAAAATCATGCGCAAACAGCAACCGATTCTATCCAGGCCACCATCAATCATTTATTTCTTGCGATGAAAACCGGCGATACCGCTTTGCTGCGTTCATGCTTTGCTGATAGTGCCATCTTACAAACCATTGTTGAAAGCAAAACAAGCGAACCGATGGTAAGGAATGAAAACGTTTAAGCCTTCATACGAGCCATTGGCAGTGCTGCACCGGGCTCCCTAGATGAACAGATAACATTTGATGTGGTAAAAGTTGATGGTTCATTGGGGATAGTATGGACGCCCTATCAATTTTATTTTAAAGGCACATTCAGCCACTGCGGGGTAAACTCATTTCAATTGATTCGTAACACCGCCGGATGGAAAATACAGTACATCATAGATACCAGGCGTAGAAACGGATGCAAATAAAAAACCTCCCCAGGAATAGGGAGGTTCACCTTTTGAAAGGTTACCAACTGTATGTACAATCACTAGAAAATTATTGGATGTTGATTTCCTTTGCAGCAGTTTTGCTGTTTTCTTTTTTCGGTAATTCAAGGCTCAATACACCGTTTTCATATTTAGCATTGATATGCTCCATATCAATTTTATCATCGATGGTGAAGCTGCGGCTAAATGCCTTGTAACTGAATTCCTTCCGGATCAGTTTTTCATTGGTAGATTGGGTTTCTTCTTTTTTCTCAGTACTGATACTGAGTAATTTTCCATCGAGCTTGATTTTAAAATCAGCTTTTTCAAAACCAGGTGCTGCCATTTCCAGCAAATAAGCAGTTTCCTTATCAGTGATATTTACCGGTGGAAAATGTAAAACATCTTCACGGAAGGTTTTGCTTAAGGCTGTAGGGAATTCGTTGAATATTTCTTTCATCATTCCTTCCAGCGACCTGTTGATGGGGTTGTTAACTTTTACGAGTGTCATGGCTTGTTTTTTTAGTTGATTAATTTGCTTTCCACAGGTAAATCAAATGTTAGTCCAATGCAATTTTTTATGTCAGTATTACGAATCAATTGAAATAAAAGCGCCAAAATGACAAATAATAGAAATGAGTAAGACATTATGACGCTAGTCATTAAAATTACATTGAATAATTTCGATTGAAAATTTTCAGGAAGGTTGTAATTTTGCCTATTCTCCAATTCTAAAAAAATAAATATGTATCCCGAAGAAATTGTAATACCGTTTAAGGAAGAGCTTACCGACCATGGCTTTAAGGAATTGCTTACCGCAGATGAAGTAGAAACCGCATTGTCAGCACAAGGCACCACATTGGTCATGATCAATTCTGTATGTGGATGTAGCGCCGGAACTGCAAGGCCGGGTGTGTTGATGGCCGTATTGAATGGCCATAAAAAACCCGATTACTTAACTACCAGCTTTGCCGGTTTTGATATTGAAGCCGTAAAGAAAGTAAGAGAACATATGTTGCCTTATCCACCATCTTCCCCAGCCATCGCACTTTTTAAAGATGGACAATTGGTGCATCTGATCGAACGCCATAACATTGAGGGACGTTCTGCACAAATGATTGCCGACAACCTAACAGGTGCTTTTGAAGCCTATTGTAATTAATTACTGACGTAATTGAATATCCTTCCCCGAGGCAATGCTTTTGGTGGAGGATTTTTTATTGAGCGTATGAAAGAATATATTGCATGTTATTCATGAACTTGCCGGAAAACAATCGCTGATGTATCCCAATTTATTTTATGTTTTTAAAGACTGGTTTGGTGTAGAATGGAAAGCACTTGCTTTTTTAAATACATTCGGACTTATGGTTGCCCTTGCATTCATTGCTGCTGCATGGGTAATCACGATCGAACTTAAACGAAAGGAAAAACAAGGGTTGATGTTGCCACGCGAAGAATCCATCACTGTAGGTTTACCTGCCAGTTTGATGGATATCTTTTTAAATGCAGTAGTTGGGTTTGTGTTTGGATATAAGCTTATAGGATTGTTATTTTCCAAACCGGAACAGATGAATGCGCAGGAATACATTTTCTCATCCATGGGGAATGCTGCAGGAGGTATACTTTTCGCCCTGGTGATGGGCGGTTTTAAATGGTATGATAAATACAAGCAAAAACTTAAAGAGCCGGAAAAACGAATCGTACGCATTTGGCCTCATGATCGGGTAGGCGATATCGTTATCCTCGGCCTGGTATTCGGTATCATCGGTGCCAAGCTATTTGATAATTTTGAGCATTGGGATGAGTTCATTGCAGATCCTATTGGCCGACTATTCTCACAAAGCGGACTGGCATTTTATGGTGGACTGATTCTTGCATCCATAGCTATCTGCTGGTATGCCTACAAAAAGGGCATCAAAGTGAAACACCTCACCGACGCTGCGGCACCGGCTTTGATGATTGCTTATGCCATCGGCCGAATAGGCTGTCAGGTTTCCGGAGATGGTGATTGGGGGGTTTATAATAGTGCCTATGTTAGCGATAATCAGGGTAAGGTTAGATTGGCACAACCCGGCGAATTCGAAAAAGCACTTGAAAAAAATGCTTCCTATTTCCTGGAAGGAAAGGTTACCGATAGCGGCAGATCGGTTTTTGTTTCCGACAGAACCTATGCCAATCTTGCTCAGGTACCTCATCGATCAGTGAAAGGCCCATCCTTCTTACCTGATTGGCTTTTCGCTTATAGTTATCCTCAAAATGTAAATAAAGATGGCATCCTGATGCCGGGTATCCGCGATGAACACAATAGGGTGCTGCCTCAACCTGTATTTCCAACACCACTATATGAAACCATTATCTGTTCGCTGCTCTTCCTGTTGATGTGGACGATGAGAAGATCCATAAAAACACCGCTCGTGATGTTTGGATTATACCTTTTCTTGAATGGTGCGGAAAGATACTTAATTGAAAGAATAAGGGTGAATATCGGATATAACTATTCTGGTTTAAGAACAACACAGGCTGAACTGATCGCAATAATTCTGGCCATAACCGGAGTGATATTAATGATTGCAGCCAAAAAATGGCTTTCTGAAAAAAAATAATTTAGCTTAAGATAATATTTTTGCAAGTTTAACTATTAAAAAAATAACCCATGCCTTCTTTCGATATGGTAAGTAAAGTAGACCTTCAAACACTTGATAATGCAGTGAACGTAGTGAGCAAAGAAATCACCAACCGTTTCGATTTCAAAGGTTCTCATGTGCTAATTGAACTCAACAAAAAGGATTTTAAAGTAAATCTGGAAGCAGATAGTGATATGAAAATCCAGCAGATTGTTGATGTGCTGATCAGCCGGAGCATGAAACAAGGTCTTGCTGCCGAAGTGTATGATCTGAGTAAAGAAGCTTTCATCAGCGGCAAAATCACTAAAAAGGAAGTGCCTGTTCGGAATGGCATCAAACAGGAAGATGCCAAAAAAATAGTTAAGCTCATCAAAGACAGCGGACTAAAAGTTCAGGCGGCCATCATGGATGATATCATCCGTATCACCGGAAAGAAAATCGATGACCTGCAGGAAGTGATTCAAGCCAGTAAAACCTGGGATATTGGCATTGCCTTGCAAATGGTAAATATGAAAAGCTAGATTTTCCTTGTTTAATAAGACTTTTTTCTTAATTTCGCATCCTTATTAAAAATCTTTACGGCAAAATCCGTATTAAATTCAAAAAAATGAAACAAGGTATTCATCCAAACAATTACAAAACAGTGGTTTTCAAGGATATGAGTAATGGTACCACCTTTCTCAGCCGTTCAACCGCACACAGTTCAGAAACTATCGTATGGGAGGAAGACGGTAAAGAATATCCGGTAATTAAGCTGGAGATTTCAAATACCTCACATCCTTTCTATACCGGTAAAAACGTATTGGTGGACACAGCAGGACGTATCGACAAGTTCAATAAGCGCTACGAAAAGAAACAGAAATAATCGGCTATAAAGCTGTAATTTACTTTTTAAAGAAATAAAATTGTCCCCCGGTTCGCCGGGGGATTTTTTTTATCTCCGAAAAAGAACAGCCATTGTTCAATTAGTGCTTATTTTTAAACCTATGAATATCCATCTTACTGATCACGAAAGCCGGGCCGGATTGCAACCTTTCACCTGTACCCGCTCGGTTGCTGATATCAGAATCGGAATTCTTACCATCTGGGAGAAATGGCAACATCTAATTCAACGCTATTCCGATTTTCCAGATTCCATTTCAATGCCTGCTCATCTGATTCCTAATTTGGATAATGCATCAGCATTGGTATCGCTAGCTTCAACAGGGAAAGGATTTCATTCATCAACCGCATTTTCTTTACTCCATCCCTGGCAGATTTTCCAATATAATGATCAGGTTTTGAAGGATGATTTTTTATTACTCACCCAAGGCCGGTGTTCTGAGCCCATTTCAGCAACCAACCGATACTCCGGCAATCATCAGCTATTTTTGGAACCCGGAGCAAGTATGGAACATTGTATCATCAATACTTCAGCCGGTCCGGTTTATATTGGCAAGAACGCATTGGTGATGGAAGGTTGTTTAATCAGAGGTCCGGTAGCCATATGCGAAAATGCCACTGTTAAAATGGGCACTAAGCTTTATGGAGCAACCACAATCGGGCCGCATTGTGTGGTTGGAGGAGAAATTAAGAATGCAGTTCTTTTTGGGTACAGCAATAAGGCTCATGATGGTTATCTTGGAGATAGTGTAATAGGAGAGTGGTGTAATTTAGGAGCTGGTACCAGCAACAGCAATGTGAAAAATAATGCAGGTATGGTAAGTTACCGGATTGAAGAGGATGGGGAACGGTTTCCTGCGGGAACAAAGTGCGGACTGCTCATGGGCGATTACAGTCGCGCTGCCATCAACAGTTCTTTCAATACAGGCTCTGTTGTTGGGGTTTGTTGCAATATCTTTGGCGAAACGCTAACACCTGCATATACTAATCATTTTACGTGGGGGCGTTCCCGCTATAACTTTGAAAATGCCATTCGCGATATCAATAAATGGATGGCCATGAAAGGGAAACAGCTCAATGAAAACGATATCCATATGCTGAAACAATTATTCGATCAAACAAATAATAGCTCAAATGCGTAAACAAATTGCTGCTGCCAACTGGAAAATGAACCTGAGCTTAGCAGAGGCTGAATCACTAACTAAAGAAATCATTAAAAGCGAAATTTCCGTTTCGAGTGATCAATTGGTGCTATTGGCAGTGCCATTCCCATATCTCGAAAAAGTACAAATCCTAACAGCAGGTAACCCGGCATTCGCAGTAGCTGCACAAAATTGTGCCGCTACAAAAAACGGAGCATATACCGGTGAAGTGAGTGCACAGATGCTGATGGGAATGAGCATCCCATATGTGCTTATCGGGCATAGTGAAAGAAGGGAGTATTTTCATGAAGACCATAACATTCTAACCAGTAAAGTTGATCTGGCACTGGAAAGCAATCTTAATATCATATTTTGCTGCGGCGAACCACTTTTTATAAGAGAAGCAGGTAACCAGAACAGTTATGTAGAAGCTCAGCTGAAGGAATCCCTTTTTCATCTTACTGAATCTTCAATGAAGAATGTGATAATTGCTTATGAGCCAATCTGGGCAATCGGAACCGGTAAAACCGCAAGTAGCGATCAGGCACAGGAAATTCATGCACATATCCGCCATGTCATCAGCAAACAGTATGGTGAAACAGTTGCACAATCCATATCTATCTTGTATGGAGGAAGTGTAAAAGCATCCAATGCTGCTGAAATATTTTCCAAACCCGATGTGGATGGCGGACTGGTTGGTGGTGCAAGCCTTATAGCAACTGAATTTGCGGGCATCATCAACAGCCTTAAGCGGTAACCAACTCGGGTAACGCTACTTTTTCTGATGCATCAATTTTGGAGAGATCGAGAATGGTGATGGCTTCTTTGGGATCGCTGTGAAACATCGGCAGAAACTTATATCCATATTTCAATTCATTAAAAGTATAGGAAGTGCGGGAAACCACCGTATTGCTGTATTTGTCGTCGAAGGCTTTGATGAACACAATGATCTCACCTGTGGATTTTTCAAAATCGGCCTGGCTAAACTGGAATAACGGACTGCTTTCATTCAGGGGATGAACAATCGTCCAGCTCGTTGTTAACGCATTCACCTTTGTATATTCCAGGTCTAAAGGGAAAAACCGGTTAACGGATTTGCCATTCTCTTCCATCGTAATTCCTAAAGTAAGTTTGCACTCTGCATCTGTGAGAACCGTGTTCTTGAAAGGTGCCACCCTCAACATCAATGCCTGTGCGGAGTTGAAGGGAGCAATCAATGCATGGGTTGAAAACTTAAGGTAAGCCTTGGGCAAGCTGAAACGTCCGTACATCAATCCGGTTGCCACTGCAAAACTCAATAACCCAATCAATGCCTGAAAAGAAGATATGGCACTGGTTAAAAATCCTGTTGGGCTTATTCGTCCATAACCAACAGTTGTAAAAGTTTGTGTGCTGAAGAAAAAAGCCTCGCCAAATTTTTGGAGTTCCGTTTCAGCATTCATTCCGGCAAGATGTTCCACCCCAAGCGAATAATAAATGATGGCGAAAAGTAAGTTGATAACAATGAATGAAACCAGGATCGTGAGAAAAAATTGGGTGCGCGACATCTCCAGCATACTATGAAACCAACTGTATCTTTCAAAAAAAGGTATCCCTGTTTTTCGGATATTCGGCAAACCGTTTTTGTTTACAAATCGTCCGCCAATACTATTCGCTACATTGCTAAATCCTGTGTCCTTAAGGGTTTTAGCCCTGCTGTTGATTTTCCTGAATACCATGTTAAGTTTTTTGGCTCATAAAATTAAGATTTAACAGAACCGTTTAGGATTTTTGATTCTAAAAATGCCCAATACATGATAATACCATTACGTTCGTCTAACAATCGGTCGTGGAGCCAGGATTGATATTTCTGCAAATGCGGGTAATCGCTGCACTTTTTTTTCGGATTACTTTTGATGAGGGTAAGCTGATGAGTTTTTTCAAATCTGGGCAACAATATTTTCGATATTTCATCATCGTTACAGTCGTGCAATTCTATTAGCAGGTTAGCCCTTGTTAAATGAGGTATGGATTGCTCGTCAAACAGTTCCTTTTCATATCCTTCGCAATCGCAAATTACTGCGATAGATAGATGTGCTGGTAATAAACTAAAATCAATTGTCGTATTGGTTTTAATACTTGCTTGCTGATGATTAGCAATGGCATTCTGTTTACAGAGTTCAAGCGCATAAGTATCCGTATCTATCGCCCATACCTCGGTATCGGGTAAACGCATTGCTATTCCATTGGCATAGTAACCTTCTGCGCATCCAATGTCTATAACCAATTCAGGTTGTTGTGAAATCATCGTTTCTATAAACGGATGCAGTTCATCTTCATAAGTACCCGTAAGCTTTGGCAAAAGGGCACTACCTGCAGCCAAAGCTTTGGCATATTTCATATCTTTAAAAGGCCCGTACTGTACTTTCAATTCCGGTGAAATTTTCCGGCAAATTTTTTCATCCTCGTAATGAACAGAAAAATGATGCATGATCCTGAAGAACTTCCTTGTTATTTCCAACAAAAGCAATGGATAAGCAATAAAATATAGGATGCGCCTGATATTTCCTTTCATGGTTTTCTTTTAAACAAAAAATAGTAACAGGTTTTAGCGGATTCGTAAATCCAGGCAGGGAAGTTTGAAGCTGTTCGACTCATGCGGCTTATCTGTTTCTTGAGATAGCCGTTGGATACTAAACTGTAATAATAATCTTCATACAACTTCAATATCCGGCTACAGGGTAAAGTACTCAGCAACCCATTTTTTTTGCCATACCAGTGAATGAGAAAAGGGTAGGGTTGATGTTGCTTAAGTTGTGATACGCTGATTGATTTAAGTTCCGCATCCCAACCCCATCGGTGGAAATGAACATTTCGGTAAGTTATGGAACTTTTTTTCAGTTTTTCAGCAATAAGAAAATTGAGCATCCCCTGTTCATGAAAAAAACAGTCGGGATGAGCCGGTTCCGGATATTCTTTCCAAACCAGCAAATCAGTGAAATCACGCAAAGAAAAAATGGATGGGTTGCATACAAAATGACCTACATTAAATAAAAAACCCGGATACCGGTAATTTTGAAATTTCTGATTGAATAATGGCTGCATGAAATACCATCTTTCCATTTCGGCTGATAGGTTTTCAGGATCATAGCCGTCGGCGATAAAATCTGCCGTTTCTGTTTTCAGCAATTCACAAATATCTCCACACCAGCAGCAGTCGGCATCCATGATGAAAATGCGTTGCGATGAACTTCCTTCAATAAATGGAAGCAGTTTTGCATAATAGCCCATATTTTTCACTGATGATTCTGCAATGGTCACTTTCAATATCTTTTCAAGTTCATGGGTATCGAAATGGCCGTAGGTTTGATCTTTGATCAGGGTGATGGGGATAGATTCATTCCAGTAACGGATACTCGCAAGGGCTACTCTCGCAAAGTAGAAATCTTTTTTTGTGCACACCAGATAAATCCTGTCAATCACCATGCAAGGGTTTGTATGTGAAAACTTAGCCTAACCTGAATATTACAAATATAAGTTTATCAGATGCTATGGAGCGTAATGGTTCAGGAATATACGGTTCTGTTGCTGCACATCAATCCATAAGCATCTATGCAGTTTAGGCAAACTTCTGGAAGGTCTTCTGCCAGGCGGTGCTTGTTTCGGAACGATACGAAAGCCTGAGAACGGTAGATTTCTATCGGGTCGTCGAAAAGCACATTTCCAAAAACAACAGGTGGATTGGTAATGGTATTACCCATGAAAGTAAAGGGTGTAGTTACAGCCAGGAAATCGCAGGGCGAAACGTTTCCGTTGTGGTTCACAAAAAAGGATTCCACACTCTGGCAACCTTTTAGTTTGGGTTTGAGTTGAGGCAATTCGAGCACCTGCTTATTTTTCTGCGCGATAGCAATGGCTTCCTTAAATATTTTCTCTGCTTCCACATTTCCATCATTACTGTACAAAACCTGATCCTGATTATCTTTTGTAAATGAAAGCAGGTTACTCACATAAACCGATTTGATGCCATAATGGTTTACCAGGTTCAATACCTCTGGCAACTGATGAATATTCTTTTTATGTGCCACAAAGGTAACCGTTACCTTAGCACTGATTTTACTATTTTGAAGTCGGTTTAGTGTTTCTAATAGCTTATCAAAATCAACACCAGTTTTAAAAGCCTCAACAACATCTTTAGTTACGCCATCAAGAGAGATATTCAATTCAGATAGCGGATATTTTTCTAGCATTGTTATTTTTTCAGGAGACAACTGCATGGCATTCGATAAAAAGGGAAACCGAATATTGGGGTTGATAGCCAGGATATAATCCATCATCCTGAAAAGATCTTTATTGATGATGGCTTCAAACGTTGAGAAGATAAAAAAATTTGCTTTCCGGATCATAGGATGAAGTCGGTCTGCGATTTTTTTGAATTCGTCGAACAACACTATTTTGGTCACCCCATCGCTGATTTCAACTCCGTAATTAGTGATGAAACAATGCTTACACTGCAGATTGCAGGCAGAAACCGTTTGGTATACTATCGTTGCCGGATAGTCGGCATAATATTTTTTAGCCCCGATTTTTAATCTGAAAAAAAGTTCATTCCGGGGGATCCTTGAAATTTTCTTGTAAATGATTTTTACCTTATTGTTAATGCTTGTCATAATGCCAATTCCCAATAGTTAAAGTAAAGTTACTACAATGTGTTTTACTGTTGGATATAATCCTAAAATCTAACTTATTCAGTAAAATTGCAGAAACTGAATTGCTGTTCTTTAGCCTGGTTGATCTGATTTAGGAGGATTTTATAAACATGATAATCCTACTTTGAGGATAAATATTTTGATGGTATCTTGAGTAAGAGTATTTTTGACTCTAGTTTTCGTTCAATAAATTCTTTTCATTCACTCCTAATCGAACAGTTTCTGAAAAAGCGGATATGTTTTATATTGACATCTGCATTGTTCATTACTGCGTGTAGTCATTCCCGCAATATAGCAGCAAGCAATAGCAGTGAAACAATCGTTTCAGAAGTTAATATCACCAATGAGGTAGCTGCTATAAAAATCAACACAGGAAAAACCAAAGCTGGTGCACTTGTTGATTTTGCAGAAACTTTAATCGGTGTGCCTTATAAGTATGGGGGTACAGAACCCAAAACAGGCTTCGATTGTTCAGGTTTTATCGGTTATGTATTTCAACATTTCGGTATCAGGGTTCCCAGAACTTCCGTTTCATTTACTAATGCTGGAGTAACAGTTGTAGCTTCACAGGCTAAGCGTGGCGATTTGATTCTTTTTACCGGCAGCAACGCCAAAGCAGGTAAAGTTGGCCATATCGGCATCATAACAACTGTGCAAAAAAATAATTTGCAATTCATTCATTCAGCATCGGGAAACAACAAAGGTGTAATGATTAGTTCGATGAGTAATTATTTCCGGGAAAGGTTTGTAAAGGTGATTAGGGTATTTTAGTTGAGGATTTCCCTTTATCTGTTGTTTTTTTTCATTTTCAAGTAAGGGCTTTTCAGCTGTTTGGTAAAATCTTCATCCTGTTGGTTGGGATAATATTTATCCAGTTCATATCTTATTACTGTATGAGGAAGCTTTAAAAAAGTGCCTAAAAGCCTGTTCCTATACCGAAAGGAGAGCGCCATAATTGCTGTCACCATAAGGCTATTTCCAGAGGCGGTGTACTTAATGCATATTTGTAGAAAAAAAGTGTAGTTTAGTATATGATCAACTTTAGTTGGCAATGCAATATTGGCATGTATAAAAGCAGATGCAAGTACGATCAGGGTTTGAAAAATCATCCCGGCATATATAGGCGCACTGCAAACCAGGAACGCCATAAAAAAGAAAATACCACGGATTAATCTTTCACCCGGATGATGACGCAAACCGATACTCATATCTATATTGATATATGCATGAGACACTACAAAAAAAGCGAAAAAGTGAAGTGATTTTATGTTCTGTAATATGCACGAGCCAGCCCATAAGGAAATACAAAATCAGAATAGTTATCAGGATGGCACCCCAAACACCTGCATTTAACCAGTAAATGAAGCCCCATTGATGCACTTTAGAAAAAGTCACTCAGCAGTAGGATAGTAGTATGAATAGCGCTAAAAAACTATGTACGAAAAGGTGCATCGCAGTAAAGCCAGGATTGACCACCATATGCCTTGCTTTAGTAGTTTTATAAAACATCGGGAGAAATGAGCTACTCCTTTCCAGGATCCAGAAAAATAAAAGTCCGCCTGTTAACATTCTCATTCTTACGAAATGCTAAATCTTATGTGCCTTGATAAAAGGTTCATAAAAAAGAAACCTACTACTGCACCAACTGTATTTAACATGAGATCGTCGATATCGAATACTCCTAACCCCGAAATCAATTGTAAGATTTCAAAAAATAAGCTGATGCAAAATGCAGTAATTACAAAAATGGAAATTTTCTTACAAGTTTTGAACAGGGCGGGTAATAGAAATCCGATGGGTATAAAACCTAACAGGTTTCCGAGATTGTTGTTGATCTGGTATTCAAATTTGTCTGGTGTGTTTATGATTTGGAAAATGGTTTTGAAGGGAACTAAATTGGCCCTTAACCACCCTTCTTTCCATTCGTAAAAAGGATACTCATCTCTAAAATAGTTTTGGATTACATACCATTGATGCTTGAATAAGGTAAACTTGATCATCATTATGAACCAAAAGATTAGGTTCATAATGAGTACTACCCTCAATATTGCAAGCTGGTAATGCTTCAATTCTAAAAAAAATGCTGTTAATGTAAAGGTTTTCGGTAGGTATTGTCTAGAGAATAATAACCTCCACCCACAAATGAAAAGGTTATTACCAATACCAGGATGAGAAAGGAAAAAGGAAGGTCGGAACTGCTGCCATATAAACCCTGTTTCAAATTTACAAAAATCACTGCTCCGAACAGGATGGGTATTTGAACCAGAGCGGCCATTCTGGTAAATAGCCCAAACACTATCAAAATTCCACCTACCAGATGAACCCATGGAATGACGTTTGTAAGCCAGGTCATATTTTTAAGCATCTCCTGCTCTGCAAAATAATTTTCGAGTTCTGAGGCAGATTTGAAGAATGCCATGGATTTGTAAATAAGGCTAATGCCAAGAACAACTCTCAAAATCACAATCCATTTTGGAACATTTTCTCCTGTACGATAGGTTTGATGCATGATACCCATGGGATAAAGTTTTGGTGATTGAATAATTGCATGTTTAAATTATGGTCTTTTTGCAATATTGCAAATAATACTTGTCCCCATGATGTGCAATAAGCCTAAAATATATCTCGTATCAATTTCAAAAGGCATTAGTATTCCGAACCTTAAGCACGCATTAGTTCTGCTGATTGGTTATTCAAAAAGCAAATGAAAACAATTAATAGCTGTAAGTTGAAATGCCATAAATTTATCTTTTCCAATCTTTTGGCTTCCGAAAGATTTTTTAAAATGCTAAATTGCTTAATCGATTTTCGTTTTGGTATGAAGCTGCTTTTTTCTTTTATTTTAATGCTTTTTACAAATAGCACCATTTCACAAAAAAGGATGGCTGAACTGATGCTGCGCACCTCAGGTTATAATGGCGACCTTACCCAATCTACCCTTTCTGCCAAGCGGATCGGGGCTTGTGGCAGTTTTAATGTCACTCATCAATCTGGATCTCATTGGTCAATTAGAACTGGGATTAGTTATGGTCGTATTTCAGGTGATGATAATTACAATAAAGAAAAAAACTTTAAAAGCAGAAAGCTGAGTTCTAAAAGCCATCTTATTGAATGGAACAACTGTGGCGAACTTTCTGTTGTTGATTCTGAAATGTATTATTCGTATCCGTATTTTTTTGGAGGGGTTGGCTTAATGTACTTTAATCCTTATGTTTTCAATAATAAAAACAAGAAGTTATTCCTCCGGCCAATGAGTCCTGAAGGGCAGGGGCTTGTCGTCTATCCCGACCGGGAAATATATTCCCTTTATCAGGTATGCATCCCTTTTGGACTGGGTTGGAGAGTAAAACTGAAAAACAAATGGGAAATCAGTTACGAATTCGGCTGCCGTATGATATTTACTGATTATCTTGATGATGTTAGCACAACATACGTATCGCTCAAAAATTTATCCGAACTGGTGAGTGCTGATGCAGCGGCAATATCGTACCCGAAACAATCCCTTTTTATGGAATAAGGAGAAGCAAGGGATAATAGTAAGGTAAAAGACATGTATTTTTTAACCGGGATAAAACTTGCTGTTCCCATCGGAAAACAAAAGCCGGTGAAGGTTATTCAAAATGATTAGTACGATTTTACCAAAGTGTTTTTTCAAAACAGATGATCACAACAGATATTAAATTAGCAGCCAACTTTCTCACTGCCGGAGAAGTAGTAGCCATACCTACGGAAACGGTTTATGGCCTGGCAGGAAATATTTACAACGATACCACTCTGGAACGTATCTTCCGGATCAAAAAAAGACCAATGACCAATCCTCTGATTGTTCATCTTCCGCAGCTTGAAGAAATCCACACTATTGTAAAAGATATTCCGGAACTGGCATGGCAATTAGGTCGTCATTTTTGGCCGGGTGCACTCACGATGGTGTTGCCTAAACAACCGCATATATCCGGTATTGTATCCGCCGGCAAATCAACCGTTGCGGTGAGAGTGCCCAATCACCCGGTAACACAGGAACTATTGGGCATGCTGAATTTTCCTGTAGCTGCTCCGAGTGCGAACAGTTCAGGATATATCAGTCCAACTACTGCCCTACATGTATTCCGAGATTTAAACGAGAATGTACCTCTTATCCTCGATGGTGGCCCCTGCACAAGAGGTATCGAATCTACCATCATAGGTTTTGAAAATGGAAAACCGGTGTTGTACAGGATGGGAAGTATTCCGGTAGAAGCGATTGAAGCCGTAACCGGAAAAATAAGGCAAAAGGTAACCACTTCAAATGTACCACTTGCCCCGGGCATGTTTGATAAACACTATGCACCACATACGCCATTTTTAATCACAGATGATATCCATAAGACGCTATCTTCCTATGCAGGGAAGTTCAAACATATCGGACTGATGGTTTATGGTGAATTACCGGAACTAACAGACCATAAGATAGCAATTATATTTCAGCTATCCCTAACAGGTAGTATGGAAGAAGCTGCGCAACGATTATATGACGGGATGCATCAATTAGATGATAATGGACTTGACCTGATCATCGCCTTACGTTTTCCTGAAACTGCATTGGGGAATAGCTTGAACGACCGTTTGCAAAGGGCTTCATTTCAACATGGGTAGGTATTTTGGCCGTTTCTTCGCTCCTTCCCAGAAACGTCTCTCGAAGAAAACGTTTCGTTGATTTTTCCTTCTCAGAAACGTCTCTCAAAGAGGACGTTTCGTTAAAGATACTTCTTGCTGCAGGTCAGGAGACCACGCTTCTTAAGCACCCTACCAGTACCATTCCAA